>Ga0194061_1002120_pt1 | contig 11066 bp, 10 predicted proteins | sample SepL2221m_MetaG_FD_163423 | JGI IMG/M metagenome (GOLD analysis project Ga0194061, IMG submission 163423) | Anoxic zone freshwater microbial communities from boreal shield lake in IISD Experimental Lakes Area, Ontario, Canada - Sep2016-L224-21m | ecosystem: Environmental > Aquatic > Freshwater >...
CGGCGGCAGGGGCATACCCTTTGATTTTAGCATCGACTTTGACCGTCTCGGCGTGGGCTGCCACGGTAGTGGCCAGCACGAGCAGTGCGGCCAGGATTGACTTCTTCAGCATGAATGTATTCCTCCTTTAGGTTGTGGTGCAGATTTATTTGTAGTAATGGCACTATAGCAGACATTTGTTACAATAATGTTACAGGAGTGATAATGTTTAGTAAAACTTACGGGCTCGATCACGCTTTTTTAATTGTGAACGAAAACAGGGAGCCCTTGCCTGGTTCACTTGTTACTGAAACTGTACCACCGTGTAGTTGGACTATGTGCTTAACTATGGCCAATCCGAGACCGGTTCCACCCTGTTCTCGTGTCCGGGCCTCGTCAACCCGGTAAAAGCGCTCGAAAATCCGTGGCAGATCTTTGAACGGTATGCCGATTCCGGTATCCTTTACAGAAACCTTGACATATTCACCGTCATCCTCGGTAAAGAGCCGGACATTCCCCCCTTCCGGGGTGTACTTGATAGCATTTTCCAGCAGATTGATGATGACCTGCTCGAGCCGTCCCTGATCTGCACTCACACGTGGTAAAATCCCGGAAATACCTTCACTGATTATGGTGATATTTTTCTGAGATGCGCGCTCCTGCAGCAGCATGCTAGCCTTTGACAGGGTACTGGAAATATCAAGCGAGTTTAGCTCCAGAACGGTATCCTTTGCCTCCAAGCTAGAAAGAGTGAGAATATCATTGATCAGGTTGGTCAAACGTTCAGAATGGTTTGAGATGATCTCGACAAAGCGCCTGGTACGATCTGGGTCAGACTCTATGACACCATCAAGCAGGGTCTCGGCATATCCCTTTATAATTGTCACAGGCGTGCGTAGCTCATGAGAAACATTGGCGACAAAATCACGTCGTATGTTTTCCGCATTTTTCAGATCGCTGATATCGTGAAATACCGCCACAATCCCCTGCCGGTCTCCATCAACATCAAGTGGGACCCAATGAGTAAATAGAGTGGTGTCATTGGGCTGAATGTTGATTTCCCTGATAAGCTCACTCACATCCTTATTAACAAGTTCGCTGAATGCTTCCTGCAGATCTGGATGCCGTGATATCTCTAGAAGTTTTTTCCCCTCAACTACACCAGTAATAGAGAAGAGTCTGCGAAACGCAGGATTTATCATTATGATGGTTCCATCAAGTGCGGCCACCATAACCCCTTCACCCATGCTTCTCAGTATAGTATCCAGTCGATGGGTCTCTGATGAAAGACACCGTACCTGATCCCCAATCCTTTCTGACATATCATTGAGCACGGTAGCCAGAAAACTGATCTCATCGTCAGATACCACCGGAATTTTGGATTTGTTATCACCATAACCGATCCGGGCCGCTGCATCAGCCATATCGCGCAAGGGCTTCGTTGTCAGACTAGATAGCGTGTAGCTGAACAGAAGTGCAATCAGTATTGTTACTGCAGTTGCACCTCCAAGCATCCCGTGCAGTGAGTTACGAGCCGAGGCAAGATACTCGAGTGGCATAGCAAGCCTAATGATGCCTTTCACCGAGTTATCGCCATACGGCACTGCTGAATAGAGCATTGTAGTTCGCAGGGTATCGGAGTACCTCAAAACACTCCCGTGACCGTTTTTTAGCGCATCCTGTACTTCAGGACGATGTAAATGGTTTTCCAGTTGGGCCAACTGTGCTTCTTTAACATCAGAGTCACCAGTAACAGTCCCGTCAGGTGAAATTAGAGTGACCCTGGCTTTGATTGCTGATCCAATTGATGTTGCAAGCTTTTGCGGCGACGTCGTCTGGTTATCGCTCATCACCAGTAAACGCGCCAGCCCAATTTGGCTTGATAAGTTATCACGACTTTCTTCAATCATTTCTTTTTGTATTGAATGACTGAAATAAAGATAGAAACCGCCCGTTATCAACACGATCAAAACGATGTAAGATAGTAACAGTTTAGTTCGGAATCCCATATTACTCCTCGATTTTATAGCCAAAACCACGAACGGTTTTGATAATGTCGCCCGGCGATCCTAGCTTTCCACGCAGGCGGGTCACGTGAGTATCGATCGTACGAGTGTCACCGATGGCATTGTAATTCCATACATTCTGCAGTAGCTGCTCTCGGCTCTGAACAAATCCTTTTTTTTCTGCAAGAAAGTTTAACAATTTAAATTCTGTACCGGTCAGTTCAATCTCAATGCCGGCACTTATCACAGTATGACGATGCTTATCGATGACTATTTCGCCGAGGGTCAGCAGATTTGACACAGGAACAGGAGTAGCCTGCTCAAAGCGCCGCATGACGGCTTTTACCCGTAACGACACTTCCCGCATGGAAAATGGTTTTACGATATAATCGTCAGCACCGACTTCAAATCCGACCACACGGTCAATTTCGTCGCCTTTAGCAGTAATCATAATTATCGGAATGTGTGCAGTTCGTTGTTCCTTGCGGAGAGCCTTACAGACCTCCGTACCCAGCAGGCTCGGCAGCATCAGGTCCAGCAAAATCAGGCTCGGTGGATCTGTATTAGCTTGTTCAAGCCCCAGTTTTCCATCGTGGATACAAATCGGGTCGTATCCTTCTTTCTGAAGATTAAACGCCAAAAGCTCCGCAAGATCTTTTTCGTCTTCGATAATCAAAACTTTCTTCATGTCACTCTCCCGCTTACATGAAAGTACGCTACGGCAGCAAAACGCTTTTGCCATTGATTATCTATAGCATACGATTATTACAACCGTGTTACAGGAGCATAACAATTGTGTAGAAATTACATCCACGTGGTGAATAGGCTAAAAATTCACAAAAAATTTATCTGATCTTAACACAATCGCAATATTGGTTGTGTATAGTCCTAGAAAACAGAAAATGGAGATATGTATGGCGAAAATACGACTGAACGAAGACTATTACTTCTGGTGCTGTGATTGGTGTGATTCTGAGAACCTGGTTTTATGGGCCAAATTGCAGGATGGAGCCAGATGCGGAGCTTGTCACAGGGTCATGAGTCTGCCGGAAACAAACAATGAGGTTAGCAACAGCACGATAGCAGCTGGTCTCTTTTAGCTATGATTCGATTGATTGAGTATCTGGCACGGTAGTGGCGTTCCCCACTGGAGCTCGGGTAAACCGAACTCGATAAGCAAATCGCAAAATTCCGGCAGTTAAATGAGTTCATTTACTGTCGATGACGAAGTGGCATATTTGAATGTAAATGGTGGCATTGAAAGTACCCAAAAAGGAGCATGACGTGCATTCCGTATCTATGCAGCATTATGGCATCAACCGGCACGAATATGAACATCCGCCGGCATTTTTTGTCTCTCCTGACGCCCCTCGTTCCGACAATGGAGCCTGGGAGCGGCTTGAGCTGGAACATATTATCGTCTTCAAACAGATCATGCCGGTATTCCAACCGATAGTTTCGCTGGAAGATGGCATCATCCATGGTCACGAGTCTTTAAGCCGTTTGGTTCATGGCGGCAGGATCAGCAACCCGGAAGAGCTGTTTGACAAGGCTCGTATCCACGGCCTGACATCGGAAATAGAGAAACTGTGCCGCGAAAAAGCGCTTTCACTTGCCAGGGATACTAAACTTGAAGGGATGATTTTCCTGAATGTCTGTCCGGCACTCCTGCATACTGAAGGGCACCGTCCCGGCTTTACCGCCGAATTGCTAAATCATCTGGGGATCGAACATTCACGGGTTGTATTCGAATTGACAGAAAAAACGCTGATCAATGACTATGACTTGTTCGAGCGAGGCGTGGCCCATTACCGTTCTCAGGGGTACCGCATCGCCATAGATGATCTGGGAGACGGTTATGCCGGCCTCAAAATGCTTTCCCAGGTGGTACCCGACTACGTCAAACTGGCCCGTTTTCTGGTCAGCAATATTGATACATCCCCTACCCGCCAGGCATTGGCTGACGCTCTGGTATGCTTTTCCAAGAAAATAGGGGCCAAAGTCATTGCTGAAGGCATAGAACGCCCGGAAGAGCTGCAGTATTTCCGTTCCATCGGAACAGAGTATGGACAGGGCTACCTCCTGGCACGCCCTACATCTGTACCTGTGCATACTACATCGATTGACTTGTCCGGGTATTACGATACAGCTGACATTAAATCAGGGCATCTCCACTGCAGATTATCAAGGACTGCCTGCGCCTGACAACTGCTCTGACACCCACCTATCAGACAATAATCTGTGAGATCTGATTGCGGCAAGGAGCTTGGCTGTCGTGAATGGTTTAGCAAGAAACGCCGCCATATTATCCTGCATGATACCATGAATCGCATCGCTTGAATAACCGGACATGAACATAGCCGGCAGACCAGGCAACAGCTCCTTGAGACGGCGATATAATTCTGGACCATTCATCTGGGGCATCACCACATCGGTCAAAAGCAAATCAATTGAAAGATTTCCCTGTCTTGCCAACTCCAGTGCAACGGAAGGTAAAAACGTCGACACAACTGTGTAGCCGCTGTGTTCCAGGATACTGCGGGTTGTTTCCATAACCAGTTCATCGTCCTCAACAAGCAATATGGTATACACTCCCGCTGCCGGTGCTGTTAGTTCTGACATCAATATTTCCCCTGCTGGTGTTATTGAATGTGTTAGTTCCGTATCGTCAGTGACTTCGATAGATCTGCATGATGTAGATCACAATCTCGATGGCAATCAGAATTATTATAATCCATTCGAGTCGGGCCGATCGGCGGGCATGTGAAAGGCTCGTGAATACGTCGGTCATGTCCAGCAGCGTTTCTGACTTGTGTTTGATTTCAAGGTAGCGCTGGTTAAGTTCAAACAGACTGGCCATCGTAGTATACAGGCGATCTGCTTCCGGGTTGTCCCAGGTTATGTCGGGCTTATCCAGAACCATAATGTGGGCAATCGAAGTAAATTTGAAACTGAGAATTGAAGACGCCAGTCTGGCCATATCCCGATCGGGTAGTTCCAGTTTGCCCTTGCCAAGGTTGGAGATTAACCCCTCAACCTCATCAAAAACGATGTCTATTCGCTCCTCAATCCGTTCCAATGCCACCGATTTGGCGATCACAAAACAGATGATATCAAGAAAAGCCAGATTATATCTCGGCATGACCGCACAATCATTGGCGATTGCAGGCGTGCGCTCAGGGTCAACTTCCAGGCGGTATTCCTCGCGATAGGGCAACTGCGGCTGCCCCTTCAAATGGTCGGCATATTGCGGGATGTTGTCAAGGAAACGGGCAATGATATCACCCGAGCAGTTGAGGAACACGACACCGCCGAAGTAGTACAGGTACACCCGTTCCGCGTCATTACCGGTGGCCAGGGCAAATGTCACCGGATTGAGTTTCATCGGCTCTTCCCAGCGATATTTGCGAGTAATGCCGAGTTTAATCGCCAGTCGATTTAAATCAAGCTCTCCACCAAATGCGAAAGCCTTAAACGTAAAAAGTTCCATCATGCCCTTCGCTGCGAAATCCTCTCCGCAGACTTGTCCCTTAATTCCCGGAATTCAGTGATCAAGATTCTTCAGCTTGGCCGCCTCATCCCTACCGATTTCGCGCAGGCCGGGATCGTCAGAATTGCTCATTTTCTGGACAAGCTCCTCCCACTCGTAGCTCGTGACATTCGCTTCCGGAGGTAATCGACGTATTCTACCAGCGATCCCAGCGTAAATCGATTTTTTGTCAACCATAATCATCCCCTTCTGAATTCATACAAAGCCATTCGCCAAAGTATCCTTATACCATACTTTATGTTACAATCATGTTTCAAACGTGAAAATAATGTGTCACGACTTTTCCATTGACCTGACTGTTTTTGTTGCCCTGTTTAATGATTCATAGGGATTGGACCAGTAGCCACATAGAATACAGCGTGTAAACTGTACTACCCCCGTTTCAAGAATAATTTCATGCTGCATGACTCCGATTTTTGCTTTGCATTTCGGACAACTCATTCAAACCTCCCGAAGGTAATATAATTCCTATTTATTTCGAACTGCGGATAGCTACCAGCCTGCCCGGAGATACATTTTCACGAGTGCACCAGAATTCTTCCAGCTCCTCCACCAGCAGCCTGTCCAATCCCGAATCCCTGATGAACTCTTCACGAAGAGCGGCGTCAGCCTGGGCAACTATGATGGGCAATAGCGTGTTCATGTACATCAGGGAACTCTTTGCGAGTTTCAGGCCGACATCGAAAAGATTGTCGGGAATATCGCCGTTCAGCAACCGCTGATGCCTCAATTCAATCGAAACAATCCGCTTGATGGTATCGCGCTCACCGTCACCGGCCAGCAATCCGTAACGGTTACCGATTGCATTCTGAATGGTAGTAACAACCTTAACGAGTATTTGTTCCTCTTTTTCAACCAGTTCAAGACGCTGTTGAATATCCTCGATGGTTCCCTTTTTCTGAGACAGAGCTTCAAGCCCTTCCATCAGGCGGGAAAGTCGTTTTTGCCCCATCCTGCCCAGCAGGTCGCTGGCGAGCAGGCCAGCCACCAGCAGTTCTTTGAAAAGTCCCGGTTTTAGAGTGTTCAGTTCGTTCCAGCTCGCTGAGAGCATTGCAATAGTGGCGCTGTCAGGGATGCCGCGGGCAAAAAACACCATCTTGTTGATTCGATCCGAGGCCTCCTCCATACGCTGAATAATTCCGATCAGGCGCATGAAGTTTGCGCGTGCAGTTTTCCCGGAAACGCTGTCGTCGTTAAGCCGTTCATCGCAATACTTGCCGATATCGAGCATGAGCCGCTCAAAAACCTGGTCGTTTTGCCTGATTGACTCCTGTTTTGCCATAAGGATCGACAGGATAGTATTCCGCGGCATATCGGCACCTTCTGCCGCCTGGAACATCAGGTAGCTCGCCAGAGCCTGACGCGCATTCTCCAAGAGTGTTAAAGACATAGTATGCATCAGAGAGTGGTCTTCAATCTGCACATGGTCGTACGCTACCGACGTGACAGCCATACTTCAACCCTGTTGTTGCGCAGTTTTCCATCTTTCGTACCTCCTTGGGCAAGCGGCATGATGGCCCCCATCCCTTTTTCCACTGCCGGCCTGATGCCACGCGCCGTCAGTTCTCCCGACGTCAGCTTTGTCCACTGTTCGGACACTTCCAGGGCTTTCTTCCCTTCGCTGACATCACAGAAACCAAACAGCATGATTTTGCGCCCCTGCAGTTCCTTGCGGTCAAGAGCGTGAATCAGACGATCAAAGTCGCGTCGTGAACGATTGTCGAAACTGATCGTGTCGGGACGGAATCTGAACGAGAGCGAAAGCCGCTCCGCACCTTCAACCAGGCTTCTGAACTCGGGTGTGGTACTCGCTGACAGCACAGGAGTTTCTGAACGTACTGTGAGAGATACGAAGCCGTTCTTTTCAAGGACTTCCTGTCCATCGTCAGAAAGTACGAAATCTACGAAATCACGCGAAAGCGCGTTAGCGGTCTTGGGGGGCAGGTACATGAAAAGGCGCCGAGAAAGGGGATACTCCTCCCGGGCAACGGTGAAAGAATTCGGATAAATCGGTCCGCCGGCGTCACTCGACGTTATTGCCAGCGCCTTGCTGCTTTTTATGTAGGGCAGCCCGATAAATCCAATTCCATTGGAATCATTGGCCACTTCAGTCGACAACAGGGTGCTGTCTTCGAATCGCTTGGCATTTCCGCTCAGTTTTTTCTTGTCCAGCACCAGCGACTTGAACGTATCAAAGGTTCCCGACTTGTCGTCGCGGGCGTACAGCGCGATGGCCTTGTCGGCGCCACCGAGCTCTTTCCAGGATTTCATCTCGCCGGCAAAGATCGCGCCGATTGTGTCCTTTGAAGCGCTAGAGAGCGTGTTCACCGTATTTACGATTACCGCCAGCCAGTCAAGTCCGATTACGTGTTCACTGCCGTAGCGGCTGAAATCTCCCTGCGAAGCCAGCTTATCCAGCTCTTCCTTCTTTATCGGGCGCGACGACATTCCGATGTCACACAGCGACTTTTCAAGCCCTTCGAATGCGGTTCCGGAACCGTGCGACTTGATGTCAACCGCCCATGCTCTGGTGCCCCCCATGCTGCCGATGATCCTGATCTCCTCTTCTTTCGCTCCAGGCTCACGGCGGGTCTTGTGCGCCCCTTTTCGTTTCAGGAACTCTTCAACAAGAGCCGGAGCCAGTTTGGCGCCAATGGTGTTTGACCCCTGCAGCTTGAGTACCGTTTCTATCCTTTCGGCGAAAAACAGGTACCAGGCGCCCCAGCAAAGGACAGCCAGCATCACGGCAGCCGAGCTGCCACGCAACAGAAATTTCCTGCGGCGCCGTTTTTGCTCGACGATCTTCTCCTGCTCCGCACGGGCAAGTTGGTCACGGTGCTGATAGTGCTCAAGAGCGGCAATAAATTCGTCACAGGTTTGGAAACGGTGATCGGGTGAACGCGATAGTGCCCGGCTTATTATTTCCGCCAGTTCCTGATCAAGCTTGGGAAGTTTCTGGCGAATATCGGGGATGTCCTCTTCCATCTGCCGCATCAGCTGGATAATGGTCGTGCCGGCTTCGCGAGGCGGTGCACCGGTGAGCATCTTGTACATGAGCATGCCGACCGAATAGATGTCGGAACGGCGATCGATCGCCTTGGGGTTTACAATCTGTTCCGGACTCATGTAAGACGCTGCGGCGAACAGGTTTGCACTTGTACCTGCCTCCAACAGCAGGTGACTGGAGGCGCCGAAGCCATCCAGCTTGACCTCACCGTTCCTGGCTACAAGTACGTTTGCAGATGAAACCTCCCGGTGGATGACCCCACGTCCGTGAGCAAAGGAAAGTGCTTTCAATACCTGTTTGATGACGTGCAGCGTCGGAAGTTCTTTACTGCCACCGTGGTGATTGATGATTTCGTCAAGCCGGTAGGAGTTGAAATACTCCTGAACCAGGTAAAAGCCACCCTCATCTTCGAAAAAATCGATGGCCTGCAGAATATTACGGTGATTCAGATGGGCAAGATTTTTCGCCTCGGCATAAAAGCTGTCCCGCAGTTTTGCGGAATCACCGTTGTGCCCCCCTTTGAATACCTTGATAAAATATGAACGTCCCTCGGCAATATCCGAAGCGTGATAGAGCACCGTGCCGTTATCGAAGGTAGCAATTTCTTTCTGAATGGCATACTTATTGACAAACATTCCGTCTTGCATATCGATTCCTTGTCATTTTTGATGTGGTCGCTACATGGATTTTTCAGGAATCGATAGTATCAAAAGCAAGGTTACAAAGGGGTGCCGTGTTGGTGAAATGTTAGTTACCAACAAAATGTGCAGGTTTGAAATGTTGGCAGAAATTGGATCCGGCTTGGTTAGGGGCCTTCCCCATCCGCCAGGCGTCGATTTATTTCGTCGATTATCTGCGGCACGTCTTCCAAAGCATCGGCAACGTAATGGGCGCCGCCACGGGAAAGTTTTTCGCGGGCGCGTATAATACGGGCATTTCTATCGTCTTCAGACAGCAGTTTAAGTTCATCTTCAGTAAGCCCGACCTCAGTACCGGTTTTTGCGATGGCGATGGTCCACATGCCGGCATTCAGCCCCTCTTCGACATCAGGCAGTGAATCACCGATCTTTACGATTGCTTCCATCGGGTAGATCTGCAACTCCAGAGCCGCCTTCAAACACATCCACGGGTGCGGTCGACCTGCCGGAACATGGTCAATGCAGATACTCACGTCCGGTTCAAAACCTTTACAGCAGGCTTCAACGGTAAGCTTGCGAAGCATTTCTGAGGTAAAACTACTGGTCGTGCCAATAGCTACACCCATATTTTTTAAAGCCCTGATGGATTCGAGCGCGCCACTCACCGGTTGTCCGAATTCACTCAGGGAGGCTGTCTGAAGTGGAATAAACTCGCGATACAGACTGTATATGTCGCGCTGGGTCGGGTACATGCCGTGAACCTGTTCCCACTGCAGTGCAACCTGATCCAACTCGCATATCGACTCAAGCTGTGCACGCTGGCCAATTCCCATTGTCGTTCGAACCTGAGATGTTCCAAGCTGGACTCCATGGCGCCTGAACAGTTCGACAATCAGGTTGACTGAAGCGCAGGCACCATAATCCACAATAGTTCCGTCCCAATCGAGGATTACACCCATGACTGGGCCGGTATAGGTACGGCGGTACGAGTAGGTATTCATACGGAGTTCTCACAATTCTGGTTTTAGTCGTCGGTAATGATAAAAAAAGCGGCACCGATAGATACCGGTGCCGCATTGATCAAGCCATAACATTTTCAGCAATCATTTTGAACGATTCTCGTCTGCAAGTCCCAAAGCCGACATCATCGTCAGGTAAATATGGGTATTGTCGATAATGCGCGTTCCCGGATACCAGCTCCCCTCGAATCCACTGAAGCCGTTTGAGCCCGCCCCTCGAGCATACAGGGTGACCAGTTCATTAGTGTGGGCATTAATCCCTTTTTCTCCAAAACCGTAGGTTACCTCTGAAGGATCATAGTAGTACGATACGCTGGAATCGTATCCGGCAGGTGCACCGCCGTCGTTGATCGGGTTCTGTTTGGGCAGTTTCCCCTTCGGCAGATCCTTTTTGAGTCGCATGTAACTGTTGCCATGGTCGGAGGTCACGATTACCAGGGTATTGTCCCAGGTCAGGTTCGGGCTGGTTTTGCTGTCGATGAAGGCCTCGATGCTCTTAACGGCGTTATTCAAATCCCATACACCGCCAATCATGCCGGCATAATCGTTCGAATGGTTCGCCCAGTCGATGTCGCCCTGCTCGACCATCAGGAAGAATCCGTTGCTGTTTTGGGACAGTACTTTGAGAGCAGCCCTGGAGGCATCCGCAAGGGTCGGGTTCTCGACGGATCCGCGATTAATGGTTGCGCTGCCATCGTTACTTACTTTGTGGTACTCAAAGTTTCCACCAACGCCACCATAGAGGCCAAAGAGCTTCTTGCCGCCGGCTACTGCGGCATCCGCTGCTGCAAGCAGGGATGAGCTGCCAACGACACCTGCCTTGCGTTCAACATACGTGTATCCGGAGGTTGTCGAACTGTTTTTCAG
>Ga0194061_1002126_pt1 | contig 11043 bp, 7 predicted proteins | sample SepL2221m_MetaG_FD_163423 | JGI IMG/M metagenome (GOLD analysis project Ga0194061, IMG submission 163423) | Anoxic zone freshwater microbial communities from boreal shield lake in IISD Experimental Lakes Area, Ontario, Canada - Sep2016-L224-21m | ecosystem: Environmental > Aquatic > Freshwater >...
CGCCAAACAGGGTTTGCGGGCCATAACCCTTGAGCAGCCACCCACCCAGCGCACCGCCCGTAAAAAACCCAAGTGACTGCAAACTGTTGTACACGCCCAGTGCCGAACCGCGCGCACCCGCAGGTGCCAGACGCGAGGCCATGCTGGGTTGACTGGCTTCTAGAACATTGAAACCGCAAAAAAACACAAACAACATCACGGCCAGCCCGTTAATGGTCGGAACGCCAGTCGCGGTCGCCAACAAGCCCAGCTGAACCAGAGCAATCAAACCGACAGATGACAAAAAAACCGCGCGCAAGTAACCCCGCTTTTCCAGCGGGAACAGCGTCGCGCCCATGACGAAGAAGGAGCCCAATACTGCTGGCAAATACACCCACCAGTGGTGGTCTTTTGACAACCCGGCCTGTACCAGCATCGCAGGCAATGCCACCCACATGGCCAGTTGCACGGCATGTAGCATGAATACACCAAAATTGAGCCGCAACAAGCCCGGTTGGCGCAATACGATGGCAAGGCTGGCACCCAGCTTGGCGGGCAACTCTTCAGCGTGTTTGGCAGGCTCTGGTGGCACCCACCACAGCACCACGGCGATGCCCGACACGGCCAGTACGGCGGTCAGCGCGAACAGGCCACTCAAACCCAGCACGGCATTGAGCAGTGGCGACAACACCAAGGAAATGGCAAACATTAGCCCGATGCTGGCACCTACCATGGCCATGGCTTTGGTGCGCACCACGTCCCGGGTCTGATCCGCCAGCAAGGCGGTCACGGCCGCAGAAATGGCGCCAGCACCTTGCAGCGCTCGACCGGCAACCAGCCACGCCATGGTGGGAGCCAACGCGGCCATCACGCCGCCAGCAGCAAAAATAACCAGACCGATTACCATGACCCGCTTGCGGCCAAAACGGTCCGACGCGACGCCAAACGGAATTTGCAAAACACCCTGCGTCAGACCGTAAATGCCCATGGCCAAGCCGACCAGGGCCGGGTCGTCGCCACCGGGATATTTGCGCGCCTCCAGCGAAAACACCGGCAGCACCAGGAACAGGCCCAGCATGCGAAAGGCAAAGATCAGCGCCAGCGATGCACTGGAGCGGCGCTCTTGCGGCGTCATAGTGGTGGAGGCAGGGGCAAGCCCGGAGTCCGGGGACAGGGTAGAAGTCGAAGACAAGGCGGTTAATCGTGGGCTGGCGAAAAGGACTCCATTGTCGCGCATCCCGACGCACAATTGAAAATCCCCCGCGCCTCGAGAGGCCGGGGGATCAAGCCAAGTTGGCGTTCCGACTATTAGTAGGAGTGGGTCAGCGTCACACCCAGCAACTGGGTTGTCTGCGTTGGGCTGACCATGACGCGGGTGCCATCGGTAAATGTCCACTGCGACCAGGTGTAGTCATCCATCTTGCGCACGTCATACACATAGTCCAGGCGCACCTTGGTCTGTTTGCTCACCGCATAGCCACCGGAAAGGTTCAGACGGTTGATGGAGTAGACCGTGTCCGGCAATACCCCTGCACCAGCAGGCACCGAGCTCCCTGCTGCACTGGGACCGGCAGGGTTAAATGTGATGCCGTACTTGGTAGTGTCTTGCGAATAAAGGTATTTCGCACTCATAGTCCAGCTTGCAACACTTCCGCTCAAGCCCATACCAAACACCTGACCGCTCATGTCAAGGTCCGCCATCCATGGAGTACATGAATTGGTGGCCAGCGTGCCCGTGCAGTTCTGGTCGGCGGTCATCCGCGGTGTGTAGACCTCATTTTGATGCGTCGTGTTCTGGTTACGCGAGTAGTACCCGTTCATCTTCCACTTGTCATTGATCTGGAAAGCGGCATCAATGCCAATCAGGTCGGTCCTGCCATCGGTCATACCCATTTGTGCATTGCCGGATGGAGGCGTAAACGGATAGGCGTCTTTGCCATACTCATAAAAGAATTGCAGCGACAGGGGATCCACTGGGCTCCAGTCCATCATGAGTTTCGCCTTGTCGCGCTTGCGATCTGCGAACTGCAATGGCGCAGCAACACCAGTGGTAGTGGAGAAGGTAACCATTCCAGGTGTTGGTGTGCCATCGAGTAACTCCCAGGTCCCGCCAGTACGATCGCTGTGCGCGATCATGAACTTTCCGTTCAGGGTGTCGCTCAGTGCTTTACGCAACTCAACGCGCACGGTCTGGTCGGTCACTTCTGCACGATAGGCCCTAGGCGTAACTTTGCGTTCATAGTCGTAGCCACCGGTCAAGCTGTAGCCGTCTGGCAGACGGTAAGTCAGCTCTGCTTTGCCGCGATTGAGCGTGTGGGACTCCTGTGGATTTTGATAGCCGGTAGGATATTCCGTCGAAGCGGTTTTATCCAGGTAATACAACTGCGGCGTCTTGTCGCTGCGGTCTTCATAACGCCAGGACGCCAGGAAATTCAGGTCTTTGCCGAGCTTCGAGGTGAGTTGCCCAAAGGCCGAAGTTGTCTCGACCAAACCACCCAGACTGGTTGCCACGTTGCCCGCTGCATAGGGTACGCCGGGTGGGTTGAGTTTGGTGTAGGTCGCAGACCCGGTTACAGCATCCCCATAGGCCGCAATAAAGGGTGTGTCTTGCGTTCCGGTTTCCTTCGCCAGCTTGAAGCTCATGCGGGTCTGGTCGCTGTAGTTGTAGGCGCCTGAAAAGTCCCATTGCGTTGCCCGATTGCTGGGTGGCAATGAAATCCACGGGCTGGTAATGGGGCCTGTGGTGGTGGTCAGCGAGTTCTGGCCGGGGGTTGTATTCATTGCGATTGCGGAGTTATCCAAAACGCTTAAATACACGCCACCACTGAGCTGCAACTTGCGTGTGACGTAGTCAAAACTGGCTTCAAACTGGTTGTGCCGGTAGTTCTCGGGCTGGGGCGCAAAGAACACGGATGCGTAGTTTTTGCCCGCATACGGTGCGCCCACCGGCGTGTTCCAAGTCGCACCATACGCCGCCGACATGATGGCGCCCTTCTTGTCCTCGGACTTCATCGAGAAGTTGAACTTGAAGGCGTCAGAGAAGTATTTGCTGCCTGAGACCGATGTTCCAATGCGCTCCAACTTCAGACTGCTGTCGGGTCCAATACCTTGGTAAGAGCGGAAGTCCGTGTTCAGCGCAAGAGAAGCCGTGCCTACGCCTGCCACCTTGGTATTGATGGTGTAAGGCGCAAATCGGGTGATCTCGTTGTAGTCCAGCGCCAGTCGCCAATCACCTTGCTGTTCGGCGGAGGCCCCGAACTCCTGATTGCGTTGCCCCAGGTCTTTACCCTGTACGGTGAACCACATGCCACTGGCGTCACGTTTGATCAGGTTGATATCAACGCTGCCGCTGACACCGGTCTTGTCCTGCCCGTTGTATAGGCGAAAGTACGGGTTAACCTGGTCGATATTGCGGATGTTGAGCGACACATCACTCTGGTTGGGGCTTGTCAGCGCCTGAACTTCATCGGCAAATGCATATCCGGCTGGGAAGGCCAAAGCGAGTGCAATGACGATGGCAGAGCGGACGGGAACATTACGTTGGTTTTTCATGTCCATTCTCCATTCTTAGCGCCAGAAACGCATGGCGCGGGTTGAGTTCATCGGGTTGTTGCTACCGTGAATGTCGGTATGGCAATTCATGCAAGACATACCTTGTGTCTTGCCAACAACGCCGCTGGAATTGATGTTGTCGATTGGTGTAGTGGCGCTCAGCACAGTGCCGCCTGCATTCTTGGACATATCCACCCGGCTAGCGATACCAGGCACATTGCCGGGGTGGCTGCTCGGGTCATGGCAACCCAGGCACAGGAATGGAGGACGTGTTTTCAGCAGTGCATCGGCCGTGGTTCCGTGCGGGTTGTGGCAGTTGCTGCAGTCATCGGTCACCGGTTGGTGGCTGTGGATGAAGGGGCCGCGCTTTTCGGCATGGCAGGTGTAGCAAGTCGCAATGACCGTGTCCTTGATCAAGGACTTGACGCCAGCAGATCCGTGCGGGTTGTGGCAGCTTGAGCAGGTCATCTTGCCTTCAGGTACAGGGTGATGCGAGGGCTTCTCGGCCAAAGCACGCTGCTCCTTGTGGCAGGTGTAGCAAACCTCGGGTTGCGTACGCTTGTCACGCACTGCATCTTGCGCGCTGTGCACTTTATGGCAAGACGAGCAAACCACATCACGCGCCTGGTGTTGGCTGCCCTTCCAGAACATGCGTTTGGCACCATCCTGATGGCAAGTCAGGCAAGCGGCATCGCGTGCTTCGGGGGAACTCTTGGATTTGGCGCCAAAGGTCACCTCTGGTGCAACGAGCTGGTCTTTCTTGCCTGACTCTGCCGTCTTGATGTGGCGTTCGCTTTCACCGTGGCAACTGGTGCAGGTGGGGTTACGGCTGTCAGATCGGGTTCCGTGCTTGGTTTTACCCAAATGAAGCACTCCGGGGGCGTCCGCTTCATCATGGCACGACGTGCACTTGGCGTCGCCCTTGAGAAATAGGTCTTGCGGCGCGGACTTGGAATCCCCCGCTGCCCAGGCCCCGGATGCGCCTCCCAGTGCGCCGAAGCACACCAAAAGGCTTAGCATTTTTCGCATCAGCTTCATCGTTTTTCTCCTACATTTTGGTGCTTCGGCATCATGCCTCGTTTCACCGGCAAACACATGGTTTTCACCTATTTACGAAACTTTACTTCCGCTTTTCACAGGACGCAGATTAGTCCGAAAAGCGCCATAAGGAAAGCATGAAAAATGGCTGCAACTGATCTAGATCAATAGAACCGACTCTCAAATTGCGTCAGGCCAAAAGAGCCTGTCGTTGCTCCCACCTCGTTCAGCTGAGTAGACTCCACCCATGACCCTCATTGCCGTCATCGACTTCGAAACCACCGGACTCTCGCCCGCCATGGGCGACCGCGCCACAGAAATTGCCATCGTGATGCTGGAGGGGGGCGAGGTGGTGGGGCGCTTTCAGAGCCTGATGAACGCGGGCGTGCGGATTTCGTCCTTCATCGAATCGTTCACCGGCGGCTCTATCCAGAGGCACGCAGCCACTCGCTAGGTGCGATGGCAGCACTGCACCAGTTGCCCAGCGCAGGGCGTGCACACCGCGCACTGGCTGATGCGGAAGTGGCCGCCGCGCTGCTGCAGCGCATCCAGGCCGACCTGTGCCAACGCTTTGATTTGCCGCAAGCGCAGCACCCACTGCTGATGAAAGTGCAGTCCAACGCCAAGCACGCCATGGCCGCAGTCGTCAAAAAGTACCTGGCCACAGCGTAATAGGAACCCGAGGCGGGATAGGGGCAGAGGTTGGGGCCGATTTCGGAACCGCAGGTTCATGAGGCCCGGCCTCTGCCCCTATCCCGCCGGGCGCTCACCAGCCGTGTGCGCACCAGAAAAGCGTATCCAGCCAACAGTCACTATCATGGTGGGTTTCCCCAAGCGCAGCTCAACACCATTATTCACCGGGTCCCACCTTGAATTCATCACCCGACGGCACCTCCCTGGCCCATGACCCGCACGGCACCTACCTGGCCCGGGCCTTGCAGCAGCTGACCATCAGCATCCGCGGTGCGCGCACGCACAACCTGAAGAACATCGACCTCGACATTCCCCGCAACCAGCTGGTGGTGATCACCGGGCTGTCGGGCTCCGGCAAGTCCAGCCTGGCGTTTGACACGCTGTATGCCGAAGGCCAGCGCCGCTATGTGGAGAGCCTGTCCACCTATGCCCGCCAGTTTTTGCAGCTGATGGACAAGCCCGATGTGGACGTGATCGAGGGTCTGTCGCCGGCGATTTCCATCGAACAAAAGGCCACCAGCCACAACCCGCGCTCCACCGTGGGCACGGTGACCGAAATCCATGACTACCTGCGCCTGCTGTTCGCCCGCGCCGGCACGCCCTATTGCCCTGAACACGACCTGCCCCTGCAAAGCCAGACCGTCAGCCAGATGGTGGATGCCGTGCTGGCCCTGCCGACCGACACGCGGCTCATGATTCTGGCCCCTGTGGCCCGTGAGAAAAAGGGCGAGTTTCTGGACGTGTTTGCCGAGATGCAGGCCCAGGGCTATGTGCGCTTTCGCATCAACGGAAAGACCTTTGAATTTGACGATCTGCCCACACTCAAGAAGACGGAGAAGCACGACATTGACGTGGTCATAGACCGCATCAAGGTGCGCACTGCGCCTGCTCCAACCCAGCCTGCCGAAGACCACACAGCCAGCGTTGCCGCACGCACCGACTACGACAACCTCAAACAACGCCTCGCCGAGAGCTTTGAAGCCGCCCTGCGCTTGGCCAACGGTCGCGCTATCGCACTGGAGATGGATGGCGGCAATATCGAAAATGATAGCGCCTCACGCAATGTTGACGGGGGCTACAGCCAAAAAGAGCACTTATTCAACGCCAAGTTTGCTTGTCCCGTGTGCAGCCACTCCATCAGCGAGCTGGAGCCGCGCCTGTTCTCATTCAACTCGCCCGTGGGCGCCTGCCCCACATGCGACGGCCTGGGCGTCCAAGAGTTTTTTGACCCGGCACGGGTGGTGGCCTTCCCGTCGCTGAGCCTAGCCAGTGGCGCCATCAAGGGCTGGGACCGGCGCAACGGCTACTACTTCTCCATGTTGGAGAGCTTGGCCAAGCACTACAAATTTGACATTGATGCCGCATTCGAGTCGTTGCCCGAGGCTGTGCAGACCGCCATCCTACAGGGCTCTGGCGAAGAGGAAATCAAGTTCAGCTACGTCATGGACTCGGGGGCTTCGCAGGGCAAGAAGCTGAGCAAAAAACACCCCTTCGAGGGCATCATCCCCAACATGGTACGACGCTACCGCGAGACGGACTCCGCCATGGTGCGCGAGGACTTGGCCCGCTTGCGCAGCACGCGGCACTGCCTTTCTTGCGACGGATCGCGCCTGCGCCTCGAAGCCCGCCACGTCAAGATTGGCGAAGGCGTGCAAGCGCGTGCCATTTTCGAAGTCAGCCGCGCCACGCTGCGCGAGAGCTACGCCTATTTTCAAACCCTGACGATGCACGGCGCCAAGGGCGACATTGCCGCCAAGGTGGTGCGCGAGATCGGCCTGCGGCTTAAATTTTTGAACGACGTGGGGCTGAACTATTTGAGCCTGGACCGCAGCGCCGAAACGCTATCAGGTGGTGAGAGCCAGCGCATCCGGTTGGCCAGCCAGATTGGCTCGGGCCTGACCGGCGTGATGTATGTGCTGGACGAGCCCAGCATCGGACTGCACCAGCGCGACAACGATCGCCTGATCGACACCCTCAAACACCTGCGCGACATTGGCAACAGCGTGCTGGTGGTGGAGCATGACGAGGACATGATGCGCGCGGCCGACCACATCATCGACATGGGGCTGGGTGCGGGCATTCACGGCGGGCGCGTTATTGCGCAGGGCGACTTTGAAGCGGTCAAGGCCAACAAACAGTCGCTCACCGGCCAATACCTGGCGCAAACCCTCCAAATTGCCGTGCCAAAGCGCCGCACGCCCTGGCTGCCCACCGTAGCGCCAAGGCCGGGTGATGAAGACCGATTCAAATCCCGCTTTGCGCCCAGCCCGGCAGCCGTGCGCCGCGCCGAGCGTGAAGCGCACCACCGCGCCACCCAGGGCGAGCTTCAGACGCTGCGCGTGGTAGGTGCCACGGGCCACAACCTGAAGAACGTGAGCGTGGACTTTCCCGTGGGCCTGTTCACCTGCGTGACGGGTGTGTCGGGCTCCGGCAAATCCACACTGGTGAACGACACGTTGTACGCCGCTGTGGCACGCACCATCTACCGCGCCCACGAGGAACCAGCTGCCCACGAAGCGATCGAAGGCATTGAGCACTTCGACAAGGTCATCAATGTGGACCAATCGCCCATTGGCCGCACACCGCGCTCCAACCCCGCCACCTACACGGGCCTGTTCACCCCCATCCGCGAACTGATGGCCGAAGTGCTCACGGCGCGCGAACGCGGCTACGGCCCGGGGCGCTTCAGCTTCAACGTGGCCGGTGGACGCTGCGAGGCCTGCCAGGGCGACGGCATGGTGAAGGTAGAGATGCACTTTCTGCCCGATGTGTACGTACCCTGCGACGTGTGCGCCGGTCAGCGCTACAACCGCGAAACGCTGGAAGTGCTTTACAAGGGCAAGAACATTGCGCAGATTCTGGGCCTCACCGTCGAGGCGGCTTTTGAGTTTTTACACGCCGTGCCCACCATCGCCCGCAAGCTGCAAACCCTGCTGGACGTGGGCCTGAGTTACATCAAGCTGGGGCAGGCTGCGACTACGCTGTCGGGTGGCGAAGCGCAGCGCGTCAAATTGGCGCTGGAACTGAGCAAGCGCGACACCGGGCGCACGCTCTACATCCTGGACGAGCCCACCACCGGACTGCACTTTGCCGACATTGATTTGCTGCTCAAGGTGCTGCACCAGTTGCGTGATGCGGGTAACACCATTGTGGTCATCGAGCACAACCTGGACGTGATCAAGACCGCCGACTGGCTAATCGATATGGGGCCCGAGGGCGGTTCGGGCGGTGGAACGGTGCTGGGGGTGGGCACGCCGGAAGACATTGCGGCCAACCCGGACAGCCACACCGGGCGCTATTTGAGAAGGATTTTACCCCTGTAGCCCCCGCCGAGTATGCGCTGGCAGCTACATTTTCGATAGCAGTATTGGGTTCACTGTGCCGACAGCGCTACTTGGCTGCTGCGCTGGCGCGCGCTGCCACCCGGTCACGCCAGGCTTGCAACGCGGGCAGGCCCTCTTTGCCAGGCTGGAACTTCATGAGCTTGGCAAATTCAATCGCACAAAAGGCGGTGATGTCCGCAATGCTGAAACGCTCGCCCGCCATCCAGGGCTGGCGCTCCAGCACGTGGTCAAACCAGGCTGCCACCTCACGCACCTTCAGCGCTTGCGAGTGACCATAGTCCGGGAACTGCGGCTGCTCCAGCGGAGCCAGACCCGGGTGCGTGTGGCGCACGGTGTTGGCGATACCGGCCAGCAGATACAGCTCCGCACGGCGGTCGGCCATTTCAATAAAAGCACGTTCATCGGAGTTCACTCCCATCAGATTGGGCTCTGGATAAAGGCCTTCCAGATAAGTGCAAATGGCCCGTGTTTCGGTCAGCACGCGGCCGTCATCAAGTTCGAGGGCCGGCACCTTGGCCAACGGGCTCTTGGCCCGGTAGGCTTCGCCTTTGTGTTCCTGTGCGTTGAGGTCCACATTCACCAGATCGATACCGGTAATATTCTTCTCGACCATGAACATCATGACGCGCCGTGGACTGGGCGCGCCGGGGGATACATACAGTTTCATAGCATCACACTCCTGTCTTGCTGGACTGACCCATTTCTACCATGGGCCCAATTAGGCCATGAAACCAAGATTCGTCGGGTAATCAGGGCGACCCGCTGAAGCGCCAAAATGGCGCAAATTGGGCAGGATGCCGGCCAGTTCACCGTCAGCCACGCCAAACCAGCTGGCCATCGTGGCAGCGTACTGATCTACCGATGTCGATGGCAACAAACGACCCTGCCCCACATGCCACTGGTCCTGCGCCGCAGCCGTGCTACCCACGCTGACCGGAGGTGGCGTTCCATAAAAAGCAGCCCCCTTGACCGCACCGCCCACCATGAAGTGGTGGCTTCCCCAACCGTGGTCTGAGCCGTCGCCGTTGGAGGCCAGCGTTCGACCGAAATCGGAGGCAGTGAAGGCCGTGACCTTGCTGGCCACTCCCAGCTCCACCGTGGCGTTATAAAACGCGGTCATGGCATCGCTGACCTTACCCAACAGACCCGGATGCTGCGAGATCAGGTTGTCGTGCAGGTCAAAGCCACCAAGGGACACCATGAACACCTGTCGCTTGGCTCCCAGGCCGTTGCGTGCGCCAATCAGGCGGGCCACCATCTTGAGCTGATCCGCCAGCGAGTTGTTGGTGGGGAAAACCGTACCCACTGTCACGCCCGAGAGGCCTGAGGTGACTTGCGCCTCCGCCCCAATGGCGCGTGCGGTCACCTTGTTGTATTCGTTCTCCAGCATGTGGGTCCGTGGTTGCTGGATCAGGCTCGCCAACGCGGTCTTGACCGCACTGGACCCATATACGTTGTTCTTGATCGCATTGATCGCCACCGCGCCGCCCGTACTGACCTGGTAGGACAAGGCACTGTCACCCGACAGGAACACCGCGTTGCCGGTAACGTTGATACAGGTAAACAGTGCATTGGCGTTGCCGGACAACGCCAGGTCACCCATATTTCCACCCCAGCCGATAGTGGAGCCTTCGGGCGAAGACGACTGCCAGATCGACTGCTGGTCGTTGTGAGAGAACAATTTGGGTGGCAAGGGAAAGTTGACCCGGTCCGAGCCGCTGTATTGCGCCTTGGTCAAGGGAACGACGAGCGGCCCCACGTTCAGCTGCACAGCAGCCTTGCCACTGTTGAACAGATTGGCCAGCCCGGTCATTGAGGGATGCAGCGCGTACTGACGCCCGCCGGGCAGCGCAGTGGTCGGGTTGAGCAGCGTCGCTGTCAGTGCAGATTTAGCCAATGCAATGCCACCCGCCGTCTGACCCGCACCACCACCACGTATCGTGCTATACAAGTTATAGCTTGCTTCGTCATAGGTCACCACAGTGTTGGCGTAGTCGTTGGCACCGTAGAGAAACACGCAGACCAGGGCTTTGTAATCAGTCGCATCAAAAGCCGCCGCTTCTCCAATGGCTGCCAGGTTGAGTGCCATTGGCAAAGCGGTGCCACTCAGCGCAAGCTGGGCGCTGCGGCGCAGGAAGGCACGGCGACTGTGGTTGTCAGGCTGGAGCAGGTGCATGGCGGTTCCTATTTTTGAATCAGGTATTCGCTTGACGCCATCACCAAAAACACGGCCGCCGCCACGCGGTCGCGCTTGGCGCTGTCGGTGCTGGTAGCAGTCAAGGCAGTGGCATTGAGCGCCGTCGCGATCAGGCTCTGGTTGGCAGCCGCCATTTGCCCGGCACACAGCAGCAGGTTCAGTCTTTTGACAAGCGCAGTGGCGTCGAGCACCAAGCCCAGCTCTGTGGCATAGCTGGCCGTGATGTCGTAGCCGTTGGTT
>Ga0194061_1002130_pt1 | contig 11024 bp, 8 predicted proteins | sample SepL2221m_MetaG_FD_163423 | JGI IMG/M metagenome (GOLD analysis project Ga0194061, IMG submission 163423) | Anoxic zone freshwater microbial communities from boreal shield lake in IISD Experimental Lakes Area, Ontario, Canada - Sep2016-L224-21m | ecosystem: Environmental > Aquatic > Freshwater >...
CCTTTGGAGCTTTGGGATTAGTGTGCGATGAGATGGGTGCGACACGGCGGCAGGATTGCCGCCGCTCCTGACAAACTACGTATCGATGTGGTAACTGAAACTATATACTCCCGGTTAAAATTATTTTTAAAATAGTACTTGACTTTTAGGGTTTTCGTTTTGTAGTATTTGAGAATCTTTGGGTGGTCGGCACGGTGGCGTTTTTGGCGTCTTCGTCCTTGGAATCCGATCAAGGGTTAATTGCTTCGCAATTGGCTTTTGATGTTGGGTTGGATTTCCATGAGGGCGAATTCTATGGAACGGTGTGCGGCTACGCCTGCTTCGCAGGCAACTGATTTTTCTGAACAATTGAATGGGACGAATGGGATTCGTTCGGCGGGGGCGTCATGTGTTGATGATGATCTGGATGATGCTCGGTGGGAGGAGGCGAAGCGAGTTCACGCAGCCGGGATGCTCGTACCACGATTCGCCCTTTTTGTGCGTCTTGGATTCGTACTTGTTCATGCTACTGACGACGGCGCCTTCCAATACGTAAGCGAAAATCGCCCCCGGTTGGGTGTGAGGATTGGAACCGGCGCCGGGGTCGAATTTTGCGGTGAGCATACGCCCATGCGAGCTGGTTTCCTTGGGGAAATCCTTTGCCATGAGTTCCAGAACCGTAACCTTCGGCCTGTTCGGTTCGCCCTCAGCGCCTGTACAAACCGCAGAAATCAGCACACACATGACTGCAAACATCCATTTCATAGCAGCCTCCGTTTTTCGGCCCGTCCTTACAATGGGCTAGGTTGAACACATAATACGCTGTCCGCATGCCATTGGTACAGAGCCACTTACCCAAGTTGCCTAGGAGCAACTTCCAAATCCTGTCACAACGGCGCGCAAGAAGCGCATGCTCTCCGATGCCATTTCACTTTTTTTTGAGAATTCTGGCGCAATTCAATGCAGTTCGTCGCTTTTGATGTTAAACATCCATCGAGTTGGCGGAGCACTGCATGACTGGCGAATCTATTTTTCATCAAGTCCTAGAATTGCCTGCTGCTGAACGCGGCGCGTTCCTGGACGAGCGGTGTTCCGGCCAGCCTGGGCTGCGTGCCGCGGTCGACCGTTTGCTGGCCGCGCATGAGGGCACCAGCGAGGTGATCGATCCGCCCGCGTTCGGCGTCAGTGGACTGCTGACGCTCGACTCCGATGGCGCGCTCGACGCAAGCGGCGGAGCGCCTTGTCATTCAAATAGCATGCGGGGCGACATCATCGCCGATCGCTACATGCTCGCCGAGAAAATCGGCGAGGGCGGCATGGGCGAAGTCTGGGTGGCGAAGCAGACTGAGCCGGTCAAGCGCAAAGTCGCTTTGAAGCTGATCAGGCCGGGGATGAATTCCAGCGCTGTTCTGACACGCTTCGAGCAGGAGCGGCAAGCGCTGGCGCTGATGGACCATCCTAACATCGCGCGCGTGTTTGACGGTGGGCTGACTCCGGCTGGGCGGCCGTTCTTTGTCATGGAACTCGTGAACGGATTGCCGCTCACGACATATTGCGACGAAGCGCGACTGTCGCCGCGCCAGCGTCTCGAAGTCTTCGGTTCGATCTGCCGCGCGATCCAGCACGCGCATCAGAAGGGCATCGTCCACCGCGATCTGAAGCCGGCGAACATTCTCGTCACGCTGATCGACGGCAAACCAGTCCCCAAGGTCATCGACTTTGGCGTGGCCAAGGCCACGTCCGGAAAAATTACCGAAGTTTCGCTCGACACGCAGTTCGGTTCCGTGATCGGCACACTCGAATACATGGCGCCCGAGCAGGCGGGACTCTCAGGCGAGGACATTGACACCCGCGCGGATATCTACTCGCTGGGCGTGATTCTCTACGAATTGCTCACCGGCCTGAAACCGATTGATGCGCACCGCATGAAAAACACCGCGCTGCTCGAACTGTTCCGCGTCATCAAAGAAGAGGAGCCGTTAAAACCCAGCACGCGATTGTCCGGCGAAAAGACCATGTCATCGCTGGCGGCGCTGCGGCAGACCGATCCCCAGGCGCTGATGGCGATGCTGCGCGGCGAGCTGGACTGGGTCGTGATGAAGTGCCTCGAGAAGAGCCGCGAGCGGCGCTACGACTCGGCGGGAAGTTTGTATCAGGATATCCAGCGGTACCTTGGCAATCAGCCTGTGGATGCGCGGCCGGTCAGCGCGGCGTACAGGCTGCAGAAGTTTCTGCAGCGCAACAAAGGCACCGCGATCGCGGCGACTCTCGTGCTGGCCACGCTGATCGTGGCGACGATCGTCAGCACCTGGCAGGCATTCCGGGCGACGGCGGCGGAGAAAGAGCAGTCGATTCAACGCGCTGCGGCGGAACAGGCGCGGGAACAATCCGATGAATCGCGCAAGAAGGCGGAGAGAGAAAGGGCGCTGGCCCAATCCGAGCGCAAACGCGCGGACACCGAACGGCTGCGTGCCCATAGCAGACGAACGTGGCCTTCACCGAGCGCGTGCGCGCGGAGAAGCAACTGTCGCGCGCCGAGTGGCTGCTCTACGCCAGCAAGCTAAAGGAGGCGCAGAATGATTTCGAAGTCGGCAACGGCTCGCTGGCGGCGGGGTTTCTCGAAGAGACGCAGGAGAGCAAGCGCGGCTGGGAATACCGCTATTTGAAGAACCGCATCAGCCCGCTGCAGTCAGTGAAGACGAATTTCGGCGGCCTGAACTGCGTAGCGGTCAGCCCGGACGGCACGCGCGTCATTGTCGGTGGCATAAACGGCGGACCGGTTGTCTGGGACACGGCGACCTGGAAGCAGTTGCGGAGGATCAAAGCTTTTGTCGACGGTTCAGTGGAGGCGGTGGCGTTCAGCCCTGACGGCAAACAGTTCGTCGCAGGCGGCGGGCATCACAGCCGCACGCAAGCCGGCGAGATTGCCATCTTCGACACGGCGTCGGTCAAGCTTGTCCGCGCGTTTAAAAAAACGAAGTTCATGGTGCGGGCGGCAGCCTGGAGCCCGGATGGTAAACGCATCGTCACGGGCGGCGGTGACAACGGTTACGGTCCCGGCGAAGCCTATATATGGGACGCCGCTACGGGCGAACAGCTCGTCGAATTGAAAGGCCACAAGCTCGGTTTGCGCAGCGTGGCGTTCAGCCCCGACAGTACCCGCGTCGTCACCGGCAGCGGCGAAAACGTCGCGAGAGTGTGGGACGCCGCTACCGGCGACAAGTTGCTGGAGCTTCCGCCGCACTCCGGCACGGTGTTCGGCATCGCGTACTCGCCCGACGGTCGCACCCTCATTACCGGAAGCGGGAACTGGGGCGGCAAGAGCGGCGAAGTCCGCGCGTGGGAAGCGGCGACGGGCAAGCCGATCGTTCACATGACCGGCCACATCGCCCCCGTGATCAGCGTGGCGTTCAGCCGCGACGGAACGCGCGTCGCCAGCGGCAGCGCGGACAAAACCGTGCGCGTCTGGGATGCCCGCACGTGGCAGCTGCTCTTCACGCTGAAGAGCCACGGCCGCTCCGTGATGGGCGTGGCATTCAGCGCGGACGGCAAACGCGTCTACTCCATCGATGATCTCTCTGACAGCAGACTGAACGTGTGGGACGCCGTCAACGGCCAGGAGCTGACCCGGCTTGGCGTGACCAACGGCACCACCGGCTTGTCCTTCAGCCCCGACTCCAGGCATGTGGTCGCCGCGGGGTACGAAGGCTTTACGAGGATCTGGGACGTGGAAACGGTGCGCAACGAGATGTCGTTCGAGATGCCTGCCGCGATCAAGCGCGGCGGTATTGAAGGATTTCTAGCCGCGGCGTACAACGGCGACGGCACCCGCGTCGTCACCGGCGCTTACGAAAACATGGTCCGAGTCTGGGATGTCCGCACAGGCCTTGAGTTGCTCAAGCTGCCGCACAAGGACCACGTGCTCAGCGTCGCGTACAACGCCGACAGCACACGCATTCTCACCGGCAGTGCGGACCGTACGGCGCGGCTGTGGAATGCGGCAACGGGCGCGATGATCTTCGAACTCCCGCACGAGGACCGGGTGGTCGGCGTCAAATTCATTCCGAACAGCAACCGCTTCGTCACGTCGACATCCAACGTGGCGATCATCTGGTCCGCCGAAACGGGCCAGGCGTTGCAGACACTAAAGGGGAACCATGGCCACACCTTCGGCCTGGCCTGCTCGACCGACGGCAGCTTGATCGCCACCGGCGGAGATAACAAACTCGTGAAGCTCTGGGACGCACAAACCGGCCAGGAGCTCCGCACGTTGAAGGGCCACACGGGCGTCGTCCGCGCACTGGCGTTCAGCCCGGAAGGCGAGCGCCTCGTCTCGGTCGGCGACGATTTTACAGCCAAGATCTGGGACACGGAAACCGGCCACGAGTTGCTGACGCTGCGCCACGACAACATGGTCTGGAGCGTCGCCTTCAGCCCCGAAGGCCAGCGCATCGTCACCGGCACAAACGGCGAGAATTCGACCTCCACGATCTGGTACGCGCCGCCGCCGAAGGCCGCCGAGTGAAGTTTTGGGCGCACGGCGGTGTAGGAGATGGACATGACCAAACCACCCCGCAAGTTTTTTGTATTTCAATTCCATCTCTCGACGGCCATTGTGATGATGTTTGTCGCGGGCGCGTTGATTTGGGCGAATTCTCCGAAGACATATTACCCAACCGGCGATCCCAATGATGGGCACTTTGTAATGGTCTTAGGTTGGCCAAAACCGGGATTCGTTACTTCGGATGCGCCAGTTTTTCAAACCTATCATTCGGAATTTCACTTTCTAATGGCGAGAAGCCTTGTTTACATTCTGTATCTGAACTTTATGATCGATTTGACAGTCGCAACGGCTATTCTTTTCGCCGTCTGGTATTTCCTCGAACGGCTCATCCGCCGCCGCGCCGCTCAGAAGGAAGCCTGACCCATGCCCACTCCGCCGCCGCGCTTGACGTCGATCTCGGCGGCGGGACGCTCAGCTTCGGGCCGGGTACGATTCTGCATATCAATATGATCAGCGCCACGGCGTATGACTGCTACCGAATCGCCGGCGGTCTGAATCTCGCCAACACCACGCTGAATGTCGCCGAATGCCACGCGAAGGGCAACGCGTTTACACTCATCGAAAACGACGCGACAGACGCGGTCGTCAACACGTTCGCCGGATTGCCCGAGGGCACGCTCTTCAAATTCAGCAGCACGAAGGCGCGGATCACCTACACGGGTGGCAGCGGCAACGATGTCGTCGCCGTCATCCGCCAGCCCGTGCAGATCACGCTGGAAAGCTCGCAGAATCCGGCGCTAAAAGATAAGCCTCTGATGTTCAACATCGGCGGCACTGTCAGCGACCCAACGACGCTCTCCTACACGCTGAACTTCGGCGACGGCTCACCGGTCTCGAGCGGCACGTTCGCCCAAGGCACGATCGTCCAGTTGCCGCACACGTACACGAGCTATTACGACGCCGGCACGCCTGTCACGCTGTTCGTCACCGACGGTATCGAGCCGGCCACTACGACGCTGCCGCAGTTCGTGCCGGCACCGGCCTCGGGCGCGGATGGCCAAGCGAACATCCTGCAAGGCGGCGACGCTATTGTGACGCCGAATGTCGTGCCGTATGGCGGCATGGGCATTCACGTGATTTACAGCAACGGCGGCGTGTATCAACTGAGTATCGAGATCTCGAATCCGGGTGAAACCATTGACGACTATGACGTCGAATCCGACATCACCGTTTTCACGGCGGATGACACCGTCACAGTGCAAGCAGGCAAATCCAGCCGTGTGCTCACCACCAAAGCCAAGCAAGTCGGCCCCAAGCCGGTTGTCCAAGTGACCAAGCCGGGCATTGTCAAAGTTGTCGCAAAGGCGACGCCGAAAGCCGTTGGACCTGTGCGCGCCAACAGGAACCCAAAATTGGCGCAGATCACAATTCCGGTTAGCCTCAAAGAAGTGCAGAACACTCCAACGCCACCTGCGGTGGACAGAACGCTGAAGACCAAGTCATTGAGCATCAAGGTCATGTTCGACAACAGCAACAAGAATGACCAGATCAAATTCACGTGCAATTTTGAATTGCCGCAAGACTTCGACGAGTTCCGGCAGCACAAGATCGGCTTCGGAGTCAATGGCATCATAGATCTGGTAACATTTAATCCAAAAGGCAACTTCGCGACAGGAGGCACCCTGCTGAAAGACGTCCGTCTTTCTGGGAAGCCCAAGGATAGGAAAGAGGATCTCGGGGGTGGCGTTGGCACGATTTCAGGCACATTCAGTGCGCCCAATCTGGTCGAGAAAGGACTGAAGTCCGCTGCCATCGATCAATTGGCGGACGACCTGGTGAAGGGAAAAGCAACCATGCCGCGCTCGCTTCAACTGAGCATGACGTTGGACGGCGAAGCGTACAACAGCAACGCCGATGCATTGCTCAAAGTCTCGCCGGATAAAAAATCCGGCACCGTGGTCTTCAAAAAGCCGAAAAATAAACCGTGATTTTCGAGCGGGCGAGGAATGGGTCGGTCGCATGGCAAGGAGCGGCACTCCCGCTCCTCGCTGAAAGCTCCGCGACGAAGGCGAGGTTGTTCGACAATTTGGCGGAACAAATCGGGGGCGCGTTCGAACGCGCCCCCGATTCTTGAAAAGCTTATCTGGAAAATGGGCTGCGTGCGGAACGTCTATTTCAGTTCCGATCGGTTCGCCAAAATAGAAAATTTCTGATAGATTTATGTCATGAACGACGTGACGCAGGTACTCTCGCAGATTGCAAATGGCGACGCGAAGGCGGCGAGCCAACTGCTTCCGCTGATTTATGACGAACTGCGGCGGCTGGCGGCCGCACGCGTTGCGCGCGAGGGAAAAGGCATTACGCTCGACGCCACGGCGCTCGTGCACGAAGCTTACCTGAAGCTGGTTGGACCGGTTGAAAAAGACAAAATTAAATGGGACAGCCGTGGGCATTTTTTTGCGGCCGCCGCGACCGCCATGCGGCGCATTTTGGTCGATCGCGCACGCCAGAAAAAGCGCCGCGGCGCGAACGTTCCGCTGATTCCCGAACTTCATGCAGCCAATGCCGCGCCTTCCGAACCGGACAATGAACTTTTGGCGCTGGATGCGGCGTTGGAAAAACTGGCTGAACAAGACCCGATCAAAGCGCGTCTGGTTGAACTGCGCTATTTTGCCGGACTAACAAACGTCCAGGCCGCTGAGATTTTGGGAATTGCTCCGCGTACCGCAGATCGGCAGTGGGCGTTTGTGCGGGCGTGGTTGAAGAACGAAGTGCGCGGTGCAAAAGAATGATTGAGAATTAATGGCGCAACTTCTCAATCGAATCGCATTGTTAGGCGAATCTAGAGGAGAAGACACCATGTTCGGCGAATCGTTGTTTGAGGAAACGCTTTCCGTTCCGCCCGGTGAACGCGCAGCTTTTCTTGACCAGAAATGTCAGGGACAACCCGAATTGCGCGCGGCGGTGGACGCGCTTCTCGCCAATCATGACGAATCCAGCCACTTCCTCGAAGAGCCCTTGTTCGTCAGAAAACCGCCGGAGTCTCCGGCGCCCTATTCCGAAATCACGTCCTTCATTTCCTCGACCGCGCCCACCGTTGTCATCGCCGGCCGTTACACGATGCTGGAGAAAATCGGCGAAGGCGGCATGGGCGAGGTCTGGGTGGCAAAGCAGACCGAACCGATCAAGCGCCGCGTGGCACTGAAGCTGATCAAGACGGGCATGGACTCGAAGGCGGTGCTGGCGCGGTTTGAGCAAGAACGCCAGGCGCTGGCGCTAATGGATCATCCCAACATCGCTCGCGTACTCGACGGTGGCATGACCGCAGCGGGGCTGCCGTTCTTCGTGATGGAACTGGTGAATGGCCTGCCGCTGAACAAGTATTGTGACGAAGCCCGGCTCGCGCCGAAGGAGCGCTTGGAACTTTTCGTGAAAGTTTGCCAAGCGGTGCAGCACGCACATCAGAAGGGCATCATTCATCGCGATTTGAAACCGGCGAATATTTTGGTCGGCGAAGTGGACGGCAATCCGGTTCCGAAAGTTATTGATTTCGGCGTGGCCAAAGCGACCGCCGGTAAGCTGACTGACGAGTCCATGTTCACTCAGTTCGGCGCCGTGGTCGGAACGCTTGAGTATATGGCGCCCGAGCAGGCGGGTGTTGCGAATGAAGACATCGACACGCGCGCGGACATTTATTCGCTCGGTGTCATTCTCTATGAATTGCTGACCGGATTGAAGCCCATCGATGCGAAGCGCCTGAAGAGCACGGCGCTGCTGGAAATGATTCGCGTCATCAAGGAAGTGGATCCCGCGAAACCGTCGACACGCCTCTCGACCGACGCGGAGCTGCCTGCCATGGCGGCGAACCGGCAGACGGATCCGAAGAAGCTGACCGCCCTGCTGCGCGGCGACCTCGACTGCGTGGTGATGAAATGCCTGGAAAAGAACCGCAGCCGGCGATACGACACGGCCAACGGTCTCGCGACGGACATCAAGCGGCATCTTGCGCACGAGCCTGTCATCGCGCGCCCGCCGAGCACCGCGTACCGGCTTCAAAAGGCCTGGCAGCGGAACAAGCTGGCGTGCTCGGCGGCTGGTGCTGTAGCGGCGGCGCTGCTAATTGGGATTACAGTGAGCGTCTCGCAGGCCGTGCGCGCTGATCGCGAAGCCACACGTTCTGCCGCCGCGCTCAACGAACTTCGCGCGACGGCCCCTGCGTTTGCCGAACAGGCGCACGGCCTCGCTTCAAAAGAGCAATTCGACGACGCGATCGAAAAGCTGGACTACGCGATCAAGCTGCGGCCGGATGTGCCGGAGTATCTTGTGACCAAGGGCGACATGCTGCAGTGCCAGTTCAAGCTCGCCGCCGCCGCCGCAAACTACCGGGAAGCCTTGCGCATCAAACCAGGCGTCGCGCGCGCGGAGGCGTCGGCGAAACTCTGCGACGAGCTGCTCGCGGCAAAACCCGGCGAGCAGGGCAAGCTCTCGCGTGAGAGCCTCGCCAAACTTCATCTTGCCATCCAGGAGCAGCAGCGGCCGACGGCGGAGCTGATGCCGGTGGCGCGATTACTCGGTGAGGCCAAAAAACACCTGCTCGATTATTGGCTCGCTCGTCTCAAGGATCTGCCCGTCTCAACTGAAAAGCCGCTCAAAGAGCGTCTCACCATCCGCGACGGCGAACTAAACCCCTCCTGGGACCCCGTCGTCGGATCCGGCAATTTCGAAGTCCAAGTCAACACCGACCCCACGAAGCCCGCCCAATGGCTCACCAAACTATCCTCCTCCCAAAGCCACTGCATCATCCACGGCCTCCCGAGCGGTGTACGCCACTGGGTGCGAGTGAGAGCCAACGGCCCGATGGGGCCCGGGCCGTGGAGTGACGAGGCGAGCAAGATGGTGCCGTAGGGAAACGCGCGGAAACTCCGAGACAGAATTAACATTGATTCGAACGTGAAAAGAATGTAACGTGTGTCCCGGAGTTTCTCGAGTCCTTGAAATTCCGAAAAAATGTGTTGCAGTTACGTTCAATTTCGCTGTGCGACGATATGAGGAGTGAAATGGACACGAATCCAAATGATTTTGCTCCGACGATTCTGGGGCCAGGCGATACGCCGACAGTGCCGCAACCCTCACCACACCCCAAAAACAGCTCCTCGGCTGGCAGCACGACCGTGATCGTTACAACTGAAGAGATGCAGGATCTTTCCAAGGATAGCTTGCTAATCATGGCCCCACGGACCACGCTTAATAGCGTCACCGTGCCTTGTCTAGGTTGCATTGCCCTCGTAAAGAAGCTTGGGCAAGGGGGCATGGCCGCAGTGTATCTCGGGTTTAATCCACGATTAAACAAGAAAGTTGCCGTAAAGGTACTTCCAATGAGTTCGGTGGAACGTGACTCGGGCAGCAAGGTCCGTTTTGTTAGGGAAGCGCAAATGGCTGCGCGCGTCGAATCTCCCCATCTTGTCAACGTTATTGACGTTGATGAGGACAGTAGCGGCTTGGCATTTTACGTGATGGAGTATGTTCAAGGTATTTCGGCTGGAGATTACTTGAAACGGGTTAGGCAGACTGGCGCGCAAGGGTTAAGCGAACTTGAAGCGCTTGACCTGTGCATCGCTGCAACAGTCGGCCTTGCCGCAGCACACGCTAAGGAAGTCATTCACCGCGATGTGAAGCCTGACAATATTATGATACCAGGCGACGAGCGAAAAAAAGAACTGCGACTTCAGCACGCAAAACTGGCTGATCTGGGCCTTGCCCGAGACGTAACCGAGGAAGGCATAACTGCTACGGGCGTCGGAATGGGCACACCAGGATTCATGTCGCCCGAGCAGTGCACAGACGCAAAAAAGTGTGGTAAGCCCGCGGACGTATTCAGCATGGGCGCGACACTGTACGCATTGCTATGTGGCAAAGCTCCTTTTACCAGCGACAGTTCAGCGTTTCAAGTATTCAAAGACACTTGCGATAGGCCTCACGAACCAATTCTAAACGTGCGCTCGGAAGTGTCTGCAACTACTTCCGAACTGCTCGACTGCTGCTTGGCGAAAGATGAAACTATTGATCCGCGCGCATTCAAAGAGACAGGCGAGCGAAGCGAGTCGTTGCCGTTCCCCTCTCCCACCGGGAGAGGGCCGACGAGCAGCCGTATCGCTCGCGGGGTGAGGGGTGTGAGGCTTTGGATACGCGCGGGTCAATAAGCGATTTAAAGACGCATCTGCTCTCCTAGATGCACTCAATGAGTGCCGTGCAGCCTTTAATGCACCAGAAAAAACTGTTGGCAAATACAAAAAATGTCCACAATGCGAAAAGGTTCATCACGAAGTATCCGTTTGCCCTTATTGCGGAAAAATATCTTCATCACAATTGGGCTGCTGGTCTTCATTGGCAATCCTGCCTTTGGGATTTGCGACCTACATCTACCTTGCGTTGTCTGGAAATTGGCTTATTGACTCGCGCACAGTTAAAGCGGTAAGCATGAAGTGCCGATAATATAGACATGAGACCAATCGGTACACCTGAAGAACTCCAACGGCGACGC
>Ga0194061_1002131_pt1 | contig 11016 bp, 13 predicted proteins | sample SepL2221m_MetaG_FD_163423 | JGI IMG/M metagenome (GOLD analysis project Ga0194061, IMG submission 163423) | Anoxic zone freshwater microbial communities from boreal shield lake in IISD Experimental Lakes Area, Ontario, Canada - Sep2016-L224-21m | ecosystem: Environmental > Aquatic > Freshwater >...
CGGAAAAATCGCTCAGTTGATGCATCCACTCTTCGATCCCCTCCCCATCGCTGCGTTCACATCATTTTGAAGGATCATTCCGTCCCCATCGACGGGTTTTGCAAGATCCTCCCGTGTCCAAAGAATTCGGTGGCGGCATACAGATAGGCGCGGATGCGGTGTGCAATATCATCGAGCGCCTGCGTCGTCATGCGGAGGCGTCCGCGACCGAGGAGGTGGATGAGACGGTCGCGCAGATCCTGGCCGGCCAGCAGCATGAATATCGCGATCACGATCACCACGGCCGCATTTTCGAGCGGGCCGACGACCGGCCACAGCATGCTCATGAGCATCCGGATCGAGCCGTCTGCCGTCTCTACGACCTCGACCCGCGTGGGCCGCGCCTTGTCCGTCGCCGCGGGCGCCTGTGCGGCTGCCTCCTCCTTGTTGAGCGCCGCAGTGACCTCGCTGATGGTGCGGACCGCAAGGCGCAGCGGATTGTTTTCGCTCGTCTTCAGCGCCGTCACCCGCGCGATGAGATTGGCACGGTATTTCGGCAGCGATCCCGCAAGGTCGAGGAACTGGCTGGTGACCAGATAAGTCAGCGCGCCGATGAGCACGAAAGTCAGCGTTGCCGTGACAAGCACCGCGCCGATGCGCCCGAGGTGCCACCGCTCCAGCCGCCGGACGAGCGGCGAGAGCAGGAAACTCAACAGCCCGGCGAACACCAGCGGGAGGAAAAGCTCCTGCGCATACCGAAGCGTCGCCACCACGGAAATGAACAGCGCCACGATCACCAGCGGCCCGGTGAGAGTCTTGCGTTCGGTGAGGTTCATGCCCGGACGGTATCCGTGTTCCTCACTCAGTGCTCACGCTTTCGAGCGTCCAGAAAAAACCAGCACGACTGCGCCGCCGCCGATCAGCGCCCAGCCGAGGATCGGCGGAATCGGCACGTTATGCGTCTTTTCCGCCGTTGCCTTGATCGGCCCGACTTCGAGCACGGTCTCGCGTGACTGATAGCTGAAGTGCCCATAGGCAAGGATGGCTGCGCCGATGAGGATGAGAATGATACCGAGGATAGATTGGCTTTTCATAGTGTGTTGGGATCGAGGATTTGAAATCAGTCGCGCAGGCCGGGGATGCGGGCGTAACCGATAAAAGTGGCGCGCTGTTCGGCCGCGATGGGCGTGCGCGGCATCGTGAAGTCGAACACGCTCACGCCATTTCGCCTTTGTCCGCGATAGGTGCGTCCGTCGCTGGAGCCGATCATGATTTTTGCGCCGCTGGATTTCTCCGTGCCGAGGTAGATCATCGTGTGCGTGACCGGCGGATCGTGATCGGTCGCATAGGTCCCGATCCAGAACAGCAGATCGCCCGGCAGGAGCTCGTCCATCTCGGGACTGTTCGGCTTGCGGCTGATGACTGCGCGGAAGCCGCGCGCCTTGCGCGCCCATAGGTAGAGCCCGCTGGAATCGCGCGGCACCTGCGTGAGCCCGTGCTGGCGGAGCACATAGTAGATGAAACCTGAGCAATCGAGGCCGCCATTCGCCGGATCGGCGGAGCCGAATTTGTAAGTGAGATTTTGCCGGGCGAGGGCGAGCCCGGACTCGATGAGCCTCCGGACACCCGCAGGCTGCGCATGATACTCCAGAATTTCCTCGGGAGCGATCGCGGCGTTTGGCGCTGCCGGTGATTTCGGGGACGGCGCAGATTCCGGCACCGATTCAGGCTTGCCGGTTTTCACCGGCGTCATGCTCGGGAGCGTCTTCTTTTTTGCCGTCGCACTTGCGACAGCAACCGACTTTTTCCTGGCCTGCGTTTGCGCCGCAGCAGGCGGGACGGCCGCCAGCACGAGCAACCCCGAGACCAGTATGGACAGCGCGTGTCGGGTGATTTGCATAGTCAATCCCGGTGTCAGAAGGCGAAGTTCACGGACACCGTGCAGAAAACCTAGCCTTCATTTTGCCCGTAAAATTCCTTCGGCTGACAGACAAACGCGTAGGCGAGCTTGGTGTTAACGATGCCGATTTGGGTGAATGCAATGAGTGTGATGATGGTACTTATGCCCCATTTTCGCAACGCGGCGACTGTCTGCGTGTATGTTTTGGTGGAAATCGTCAGCCTCTTCATCGCGTCCGTCACATCCGTCCGCTCCGACTAATCCTCCGGGCCATCAAATTTGCGCGCGATGGGATCGTGACCCCAAGTGATGCGCGGCTGAAAATATCGCAGCGAACGACCGGGGGCGAACCGTCACAGGCTTGTTTCTCCTATGCTGCTTTTGCTGGCGTCGTGCGGACGTGCTTGGTTGCATGGTTTACCCTGAACCTCCTGCGCCTCATTCCTGCCGCTGCAGCCCTGCTTCTGGATGGGTGTGCCTGCCGTACGCTGCGCCCCGCGCTCGCGGTCTCTGCAACGGTCCGGACGGCTCAGCTTCCTGGGCTTCGTCTGGGTGCAGACGTTCGCCACGTCGAAGATTCCGCCGACGGATGAAAGGGGCTGGGCCGAGTTTCTGAAACGCTGTGAGCGCACTGCGGAGGAGTTCCGGAAAAATGGGGATCGGCGTCTCGCTTCGAAGGTCAGCTTCGTCCCTTCGGATGAGCGGCAGGTTCACGTGCGTGGGCGGAAGTCCCCGTGAACAGCCCGCAGTTCCAGTTCCGGAGCGCTCGCGCCGGAACTGGAATATTTTGGAGCGACTGGTGCGACCTACTTCTGCGCCGCGCCTTTCAGGGACTTCATGAAATTGCCGATGGCCTCGTCGTCTTCCTTCGGCAGCGTGCCGGGGTCGGAGACGACGATGTTGCCGAGGATGGCGCGTTCCGCACCGCCCTTGAACAGGACGAAAATGCACATGGCCGGCTTGTTCTCGATTTTTCCGATGTAGGTCGCGGTGAATCCCGTGAGCCCGTCCTCGGAGTGCTCCTTTGACTTCTCGGCGACGGTCGCGTCCTTGAGGACCTTCACCATCTCGGGGAGCATCTTCTCGAAAATTTCCATGGATGCGGCGACGGGCACCTCGCCGAAATTCACCGACACGCGTCCGTCCTCGGAGTTGATCGAGATGCTGCCGTCCTTCTTGTCCACTTCGGTCTTCCACTTTGCCGGGGCGACGAATTTCAGCACGGGATCCTTCGCGGGGAAGGTCTGTTCGTCAGCGGATGCGAGCGGGATGAATGCGGAGGCGAGGAGTGTGATGGCGAGGCGGAGTGTCTTTTTCATGGTGTGAGTGTTCTGAGTTTCTTGTTCGGCCGTGAACGGCCCGCCGCAGTTAGAAAGTCTCACGCAACCGCGGTCAAACGAATCCGCCCGCGAAATTCTGTGGGCGTGGAAAAATTGCGCTTACAGTCGGATTGCGACGGCGGCGTGGAATTTGTGACGCGGGATTTAGTCCGCATCGTTCGCAACTCCCGGTTCCTCCTCCACGCCGGCCCCAGCCGCTTGTGCCATTCATCAATGAGCTGCGAGCGCAGCGTGGATTCCGTCAGATTCGGCGTGCCGATCAGGCCTGGGCGGTCGAGTTCCCCCGCCTTTGCCGCTGGGCGATGCGGAGGGTCAAAGCGACGAGGCAGGCGAGGATGCCGAGTTGATAGATTTGATTGCCAAACCAATTCGCGCTACCGGGCCATGGGTAGAAGACGAAGCGGACGAGACCGAGGAAGAATCCCCAATAGGCCAGCCGCTGAATCCACTGCTGGGGGCCGGAGAGACTGGAGGCCGGAGCGCGAGATTCGGCGAAGCGTGGAACCCGCCGCAATATGGCGGGCTTGAGGCAATCGTTCACGGGTTTCTCCACCCATCGGCGCATCAGAAAGCCGAAGAGAAGAACGAAAGGAACGCTGGCAAAGAAAACCAGGAGTGGGCTGGGAGCATTGATCTTGAGTGCGGCTACGAGAGTGACCGGCCAGCCAAAAAGATAAATTCCGTAAGAGACGTCGCCGGTGTTGCGCATTGGCCTTGAAATCCAAGCCCAGCGACCAATCCAGACGATCAAAGCGGGCGCACAAAAGGCAAAAAACTCAATCTGGAGCCGAAAAAATCCCGATCCCAAAAGGGCGAGCGCGGCGATGGCCAGGATTTTTGGGGAATAAGGCCAGCGCTTGTGAATCGAATGAAAAGCGACACCGCCACAGAAATAAGGGAGGGTCGTATCGAGCATCATGAGCGGGAGCTGGAGCAGATTGGAACCCGCGTCCATATCGGTGGTGGTCCACCCCATCCGCGGCCCGAGCAGGGTAATGAGACTGACTATGGTGGCCACGATCCCGACTGCCTTCGCACTGCGCAGGAGCATGTGCAGCGAGAGCAGAAAGAGATAGCAAACCAGCTCATAGGGAATTGACCACAGCGACCCATTGACAAAGCCTGCGAGACTTGGATAGCGGGAAGCATGTGCCGGGAGCGAACTGAAATCGCCCAGGCCGGCGATGGACCAATAGATGGAACTCCAGGCTTCATCGGAAAGGAGTAACTCCTTTAGGTTGAGGCCGGAGAGGAAGGGCCCTAGGACAAGGATCGTGACAATGATCGCAAAACAAAAGCCCGGGACAATGCGCAGGAGACGGTTGAAAAGGAAGCGAAGCGGATCACTCTTCTCATGATCCAGGCTGCGCATGAGGAGAAAGCCGCTGAGGATGAAAAAGGCGCGAACGGCGTAATTGCCGAAGCTATTGCCGTCCCCGAGGAGGCTGGCGAGCGGATCCAATGCCTTTGAACCAGTCGCGATCGAATAGGAATGGGAAAAGACAACCGCCCAAGCCGCCAACCAGCGCACCCCGTCAAATCCCGGAAAGCCGTCGTGATTTGCCGTTCTTGGTAGCGCCGTTTCCATGATTTTTCGCGCTCCCCCATTGCAGACGGACGGCTCAGATGCAAGCGACGAAGATGCCACAATCCCGCCTTTGCTGTTCCGAAACCGCATTTTCGCGCGCTGCATCCTGAACGGGCAGGCCGGGGACGGGGAAGATGCGCCCGTCTTTCCCTTTGTCGCCCACCTGCGCCTGGTTCTTGCGCCCGCCGAGCGCGATGGTCGCCCAGTTCTCAAACTCGACGGGCGGAAGGTCGTACACGATGAAGCCGCCCAGCCTTGCATCTGGGCGGCCCCGTCCGTGACTGCCACCTGAGCCAGCGATACCGCTACCCGGTGGCAAGAATCAGCGATTGATGAATTGCTAGCTCTTCGGGTGGCTCGCGCAGGTTGCCGACTCTTTCGCGCACTTCGAGCACTCGTGGGTATATTCAGCCGTCTTGTCGCGTCCGGCCTTGCTGGACTTCACGGTGACGATGCCCTTGCAGCCCGAGCAGCCATGGGTTGCACCTTCCTTGAACATGCTGGCGAGGAATTTCTTGTCCGCGCCGGTGTTCACGCTCTTGCAGTCTTTGCAGGTCATTGCGACGGAAGCGCCGCCGGTATGGCATTCCTGCGCAGCCTTCAAAGTGCTCGGGGTGATCGGCTTCCAGTCTCCGAAGACTTTCGAGTCGGCCTGTGCGCTGAATGAGGCAGCGAAGATCGCTGCCACGATGGTGAGGAGTGTTTTCATTTTCGTGTGTTTCTGGTTTTGGGTTTTTGGTTTTTTAGAGCGGCACGATGCCGTTCACGGACGAAGTATCGGGGCTCCTCCCGAGTTTGGCTGTCCATCCTATGCAAATAGCTTTGCATTTTTTGCTACGCCCGATTCCTGAAAAAGCGGCCCTCATGCCGCGCGCGGCGTCCCTTATGCCAGCTTGTGCGCGATCTGCTCGTCGAGGATTTCCTGCACGGTCACGGGGATGATGATGCGCTGCTCCTCCACAAAGAAACGCTGGATCTCGCGCATCGCATCGCTGGAGAAATCGAAGCTCACGAAGAACCCCTTCTCGCATTTCGCGCGGCGCATCGCGGTCTCGAAGGCGTCAATGTCCGGGCATCCGGCCTTGTCCTTCTGCTTCACCTGCATCGCGTAGAAGCGTTCCTCCAGCGCGAGCTCGTCCGCGCCGGCCTTGCGCACATTGTCCAGCGCGGAGACGGGGAAGATGCGCCCGTCTATCCCCTTGTCGCCCACCTGCGCCTTGTTCTTGCGCCCGCCGCACTTGGGGCGATCAGAAAGCGTACCGGTGCCGTGGACCGAGGGGGGGGCTGGTAGTATTCAATCACGGCTTTATCTCTGTAATTTCGTTGGCGTTCAATTCGCCACTGATGAAAGGCATTTCGTCGGCGAAAGTTTGGAATCGGATCATTTCTAAATGCTTCACCGGGGTCGTCCATTGGGGAATGCCCGAGAGCCTGAATTTGAAAACGCGAGACAACTCTGATTTTGGAAATAGCGGCAAGCCCAACTTATTGGATCCTATCAGTCGATAGGATACCACTCCGTCATCATCGATCACTGAATTCCATTTTTCATCCGCATGTCCCGCTAGGAAAAATCCGCGTATTACCTGAGGGCAGACAATTGATGTCATCACATGTTGCGCAATCACATTTCCTATATTGGTTACTTTCCAAAACAAGCCTGCCTCGGCGCGAGGGCGATTCATCCAAATTCTGATTTCGGTTTCGACTGCGGGATGGTGCTTGCGCCTCATCACATCTCGAATCTCGTGATCTTTCATCCACTGTACCTCGAAATTGTAACGACGGTAATACTTGCCGACGGGTGCCTGGTGCGCCGTCATGCCCTTTGGTATCTCAACAACATAGGCTACGTGTTGGTCATCTGATGAGAGAGCCACAGGAACTATTTTAAGTTCTGGAATTCGTGGCTCAATACGGCTAGTTATATGTTCCAACCACTCACGGGTAATATTCACACGGTCGATAGGATCAATCTTTTCTGGAAGGTGTTTGCGAAGCGGATCGGCAAACTCTTTGATTCCATAGATTATTGTGCCACCTCCGGCGTTGGCAAAGGAAGATACGTCTTTCCCGATCTCGTCTGGGTAGTTTCCGGTTTTTTGTAACGCGTTTGCAGCCTTGTATTCGAGTTGATCGGCCTCCTCGATCTGATCGCTGATTAGCGCCAAAAGCCTCGTTTCATCCCATTGTGTGTTCATATCGGCATTTGTTTCTTTGAATTACTGGCAGGAAATTGCTTTTCCACACGCCGGACCGGGAATGGCTAGAACCCAAGCCGTCGCCGGGGAGTGAGGGCGCCTTCCTTCGCCGACAATAGCCCAGCGATTCAGCGCTGGGTAACGGGTGGAACCAAGGCGTAAGTCCCGGAAGGGACGGCAGAAGTCTTCCGTCCCTGACGGGACTGGCATTGGTGAAATTGGACATGGTTCCCAGCGCTGAAGCGCTGGGCTATTTTCAAAGATACCCTCGTGCCGGTCTTCGAAGCTGCGCTTCTCCTTCGTCTCGCCCCAGAAGGTCCGGGCCGGACTGGCACTTTCGTAGTTGCGGTTCGAGTTGAACGGCGGGTCAATATAGATGAGGTCCACGCAGGCGGCGGGGAGCTTTTGGAGCTGCTCCAGATTGTCCCCGCAGTAGATCACGCGCGTATCCACGAGGGAGGAGGGTTTTGCCGATGCCATGCGCGGAGGGAACCCGACTGCACGGCAAATGGCAAGCAGGCGGAATGCGCCCGCCGGGCTGCCTTCAAGCCATTTCCACGGCGCACGCCGTGCGCACGACGGCGAGGAAGGTTTCCATCTCGTTGTCATTCATGGCGAGCATCTCCGCGCGCGTTTCTTTGGCTGCAAGCAGGGCTTGCATCACACGCCGAGACGCGCGCGGAGCGACGCGTTCCACCAAGCCAATCCTGCGGCGGAGCGCGCTTGCCATCACAGCCGGGACGGCTGTGTTCCGCACGCATTGCGTTGCCGCATGATTCAGCGTTTCCCTAGCGGAAGATGCGCTGGAAGAATTTCTCCGTGGCTGTCGGCGGCTCGAGATCCGTGCCTTCGCGCCGGTAGCCGGGGATGGACCGTGGCAGCTTGAAATCATTGCTCACGCGAACGCTCACACCTTCGGCGATGCCGGGTGGCTGGGGGTCTTTTGATCCTGCACTGAGGCCGACCCGGTATTCATACGTGAACCAATCCGCGGCGGCCTCCAGCAGGAGCTGTTCGTCGTCGTGCGGGAGGATGGATTCATTCGTGGCGGCTGGCGCGGCGGCTGGCGCGGCGGCTGGCAGATCCGCCGGGGATGCGGGCGTGGAGGCGGGTTTCGGCACCACGGCAGATGAGGCAGCCGCCGGTTGTCCTTCAATGTGGAGCACGATCGTGTCGCCGCGCATTTCCCAGCGGCCTTGATCGGTTCCGTGCGTCGCGACGCGAGTTTTGTGATCCAAGGCCCAGTATTCGTCGCGCACTGTCCCGTCCGCGAAATATTTGATGACTGTCAGTGCCGACGAGGAACCATCGCGCATGTGATCGACCTGATACCAGGCGCCGACGAGATTCTCACGCACGCGCGCTGTGTCGCGGATCAGATCGAACTTGGGAGCCGCAGGCTTGCTGTCGGCAACGGCCTTCACCTCAGGCTGCGCAGGCTGTGATGGGGGCTTTTCAATTCGCTCTCGTTCGGTCGCAACCGGCCGCCTCTCACAACCGGCGAGCACCGCACAACACAACAGGGGAAGCCACTGTTTCATGTGGGGAGTCATATCGCCGGGACTGTCAGCCGTGCAAGCCATTCACTCCAAGGGTCACCCTTTGCTGTTGTGGCTTGAGAGGGTGAAGAAAAAGGTGGCGCCGCGATTCACTTCGCCCTCCGCCCAGACCCTGCCTCCGTGTCGCTGCACGATGCGCTGGACGAGTGCCAGCCCGACTCCGGTGCCTTCGAATTCCTCCGGTCCGTGCAGCCGCTGGAAGACGCCAAACAGCCTGTCCACAAAACGCATGTCGAAGCCGGCGCCGTTGTCTTTGACGTAGTAGATGGGCCCGCGATCCCCGCCATCCTGTGCGCCGATCTCGATCTCGGCCACTTCGCGCCCCTTCGTGAACTTGACGGCATTGCCGATCAGATTCGTCCACGCTTGGCGGATCATCGCCGGCGTGCCGCGCGCCGCGGGAAGCGGGTGAAGGGTGAGCCGTATCGTGCGCTCCGGTTCGCTCGCAGCCGAATCGTCGAAGACCGCCCGGGCCAGCGTGTGCATGTCTATTTCCGCCGGTACCAGCGGCTCCCGCCCGATGCGGGAAAATGTGAGCAGGTCATTGATGAGCTGCCCCATCTGCTTCGCTCCGGTGCGGACCATTTCGAGCAGGTTGCGGCCGTCGTCTCCGAGCAGTTCCGCATACCTATTTTGCATGATGTGCGAGAAGCCATCCACCGAACGCAGCGGTGCGCGGAGATCGTGCGAGACGGAATAGGTGAAGGCTTCCAACTCATGGTTGGCGGCCTGTAGTTCGCTGGTGCGCTGCTCGACGCGCCGCTCGAGATCGGCGTTGAGCGCGCGGATTTGCTCCTCCGCCCTTTTGCGTTCGCTGATGTCGCGGACGATCGCCTGGAGCATCGGCTGGCCTCCCAAGTTTACGGTGTTCAAAGTCACCTCGGCCGGGAAAGGCGTGCCATCGGCCTTTGTGTGCGTCCACTCGAAGAACTGCGGCTGGCCGGCCAGGGCGGCGCTGATCTTTTCGATCGCACACGAACGCGAATCCCTGCCGCCCGGCTGCATGGGCGGCGAGAATTCATACGGCGGATGCCCTATGAGCTGGCTGCGGGACTGGCATCCGAACACCTCCAGCGTGCGGGCATTGCAGTCTGAAAAAAGCGCGCCCTGCATCAGGAAAATGGCGTCGCCGGCATTCTCGAAGAGCGTGCGGTATTTCTCCCCGTTCTCCCGCAATGCCTGGTCGGCGTGCTTTCGCTCGATCGTGATGCGGATGATGTGCGTCGCGCGTGTGATCAGCTCCAGTTCAGCCGGAGCGGGCTGGCGCGGTTCGCGATGGTAGATCGCGAATGTGCCCAGCATTTTCCCATTGCTGCCGTGGAACGGTGTGGACCAGCAGGCGCGCAGCCCGTGCCCGATCGCCAGTTCCCGGTAGTCGGTCCAGAGCGGGTCGCTGGCGATGTCCGAGACGATGACCTGCCTGTCGGAATATGCTGCTGTCCCGCACGAGCCGGCATTGGGCCCGATGCTGGCGCCATCGATGGCTTTGTTGTAGGCATCCGGCAGGCTTGGGGCTGCGCCGTGGCGGAGATGGACGCCATCGTCGTCGAGCAGGAGGATCGAACACAGCGCGCCTGATGTTTGCTTTTCCAGTCCGTACATCAATCCATCCAGCACGTCGCCGAGCGGCGCCGGGCTGCCGATCAGTTCCATGGCGTTCTTTTCCCACGCCAATAGTTGCTGCGCCCGCCTGCGCTCGGTGATGTCCATGACGACGGAAGCCACCCCGGCGACCGTTCCCCGCTCACCAATGAGCGGCGTGTTGTACCATTCGCAAAGGATCGTCCCGCCATCCTTGCGCACATTTTCGTTGGAGCTTCGCATCCCTCCGCGTGTTGCCAGCAGGGCCTGCCACACCCCGTCCACATGCTGGCGAAACGCTTCCGGGACGATGAACGACGCATGATTTCCGAGGGCTTCCTCGCGACTGAAACCGAAAATCGTCTGCGCCGCGGGATTCCATTCGGTCACGCGGAATTCCAAATCCCACTCGATGACGGCCATCGGCGTCTGCTCAAAATGCAGTTTCAGCTTCTGGCCGGCCATCCTCAGCGCCTCCTCTGCCTTCTTCCGCCCGGTGATGTCCTTCACCGTCGCAAGGTAATTTTTCCTGATGCCATCCGGATTCTTGACGCATGACGGGCTGATGATTGCAGGGAAGCGCTCACCATTCTTACGCATGAATGTGAGTTCAAAGGCAGTGAGGCTGCCTCCGAGGGTTTCGCCGAGCGCGGCTTGAATCCGCCCGTATTCCTCCGGCGGCCAATACAGGTGCGGCGGTCCGACGCCGATGAGTTCCTCCCGTGAGAAACCGGTCATCGCGCAAAATGCGGGATTCACATCCACATGGACGCCGTCCGCATCGAGCAACGAAAAGCCATCCTGCATGGAGCGAATCACGCTGCCGGCAAATTCCACAGAGATGTTCAGCGCGGCCTCGGCTTCACGG
>Ga0194061_1002133_pt1 | contig 11012 bp, 8 predicted proteins | sample SepL2221m_MetaG_FD_163423 | JGI IMG/M metagenome (GOLD analysis project Ga0194061, IMG submission 163423) | Anoxic zone freshwater microbial communities from boreal shield lake in IISD Experimental Lakes Area, Ontario, Canada - Sep2016-L224-21m | ecosystem: Environmental > Aquatic > Freshwater >...
CGAGCGAGAAGTCCCGTAAGGGACGGGTAGGTAAGGCAGGCACCCAGAAGCGCCGCCTGATGGAGTGTAAAGGAACATTGCGGGATGTGTGGAAAGCCCGGCCAGGTCGCCAGGTGCCCATGGCGGCCCCCCCCCGGCTGGTGGGGGCTCGGGCCGAGGCCAGGCTTGTTAGCGTCCGAGCTCGCCTGAATGCGCGGATGTCCTCGTCCGATTCGGCCCAGCGGGTGCTGGTCATCCGCCTGCCGTGCAACCCGATCTTCCCGATCGGCCCGGTCTACCTCGCCGATCACCTTCATAAGTGCTTTCCGGATCTGCCCCAGAGGATCCTCGATCTGGCGGCCGTGCCCGTCCTCGATGTGGAACGGGTGCTGCTGGCCACGGTCGAGGCTTTCCGCCCCAGCCTGCTGGTCTTTTCTTGGCGCGACATCCAGATTTATGCGCCCGTTGATGGTCGCAGCGGCAATCCGTTGCAGAACTCCTTCGAGGCCTTCTACGCCAGGAACCCCCTGCGCCGTTTGCGCGGTGCCCTGGGCGGACTGAAGCTGATGACGGGCTTCTATGGCGAGCTGCGCCGCAATCTGCGCTTGGTGCGCCGGGGGCTGCGGCGGGCGCGGCGCTTTTCCCCTGGGGCGCGGGCGGTGTTGGGTGGTGGAGCGGTGAGTGTGTTCTATGAGCAACTGGGCCGCAAGTTGCCTCGGGGAACGGTGGTGTCCGTAGGGGAGGGGGAGCCCTTGCTGGAGAAACTGTTGCGGGGCGAGAGCCTGGCGGGCGAGCGCTGCTACGTGGCGGGCGAGCCACCCCGCCCCGGCCTGATCCACGAGCAGCCCGCCGGCGTGGTCAAAACCGCCTGCGATTACGCCTACATCGCATCGATCTGGCCCCAGCTCGACTGGTATCTCGACGGCGGAGACTTCTACGTGGGGGTGCAGACGAAGCGCGGCTGCCCCCACAACTGCTGCTACTGCGTCTACACGGTGGTGGAGGGCAAGCAGGTGCGGGTCAATCCGGTAGCGGAGGTGGTGGCGGAGATGCGCCAGCTCTATGGCCGGGGCGTGCGCGGCTTCTGGTTCACCGATGCCCAGTTCATCCCCGCCCGCCGCTACATCGATGACGCCAAGGAACTGCTGCGGGCTGTTCTGGCCGCCGGCATGGACGACATTCATTGGGCTGCCTACATCCGGGCCGACAACCTCGACGCTGAGTTGGCGGAGCTGATGGTGGCCACCGGCATGAGCTACTTCGAGATCGGCATCACTTCTGGCTCCCAGGAGCTCGTGCGCAAGATGCGCATGGGCTACAACCTGCGCACGGTGCTGGAGAACTGCCGCTTACTGGTGGCCGCCGGGTTCCGCCAGCAGGTGTCAGTCAACTACTCCTTCAACGTGATTGACGAGCGGCCGGAGACCATCCGCCAGACCCTCGCCTACCACCGGGAGCTGGAGCGCATCTTCGGCGTAGACAACGTGGAGCCCGCGATCTTCTTCATCGGCCTGCAGCCCCACACCCACCTGGAGCAGTACGGCTTCGACCAGGGGATCCTGAAGCCCGGCTACAACCCGATGAGCATGATGCCCTGGACCGCCCGCAAGTTGCTCTGGAATCCGGAGCCGATGGGTCAGGTATTCGGCCGTATCTGCCTGGAGGCATTTCAGCGCAACTCCGGTGATTTCGGCCGCACGGTGATGGATCTGCTGGAGCGTGACTACGGCGTCGCGCCCCTGGAGGAGGCCCTCCACGCACCGGTGGAGGGGCGACGGGCCCTGGCCACGGCTGTGCGCTGAACGGGTTGCATCAGAGCAGCAACTTGGTCCTTCCCGATCGTCAGGTCGGAGGACGATGTCTCAAGCATGTCCATTCTTTGGGCTTCCTTGCTCAACAGGCTGGAATTGGGTTCGGCACGTTTGCCCACTCAGCACCGCCTTGATGTCTGCAATGGGTCAGGCCCAACTCTCGATGGTCCGCGCTTGCGACCACAAGGAATCGCTGATCGCAGCTGACCAGTACCATCCCACTAGCCCGGTGGCTTGCGTGCAAGGCGCATGCCCTTTGAAGGCCAGAGGGACGTGGGGCCTAGTCGCAGCAAGTTCAGGTGGGGAAATTCATGTAAAACTGAAAGCACTGCGATGACCTTGGGCCTGTGTTTTATTCACAGTTTGGCGAAGATCAGTTTTTAATTGAAAACTATTTGTCGCAACCTGATATTCCTAAGTTCTATATCGAGCTGGGAGCGCTTGATGGCGTAAGATATTCAAACACAAAAACTCTTGAAGACAAGTACGGCTGGTCGGGAATATTGATAGAGCCAATACCTGATGCGTTTGAGAAGCTTTGCGTGAATCGGCCTGGCAACATGCTGGTGAATAGCCTGGTTGGAGTGGAGGGTGGAGAGGTTGAGTTTCGTTTTTTCACGAATCCTGATCTGCAATGCGTTTCTGCGATTAAGAGCACCCAGAAAGAGTTTCATCAGCGGCAGTGGATGAATGCGCAGACGGCTGAGAATCATTGGCTTGCCGATCAAATAAATACAGATCTTCAGGTGGCTATGATGCCTACTCAGTCGCTGGGTGGCATCGTGCGGCGCTCAGGTATTCCGGCCTTCGGTTTGTTGTCGTTGGACGTGGAGGGTCATGAGCTGGATGTGCTCAAATCCAATGACTGGGATGTTCCAATTTCATATATGCTGGTTGAGGGAAATCAAGAGAGCGACAAAGAAGTGTTTGATTTTATTCTTGCCAAGGGGGGTAGGTTTGAATGTCATATTCATATTAATATGCTATTTTCGTTTGTTCATTAGATCTGGGCGGGAGCCTGCTGGACGCACTTGTTGTAGGACTCGCGGCAGTGGTGAGGGGATTCGGTTGCGGTTCGCTGCCTCAGATCGCGGTGGCTCAGGCTTGCTTTCACCTACGGGCGATCCTCCGCCTGGCTAAGAAAGCCCTCCCCTTTATCCACGCCTCTTGCGGTGGAGAGGTATCCCGTTTTTATCTGTACCTGAATAGCAAAAATTCTTTGCTTGATCGTGCCGAATCTACTTGCCAAGCGTATTCATTAAGTGGCCGGCAATGTGCCGAGGCTTTCTTTGTCATCCAGATCGTTTAGATCCATCCATTGGAAGGTGGTGGGGCTGCGGTCATCGCCCTGTCCTGAAAACTTTGGTATCACTCCGATCAGTCCTCCAGCAGCGTCACCCGGCCACTGGCGATGTCGTAGACGCTGGAGCGGATCGTCAGCCGTCCCTGCTCCACCGCCTGTCGGATCAGGTCGCTTTTGGCACTCAGTTGAGCCGCCGAGCGCCGGGCGTTGTGGCGGATGGCCCGGTCCAGGTTGTCACCGGGCTCGAAGCTGGCGCGAATCGGGGCCACCAGCTCGCTCAGCAGCGGAGTGAGCGGATCGTTGGAGAGGGCTGCGGTGACGGCACCGCAGCCGCTGTGGCCCACCACCAGCACCAGGGGCACCTGCAGGTGGTCGACGGCGTACTCCAGGGAGGCGACGGCGTCATCGAAGGCGGTGTTGCCGGCGCTCCGGATCACGAACAGATCCGAGGGGGCCGCATCGAAGATCCATTCGGGCGCGACCCGGGAATCGGCGCAGCTGATCACCACCGCCCAGGGGGCCTGGCCTCCGGTCAGCACTGACGCTGGGGTGATGCAGTTGCCTCGCCACAGGCGGCTGAGGGCCCGGCTGCGGGTGGCGGGGGAGGTGGCCCGATCGGCGGTGGTCCAGGCGCGGGCAAAGCGGGCATTGCCCTCCAGCAGGGCCCCAAGTGGATCCGGCGGCCGGCAGGCCGTCAGGGCGTTTCCGATCTCCTCCGCTCCGGCGGCGGCGGCCCCGCCGAACACCCCAGCTCCGGCCAGGGCGGCACCGATCAGGAACTGGCGCCTCGGCAGGGTCATGGGGCTCAGGCGTCGGCTTTTGGATTCTGATGCCACCAGCGGCCCCGGATCAGGACCAATGCCGTGAGGCCCAGCCAGCTCAGGCTGGCCAGCAGCAGCAGGGTCAGCACCGTTCCCGCCAGGTCCACCTGGTCTGGCCCCGGGCCGCCACCATCGGCGCCGCCAGCTCGGCATCACCTCCAGCTCCCAGGAGCTCGTGCGCAAGCTGTGCATGGGCTAAAAAATGCGCACCGTTCTCGAGAACTGCCGCCTACTGGTCCGGGCCGGGTTCCGCGAGCTGGAGCGCATCTTCGGTGCCGGCAAGGTGGAGCCGGCGTCCTCTTCATCGGCCTGCAGCCCCACACCCACCTGGAGCAGTACGGCTTCGATCAGGGGCTGATCAAGCCGGGTTACAGCCCGATGAGCATGCTGCCCTGGACCGCCCGCCAGCGGCTCTGGAACCCTGAGCCCATGGGCAGCACCTTCGGCCGCACGGTGATGGATCTGCTGGAGCGCGACTCCGGCTTGGCTCCTCTGGCGACGGCCACCCGCTGAGCCCGCTGCCTGCTGTGGTTCAGGCCTGGGGCAGCTGCAATTCCACCAGGAGCCCCCCCAGGGAGGAGCGCCCCAGCAAGAGCCGGCCTTCGTGGAGCCGGCAGCACCGTTCCACGATGGCCAGGCCCATTCCTATTCGCTGCTGCTGCTGACGATCGTCGAAGCGGGCAATCCGCGGTAGGCCGAGCTGGCTGGGGCTGGTCAGCCCCGAGCCGCTGTCTTCCACCCGCAGGCTCAGGCAGCCGTCCTGCTGGCTTGCACTCATGCGGATCGGCTCGCGGCCGTAAGCCAGTGCGTTGTCGACCAGGTTGACCAGGGCCCGTTCGATCAGCACGGGGTCCAGTCGGGCGATCCGGCGTCCCACCCGCAGCTGGATCCGGCAGGTGGAATAGCTGGCCGCCACCCGCTCGCAGAGTTCATCCACGGCGGTTGCGCTGAGGCGGAAGGGTTCGTCGGGATGGCCGGCTGACTGTTGCAGCAGGTGGGTGAGGGAGATCAGCCGATTGAGATCTTCCCGCAGCTGCGGCAGTGCCTTGGTCAATGCCGCCGCCGTGTCGCCGTCAAGTTCCGCGTCCTCCAGTCGCATCGACAGACGCGTCAGCGGACTACCGAAGTCGTGGGCGAGGCCCTGCAGGAAGCGTCGTCGTGTTTCCTGTTGTTGGTTGAAGATCTCGAAGCAGCGGTTGATGCGGATGCCGAGTTCGTGAATGGCACCCATGCCGCTTTCCGGCACCGACTCGAGTTCGCTGGTGGGGATCACCGGCAGCCGGTTCAGGATCAGTTGCATCGGGCGCTGAAGTCGCCAGTGCAGAAAGACCAAGACTGCGATGGCGCAGCCGATGAGCAAGCTTGTATTTCTAATCATCGGCCATAGCCAGGGCATGGCCCGTGAGGGAGCGCTGTACACCCAATACGTGCTCTTTGGCCGCTCGGACGTTCTGACCCGCAGCCAGTAGCCGCAGTACAGATTGAAGGGCTCGAGGGGCTGGCATTGCACGGGTTCCCGGATCCCTCGCTGGGCCAGGGATGACAGCAGGAGTGAACCGGTCGGATCCGTGAGTGTTCGGCTGCTGAGCGGTGGCAGCGTTCCTGGCCAGATGCGCAGAGGTTGCTCCGTGGGATTGGCGCTCCTGATGTCGCCGTTCTCCAGCTTTTTGAGGATGGTGCTCTGGCGGACCAGATCGTTGCTGAGGACTTCGGCCAGGGTGAAGCGCAGCAACCAGGGCACCGACAGGCTGAGGATCGCGAAGCTCACCAGAGAGAACAGCAGGGTGCTGCCCATGAGCAGAAGTTGATCGCTGCGGTTCAGCGGGGGGATCGGGTTGGGTCCGCGTTCGCGACCGGTCGCTGCGATGGTCATGGGGCTGGCAGGGCCTGCACAGGGGAATTGAGCCGATAGCCCCTACCGCGCACCGCTTCCAGCATCTCGCCGCTGCCGGGGTGGCAGTCGTTGAGCAGTTTGCGCAGCTTGGAGATGCGCATGGCGAGGGTGCTCGTGGTGTTGGCATCCACCAGGCTGCCGGTGGTCTGCAGCAATTGATCTCGCTCGAACACGATGCCCGGTGCCAGGCAGAGCAGGCTCAGCAGCGAGGAATCGCCACGGGTCAGCCTGCTCTGCCCACCCGGACCCTCCAGCAGCAGCTGGCTGGGGTCAAAGCTCACATGGCCGAGCCTGAAGATCTGATTCGCGCTTCGCTGCGGTCTCAGTTCACGGCGATCGGCGAGCAGGCGTTCGAGCCGCAGCTGCAGCTCACGCCAGAGAAAGGGTTTGGCCATGTAGTCGTCGGCACCGGTCTCAAGCCCGGTGATCCGTTCGTCAGCGCTGCCGAGGGCGGACAGCATCAGCACGGGAAAGCGGTACCCCTTCTGGCGCAGGCGCTGCAGCAGGTGTGTACCGCTCTGGCGGGGCAGGAGGCGATCCAGGATCAGCACGTGCGGGAGGTCGTCCCGAAGTGCCTGCTCCATGGCCTCACCCTCCCCGAAGCCGCGCACGGACCAGCCGCAGCCGCGCAGACGCCGCTCCAGCAGGACCAGCTGATCGGCGTCGTCCTCAACGACCCAAACCCGCGTGTTGTCATGCCGGGATAGCCCCGCCTCCATCGCCACCGCGGTCGACACTCGCCTCACTGTTGTTCATGCGGCGCCGTGCTGCAACAACTCCACCAGCGTCGTCGCGCCAGCAGCAGCAGTCCCAGCCCCAGCCAGCCCAGCAGCCCGCCGATCGGATTGGCCGGTCCGATCAGCCAGACCGGCGCTGCCGTGTTGATCGTCACCATCCCCCCCTGCAGCAGGAACCAGCCCCCCACCAGGCCGCCATGGAGGCCCACCGCACCCCAAAGCAGGCCCCGATTGGCCCGGCGCTGCAGGGCCAGGGCCACGCCCAGCAGCAGCAGGCCGCCCTTCAGGGCCAGGAGGGCCAACAAGCCATGCTCCAGGGGCCAGGGGTGCACCAGACTGAAGACCAGCGCCTGGGCCATCAGGGCACGACCGTTGCCGATCCAGCGGGCCAGCTCACCCCAGAGCCAGCCGCGAAAAATGAGCTCTTCGGCGAACCCCACGCCGAGCAGCAATGCCAGGCCATTGGCGAGCTGGCCGATGGAGATCCCCGGCCCGGCGCGGACCTGGCCGGCCAGGGCCAATCCGGTCACCACCAGGGCTAGCAACAGCAGAGCTTTGAGCAGGCCGCGCAGCATGGCCCTTGCCAGGGGACCCAGGGGAGCCGCCACCCCCAGGCGAACCCAAGGATGGGGTTCATGCCATTGGCGCCGCAGCCAGGTGGGCAGGCTGGCCAGCAGCAGCAGCAGGGCCACCACCGTTCCCGCCAGGTCCACCTGGTCTGGCCGCAAGCCCGGGGCCAGGACCGCCAGCGGACGGGCCAGGAGCCAGCCGGCCGCCATGAGCGCCGGCAGATAGAGCAGCGAACCCAGCCACCCGCCCCGGCCAGCTGCGGCTTGCGGGGGGGAGGGGGCCACTCAGCCCTCCGGTTCGATCGAACTGCTCAAGCCCTTGGCCTTGAGGGTTTCGCTGTAGAACTCGGCCGGCTCCAGGTCGCAGACGATCACCAGGCCGATGCCGGTGTTGTGGGCCTCGAGCATCACGGCGATGGCGTCCTGCTCGCTGAGGAGAGGCACCACCTCCCGCAGGGTCGACACCACGTACTCCATGGAGTTGACCGGGTCGTTGTGGAGCAGAACCTTGTAGCGGGGCGAGGGCTTGCGCACCCGCTGCAGATCCTTTTCGATCACGGCGGCCCCACCGGGGCTGCGGTTGGGGGTTTCGACCGCCATGGTTGGCAGGGGAACGATGGTCAAATTGTGGCAGCGGCGATGCGGGCCATGGCTTCTTCCACGTTGGCGCGGCTGTTGAAGGCCGACAGGCGGAAGTAGCCCTCCCCGGCGGCGCCGAAGCCGCTACCGGGGGTGCCGACCACATGGGCCTGGCCCAACAGTTTGTCGAAGAAGCCCCAGGAGTCGAGGCCTGAGGGGGTCTTCAGCCAGACGTAGGGGGCCTGCTGGCCGCCGAACACCTCCAGGCCGGCGGCGGTGAGCTCGCGGCGGATGATCGCTGCGTTCCCCATGTAGAAATCGATCAGGGCCTTCACCTGGGCCTGGCCCTCTGGGGAGTACACCGCCTCGGCCCCCCGCTGCACGATGTAGCTGACGCCGTTGAACTTGGTGCTCTGGCGCCGGTTCCACAGACCCCAGAGCTCCACGCGCTCGCCATTGGAGGCCTTGCCCGTCAGTCCCCGGGGCACCACAGTCAGGGCGCAGCGGGTGCCGGTGAAGCCGGCGTTCTTGGAGAAGGAGCGGAACTCGATCGCACAGTCCCGCGCTCCCTCGATCTCATAGATCGAATGGGGCAACTGCGGATCACGGATGAAGGCCTCATAGGCGGCGTCGAACAGGATCAGGGCGTCGTTGGCCAGGGCGTAGTCCACCCATTGCTTCAGCTGTTCCTTTGTGGCGACCGCACCGGTGGGGTTGTTGGGGAAGCAGAGGTAGATCAGGTCCACCTTGCCCTCGGGCAGGGGCGCGATGAAGCCGTTGTCCGCCGTGATCGGCAGGTAGGTGAGGCCGCCGTACTGGCCAGTGGCGTCGGCATCGCCGGTGCGGCCCGCCATCACGTTGCTGTCCACATACACCGGGTACACCGGATCGGTGACGGCAATGCGGTTGCCCTCTCCCAGGATGTCGAGGATGTTGCTGCTGTCGCACTTGGAGCCGTCGGAGACGAAGATCTCCTCGGCCGTGATGGCGCAGCCGCGGGCCTGGAAGTCGGTGGCGGCAATCTTCTCCCGCAGCCACAGGTAGCCCTGCTCGGGCCCATAGCCATGGAAGCCCTCGCGGGTGCCCAGTTCATCGATGGCCGCCTTCATGGCGGTGCGGCAGGCCTCGGGCAGGGGCTCGGTCACATCGCCGATGCCGAGCCGGATGATGGGGGCCTCGGGGTGGGCCTCGCTGAAGGCCTTCACCCGTCGACCGATTTCAGGGAACAGATAGCCCGCCTTGAGCTTGAGGTAGTTGCCGTTGACGTGGACCACGGGAGGCTGACGCTGCGGATCGGATGGGCGGCATCCTCCTATGGCGAGCGGCCCCCATACGATCAAGGCTCCGCCCTGGAGGGCTCGCCTTGACCGTTGCGCCTGCGCTGGAGGCTCTCGACGCCCACGGGGAGGCTCCCGTCGATTTCAACGCGCTGGTGGATCGCACCATCGCCAAGCCGGGGCGCTACCTGGGCCATGAGCTGGGCGTGGAGCCCCGCGACTGGACGCGGGCCTGGCCAGAGACAGGGGTGCGCTGGTGCCTGACCTACCCCGAGCTTTACGAGGTGGGGGCCAGCAACCTTGGCCACATCATTCTTTATTCGATCCTTAACGCCGTACCGGGCCAGCTCTGCGACCGTTCCTATCTGCCGGCGCCGGACCTGGCCGCCCGGCTGCGGGAGCGGGGCCAGGCCCTGTTCGCCGTCGAGAGCCGCCGGCCCCTGGGTGCCTTTGACATCCTCGGCTTCAGCCTCAGCTACGAACTCGGCGCCACCAACATTCTCGAGATGCTGGATCTGGCTCGGGTGCCGATCCTGGCCGCAGACCGGGGCGACCTGCCTCTGGGGGCCCCAGGGGCGCCGCCGTTGATCTTCGCTGGCGGGCCCACCGCCACCAGCAATCCGGAGCCCTTTGCCGCCTTCTTCGATTTCCTGGCCCTCGGCGATGGCGAAGAACTGCTGCCGGAAATCGGCCTGGTGGTGGCCGAAGGCAAGGCGGCGGGCCTGGGCCGTTCGGCCCTGCTGCGGGATCTGGCCCAGGTGCCGGGGGTATACGTGCCCTCCCTCTACGGGCCTGGGGCGGATGGGGTCACGGTCACGCCCCTGGAGCCGGGTCTGCCAGAGAGGGTGCAGCGGCGGGTGGCGACGCCGATGCCCCACTACGCCATGGGCCTGGTGCCCTCCATCGAAACCGTTCACGATCGGCTCACGATCGAGATCCGCCGCGGCTGCACCCGGGGCTGCCGCTTCTGCCAGCCGGGCATGCTCACCCGCCCCGCCCGGGACGTGGAGCCCGAAGCGGTGATCGAGGCGGTGGAAACCGGCATGGAGCGCACCGGCTACAGCGACTTCTCCCTGCTCTCCCTGAGCTGCAGCGATTACCTCGCCCTGCCGGCGGTAGGGGTGGAGCTGCGCAACCGGCTGGCGGAGCACAACGTCAGCCTGACCCTGCCCAGCCAGCGGGTCGACCGCTTCGACACCAACATCGCCCACATCCTGGGCGGCACCCGCAAGGCTGGGCTCACCTTTGCCCCCGAGGCCGGATCCCAGCGGCTGCGGGACATCGTCAACAAGGGCCTGACGGATGCGGAACTTCTGCGGGGGATCCGCACCGCCATGGACAGCGGTTACCGCAAGGTGAAGCTCTATTTCATGATCGGCCTGCCGGGGGAGACCGACGCCGACGTGGCCGGTATTGCCTCCACCTGCCGCGCCCTGCAGGAGCAGTGCCGCGACCTGGGTCGGCTGGAGCTGAACCTGACCATCAGCAACTTCACCCCCAAGCCCCACACCCCCTTCCAGTGGCACAGCGTTTCCACCGCTGAGTTCCGGCGCCGCCAGGAGCTGTTGCGGCGGGAGTTGCGGGCGCTGCGGGGGGTGAAGACCAACTTCACCGATGCGCGCCTTTCGGCCATGGAGGATTTCGTTGGCCGGGGCGACAGGAGGCTGGCCCCCGTGATCGAGGCCGCCTGGCGGGCGGGTGCCGGTCTCGATGCTTGGTTCGAGACGATCGAGCGCACCCATGGCGCCTGGAGTGAGGCGATCGAGGCGGCGGGCCTCGGCGGTCGCTACCGGGCCCTGGAGATGGGTGCCTGGAGCGCGGCGGAAGCCCTCAGCCCCGAAGATCTGGAGACCTTCTGCCGCCAGCCCCTGCCCTGGGACCACATCGATTCCGGCGTTGACAAGGTCTGGCTGGCGGAGGATCTGCAACGTGCATTGGCGGCCGCCGTTGTGCCGGACTGCTCGTTCGACGGCTGCAGCAGCTGCGGTGTCTGCGGCCCCGGATTTGGCCACAACGTGGTGGTGGCTCCGCCCCCCGTGCCC
>Ga0194061_1002135_pt1 | contig 11001 bp, 7 predicted proteins | sample SepL2221m_MetaG_FD_163423 | JGI IMG/M metagenome (GOLD analysis project Ga0194061, IMG submission 163423) | Anoxic zone freshwater microbial communities from boreal shield lake in IISD Experimental Lakes Area, Ontario, Canada - Sep2016-L224-21m | ecosystem: Environmental > Aquatic > Freshwater >...
CTTTTGTACTTAGCCAATGAAATAAAATGGCCAGCATTAATATCCCTATTGGAAGGTGCACAAGTACCGGATGAAAATGTGCGATAAGTTCAGTAATAAAAAGCATTCGATTCTTTATTTAAGCTTGATATCTTTTTCTCAATAATTGCATCATGTGCACATTAATAGCCCACTGATCTGCTAAAGGTTGTCTTGTATAAGCCAATGTAGGCATGTAATCTGGCGGACCAAACTCTGTTAAGATGGTTAATTGTTTTGCTCCTGATTTTATTTTTAACTCCACCACTTTATCCCACCACTCTAAATGCCGCTTTACTGCATCTGCCCATTCTGGAGCCCTTGGATCATTTACTTGAGGCCCTTCAGGATGTCCTACCCTAGCATGAATATGATCTACCCTTGTGAGTGCTAATTGAACTGTTTCTTCCTGATCATGCAATAATGATTCATGCACATTACACCAGTGTGAAATATCAAGGGTCATTCTAAGCTGATTAAATCGCTGAATATATTTTTTGGCCACATGGGCTGCAAATAATATCCGTGAACGATGCGATTCGTGACAGATTATTAGTCCGGTTTCTTTCGCTAAATCTATAGTGTATTGAACGATTTCATTGTTGACCTCTTCAGGAAAATAATCTTTTCCTGAATGGCAATTAATATAAAGCTGGCGTTGAATCGTTTGATGTGCACAAGCATCGATCATTTGCTTAAAAGCCATGATATGTTTTTGTGGATCGGATTCTCCTACCCCGCATAAAAATCCAATATCAAGCTGGTGTTTTTTTAAAGCTGCAAATAATATTTCTTGAGCTAACTTATCTCCTGGCCACCACATTTCAATACCATCATATCCTGCAGCCTTTGCTTTTGCACAAAAAGCATCTACGGTTCCATCAAAACCCCAATTGGTTCCCATGATTTTAATACTAAAACCAGGCGGTATTTTAAATGATGGACTATTGGCCATGAGCGTTTCCCATGGACTCGCCACAATAGCTGCAGCTGTTCCTGCCATTGATAAAAATTTTCTACGATTTAGACTCATAAAATCCGATTGTATTTTGTTAGGCAAGTATTTCATTGATCACTCTACCATGCACATCCGTTAAACGAAAAGGCCTTCCCTGATATTGATACACTAATTTTTCGTGATCAAAACCAAGCTGATTCAGAATGGTTGCTTGAATATCGTATGGAGTTACCTTTCCACTGATAGCACTATACCCAATTTCATCCGTCTCACCATAACTAAATCCTTTTTTAATGCCAGCACCTGCCATCCAAATAGTAAATGCTTCTGTATGATGATCTCTTCCTTTGAAAGGCATTTTCTTTCCATCTCTATTCTCTTGCATGGGTGTTCTTCCAAATTCACCTCCCCAAACAACCAATGTTTCATCCAATAATCCTCTTTGTTTTAAATCCAATAATAATGCAGTTACCGGTTTATCCGTGGCCCTACATTTATTTACAAATCCAAAGTCAATTGCTAAATTTTCTTCTGTACCATGACTATCCCATCCCCAATCATATAACTGAACAAATCGAACACCTTTCTCTACCAATTTACGCGCCAGTAAAACATTATTTGCAAAGCAAGCTTCACCAGGTTTTGTTCCATACATCTCATGAATATAGGCTGGTTCATTATTGATGTTCATGGTCTCTGGCACTTCAATCTGCATGCGATATGCCATTTCGTATTGTGCAATACGTGAAACCGTTTCTGGATCTTGAAATTCTTCGTAGGTCAATTTATTAGCTTCATTAATAGCATCAATAGAGGCTTTACGCAAATCGCGATCCATACCAGCAGGGTCTTTTAAAAACAATACAGGATCGCCTTCCGTTCTACATTGCACGCCTTGATATACAGAGGGTAAAAATCCGTTTCCCCAAACACTTTTACCAGCATCCGGATTTTTTCCACCAGAGGTCAAAACAACAAAACCTGGAAGGTTATTATTTTCAGAACCTAATCCGTAAGTAACCCAGGAACCCATTGAAGGTCTACCCAATCTGGGTGTACCAGTATGCATTAATAATTGTGCTGGGCCATGATTGAACTGATCAGTTTGTACCGCTTTTAAAAAACTAATTTCATCAGCAACTGTAGACAAATGTGGTAAGTGCTCAGAGATCCATGCACCACTTTGTCCGTATTGTTTAAAGTTTGCTTGAGGCCCCATCATTTTAGGAACTCCTCTTATAAATGCAAACTTTTTTCCTTCTAATAATGATTGAGGACAATCTTGTCCATCAAGCTTCATTAAGTCAGGTTTAAAATCGAACAATTCTAATTGAGAAGGCGCTCCGGCCATATGTATATAAATCACAGATTTTGCTTTACCAGCAAAATGAGGAGCATGTGCCATGAGTGGATTTGAATGGATGATAGAACCTGGATCTTTTGAGCCCAACCAATTACAGCCACCCAATACAGATCCTAATGCCATAGCACCCATTCCAGTAACGCATTCCTGAAAGAAATGCCTACGCGTAAGCTGCTGCATAGTGTGTGCATTTGCTTCCTGTATGATGCGTTGATTATCTCTACTCATACTAATTTTTTGTGATGAATTCATCCGTATTCAACATCGCTTCTGCCACAATAATTAAAGCAGCATTTTCTGCTGTTTGTTTTTCTGATCCAGTTGTTGCAATCATTTTCTTTTTATCGTCTTTAAATTGAGCATACGCCTTATCATATAATTTTTCGAAGGCTTTTCTTTTATCATCCGTGATGGTATGATGCATGGCTAATTCATATCCTTTAGTGATCTGTGCGTTTTTATCTTTGATACCCATTGATTGTATACGACTTGCAAAGTGTTTTGCAACCTCAATAAATACAGAATCGTTTAAAGTTGTTAAAGCTTGCAAAGGCGTGTTGGTTCTGATTCTCCTGGCAGTACACACTTCTCTGCTTGTTGCATCAAAACTTAACATCGAAGGGTAAGGAGCAGAACGTTTCCAATATGTATACAATGATCTTCGGTATTGATTTCCATCCTCACTCGTTTTCCAGTAAGAACCATTCCATGGCGAGTTCCAAATTCCCTCGGGTTGAAAAGGCATCACACCAGGGCCATACATTTTCTCACTCATCAATCCGCTTACCATCAATGCCTGATCTCTGATTTCTTCTGCAGTTAATCTTACTCTGGGTCCGCGTGCATACCATTTATTAGTAGGATCTTTTTCTTTTGCTTCTTTATTGAGTTTCGAGTCTTGACGATACACAGCACTAAGTGTAATTTCTTTGATCAATTTTTTCAAGTCCCAATGATATACATACATCAGTTTCCAGGACATATAATCCAGCAATTCACGATGGGTAGGTGGAAGTCCTTGCGTACCCATATCTTCAAGTGTTTCTGCAATTCCAATTCCAAAGAATTGTTCCCAAATTCTATTCACAATGGTGCGAGATACTAAGGGATTTTTTTTATCGGTTAACCACATGGCCATACTCAATCTATTCTTAGGAGCATTTGGGGGCAATCCTCCTAAAGATGCAGGAACATTGGGGGTTACTTCTTTTCCTTTCACCAGCCAATTACCTCTTTCAAAAACATGTGTGGATCGAAATAATTCTTTCGGATTGTCCATCATTATTGGTGTAGTAGTAACAAAACTTGGCTCCAATAATTGATCAAAAAATTTGTATGAAGTATCCACACCCTTGTATGGTTTGCCAGGGAATGGATTTGTAAAATAAAACCAATCGAACTGCATGCCTGTTTCTTCTGGTAGTTTTAATTTTGAATTGCTATACGTTAAATACAAATTGTATCTGCCAGCTGTTGGCGCAAAATGCATTCTTGCTTCTTTCCATCTACCATGGGTTTCAATAACAGGCGACTTACAAAGAATTGGACCATCAGGTTTATTGAGATGGATCTGCCATTCACCTCCAGGGCGATAGGCTTCGTACCGATACAATAATTCTGTTTTATTGCTCAGGTCAATATCTTTTAAACGGGCCACTGCTTTATTTCTAAACACCAGCCATTTGGTATCCATTAATGCAGCATTCTTTAATTCATCTGCGGCAATACTATTGATAGCTGGTTGCTGCATTTTTACAAACTGCACTATTTCTTTTTCTCTTGCCGGTTCATTTTGTTGTACCCATTTTCTTAGTGCCACAAATTTTGAACTATCTGTTTCATGAAATTCTCTGATTAAAGGATAGTCATCGTAAGTATCTTCATCTCTGGTATTATTAAAGAAAGCCATGAACTGATAATATTCATCATGACGGAATGGATCGTAAGGATGACTATGGCATTGTACACATGCAAAACTGGTACCCATCAATCCTTCCCAGGTAGCATTCACTCGATCCAAAACTGCAGAAGTTCTAAACTCTTCATTGTCTGTACCACCTTCATCATTCGTCATGGTATTACGATGAAAAGCTGTGGCGATATATTGTGCATCAGTTGGATTAGGTAATAGATCACCAGCTATTTGTTCTACCAAAAATTGATCATAAGGTTTGTTATCGTTGAATGCTTTGATTAACCAATCGCGATAGCGCCAAATATTTCGAGAGTCATCTCGCTCATACCCTTTCGTGTCAGAATAGCGGGCAAGGTCCATCCACATTCCTGCCCATTTTTCGCCATAGTGTGGCGAAGTTAATAAAGTATCTACTAATTTTTCATATGCATTTTTCTCGTTATTATGCATGAACCAATCGTTCAATTTTTCAGAAGCAGGCATTCCAATAATATCTAAACTAACTCTTCTTAGTAGGGTTGCTTTATCCGCTTCATCAGAGGGTGTTAATCCTTCTTTTTTTAATTTTTGGAAGATAAATTGATCGATATCATTATTGATCCAGGAAGGCGTTCCAAAAAGTGAGAGAGGTCCGCGACCATTTGAAGGTATACTTACTTCTGCTACAGGAACATAGGCCCAGTGATCGCCCCAGATAGCGCCTTCTTTGATCCAATTTTTGAGAGTAGTAATTTCTTTTTGAGAGAGCGATGGATGCTTGTATGGCATCCGCTCTTCAGGATCTTTTAAAGTGAGTCGTTTTATGAGTTCACTACTATCGGGATTACCCGGAATAATGGCGGGTTTTCCTGATTTGTTTTTTGCTAAAGCATCCGTGCGAAATAAGAGACTAAATCCAGATTGCCTTTTTACACCACCGTGGCAAGTGATACAACTTTTATTAAAAATGGGCTTTACCTCGGTATTGTAATCTACCTTCTTACCCGTTAACATGCAGGCGGCAAAAAATACGAATGACGCCAAGACAAATATTACCCAGAAAGTTTTTGGTATTTTTTTCAAATGCATGCGAATTCGTTTATCCTTTTAAAGATAAGGAATGCAGCTTAATTCAATAATTCTTTCCTAATGCACTTTCTTTCCGCCCAGATAAGTTGCCAAAACTTTAGTTTGTAAAATTTCATTATCAGGCACTTTCATTAAGTCTTTATCGAGTAAAATGAAGTCCGCCTTTTTTCCCACTTCTAAACTACCGACTTCATTTTCCAAAAAACTAGCTTTGGCAGCCCAGATGGTCATTCCCCGAATCGTTTCTTCTCTGCTCAATGCATTTTCCATTTGAAATCCAGTAGCTGGAAATCCTTTGGCATCTTTACGAACAGCGGATGCAAGAAATGTTTTGAAAGGTGAAATGTCTTCCACCGGAAAATCCGTTCCCAATGGGATCCAGCCGTTTTGTTGTAATAATTGTTTGTAGGCATATCCACCTTTCAATCTTTCAGTACCCAATCTTTCCGCTGCCCAATACATATCGCTTGTAGCGTGTGTGGGTTGTACCGAAGGAACGATGCTTGCAGATCCGAATAAATTAAAATCGTTGACATTGATGATCTGGGCATGTTCAATTCGCCAGCGGCGATCGTTCTTCCCTTTTAAATATTTATTATATACATGCAAGATTTCTCTGTTAGCACTATCACCAATGGCATGTGTACACATTTGAAATTTAGTACCTGCCAATACCTGCGCTAATGAATCGTAATGCGATTTGTTTCGTAATAAAAATCCAAACCAACCTGCTTTATCCTGGTAAGGTTGAATCAGGCAAGCGCCCCTGCTACCAAGGGCTCCATCGGCATATACTTTAAAACCATTTACAAAAAGTTTGTCGGTTTTATAAGGTCCCCGTTTCAAATATTTTTCAAGATTCACATCGTTATCGCTGAGCATGGCGAAGATGCGCATGTTTAATTTTCCTTCTTGTTGCAATGTGTCGATACGTTCTACATCATCATATCCAACCCCACAATCTGTGATAGTAGTAAGTCCTTGTTCAAAACAATTTTTCTCTGCAGCACTTAACCATTGCTGATAGGTTTCTTTTGTAGGAGCAGGAATTTGCTGATATACTTTATCATCAGCATTATCAATAAGCACTCCAGTAAGTTTTCCATCTTTTAATTCAATGGAACCACCAACAATAGTCTGACCAGCTTTGATTCCTGCCAGGTCCATTGCTTTCTGATTAGCGATGGATGCATGTCCATCGATTCTTTGTAAAACCACTGGAGTATTTGGAAATAATGTATTCAATAAAGCATTGGTAGGATAGGTTTTTCCAGGCCATTTATTTTGGTCCCATCCACGTCCCTGGATCCATGGAATATCAGGGTTTTTGGCAGCGAAAGCCTTTACTCTTTCCACTGTTTCTTCCCAGGTATTGGTGCCATATAAATCAACTTGAAATAAGGATCTGCCGTAGCCAATAAAATGTGCGTGTGCATCAATAAAACCGGGATATAAAGCTTTACCTCCGGCATCAATACTTTCAATGGCTGTATATTTTTTTAGGATCTCATCATTCTTACCGGTAGCCACAATTTTTCCGTCTTTAATGGCAATCGCTTCTGCCATTGTAAAAGAGGAATCAACGGTATAAATCACTGCATGATGGATAATAGTATCCACTTTATTGCTTGCGCAGGATGCTAATGCAAATAGCGATGCTATCAGTAAGAATTTCTTCATATGTTAAGTTTGGAAAATAAAGATAGGGATTAACACTATCTATTAATTTATGAGATTAGTATACTATCTAATAAAAAGCTTTTTATCAAATGAATATTTATGGTAAGATCAGCCCATCCAGAAAGGTATTCACTTGTTGCCATATCACTAATTTTATCTTTTAGTTTCACACAGATTACTCCAAATGTTACCTCTTCATTAGCACATTCACTGGTGTATACATCAGATGAATCGGGACTTTTATCTAAATTAAAATTACCTGGATTGCAGAAGAAATAGGCTGAACATCCGCTAGCCCCAATCAGATATTTCTTAAATATTTGCCCTTGAGAGCAATTAACAATTAGTAAAAAAATTAGAAGGGGAAATAAATATCTCATAAAATTAAGTATTTACAAGTTAGTTACATTATAGAATGAAAATTGGTTTATAGCTGTATAATTCTTTCGGCTTAAATAAATCTTACAAATAGCAAACTATAAGCTATTTATTTATATTTATTTTATCTAATAAAAGTTTGGCCCAATAAGCATTTATATTTTTCAATTTATTATACATATTCATCGCTTCACTTTTATTCTTCATCTCCAAGAAGATTAAACCTTTATAACAATATGCTTCATAAGACTTTGGATCTAGTTCTATGGCTTTATTTAATTGGATCAATGCGTTACTGTAATCATTCTTCAAATAATAAACATATCCAAGACTTTGCCTGATTTCAACATCACGCGCATCATAAACAATTGCTTTTTTCAGCATTTTTATAGCGTCATCATTGTGTCGTTCATCACTTAAGTATATCGTAGCGAGTTTTTTATAAAGTGCTTTTGAATTCTTTTCATCTTTTTCTATAGCCAGTTCAAAGTATTTTAGAGCTTTATCTGATTCATTTGTATTATCATAATATATATTTCCTAAAGCTCTTAAAGTAGTTCCATTATCAGGCAAGGCCTCAAGAGATTTTTTGTAAGCCTCAATTGCTTTATCCATGTCTTCCAACAGGTAGTTGGCATATCCGATCTCAGCAAATTTTTTTCCTATTTCATCATTCCTTTTGGGTTCATATTTTTCTAAATATTCAATTGCTTCATCAAAATTTTTAAGCTGGTTCATTGAAAAGCCAGCTTTAAAGTAATAATCATTAATGGGTTCATCATCAAACAAATAAGCTTTAAAATTTATTATTGCAGATTTATAATCTTTGTTATTATAAAAGATATCACCAAGATTTTTGTTGGCTTCATAATTAGGATCAGACGAACTCTCTAATACTTTTTTATAATTTAAAATGGCATCATTCTCCATTTTCGAATTTTGTTGCGAATATGCAAGTTCAAAAATCATTTTTGTGTTCTCTGGATTTAATTTTACTGCTTTCCCCAGATAAGTAACTGCTTCAGTATATAGATGCAGCTTATTACAGCACCAACCAGCTTCGTAAAGAAAATCAGCATCGTTGGCTTTGATGGCGTTGGCTTTTTTAAAAGCAGCCAAAGCGTCTTTGTAATTCTTGCTTTCTTGTAGATCAAGACCTTCGCTATAAAAATCACTTGCTGATTTTGAAGATTGGGAATTGGTTTGCAGTGCAATCAAAATAGAAAAGAGTAATAAAAATAAGTTTCTTAACATGGGAAAAAATTTAATTAGTGTTTCTGTGGTTTAGCATAGATTTTTTGATTACTATTTTTCATCAGTTTTGTGTGCGGTTAACTTTACCTTCGGCAAGCGGTCTACCTGAAGGATTCACACTTTCATAAATTGTAAAATTGCCTTTATAAACTTTTACTGTAAATTTTTGGCCATCCAAATCTCCCAGTGGGAGAGATTTCCATATTTTCCTTTGTCTAGGTTCTGCAATTACTGTATAAGTGCCAACTTTTTTTTCATCTTTTGAATCGTAAGCATCAGCATATACCACAAAAATGTAGTGCAACTTAACATCATCCCAATATTTATCAGGATATAGATCTTTATCTAAATAAATGACCGCAGTCAGTCCGGCGGATGCCCTATAAAACTCATTAACCGGTTGCGTAGCTTCCTCATATGGGCCTTTATGGTTATCAGAAAAGCCCCAATCTTTGAAAAAATATACTTTTGGCAGGGGTTTTTCTGTTGCTTTATTAGGATCCTTTTCATGTGCGCCATTGGTCCATAGTCCGCTATAAAACAATTTCCCATTATTATAATAATCACCTTGTCCATTCCTTTTACCGTTAGCCCACATCCCTTTATACAGCCAGCCATCGAATTCTGCCATTTCTCCATATCCATCAGGTTGTCCATTTTTTAAATCCCCGTGATAAGACCCTTTTTCTTGCAGAGATAAAAAGTATCCGTTACCATTTACTGGATTCCCTTTTGAAAAAGTTCCAGTAAATTTTTCCCCATTTGCATAGCTGCGTATACCTTGCCCATCTGGTAAATTTTCTTTTACTTCACCAAAATAAGATTCTTTTTCACCTAAATTCAATAATCCAATTCCTGACCAAAATTTATCATCTTTCCAAATTCCTGTTGATTTTTTTTCATCTTTAAATACTAGGGTTCCTACGCCTTCTCTCCTCCCATTTTTAAATGCACCTGTATAAACAAATCCATATTCAAAGGAAGCGAAAATTCCCTTCCCCTCTATATTTCCATCTTTAAAGGTTCCTGTGTATTTAAACTTATCTTTCAAAATAAGGCTGCCATTTCCATTAAATTGTTCATTTTTGAAACTCCCCGTAAAAACTAGATGGCCTTCTGAATTTTCAGTTTCAAGCGTTCCTATTCCATTGATACAATTTCCGCTGATACATTTTTTGATTTTGGGTATTCCCTGATCGGTTTGAATTTTAATAATCAATTGATCTTCTGCATTACAAAATACTGGAGTTATGACTTTATTTATTCCAGCTTCTATTACCATTAGCTGAGTGTTTTTACATGGTATACAATGAATATATTTATCATTATAAATTAAAGTTTCTAATTTATCTGGTAACTGAGAAAGAGAAGTGATTTCTGTTTCTTGAATATAAAGATCTTTAAGGCTGTTGGGTAATTTGGGTAATATTTTAATCTGTGTATGAGTACATTTGAGATACTCGAGTTGAGACGGAAGGTTAGCAGGAAGTTCATTGATAATTGTATGTTGAATGTCTAATTTTTTAAGTGAAACAGGTAATTGCGGTAAAGCCCTGAGATCTTCATTAAAAGAAACATCTAATTCTATTAGACTTGGAGGGAGATTGGGTAAAATACTGATCTTATTCATATTCAAAACAAGAATCTTTAAACTGCTAAATCCCGAAACCCCAGTTACATCTTTGATACCTTCAGACCAAAGACGAAGTTCTTCCAGCTTTTTTGCAGGTGGCAAAAGATCATTTTTAGTATCAATGCAATCAGGATAGTTATTACGAATTTTTTCTGCAAAAAGACTGTCAGGAATATGCTGTGCTTCGACCGGGCAGGTATTTAAAACTATACCTGTAATTATGGTGATTACTGTTATTAAAATTTTCATCTTAAAACATTATAAGGTTAGAATTACAAAATTGACAGTTTAATAGTTGTACTCGTTTTGCCAGATGATGTATCTTTTTTTTCAAAATAAACCATCCCTGTTTATTATATTACACTTAAAATATACAAATTTGAAATCACAAATCAAAATCAAGCTTAGCCTTACTGACCTATTTTTGATATTAGTTAACCTTGTACCATTATGGGGTGTTTTTGTGAAAGACTGGAGCGTAAAAGATATATTTTTAGTTTACTGCCTTGAAAGTGTAATCATGGGGTTCTATAATGTGCTGATGATGTGGAGTACAACCTTATTTAAAAAGAAAGAAGAATGGGTTAGTGGAAATACAACCACCATTATTACAGGTTATTATTTTATCCTTTTCTTTATTGTGCATTATGGATTTTTTATTTTAATACAGTTAGGCATGTTCATCAGTATTTCGCATATTGGCGATCTTAATTTTACCGATACTTTTGCTTTAC
>Ga0194061_1002136_pt1 | contig 10996 bp, 7 predicted proteins | sample SepL2221m_MetaG_FD_163423 | JGI IMG/M metagenome (GOLD analysis project Ga0194061, IMG submission 163423) | Anoxic zone freshwater microbial communities from boreal shield lake in IISD Experimental Lakes Area, Ontario, Canada - Sep2016-L224-21m | ecosystem: Environmental > Aquatic > Freshwater >...
CGTGCGGGGCGTCCTCATACTCGGAGAGTATGAGGACGCCCCGCACGCGTCGAATTTCCCCGGAATGAACGCCGCGCCCGGCATGAGCGAGTCTGAATTCGCTCCGAAAACGCAAAGCATGGCGCATCCGCAATTCGGGCCGTCTCCAACGGATTCCGACGAAGTCGCCGCGTACGAACCACAGTCGCGCCGTGCGCCGGGCGAACCGCTTTCTGAAGAAGAAAAGAACCGTCAGGTTGCGCTGATAGAACGCAGCTTGGACGAGTTCGCGAACGGCAATTTGGATGAAGCGCTGAACCTGGCCAAGGAAGCCGTCGAACTTGACGACCACACCAGCGAAGCTCACACCGCGCTCGGCAAAGTGCTGGTCCGTCAGGAAAAGATGAATGAAGGCATTGAAGCGCTCGAACGGGCGATTCAATTGGACATGACCGACCCTGCGCCGTATTACGTGCTCGGATTCACGTTCCGCGCCATGGAGCGCAACGTTGAAGCAGCCGAAATTTACGAGACGTTTCTGCGCTTGATGCCCGACGCCATCGATGGCGCCAAGATGCGCCAGTGGATCATGCACGTCAAAGGCATCGGTGAAGCCGACGCCTCGCCGAATCTCGAAGACGACGGCTTCATCGACAACGAGCCGATTGTCAGCGAAACGGATAAGATGTACGCCGCCGCATTGGAACGCTTCAAGACCTCACCGGCCAGCTTGACGATTGACGACTGCCAGCGCATTCTGGCTGAAGCGCCCGACCACGTCCGTACCCGTATGTTACTGGGACGTGCCAACATGCGGGACGGCGAATTCGAGAAGGCGACCGAGTGCTTTGAAGGTGCGCTGGACCAGCGCCCGGATTGTTACGAAGCGTTGTATTTCATTGGCCAGTGTTACGAAAAGAGCGGCGACAGTCCTCACGCGTTGAAAGCCTACCGCCGCTATGTGGAAGAAAATCCATACGGGCCGCGTGTTGAAAAACTGCGCGCGTGGTTCCTGTCACATGGCGTCGATGACACGGGCCGCGGCCTCAGCCAGCAAGTGCAGTGTGAATGGTGTCTGCGCTTCTTCGACGACAACGAAATCTCGCTCCACGAAGGTAAGACGACCTGTAACGGCTGTCTGACCTTGATGGGATCGACGCCGATTCAGGACTCGAACAAACTCGAAACTGTCGATTCCATCGATTCGCCATCAACGCCAGTGGGCGTTAAAAGTGGTGGATCCGTTTTCACAAAACTGCTGTTGCTGGGAGTCGGTACGGTTGCCGCGCTCGTTGCCTTGGCGTTCTATACGCCATACCTGGATACTTATTTAAAACTTGCAGGCATCGCCAAAAACAAACCGAAACCAGCGGTCCGGCCGCAACCGCAGAATCCACTTCTTCCCGATGGTCCGGTTGAACCCGGCGCCACGGACCCGAAGACTGATGTGGTCGACGGAAAAACGGTTCCGGGCACAACGACCGGAACCGTAGCGGGAACGACGACGGTGTCGACTGTTCCGACAGTCATGATCTCTCCGCGCTTTGACAGCACGAAAGTCAAGATATCCAACGCGCCTGAAAAAGACTTTGCCGTCTTCACGAAATGGACGTGGAAGCCCGAATTGGAAGGCGTCGAAGAACTCGACCAGTCGTTGCCAGGATGGAAGAAGGAATTTATCTTCAAGCAAAGTCCGCTGGGCATGCATATGGAAAACGGAACCATCGTTTGGGCCGCTGAATCACGCGATTTTGAAGCGCTGAAACGGGGTGAAAAGCATCCTGTCGAAGTGATCGTCAATGGCTTTTGGATGGGACCGGAAGGTGCGCGCAAAGATCTGTTCTCGACGTCGAAAGCCTTCTCGTTGGCGAGCCAGTTCGGGTATGACCGGGGTGGCGAACTTGACCTCGGACTTGCACCCACCGCGCGCAACATTGACATCGTCGGCATGGATGTGGACAGCGACGGACTCAAAGATCTCATCGTCTCGCATGGAAGTTTGAAGCAGGGTTCCGTCCAATCCGTGTTGTGCGGCCCCGACGGCGTCAAGCAAACGGTGACTCAGATCGAAGGCGGTCGTTTCGCTCCGGTGGCGTCATTTCCGCTGAAAGGCAATGACAACGCGGGCTTCCTCGCAGCGAACTGGTTCAACGGCGAGGTGAAATTGTTCCTGCCCAAAGCGGGACGTTTTGAAGCCGCGCGCTCCGTTAAAATGGCTCCTGGAATTCTCGCCATTGCCGCCATGGATATGGGTCGCAACAAGACCATCGTCGCCGGGCTGTCAGGTGCAGCTGGCGTCCTTTCGATCGCCACCTACGACGCTGAAGCCGGTTTCGGAAAAGTGGATACCGTTTCGGTGTTGGGCGGCGGCGGCACGGGACGCGTCATCCCATGGTTGTCTCCCGATAAGGGCCCCGGCTTTGTCGTCATCTCGCCACTCGCTGAAGAACCGATCCGTTTCATCCCGTGTACCAACGCTGACCTTGACAAAGGTGGCATTTCGATCCGTTCGCCTTTGAAAGACGATGGCATTATCAACGGAGCTGGACGAGTCATGTGTGCGCAAACCGGCACATCCCGACTGGCTGTTGTCCTCGGCGGAAAAGTGTCGTACGTCATGATGCTGGAGGAGAAAGCCGGCAAGTTCACTGAAGTCGGCACCAAGATCGCGCTCCCCGGCCCGGGCCTCGGAATGCTTGTCTATGATTTCAATAAGGACGGCAACGATGACGTCTTTGTGGTCACGCGCGATGAAGTCTGTTTCTATTTCCAAAACGAGACCGGGGGACTTGCAGCCGGTCCGCGCATTTTAAATCCGGACAATTTGGGACCGTCGGCCTTGATGGGCTATGGAACCAGCGCGCGACCTGACATCGCCATTTTGACAGATAACAAACACGTTCGTATTCTAAAACCGGTAGGCTCCGAACCGTCCCCGACACCCGCTGCAAAACCGGCGGCGGCAGTCGGAAACGGATTCGTTCCCGGGACGAATGCCGCGCAGTAGTTCGCGCGCGGCATTCGGTTGGTGACTAATTTTTGATCGCGTGAATCACGCCGTACAACCTGTCGTGCAAGGAGTATTCGCCATGACCCAAAACCTCTCAGCCGTCATGCTGCTGATCGCCAGCACCGCGTTCGGCTTGACCCACGCCGCCGACACACTGCTGAACCCTGAAGAGCTTCCGCGCACCACGTATAAGGGCGTCACGATCTTCCGGTATGCGGATCAGAATTGGACTGAAATTGACCCCGCCGTCATCCTCTCCTTGAACAACACCGCCTTGAAAGAAGTCTGTTTTGAAGGCAAATTTGAATCGTTTGTTGGGGCCTTGGGTCTGAAGTTGACCGGCGTGGATGGCAAGATTTTTTTTGAAGAATTAGCCAAGCGCAAACTGGCGCCCGAGATGAAAGCGCTCGACAACGTCTGGATCTGCGGCACGATCCAACCGGCCAAAACGGGGCGAGGCCTTGAGCTGATCATCTTTGACATCGCAAAATTGCAGCCCGACGTGGATCGCTTCATGACGAAATTCAACGCCCTTGAAAAAGAACAAGACGCCAACGGCTTGATCGAACTCGGTAAGAAACTCGAGTTGAGTGCCAAGAAATCCGGCATCGGCGGTCTCAACATGCCCGGCTTCGACCGTATCAACACGCTGCGCGACAAATGCTGGAATCTGGCGATTTCAATCAAAGAAAAAACGCGCAAGCCGAATGATTCCAACGCCTGTTACGAAATCGCTGCCCTCTACCGCGACCTGATAAAGCGCACCCCGCTTTACCGCCAGTGGGTCCTCAAGACGCTCGAAATTGATCCCGATCACAGTAGTGCCGGTCGTGATGCCGAACGCGCCTTCAACATGATCCGTGTAGGTGATAAATGGATATCCAAAGACGAATACCTTCGGACGCAAGAGATTCAGGAGTTGGCGTCCAAGGAATTGGAGGCGAAGACAAAGCGGGAGCAAGCCCAGCAAACTGCGCAACAAATACAGGAATCCAATGAACGAACCGTCCGCCTGATTGAATTGCAAGTCGCGTTACGCCCAACCGAAGGCCAGGGGCGCGGTGGCGCGATCCAAACTCTCGGCGAACGCATTCAAGCATCGCTTGATCAAGGCTTCGCACTCACGGGCATTGACATCCTCACCAACATCAACGATCCGTCGTCCATCTCGCCCGGCTTGGAATTCGCCGCGAACAACCGCTATTCCGAAGTGCGCAAATTGGTCTACGGTTCACTCGTGTGGCGGGCCGCCCAGAACGACGTCAATTCACCAATGGCTTACGATGTACTCGCGCGAGCGTTGAAAAAAGAAAAGACCAAAGAACCCGCCCAAGCGGCTGCCAATGCTCTGGCCGAAACCGGTGGAAAAAACGCGGTCAACACGTTGGTCGCCGGTCTCGAATCCATCGAACCAGCCGTCTGCGAAAGCTTGATCGACGGACTAAAAAAGCTCACCCATGTCCAACACCAAAAGAAGGACGAATGGATCGCATGGTGGAACGAAAGCAAAACTCAACTTCCCGCCAACGCGTTTATGAACTCAGCGATCATCAAATAATATCGATAAAAAAGTAGGACGGGCTTTTAGCCCGTCCATGTCGTAGTCGTTGCGCACAAACAGACGGGCTGTAAGCCCGTCCTACTTTTTTTACTCCATGTCCACAGCGGTCAGGAAGCGCTTCACATCACTGCGACGCAGCCAGCCGATCATGCGCGGAAGTTGTGCGTGTTCGATGAGTTTGATGTTCTTCACGTTGTCGCCGTTCTTCGGCAGGGCTTTCAATTCAGCGACGTATTGAAACACAAGATTCCAGTCCTCGCCCGGAGGGACCATCGAAAACACTTCGGCGAGTTTCATCTCCTTCGGCTCGACTTTGCCCCACTGCTTCAACACGTGCTTGGCCCACACCTCGGGCTGTTCACCAAATTCAAGATAATCCCAGGGAAACCAGAGGTCGCCGACTTCTGTTCCTCCCGGCAATCCCGGCTTTTCAAAGAGCACCACTTTGCCCTTGTAAAGCGTGACGATGTTGACGCCGATGTGAGTGCCGCCGGGTGTTACGGCGTTGATTGGACGGCCAAAGATCGCTTTCGGCATGGTGGGGAAAGCCTCGCGGAGAAAACTGGCTTAGCCGGCGAAAAACACGCCGCGCGATCTGCATTATAGTCCAGTCTCATCTTTCGTCGCCACCTTTTTCAAAGCGCTCTGCTCTCGATCGCAAGTCAGCTTGCCGTCGATATCAAGTTTACGTATTAGATCGGACAAACGTCATGAATCGAGACTCGGTCCCAGAACGTTTTGCAGGCGGCAACGAAGCGGGCGTGGGCCGGGCATTCTTTCTGATAGTAGTCGTGGTCGGCTAGCGATTTGAAATGGAGTGACGTGGCGTAGTCGAAGCTGTGGTCCGTGACTGCTCGGCGTTCGGTATCGGCAGGGATGCCCGCGTAGCCGCGTTCGAGGTACGGAATTTGGGTCAGCAGTTTGACTTCGCTTTCGAAAGTCGCTCGGTCAGCGGTGCTCAGGTCTTTTTTAAGCCAGAAACAGACGTTATGGATGAACATGGTGGCGGTCCTTTGGGTGAGGCTCGTTTGGAAAAATGATCAACTGGATTAACGTAACGCTGCGCGGGATTCTGGCAAGTGTTTCCTGTACGGACCCACGCTGCGATTCAGAAAATGAAAATTGCACGAGGGCTGCTATAATCAGCGGTACTTACGATTAAATTGATGTCTCATTTTAAGTCCAACAGCACACGTTCAACGGAGTCCCATTATGCACCCTCGACTGATCCTCGTCGTATTGCTGTTTGCTCTGTCATTCTCTCCATCACACGCGACTTCAGCGGAGTACACGGAAGCCACGCGCAGCAAGCCAACCGCTCAGACTACGGTTATCGCAATTCCGGCTCCGCGCGATGTGCCGTTTCCCGGGACAATTGAATTGCGCGTCGATGCGACGGATGTTCAGCGCCGGATATTTCGCGTGACGGAGACGATTCCGGTGGCTCAGTCTGGGCAGATGACGCTGCTTTATCCGCAGTGGCTGCCCGGCGTCCACGGTCCCAAAGGGGCGATTGATAAACTCGCCGGATTGAAGATTACAATCGATGGCAAGCCGCATCAGTGGGTGCGTGATCCGCAGAATGTTTTCGCGTTTCATCTGACCGTACCAGACGGGGCGAAAACTATTGTCGCGGAATTCCAATACCTCTCGGCAACCGCGCCCGAACAAGGCCGCGTGGTGATGACCGATGCGTTATTGAGCCTGCAATGGCAAGCGATGTCGCTCTATCCGGCGGGCTATTACGCGCGGCAGATCCCAATTCGCGCGACGGCCACGTATCCCGACGGGTGGGAGGCGTGCAGTGCGGTGCGCGGCAAGCGAACCGGCGCGACAGTGACGTACGATTTGACCGATTACGAGGTGCTGGTCGATTCGCCGGTGTTGGCCGGGCGGTATTTCAAAGCGGTGGATTTGGGCGGCAATGTGATGCTCGATATCTTCGCCGATTCGCAGCGCGAATTGCATCCGACGCCCGAGCAGATTTTGGCTCACACGAAACTCGTGAGCGAGGCCGTCGCATTGTTCGGAGCGCGTCATTACGATCATTACGATTTCCTGTTGTCGATCTCCGACACGCTCGGACACATCGGTCTTGAACACCATCGCTGCAGTGAGAACGGCGTGTCGCCCGGCTACTTCACGCGTTGGGCCGAAGGCCCCGGCGCACGCAATCTCTTGCCGCACGAATTCACGCACAGCTGGAACGGTAAATTCCGGCGCTCGGAGTTGCTCTGGACACCGAATTACAACGTGCCTATGCAGGACAATCTGCTGTGGGTTTACGAAGGCCAGACGCAGTTTTGGGGCTACGTGCTGGGCGCGCGGTCGGGGCTGTATTCGAAGCAGCAGACGCTTGACGCGCTGGCCATGATCGCATCGAATTTAGACCTCGTCGTCGGACGGAAATGGCGACCGCTCGAAGACACGACGCACGAGTCGATCATCTCGGGTCGCACCAAGCAAGCGTGGAAATCATGGCAGCGCGCAGAAGATTATTACAATGAAGGTCTGTTGATGTGGCTGGAAGTCGATGGCCTGATCCGTAAGCAGACAACCGGTGTAAAAGGCATGGACGATTTTGCAAAAAGCTTCTTCGGAATCAACGATGGCGACTTCGGCGAAGTGACCTACAACCGCCGCACCGTGATCGATATTTTAAACGGCCTGGCTCCGAACGCCCCAATCGATTACGCCCCAATCGATTGGGAGAAATTCTTCAACGAGCACGCCGACAACGTCACGACTGAAGCGCCGAAAAACGGTCTGACGCTAGGCGGCTACAAACTGGTTTACACGGAGGTTCCATCGAGCGCCAGCCGCTCCATCGAGGCGCGCATCAAAGGCGTTGATCAAGCCGACGGCATCGGTTTGGAAATCAAAAGCGACGGCGACATAATGAACATCATCTGGGACAGCCCCGCCTTCAAAGCCGGCCTGACAAACGCGATGAAAGTGCTGGCCGTGAACGGCACGGAATTCACCAGTGAAGCGTTTAAAGAAGCCATCACCGCCGCGAAAACGACGAAGAAGCCGTTGACGCTCTTGATCAAAGACGTCCACGCCTATAGGACTGTGGCGATTGAATACTTCGACGGATTGCGCTATCCGCATTTGGAGAAGGTGGGAGTGGGCGAGGGTAGCTTGGATCTACTATTGAAAGCGCGGAAGTAATTGATTGACTCGCAAACCTCAAATTTAAAAAGCGTCATCTACCACGCGCCGCAAGCACTGAAAAGTCGGATCTTGCCAAAGCTCCGAATTGCTGCATAATGTGAAAACGTCACGACAGGCCGCGCGAGTTTCTTCAGCCTCACGTGCGTCGACACAGGCGGTAGCGATCTTTTTTAAATGGCAAGGATACAGGAATTTAACTCGGTAGGCATGCCGTCAGACCGAAACTGAAGCAAGCAATTCAGTTCCCGTAGCTCAACTGGATAGAGCAGCGGATTTCTAATCCGCAGGTTCCGCGTTCGATTCGCGGCGGGATCATTAAATACATAGGTGAAATGGCGTATTTGGCCTTAACCGGATGCGGCACCGGCAAAGCCCTTCATGACCTTCGTGAATCCTGGCTCACCCATAGAAATAGGTGACAGAGCACTCGCTTTTTTATTGAGTGCTCTGTCACCTATTTGATGGACTGGGGCTAGAATTGCAATTGGAGATTAATCACAAATTGATCCGCGCGCGGCCCTCGCAGACCGCGTCGGGGCTCGTGCGGTTCGTTAACGAACGCGTAATTAGCCTGCAATCGGGCGTTGTAGCCGTCGATATAGTAATTGAATCCCGCAGTATTAATCGCGGTTTTAAACAAGTCTGTTTTCACATTCCGACGCACTAAATTCTCAGTCGCGATATTTTGGTACGCTTCGTAGCGATATGTAAACTCACTGTTTTTAAGCGCCTTTCCGACCCATCCCATTTCGTCAAATCGCTTGACATAAATGGATTTGGATAATTTGTAACCAGAGGACATAAACCATCCCGACGCGGTGACGGGCGCAGGATCCGTCTGCCCAAACCCGAGCATGGATGCGCTGATGCGATCGCGGCCGGAGCCCCATTCGCCGCGCAACCACCATCCGACGACTGGCCCGTTGGGACGATACCAGATCCATGCCGCCTGGCGATTAATTGCCGTTGGAGTACTGTTGACGCTGTTGATCTGGTGAACCGGATTAAACGAACTTCCCGACTTGCCTCGGACTCCGTCTGTGCGTGCGATTCCGGTTTCCAATCGGCCATACCATTTTTCCAGGCTCCAGACCGGCTGGCCCGCAATGCGCCAGCAGAAATCTTTGTAGTTGTTGTCGTCCGATCGATTGCCGCCCTCGATAATTTCCGGATCGGTCAATACCGTGTCGTTGGGCCCATTAAACGCGCCGAACCAATATTGTATCCGGCCGGTTGAAGTGTCTTTGGGATCTGTGTAAAACCACGTCCCGTGGACCATCACGCCTATGTCGCGAACGTTGTTGACCGACGTCACCATGCTTCGGTCTATAAAATCCAGAAAACCGCTGCTGCGCCAGGACTCCTCGCCGGACGGCGGTTTGAATTGCCCAATTTGAAAATCATGATGGGGCACAACATCATGAAATGACAAAAACGCGTCTTGCAGCACCTGTGGGAGGATTGCATTACCAAAGGAATGTGCGCCCAGTTTGCCAAATTGCTGGCCCATTCCATTAGCGAGATTGGCATTGACGAGCGTTTCATCATGGCTGGGATCGACAGGAAACGGCGAAAATGTAATATTGGCTTCCCGGCTCGGATCCAACATGACATACGCGGTTACCGTGTCCGCAATATCGAGTGTAAAACGCAACTCCGTGCGTCGTATGCGAAACGTGTCGTTATCAAGCCGCGAATTGGGTTCTGCAAACTTGACATTGTTGAACGCAGTCGGTGTGACAATTCCCCGCGCATCGTTCTGCAACGACTGATACCAAACCTGTACCAAGCCGCCTACAACAAGCCGCCCTGCTCCAGTCGTTGCTTTTTGGGAGCTGTCAAAGTGTTCCAAGAGCCTGTCGTCTACGGTGGTGATAGGCGACAGTTTGGCGTCGCCTTCGTTCTTGATCTCGTTGCGTAGGCGTTCGACCTCGTTCTTGAGGGCGGCAATATCCACCGCGCCAACGCTGCTGAAGATGGCGCTACATAAGACTGCCCACAGCCCCGATCTTCTAAGATCAAGCAATAACCACTTCCTTCCTGCATAAAATAAAAGTCTGTATAACGTTTAGAGGACGACTCGAATTGTCAATTGGAATTGTTGCAGAATACAGAAGCTGGGTATGTGACATTCTACATGGCCCTTTTCAAGTAAGCGGGTCTGACGGACCAGTAACGCTGCCAGCATCCGTCTTGCCGCTGCCAATCATTCCAGCCAACTGCTCTCGCACTTCACCGTTCAATGTCACCCAATACTTGACTCGCATGTCGATTCCTCCGATGAAAAAGAGGTGTCGACATTTTCGGGCGATCACATCAGCATCGTTGAGGCACTAGGCGTCCTTTGAGCCAGGCGACCGTAAAGAGCAAGCCGGTGGATTTGGCGGGCCAGTCTTTCACACGGTTGAAGAGGGTGTGCTCCATGCGACCAACGCCACGAATTCGATCAAATGGCGGATTGAAATAGCACAGGGATAGGGGCTGATCGACCGTAGCGTCTTCAATGGCGGACCAGAGCGCGGTTCCGCCACCCTTGCCGCTGGCAAGCAATGCCGCCGCTTGTGAGCAGCGGTTTTTGTCGGACTCAAAGCCGAGCAGCGTGATGTTCATATCGGGCCGCTGGGCCAGCCAGTTCGCACGCAAATCGGCGATAGCCTTGCCGGTGCCGCAACCGGCGTCAAGGACGACGAAGGAACCGGTCGGGTTGGACGGCAGCTTGAACAGATTCGCGATGGCACGAACGATCCGATCTTGGGTGGGAAAGAACCCTTGTTGGATACGGGCGATCTCACGCATAGAGAGATCCTTTCGAAGTAAAAGTGGAAATTGTTTAAAAGCGGTCGATGTGTGCAAGTGCATCGTCCGTGGTTGTGTTGGAACGCGGAAGAAGCAATTCGGAGTATGACCCAGCCGAAATGATCCGCTTTTCGACGACCGGCATGTTTCCGGCCCCGCACAAAGCGGGGCGTCCTCCAAAGAAACGCCTATGGTGACATTCCCGGGCACACACTCAATCAGCCTTTTCTGGATTTCAAAAAAAAGCACGACCGTGCCGGATTGGTAAATTCGCACGGACCTCCGTCCTGTCACGATGAATAAATTCGCGCAGAAAGGGCTTTCGATTCCAGAAAACGAGGTTAGACTATTGACTCGCGCACAGCCAAAGCGGCTATCTAAACTAATTAAGGAGTGGAAGCTTTGTGTGCTGAATGAATGATCGTAATAGGTGCGGTTGCTGAGATAAAGTTCGAAATTCGTCTGCCAGTTTT
>Ga0194061_1002137_pt1 | contig 10996 bp, 7 predicted proteins | sample SepL2221m_MetaG_FD_163423 | JGI IMG/M metagenome (GOLD analysis project Ga0194061, IMG submission 163423) | Anoxic zone freshwater microbial communities from boreal shield lake in IISD Experimental Lakes Area, Ontario, Canada - Sep2016-L224-21m | ecosystem: Environmental > Aquatic > Freshwater >...
AACCGGTACAGTCTTCTTGCTCATAGTACTCTCCTTTATTATAGTGTCGAATCGGTGTGTCAATAATCAAGTAATTGGATTGAGATCCTGTCATAAATAAGAACTGAGGGACGTGGAACGTGTTCTGTCATTTGATACATTTAACTCCTCAATCTGGTTCTGGCCCGTTTGGTTCAGAAGTTATTTCTATAGTGTCAAGTAGGTGGCGATTTCCACAACAAACGTTTGCCAGCAAGTAAGAATGAATTTGCTAAACTATACAGTTCATATCAACGGTCAATGCCACAGTACTAAACGATCCGATTCGTCATCGTCCCGACATGGAAAAAACCGGGCTGTCGTCTTGCCGCTTACGGATGCGTTCTGGTCCACACTCACACCATCTGATCTCTTTGCTGCACTCGCCCACGATCCCAGCGTGTTCTGGCTGGACTCAGGAGCAAGTGCAAGTGGGTGGAGCTACATCGGGATCCAACCCGCGCGATCCATTCGGTCGTCCGCTGTGTATAAATTACCCGTGGATATGCACACAAACTATACAACACCTCGAACGAATTCCTGTAACAAACCGCCATTTTCTGGAGGTTGGGTCACACATCTCAATTATCCAGCAAATACAATTCCGTATTCCGCTAACCGAGCTTTAATTCGAACAGCCATGCAGGCGCATTTTTTTGAGAACGTGTTTGCTTATTCTCACGCTGCGAAAACATGGAGCCTCGTTTCCAATTTTGTTACACCCGTATCAGCTAAGAAACGGCGGGCTGTCGTCACTCAAATCCTTCGTAGCGCCCAAAATCGCAAGCGGAACGACACGACTCAGCTCTCAGCGCATAAAATCATATGTGACTATGCATTACGTGCAAAAACAGACTTTATAAAAGCAACTCAGCGAGCGTTAATGTATATAAAAAGCGGGGATATATATCAAGTTAATATTGCACTTTGCTCGACAATGCCCTGGAATGGCACGGCGTCGGAGTTGTATTTACGAATGCGCCAGCAGAGTCCGGCGGAGTACGGAGCATTTTTGGGCGCGGGATTAGACCGAGATCGACAGGCCTTGTGCTGCATCTCGCCGGAATTATTTTTACGGACTCGTGACGGGGTCGTTGTGACGCGCCCCATAAAAGGAACGCGCGCCCGTGGCACAACAACCGCTGAAACCGCTGCTGCGCGCATCGAATTGGAAGGCAGCGAAAAAGAACGCGCGGAATTAAACATGATCGTGGACCTTTTGCGCAACGATCTCGGTCGAGTGTGTTCGTACGGATCTGTGCGTGTGGATTCAAGCGGCGACGTGGAAGAATTGCCGACACTGCTGCACCGCACGGCCACCGTGTCGGGGCGGCTTCGCGCTGGAACGACGGTGGGCGATTTGCTTGCGGCGACTTTTCCAGGGGGATCGATCACCGGTGCGCCGAAATTGCGTGCGATGGAGATTATCGCGGAACTTGAAACGAGAGCGCGAGGCCCCTATTGCGGAGCGATTGGATGGATCGGTCTCGACGGCAATCTCGACCTCAACATCGCCATCCGCACAGCTGTCTGCGATGAGGCGAAACAGGAAGCGCGCTATTTTTCCGGGGCGGGGATTGTTGTCGATTCGGATCCGGAAAAAGAATACGATGAAACGCAGTTGAAAGCCGCCGCGTTTTATAGAGCGCTATCCATGTGAACTTCACGCGCAAAAATTATTCCTATTGTGACAATAGTTTCATAGAGTAAATGTTGGGAAGTCCGTCTATGACTGAAGGAACACTCCATCTAGATGGTTTTGAAACGTGCGTGGAAATTAGACGCATGTTCCGAGTATTTAGGCCCGACGTATTCTTGGACGTGATGTATTATGAATGGAACAGACGAGGAATTACAGCTGATGAAACTACTGGTTGTCGAAGATGAACTGAAGGCTGCAACCTATCTTCAAAAAGGGTTGGGCGAAAACGGCTACGTGGTCGATGTTGCCAACGACGGCCAAGCCGGGTTGACGCAGGCTCTTTCTACGGGATACGACTTGGTGATTCTTGACGTGATGCTGCCCACGATGGATGGGTGGACAGTTCTGGAAAAAATGCGCGAAGTCAAAGTCAACACACCGGTGCTGGTGCTGACGGCGCGTGACGCGGTTCATGATCGCGTCAAAGGATTGGAACTCGGCGCTGACGATTACCTCGTCAAACCGTTTGCGTTTTCAGAACTGCTCGCGCGCGTGCGGTCGCTGTTGCGGCGCGGAAAAACGCTGTCCGAAACAATTCTGCGCATCGGCGATTTGGAGATCGATTTCGTCCGCCACAAAGCCCACCGCTCAGGCAAGCGCATGGAACTGACGCCGAAAGAATTCGCGTTGTTGTCCTTGATGGCTCGCCGCGCAGGCGAAGTGTTGTCGCGAACACTGATCGCCGAACAAGTCTGGGATATGAACTTTGATTGCGGCACGAACATCGTCGATGTTCACATGCGCCGCTTGCGATCCAAAGCCGACGATCCGTTCGACAACAAGTTGATTCACACGGTTCGCGGTGTGGGTTACGTGTTGGAAGACCGCAAGACGGCATAGTGTTTTGCAGGAGTGGCGGCACTCCTGCCGCCGTTTTGCTTGAGTGCGTGGCGGGATGGGTTATTCTCGTGGAACTATGATCAAACGCGAATCGAAGGTGTCGTCCGTCAGTTCCCGTACTTCCGGCCGATTAACGCCCAAGCCCGGCGATGAAAAGCTGCGGCAAGCCATTCTGGCCCATGTTCGTGACGTTTATAAAATGAGCCAAATCGAGGTCGCTGTGTGCGATGGCTTCGTCACGCTTGGTGGCGGCATCCGCTCGTTTCGACAGAAGGAATTGATCCACCGGTTTGTGATGGGATTGCGCGGTGTCAAGGCATTGAAAGATCTGCTGCGTGTCGATCCGGCTGAGAGCATCGCCGATAAAAAAGTCGCCGAACATATCCGCCAGGCGCTGGACGCCCACGCCGAACTGCCCTGCGGCATCGCTGTGATTCATGTGCATGAAGGTGTCGTGACGCTGAATGGAAATGTGCGCTCCGCAGAAGAGCGTTTTCTGGCTGAAAATGTGGCCAGCCATTGCCGGGGTGTCGTGGGTGTGATCAACACCTTGATCGTCGATCCGCTCGAAGAAATCAGCGACGAAGCGGCATCGCGCGCGGTCAAAGGAGCGCTGGCCTATTGTGATGATTTTGAGATGGATGATGTGACCGTGTCGTGCGCAGATGGCCGGGTCTGTTTACGCGGCGAAGTTCCGACGATGCTGGACAAGAAGCTGTGTGAAGAACTCGCCCGGATGCAGGCAGGGGTGCGTTCGGTCGAAAACTTGATTTCAGTAAACACCGCCAAAACGATTTAAAAAAAGTGGGGCGGAACGCTTGTCCCACCCCATGATCTTCAACGTTACTCTTCTTCGTCGGAGTCCAAATCCTCGCGGATCTGTTCGATCTCGCGTTTAATGGCTTCGTGACGCGCACGGATCATGCCCAACCGCGTTTGCGGTTTTGCAGGGTCCACGCCATTCTTGCCAGGCTGAGCCGTTAGGCGTCCGCTGCGGCGACCTTTGCCGGCTTTGGGCAAGGCGATTTCTGCTTCGACATCAAGGCCTTCGATATCATCTTCAAGGTCGATTTCTTCGTCTTCGTCGGGTTCAATATCAACGGGTTCGAGATCGTCTTCGTCAGGCTCCTCGAGCTTTCCATCCAATTCAGGCTCGTCATCTTTGACGTCGATTTTGGCGGAGCGCTTCGAGACGGCTTTCAGCTTTTTGGACGGCGGCGACAATTTCTTGGATTTGCCAACCGGCTCCTTTTCTTTGTCGTGATCTTTTGACTTGTCTTTCATGGCATTGCTTTCCAGAAAAAAGCGCTGGGGAGTGGACGCGGGCTGTGCGCTGAAATGCGCGAGGCTGCAGTCCGACCCGGCGCGGGTCATTGCAGCGGTATTGAAAAATCGAAAACTCTCGAAACCTCAATGAGCCGCTGCGCAAAATTAAAAGGCATCAAACCGGTTTTTTCGCACTGGTGCCGCCCCCGGTTGCCCTCCAGACTGGCCTCCAGATTGAAAAGGTGGCTGAGCCAGGGGTTGATACGTCGGAGCCACTGCGGCCGAGCGCGTGGGCATCTGCGCCGGGCGCGCCTGAGGCACTCGGATCGGTGCTCCGCCGGACGCGGATTCCAAGGATGACAGAGCCTGTTTCATCGCCTCCAATGCGCTGGCCAGCGTTTCACGCGTGCTGTTCAATTCGGGTAATGCCTGAGCTTCCGGCAACGTCTGGCCGTGTTGAAAAATGTGATGAACTGTCGTCAGAAAGCGCTGCTTTTCAACCTGATACAACACGTCGCGAATGCGTGACTCCGTCTTCTTAAATTCCTCTTCGAATTGCTCAATTTCGTTGCGCAGAATTTCAATCTGTTCAAAGGTACTCAACTGATGCGAAAGGGGCGGCAACGGCATTGTGAAAAGTCCTCGTGTAGTCGCTCAGGCCAACGAATCGACACCCTCTGCGACGAGCAAAGATTCAAGTCTAACACAGCTTTCGTTCCATTCAAATTTGGTTTTTTGATTTTGCCTTCCGCAGGTGGTTTGTATAACTGATTCGATCAACAAGTCCTTGCATTCTCGCAAACAGAATTTTCTCAAATTGAAATTGGAGTACCCATGATCGAAGACTCGTACAGCCGCCGCAGGTTTCTTATGACGTCCGGCCTGTCGCTGGGCTGGTGCCTCGCGCAAGCCCGCGTGATGGCCGCCGACGCCCCCAACGACAATCCACTCGCCAGTTTGAAACTCGACTGGACGCAGCAACTGGCGTGGTCGAACGTCATCGACGTGACTCGCCAGCCAGGTGCCACCATCGACGAAAAACTCGCGACGGCTCAAGCCGTCCTAGCAACCCAAGGCGGCGGCGTCGCGTATTTTCCGGAAGGCGTCTACACCTTTAAAGACTCGATCAAGGTACTCAACGGTGTCATCGTGCGCGGTGCAAATCCGTCGCCAATCACGTCCGCTCAAAACGAAAAGTACGCGTTACAAACCAAGTTTGAATTTCCCAAATACGACTTCGTGCCCGAGGGCGATGGCGCGCCGATCAGCACAGCGTTCAAAGGAATTTATCTCGCTGAACCGGCGATCGCAGCCAACGTCGGCGTGATCAATCTTGAGATCAATCGGGGACACATTCATTTCGACGACGACGGTGCCGAAGCGCATAAGGCCGGGAACAACCGCGTCATCTTCGGCTGCATCCTGCGCAACGCCGCCGTAGCCGACGACTCCGTTCCAAATCTCAAGCTCAATCAAAAAGGCTGGCAGCGCTTCACGTCCCGGCATCACGCGGCGATCGACATCAAAGCGGGCGCGAATCTTCTCGTGGCCAACAACCGCATCCCGCAATCCGGCGATGACAATTTCACGATGAAGGGCTACGTGATTTTAGACACCAAGAAAAAAGAGACAGTGCTCGACGGAATCGTGTTTGATTACGACAACCGTCCGGGCATGTACGTGAACCATTACGGCATCGGCGGGCCCGGCGGACAGGGGCCGGACGGCACACCTGAAACGCATCCTTACGGCTTTCGCAAAGGCATCGTGATCCGCGATAATTTCATCTTCAACACCGGGCGACTCGGCATCAGTTTTTGTGGAGACGGCGTCCAGTGTCTCAATAATATGGTGCGCATTCCCGACGACATCTGGCGGCCGACCGTCACCGGAACAGTCCTCACGACCGGCTCCGCCACGAACGACAATCGCGCCGTCGAAATGCGCGGATGGCGCTGGCTCGTCGATGGCAACGACTACATCGTCCATCGCAATTGGGCCTTTGAAAAGAAGCACAAGATCAATGACGGCGAAGGCCTGATGCACGAGGATCATGTCAATTCCACCATCAAAGACAGCGTCCTCACGAACAACCGGGGCAACACGTATCTGTCGTTGTACAAAACGGCGGGTATCGACGGATTGAGAGTTGAAGGCAACGACATCCGCCTCGGCGACGGTCGGCAAACCATCGCCAACGGCACCGCGATTTTCGTCAGCGCGGACCGGACGAAGGACCGCTTTCCCATTCGAAACGTCAGCATCATCAAGAACACCGTCCAGTTCGGCGGGATACTTCTTTCGGGCGATCCGTCTGAGAAAAATGAAATCAAAGGCAACAAGAATGTCGGTGAAACCGCAGTGCCGATGATGTTAAAAGCCAACGCCGATGTCGCTGACAACTCCGGTTTTGACCTCAAAAAATAGACGTAGTAAGTTTCACTCCTTTCTCGAATCAACACGCTGGAGATCGCTCGAATGAATCGTCAAAACGCGGTACTGAGTGCAGTCGGATTGTTTGCGTTAATCTCCGTCCAGGTACACAGCGCAGACGCCGCTGCTGAAGGCCCCAAATTTTGGAAGGACATCCCCGAACGCGCCGAAGTTCTCAACGCCACTTTCCTCGGCGGAAAGGGAAATGAGTGGCTTGTCGCTGGTGGGTTTCAGCCGGACGGGGCAGTCGTCGTCGTCGGAAATGTGCTGGGACCGGTGTTTGAATTGAGTGTTCCTACGTCCGTGATTGGAACCGATTTGCCGCCGCCTCCCGCGACCAAGCGAGTTCCAAAAATGTCCGGCGGTAAGGACTCGAAACAAGAGACCGACAAGAAGACTGGCGAACCGATTTGGGAGAAACCCTCCTGGAAACATGAAGGCACCACCGGCTTCGTCGCGCGCTTGAGCAGCGATTTGAAAACGATCCTCTCCGTCACGCGTTTGCCCTGGGGCAGCGGCGCACTGACATCAGCGGCCATCGGGAAAGATGGATCGATTTATATCGCCGGACGAGCCAGCGACTCGATCAGCAGCATCGGCGGAAACGTTGAGGAATTGAAAGTTGAAGTGGACGCGACGCGCAAAGGCGGTGGCTGCGAGCACACGTTTGTCGCTAAGCTTTCCTCAGACGGAAAAAAAGCCGACTGGCTCCGCCATATGCGCGGATTCTCGGATGCTCCACGTGTAACACTTACTGAAAGCGGTGCACTGAATTTCGCGGCGCAGGACCTGCGTGTACTTGATACCAAAGGAAAATTGCAGCAGACCATTTCAGTCCCCGGCGGCATGAACGAAAAAACGTCCGTCAGTCCGCTCGATGGCAGCATCGTGAAAGGTGGCGAACACCACTGGCCCACCGGTCGCGAACCCTATCGCTGCCCGACGCTGAATATCCACAAGCCGGACGGCTCGTTAAACTATCAGTTCTACGATTGGGGCGGCCCGTACATCGGTCTCGACAACCTGCGCCTGGAATCCGACTCCGCCGTCCGCGCGGTCACACACGATAAGGACGGAAACATTTTTATTTACGCTTGGTCCGACGGCGGGAACAGCGTCATGAATTTCGAGCCCAACGACGTCCGAAAGCAAACCACGCCGCGCGGCCTCGGCTTGACCACGGCGGGCGCGGGCGTCTTAAGTTGCGCGTACCTGATCAAGCTTGAACCGAAAGAATACAAGGCCATCGGTTGGACACTTTGGCTCGCGTTCAATCACAACAAACCCAACAGCGTGTGGATCGGCGCGCTCGGATACGCAGGCGACGGCTCGGTCTGTTTCGGTGGCGTCTCAGCGAACGGGTTGTGGCAGACGACGAATAAATTGACCGACGCGCCAGCCGCTGGAAACTACATCACGGTGCTCACGCCGGACATGGGCGGGGTGCGTTTTTGCTCGGTGATCCCCGGAGCGGGTGCAACCGAAATCGGCAACGATGGCCGGCAGAATTGGGGCATCGCGTCAGGCGTGGTCAATGGAAAACAACGCGCGTTGTTCGTCAGCGGTGCGGTCGCCGACGAAGAGAATTACGGCGTGAAAACGAAGACGCCCGTTAAGAATGCGCTGCAATCCGACTTCGGCGGCGGGATGTCGGACGGGTATATCGTGCTCCTCGATTTGTCGACTGGAGCGCCGGAGATATCAAAGCCAGCAGCCGCACCAGCCGCGACTGTGCCCGGCCCGAAACCGACCGCTGCAAGCTTCGAGATTGGAGCCATTACAAAAGTCGGCAAATCAAAAGGGACGCCACTCGTTCCCGCCGATGGGACAACATTTCATGTCAATCCGAACGTTCCAAAATGGGTCACGGTTGACGCTGAATTCCGTGACCGAGATGGAAACTATTGGCCGACGTTCATGTCCGGGAAACCGGTCAGTGGTGAACTCCTTTTCAAAGCCGGACAACTCGAGCCGACATTCACCGTCGCATGCTCGACCGTCTGTCAACCGCGCGGGGATCAAAGCCGCAGAATTCTCGGTGAATTTGTAAAAGGCGAGCAACCGCCGAAATTCGAATTCACATTGAATTCGCTGGGCCCGGCGAAGACGCACACGGTCACAAGCGTGGACCGGAAAGGCAACCCACAATCCCGCACATTCACTTATTACGAAGGTCAAGGCACGCTCGTGCTTGGCGACCGAAAATTGCCCGTCACGCCGCGCGTGACACTCACATATCACGGCCCGAAAGAAGGCGGAGTCGACACCGTGAACCTCAACGCATGGATCACCCTTCCGGGCAAAGAATTGGGCCTGACCGCACCGGGCACAGCTGGCGATATCGACATCCGCATCGGCATGAGCGGCACGGTGAACACCGAGAATCCGCCCAAGAAAAAGAAGTGAGCATGATGGCGGTGAAGACGGCCCTGTGAAGTCTCTGCAACCCGTCTTGTACAATCGCTCCGTCTCTCTTAAGATGCGCGGATTCGAGTCCGGTGTACACAGCACAGCGTATGACCATTGAACCGTCCGACGACCATTTCGCGCAGCACCTGTTGCACACCTGCGCCGTCAGCTCCGAGCAACTTGAAGCGGCGGAGGCTGAGCAGGCCATGCTCTCAGCCAGCGGCGAGACTATGCCGCTGTCGCGGGTGCTTGTGAAACAAGGTGTCCTGACGCAGGAGCAAGTCGAGCACGTCGCCGACTCCATGCCCGCAGGACAGCAGCAGAGCATCGGGCATTTTAAACTGATTCGAAAACTTGGCGAAGGCGGCATGGGTGCCGTTTATCTTGCGGATGACACGCTTGTCGGCAGGCAAGTTGCGATCAAAGTACTGCCCAAACGCTACGCGGGCAGCGCCGATTTTCTCTCCCGTTTCCGACGCGAGGCGAAGTCCGCCGGGCAGCTCAACCATCCCAACATCGTCGCCGCGTACTCGACCGGCGAAGATCGTGGCATCCATTATTATGTGATGGAATATTGTGACGGCGATCCGCTCGACACGCTGCTGAAACGCGCAAAGCGTTTGCCCTGGGACAAGGCTATCGATTATACGTTACAAGTCGCTCGCGGCTTGAAACACGCGCACGACAAACACATCGTCCACCGCGACATCAAGCCCGGCAACATCTTCATCACGAGCGCGGGCGTCGCTAAAATTCTCGACATGGGCTTGTCGAAAAACATCAGGGATTCCGAGCAATCGTTCAACACGGTCAGTGGCACCGCGCTGGGAACACCACATTATATTTCGCCCGAGCAGGCCAAGGGCGAACGCGAATTCGACGGGCGCTCCGACATCTATTCACTCGGTGCCACGCTCTATCATCTTGTCACCGGCGAGACCCCGTTTCAGGGCGCGACGCCTGCGATGGTAATGCTGAAACATTTGAACGATCAGCTCCCCAATCCGCAGGACGTCAATGAGGAGATTCCCGACCCAATCGTGCAGGTCATTCGCAAAATGATGGCGAAAGAGCCGAGCGATCGTTACGGAAATTGCGCGCAAGTCATCAGCGATCTGGAATTGGCCGCAGCCGGGAAAATGCCTGAACACGCGGATGTTGATGCTGAAAAAACGAGCATCGGCATGCGCGCGCTTCGCAACCGCAAGACTATCGCCTCGCGAAATCCCGGGGCGAAGATCAATGCGAACACCGTCGCGACGATCAAAGAAACATCGCGGGCGCTTGTGATTGCCGGTGGGGCTGCCGCGGTCATGATCATCGCCATCGTCGGCTATTCCCTCTATGGTATGAAACGGCATGAGCGCCCCGGAACGGTCATCGCGACAACGCCTGAAACCGTCCCGGCACAGACTGCGCTGATCGAAGCCGTCGCAGAAACCAAACCCATCACCAATCCCGACGAAAACACACTATTGTTTCAAGAGGATTTTAAGAAGCTTGATTTGAACAAACTGCGACCGGGCATTGTTGCGTTGTCGCGCGAGAAATTGTCGATTGAGAAACTGCCCGAACGCGACAGCGTTTTAAAGATCTCGACGGGTCCAACGGATAAGGGTTTGGAAGCGGGGTTGAAGATTTCGCTCGACGTCAAAAAGATTCGCGGCCGCACCATTCTCGCGACGGTTCAAGTCGCGTGCCCAAAGGGGTTCGTACCATTCCACGACGCGCCCAACCACCGTCCAGCCCTTCTTTCCGCGGTCTTTGAAAAGGGTGGAAAACGGTCGGATCATGTGATGTATTTGCAACGCGATGAGAAGGAATGGAAGCAACTCGTCCGCCTCGTGAAAGTCCCCGACGACGCGCAATCGCTTCAATTTTTTATCAAGACCACCGACTTGCAAGGCGATGTGTTTGTTGATGATTTCAGAGTTGAAGTTGTTGCGGAAGACAAGCCCTCTACTGTTGCCGCATCAACGCCAGTCGTTAAATCCTTCCCGGTGATTGCACCCCCCATTGATGATCCGGCACATCGCGAAAAAGGCCCGACGAAAAAGCGCTTCACGTTTCCAGACGATCCACGCATAAGAACTGATTTGGCGACTGTGTCGTCCGATATCCGCCCGTATCAAAACGAGTTCACCCTCTTCGATCTCTCGGGGATCTGTAACGCCGACGTGATCACAACCGCGACACATGAAGCGGTGGACAGTTTCAAGGCTGACAGTGTTTCCAGTTGGACTACGACCAGTTGGCTGCGCGCGAAAGAGAAGAAAGAACAAAAGGATGCCGGAATACCTGACGACGGGCTACTGCGCATCCCGAAAT
>Ga0194061_1002138_pt1 | contig 10993 bp, 14 predicted proteins | sample SepL2221m_MetaG_FD_163423 | JGI IMG/M metagenome (GOLD analysis project Ga0194061, IMG submission 163423) | Anoxic zone freshwater microbial communities from boreal shield lake in IISD Experimental Lakes Area, Ontario, Canada - Sep2016-L224-21m | ecosystem: Environmental > Aquatic > Freshwater >...
CAGCCAGAAGCTGGATGAGTTACGCGCAGCGTGCCAGCAGTACATCGGCGACTCGCTGGCGCCGGCGCTGCGCCAGCGCATTACCCGGGCGCTCGGTCCCGCCGATGCCAATGCCTGGTCGCTGGAATCCGATCCCGCTGATGCTGACGGACAGACGCTGCTGTTGCGCTATCCGGCCGCCTTCGATGGCGGCGGCTATGTGGCCCCGGCGGTCAAGATCGAACTGGGAGCGAGATCCGATATCGATCCGGCCGACGCCCCGCTGATCGAGCCCTACCTTGCGCAGACCTTCCCGAATCTGCTGGGCGACAGTCGCTTTGCCGTGCGTACCCTGGCCGCGCGCCGCACCTTCTGGGAAAAGGCCATGCTCTTGCATGAAGAAACCTATCGCTCGGCCGACAAACTGCGCGGGCGCTTCATGTCGCGGCATTACTACGACCTGTGGTGCATGATCCGGCAGGGCGTGGCCGACGAGGCGCGCGCGGACGAAGGACTGTTCGAGCGCATTGCCGCGCACCGCAAGGTGTTCTTTCGTTACAACTGGATGGATTACGGCACGCTACAACCGGGGACGATACGCATGGTGCCGTTACCGGTGCAGCGTGCCGCCTGGGAGCAGGATTACGCAGCCATGCGGGAAGCCATGTTCTTCGGAGAGGCGCCGGAGTTCGCTGAAATCCTGCGAGTAGTGGGTGAGTTGGAGCAACAGCTCAATGCTGCATCTGGCAGAGCATGAGAGGAGCGCGGTGGCACGCCACATGAGCCATCCCCCGGCGGTCAAGTCCGCGCTTCGTGCTTCTTGGCCATCCAGTACGCCATCATGTCCGCCAGTGTCGTCTGCTGCAACGCCTCCAAGTCGTCCCAGCCCTCGCCCGGCACATGAACCGGATCGATGACGATTTCTTCGGCATACGTCTCGATTGATTGCAGCAAAGCGGAACGGTAGTCCCCGTCCACGGGCAGGCTGAGCACGTCGCGGCGAAGCTGTGCAAGGCGCGGATGCCCTTGCAAGTGCTGACCCATAAGACCCCCAAATAAAAAACCCGCCAAGCAAGCGCCAAGGCGGGTTTCCCTCGCTTTAGCAGTGTATTTTTAACGCGCCCTGCAAGCTGAAATCAAATCGGCGCAGTGAAAATTCTACGCCTTCACCGGGCGAAGTCAACGTATTTCCAGAGAAAATGCGCACACGACTGGCTGGAAACGCCCGACTGGCGGCCCTTTCCAGCCGATTGTCTTTTCGCCATTGTTCGCCAAGGGATCCTCTCTCCCTCGACGGGAGAGAGGACAGGAGAGAGGGTGAAAGCCCAGAACCGCGACCAAAGTCCAATCACCCACAACACTCACCCCACCGCCGTCATTCCCGCGCAAGCGGGAATCCATGGGGTTAATCTCCCGCACAAGCAAACGATCTATGCCCGCAAACTTCCCCGTCGCAATGCTATCCTGCCCACCACACGAATCATTCCAAACCACGACACCACGCGCCACTTGGGAGTGAAGTGACCCGCCTGATCGACACCGCCGCCCTCGAACGCGCCCTGGACGAATTTGCCAAGGCCCGCAACTGGGAGCAATTCCATTTCCCCAAAACCCCCGCCGCGGCCCTGAATAGTTGAACCCACATGGCAACACCGCCTATCCCGCAGGACGATTTCACCGAAATTACGCAATTGATTGCGGCGGCACGCCAGCGGGCGGTGCAGGCGGTGAACAATGCCCTCGTCGAGTTGTATTGGCAGGTCGGCCAGACCATCAGCCATCAGATAAAAGCCATGATGGGGGTTTGCCAGCCGCTGTTGTTTTTGCGTATGAATTGGGAGCGGGCTGCTTCCCATCTATTTGGCCATAATCCTGCCGTCAGCACCCGCTATTAACATATATTTGCACGGTAACATTTATCCTGTTATCGTGTAAAAATCATGTTAAATACTGCTCCCACGCCTGCTTTGGAGACGACCGTGAAGCGCTATCTTCACGACGTCTTGGGTATTACTGCCAAGGTGAAGCGATGGGCGGATGGAGACAAGCTGCCGTACTTCCTGCAGGCTGCGTTCGACTTGTTTGAGCTGGAATTGCTGAATCGTCCGCTTCTGCTCGCAATCGACCGTCAAGCCGACAAGCCAGCTCTGGCCGGCCTGCGTGCCCAATTGGACAAACTCAGGGCTTTGGCTGGATACCCCGTCGTCTATGTCACAGGCACGCTAGCCTCCTACGAACGAAAACGCCTGATTGAGCAGAAAGTGCCTTTCATCGTGCCAGGCAATCAGCTTTACCTGCCTGAACTCGGCATCGATCTGCGCGAATATTTTCGCCAGCGCCCGCAAGCAGCGGGCATCATGTTGAGCCCGGCCACGCAGGCCATGCTCATCACCGCTTTGATGCGAACCCCCTGGCAGGCCGATTGGCAACCTGCCGAAGTCATTACTGAGTTGGGCTATACCCCGATGACGCTTTCCCGTGCGGTCAAAGAATTGACCGGGGCCGGCATCGCGACGCTGCACAACGAGGGCAGGGTGCGATGGTTAAAGATGGAGCGTCCTCCGGCAGAGACCTGGGAGCATGCAAAGCCCTTGCTGCGCACTCCCGTTAAACGCCGCTTCTGGGCACATCCTATTACTACGACTACGCTGAAGCCGCCGCATGTACGGCTGGCGGGTCTGAGCGCATTGGCCTTTCATTCGATGCTGACTGAACCGCCGTGGCCCGTTTTTGCCTTAAGCCCGGCGCAATGCAAAGCAGCGACGCACGCGGGCATGAAAATACTACCGGAGCAACAGCCCGGCGCGTTCGAATGGCAGATATGGCAGTACAACCCCGCGCTTGTGCCTGATTCCGCTACCGTGGACCCTTTGTCCCTGACGCTCAGCCTGCAGGACGATGCCGATGACCGCGTTCAGCTCGCGCTGGGCGAGTTGAAGGCGCGTTTTCCATGGTAAGAGGGCTCGACGTATTTCGAGAACACTTTGCCGGCCACACCGATCAATTCGTACTGATCGGCGGCACGGCCGCCACCCTGGCGATGGAGGATGCCGGCCTTGAGTTTCGTGCCACGAAGGACTTGGACATCGTTCTGCATATCGAGGCTCTCAATCCGGCTTTCGGGGAAGTGTTCTGGAAATTCGTGGAAGAGGGTGGCTACGAAATCCGGCAGGCAAGCGCCACGGGCAAGCCTGTGTTCTATCGTTTTCAGAAGCCAACGAGCGACCGTTTCCCTTTCATGCTGGAATTGTTCTGTCGGGCTCCAGACGGCATCAAGCTCGCAGCCGGCAGTCACCTGACGCCGATCCCGCTGGATGAGGCCGTGGCGAGTCTCTCCGCGATTTTGCTAGACGATGAGTACTACGCATTCATCATGGCTGGTCGCAAGGAATCCGATGGCCTGCCCTGGGTCGGCGAAGATCGACTGATTCCGCTCAAGGCGACTGCCTGGCTGGAACTCAACGCGCGCAAGGCCAATGGTGAGAAGGTGGATGCGAAGGACATCCGCAAGCATGCGAATGATGTGATAAGGCTGTCCCAGCTACTTGCGCCCGAATCCCGTTTTCCGCTTGCAGAAAGAATCGCCGGCGATCTGAATCGTTTTCTGGACGGCGTGCTGGCCGATGGCTCGCTCGATCCCAAGTCCCTCAATCTCGACAACACCATCGCTGAAATCGTTCAACGTATTGCCCAAGCCTACGAACTGAAGCGGGCAGGTCTATGAAGGGTGACGAAGCTCCCCGGGAAGCTATGCGGCGTTTTCGCCATTGCTGCAAAACCGCAGCATGCAGCAGATTCCTGTAATTGACCTTTTTGCGGGGCCGGGTGGCCTTAGCCATGGCTTTTCGTCGTTTAACAAACGCGATCTGTCATTTCAGATTCGGCTTTCCATTGAAAAGGACGAAAATTGAATTTCTCGGCCTGCCCGAATCACCCAAACTGGTGGAGTCCAAGCTCGAACAGGCGCTGCTGGAAAACCTGCAGCAATTTTTGCTGGAACTCGGCAAAGGCTTTGCCTTCGTTTCACGGCAGGAGCGCATCACGCTCGATGGCGACCACTACTACATTGACCTGGTTTTTTATCACACCATCCTCAAGTGCCGACGTGACGACGAAAAAGTCTCGGCACTGCCAAGACAATTGCCCCAGGGTCGCACACCAGCTGGAAATGCCCGCCAGACACGGCTTTTCAGCCATCTGCCTCCGCAAAGCCACCAGTTCTAAGCACCTGCGAGATTTCCTCTCTCCCTCGACGGGAGCGGGCCGGGATGAGGGTGAAAGCCCAGAACCACGACCAAAGTCCAATCACCCACAACACTCACACCACCGCCGTCATCCCCGCGAAAGCGGGGATCCATGGGGTTGGGTTTGTACCTGAGCGACGAACCCCATGGATTCCGGGTTCCGCTACGCGGCCCCGGAATGACGGGGGTTGCTTCAGTAGGTGCCATTCACGCCAGACAAGGCTTTCCAGCGATCGCCCGCCCTAATCCACGACGCACCCGTCCCAGGCGATGCGGCTGATGGCGACCAGTTCTTCCACGGACAGGAATGCCGCCTTGTTGATCCAGTGGAAATGATCGAGTTCGTATTCGGCGATGGCCGCCGACCAGGCGTCGAGGCGCGCATGCTGCGATAAAGAGCCAAGTCCGGATCGGCCGGCCCGGGCTGAGAAAGCCCCTTCAGCGGGGATTTCAGCTTTTCGTATTTCTGGCTCACGGCTTGTCCCGGCCGGGGATTACATATCGCGTAAATTGGTGGTTGTCGCCGGTAAGGAGCTGAAAGAACTTCGGGTGAACGAAGAGTTTTTCGCGTCCAAACTGCCGCTCTTGCAGCACGCCTATTTCGACTAATTGCTTCAGGTACTCGGAAGCGGTTTGTCGTTTGGCGAGGCCGGATTTGACGATGTTGTTAATGCGGCAATACGGCTGGACAAAAATGAGGTCCACCAATTCCCGCGTATAGATTTTTGGCAGGCGCTTTTGCACATATTCGACGGTATGCGACATCAAGTCATGGATGGCGGCAATTTTCAGGTTGGTCCATCCCGCGGTTTCTTCGACGCCCTTCAACACATAGAGTATCCAGGGCTCCCAGGCGTCGTTCTTGGTGACTTCGAGCAACAGGCGGTAGTAGTCGGCCTTGTTGCGAATGATGTAGCGGGACAAGTACAGGATCGGTGTGTCCAGCAAGCCTTTTTCAACCAGCATGAGCTGGTTAAGAATCCGACCGGTACGCCCGTTGCCATCGATGAACGGATGGATGGCCTCAAACTGGTAATGTGCGACAGCCATACGGATGAGTGTGTCGACCGAATCGTGTTCGTGGATAAATTTTTCCCAATTGGCAAGCTTGTCGCGGAGCAGCGCTTCCGAGACGGGCGGCGTGTAGATCACCTCACCGCTCGCCTGGTTGGCCAGCGTCGTTCCCGGCACCTTGCGCACGTCCATTTCGACGCCCTTGATGGTGGTGCATACCGCGCAGGCGGTGGCGGTGCTCAGGGGGCGCTCTTTTAATGCCAGCACGCCCTCGCGCAGGGCCCTGCGGTAGCGCAGCGCTTCCTTTGTCGGCGCATCGGCATTCGCCTCATCTTCATCGGCATGACGAAACAGCGCGTCGGAGGTCGTAACAATGTTCTCGATCTCGGAACTGGCCTGCGCTTCAAGCAGTGGAATAGTGTTGATAAGCACACCCGGATTCGGGATCAATCGTCCCGACATGCGCAGCGCTTCGAGTTCGACGCGCGCGTCCACGCAGGCCTTCAGAATGGCCTTCGATTCAATGTCTGCCACGGGCGGAAGCGGCGGCAGCGCGTCATACGGTTTTGAGGGGTCAAACACCATAAGTCGATTTATTACCTATTTTTCGACATATTCGGCGTATATGGTGATCGTGTCAAGGTTTCGGGGTTATATGTCGAAAACTATCAATAATATCGACGCATTGAGCTTAAATGTCGATTGGATCGACTAAAGCCATTTGAGATCAATACTCTGATTTAACAGCAGTTAATGGATTAACAGGCAGTTAAAGTGGGTATCGCCAAAGTTGACATCACGATGTCAACTCACGATACGGTTCTAGCCGATCCTCCCGGCCGGACACCAACCGCCCAGGACGCCAGGTCAGGGTGATACAAAGCAGCGCACTCACCATCGCCCGCAAACCCGGGCCAGTCACCGCTTCCCAGCCATGGCGCCTCTCATACCCATCACCCCCGCCGTCGCATGGTTGAACGGGGTCAGTTGACCCCGTTCCTCTCATGTCCATCACGCCCTTCGCCCCGCCGTCATCCCCGCGCATGCGGGGGTCAAGTCCCAACTAAGACATTTGTCTTAGTTCAACCCCCGTCTTCCCCGCGAACACGGGGATCCAGCGACGTTCACCCCCACAACCGTGCCCCACTCCGCCCGCCGCCGTCATTCCCGCGCAAGCGGGAATCCATGGGGTTGGCAATTCGCATAGGCTGGAAACGCCCGTCTGGCGCGGCTTTCCAGCCAATCGCGCCCCTCACCGCGCTCACGTTCCTCTCTCCCTTGACGGGAGAGAGGACAGGAGAGAGGGTGACTGCCCACCAGCACGACCAAACCAAAATCCCACTCCCCACCCCTCAATACTATCCCGCGCAATGCTATCCTGCCCCTCCAAACAATCCATTCCAAAACAACCCACCACGAGCCACTTGGGAGTGAAGTGACCCGCCTGATCGACACTGCCGCCCTCGAACGCGCCCTGGAAGAATTTGCCAAGGCCCGCGACTGGGAGCAATTCCACTCCCCCAAAAACCTCGCCATGGCCCTGACCGGTGAAGTAGGCGAACTGGTGGAGCTATTCCAATGGCTCACCGAAGCGCAATCGCGCGATGCCATGAAAGACCCGGTGCAGGCGCAGCGGATACGGGAAGAGATGGCGGATGTGATGCTTTACCTGGTGCGGATGGCGAGTGTGTTGAAGGTGGATTTGGATGGGGCGGTAAGGGATAAGTTGGCGAAGAATTCGCTCAAGTACCCACCCCCGTGAACATTCCGTCTCAGCGGCTTTATATCTCGAGCTAAACACGTGCGCTATTGGTGGGTAAATCAAAATCAAACTTACCGGCACGAAGTGGTTGGAGGCTACCTTTGGTCCCCAAAAAGAAAAGCCAACGGAAATCGCAATCCTTTTTATGACTTTATGCGCGAAGTCGCTCCAGGCGACATCGTTTTTTCTTTTGCTGATACCAGAATAAAAGCGGTCGGCATTGTAAGGTCCCATGGGTATGAGTCGCCAAAACCACTTGAATTTGGTCAAGCCGGCGCGTATTGGGACCAAATCGGCTGGCGGGTGGACGTTCAATTCACCCCTCTGACTCTCCCGATCCGTCCTGCCGATCATATGGCGGTGCTCGCTCCCTTACTTCCAACTCGGTACGCACCATTGCAACCTGCCGGGAACGGTTTGCAAAGTGTTTATCTAACAGGGCTTCCAGAGGAATTTGCTGCCGCGCTTATTGACCTTATCGGTGTAGAAGCTCGCACTTTGGTAATGGGATATCGCGTAACCGAAGAAATCACTACGTATCCAACCGTGGGTCTTTTCGAGTGGGAAGAACATGAGTTAGATCGACTACGAGAAGACAAAAAGGTTACAGAAACCGTTCGGCAAGCTGTCGTACTAGCAAGACGAGGGCAGGGCTTATTTAAACAGCGCGTCATGAGAATTGAGCATGCCTGCCGTATTACTGGGGTGAATCGCACAGAGCATTTACGTGCAAGCCATTGCAAGCCTTGGCGCGACGCCACTAACGATGAGCGACTAGACGGTGAGAACGGTTTGCTCTTGACACCAAATGCCGATCATCTTTTCGACCGCGGATTTATCGGTTTTGAAGACAACGGCGATGTGTTGATTTCCCCTGTCGTACACGTTGATTCGTTATTGCGAATGGGATTAGACACACGACAAAACAGAAATGTTGGCAGCTTCTCTACTGGACAGCGCCGCTACCTTGAGTTTCATCGCGAAAACGTATTACTTCGATCCCGATTCCTTGAAACCAAGTAATACCGGAGGCTCACCAGGCGCGCACAACGCCTAGCGGGCTTCAATGTACCGATCGATATGGTTTGTTATTACATCCGAAGCGTAATTAAGATCTAAGTCATACGCCGCGTCCAAAAGAAGATCGGCCGCGAGCAGCCTATCTTCCTCTAGTCCTGCCTCACGGAGACGGGCATTTACTTCGCTTAGGCTAAGTGCAGATGGCACTATCGAGTCGTTAAATGGCAGAAGCGCCGACGTCACTCTCTGCCTCTTTTCCGATTCTGGAACAGTGATGAGCAATTCATCGATAGCTTCAAGCAAAACATCAACAATCGATGTCTGTGGGAGAAAATTCTTTTTCTTCAGAGTGAATCGCATCATTCTTGCAAACCATGAAAGTAATCTCGCTCAATAATCTGAGTTCCAATTAGCTTGGCCATTTCGATTGGCGATCGCAAAAAGCAAGCAACCAAAACGTCCCTCAAGAGCCTCGCGTCATCAGATGATTCCTCGCAACCGAACCACTCATCAGCAATTCGTTCGGCTATCGCCGGCGCCCACCACTCTACGGGAACTTCGAATCTGATTAGGGAATTAAGCGGTACGAGCCGCGCCCCTTGAATTCCAAATAACCTTTGTCTCGCAATTTTTGCAACTGTTGTCGAATTTTGTCGCGGACATGATTGTTTTTCGGATGTCTGCCCTGTAGTTCTTGCTCGAAGCCGTAAGCATCGGCGAGCGAGAACTCGCCGAGCCCTCTGCTTTCGATGCAACGCATTACGTCGATAGTCCATCCTTTTAGCTCCAGGTCTTTTGTCCCCTTTAGAAATGACGTCTTACTCCATGCAGCAGTCACCGTTTTTTCCGGGACAGGATTACGGTTCTTAACGTAATGGATCCTACCGCTTTCGGGAATTTGATCAAGCAAGATATTGCAACCAACCCATCCTGCTCGACGTGCTGAAGGACTAAGTGCGGGGCGTTTTTCGATAGTATCAAGTGCAAAGAAGTAACCAGGAATCACGAAGAAATCTAAGACTTGCAACTGCGTCGGCTCATAAGACAAGAAGAAAAAATTGGGTGCCTGAGCACTTTTTAAGCGCGCCATCATGGAGTCGTATGCGCCATCAACGACTCGCGCCGAAAACAATCCACGCTTACTTTTCAACTCATATTGTTCACTACAACCGGAGCAATAAAAATCGAGCACTGCTTGATTAGCCTGTGCTCGACGAAGCGATTGGCCACAAGCCGCACAGAAAATATATTGATTCGTCCACGCCTCGCTCATTACCCGAATTCTCTGCGTTGGGCTCGAGTATTTTGTAACCAAACTTTGGTCTAACTGAATATTCATGTTGTTACCATTTGACGTCGATGAAGCGACTCTTCTCAGATAGATGCTTGGGGTCAGTCACCCTAGCGCTGCGATCACCCCTACTCCCGCCCCGGTTCCTTAAACACTTCTGTCCGGTGCCAGGCTAGAAACTCCGGATTGGGCAGGTAGTCCTTGCTCTGCGGCTGAATCAGACTCGCGCCGTGGTGGGCCAGCAGTTTATCTTTTGTGTCATGCGCGCCCATCAGATGGCGGCTGAATACGATTTGATGGTTCCCCGGCAGAACCGTGAACGCGCCGAGGTCGAAAATCTTGTGGTGAAGTGAGCAAAGTGCAAGGCCGTTTGGCACTACGTCCGGCCCGTGGGCCTGGAACCATTTGATGTGCGCAGCCTCGAGGCCGATGACGTTATCGCCGAGGCGCAGATCGTGTCCGCATACACAGCAACGGTACTCGTAGGCGAGCAACACCTTGGCGCGAAAGGCGGGGTCGCGACGGCGTGCGGGTGTTGCCGCTGTCGTCGCGTCTGAGGTCGTTCCTTCGACTTCAAGACTCAGCCCAACGGCGTCGAGCACATCCTGCCGGATGCTCTCTGGGAAATGTGCGTTCAGAATGCGGCCGGCAATTTCCGCAACCAGCGCTGGGTCGCGCGCGAGCGCGAGGCGCAGAGGTTCGGGGAAGCCGCCGCTGACGTGGCCTTGCCGTAGTTCGGTGATGGTTGGGCCGGCGGAAGGCGGGCGTACGAGGATGGCTTCCGGCCCGGCAAGCTGCCAGAGGCCGTCGGTTCTGAGGTGCCAGAAGGGGTTGTGCCGCGACGCTTCCGAACCCGAGGGGCCGAATTCGCGCAGCAGGCTGCCGAGCTTGCCCTCAATGTCGGCAAACTCCACCAGCGGTGCCTCGCCGCGCGCGAGCCGGCCGAGGGCCAGCAGCACCAGTAGCGGCTTGTGAACGGCGCGTTTGTCGCCGCGCTGCCAGACGCGCATGCCGTCGAACGCGGCAAGAATTTGATCGCGTGTCACGGCCAGTACTTTGCCTTGTCCGGGAGAATCCAGCGCACGCCGCCGCGCGGGTCTGGCCGGTCGCCCTCGTAGCGCGGGATCAGGTGCATGTGCAAGTGCGCCACGGTCTGGCCGGCGGCCGCGCCGTCGTTGATGCCGATGTTGTAGCCCGCGGGGTGAAACTCGGCGTCGAGAGCGGCCTTGGCGGCGTCGAGCAGTTCAAGCATGGCCTTGCGTTCTTCGGCGCTGATGGCAAAGAACGACCCGCTGTGGCGCTTGGGCACGATGAGGGTGTGGCCGGGCGATATGGGATATTCATCGCGCACGGCGGAGGCAAGCTCGTTGGCGGAAACGATGCGGCGATTGTTTAGGGTGCAAAAGGGGCAGTTGGTGGTCATGGGCTAGTGTGCTCAGGGTGAGGTTACAGGCTATTGCTGGCGCGTGCTATCGGCTGGAAAGGCACGACTGGTGCGGGTTTCCAGCTATCGGCGCTCGGTAACCCTATGGATTCCGGGTTCCGCTTTGCCCCTTGCAGGGCGCACATCGGCCGGTAGGCCGATCTCGCTCAGCCGGCGCGGAGCATGCTCCGCGAAACCCCGGCTTCGCCCCCGGAATGACGGGAAGGCGTGCTGGCTGGCATTCCCCCTCTCCCCTGCCC
>Ga0194061_1002140_pt1 | contig 10984 bp, 10 predicted proteins | sample SepL2221m_MetaG_FD_163423 | JGI IMG/M metagenome (GOLD analysis project Ga0194061, IMG submission 163423) | Anoxic zone freshwater microbial communities from boreal shield lake in IISD Experimental Lakes Area, Ontario, Canada - Sep2016-L224-21m | ecosystem: Environmental > Aquatic > Freshwater >...
ACGGTTTCACGAGATGCGCCAACGAGTTGAGCTAACTCTTCTTGAGTGAGATCGTGGTTAACATGCAAACCATCATCTTTCAGAACACCAAAACGTTCACCCAGATCCATGATTGCCTTAGCAACGCGCCCAGGAACATCGGCGAAGACCAAGTCAGCCAAGATTTCATTGGACTTACGGAGGCGTTGGGCTAGTCGGCGCAAGAGCTCGAGAGATGTTTGTGGGTTTGAAGTTACTAATCCAATGACAGCATCGTGTGCGAGCGATACCAAGCGAACATCCGTGACTGCGGTCGCCGTCGAGGTACGAGGCTCTGGGTCAAAGAGCGAAAGTTCGCCGAACATCTCGCCCGGTCCAAGGATTGAAAGGAGGTTCTCGCGGCCATCTCCGCTTGTGGTACCCAATTTGATTTTGCCGTGAACGACAACATAGAGGCGATCGCCCTCTTGCCCCTCTTTGAAGAGGACTTGGCCCTTATTAAGTTTGAGAGCCACCATCGACGCCCGCAGGGCGTGAGAGGCATCATCATCAAGTGCACTAAATAGAGGTGCTTGCCGGATAATTAGATCATCGTCTTTTTGGTTCACGGGTTGACCCTACCGTCAGAGCCCAGATCGCTCAAACCCTATTGGGCTGGCACATCCTCTAGGCTTCCAAGGTGGATGCGAGCATTGCGGACAAGCGCAAGCGCGCCCGTGCCATCTACCGCGTACTCACTAAGCGTTATCCCGACGTCCATTGCGAGCTGGATTTCAAGACCCCATTTCAACTCCTGGTGGCAACTGTCTTGTCAGCGCAATGCACCGATAAACGAGTCAATCAGGTAACGCCCATCCTCTTTAAGAAATACGGCACGCCTCGCGCCATGGCCGCAGCAAAAATTCTCGATCTAGAAGAGATCATTTTCCCACTCGGTTTTTACCATTCCAAGGCGCAGAACCTTAAGTCCCTCAGCGAGCGCTTAATAACGGAGTACAACTCAAAAGTTCCGGGTGATCTTGCTGAATTGGTGACCTTGCCCGGTGTCGGCCGCAAGACTGCAAATGTCGTCCTGGGCCATGCCTTCGGAGTTCCTGGCATCACGGTTGATACCCACTTTGGTCGATTGAGCCGCCGCTTTGAGTGGAGTGAATCGCTCGACCCAGTAAAGGTTGAGCACGAGGTGGGCGCACTTATTCCGCAAGCCGAATGGACAAACCTCTCGCAGCGAATGATCTGGCATGGCCGTCGTATTTGCCATTCTCGTAAACCTGCTTGCGGGGCTTGCCCGCTGGCAGCGCTCTGTCCTTCATTCGGAATCGGTGAGGTAGATAAGATTAAAGCCTTGCAACTCGTTAAGAGAGATGAGGACTTTAGGTGAAGCGGACTCTGGTGGCCATCGCGGTCCTTCTGGCCACTTTGCTATTCCCATCCACTTCTCATGCAGTTAAGGGATCGGTAGTTAGTTGCTCTTCCATTACGGTTTCTAAATCAGTGACTAAGGGGATCTCTCTTCCCTGCCTAGACAATAAAACAGACGTTATATACCAGTCGATTCGTGGCCCTGTAGTTGTGAATGTCTTTGGCTCTTGGTGTGAACCCTGCAACCAAGAGATGCCCCACTTTCTCGATTTACAAGCAACCCACAAAGTATCGATTGTGGGGATTGATGTAGAAGAGACCAATATGCAAGCAGGCCGCAACTTTGTCATGAAAAAGATGATGACCTGGCCCATCCTCTTTGATGTTACAAGCGCTACTCGGGGAATCTTTGGACTGGGAGTGCCGGTCACCTGGTTTATCGATGCTCAAGGAAAAGTGGTTTATAAGCAGATTGGTCTCATTAAATCCACGGCTCAGTTAAAGGCCGAAGTTACTAAGTATCTGAAGATTAAATTATGAAGAATTGGGTAGATGGAATCTTTATCCTGGCCGGCCTGGTTTCATTTATTCGGGGCTATCGGGTGGGTTTCCTCGCCTCAATTTTTAGCTTTATCGGTTATATCGGTGGTGGATTGCTGGGGTTGACCCTTGGTCTGCACTATTTCCACTCTCATGGCGTTACAAAATTCGCCCTTCTATTTCTCGCGGTGACCATCGCCTCCTCGCTCGGCGAAGCCATATTTAAGAAGTTCGGGAAACTATTTCACTCCAAGATTTTGTTTGGACCATTTAAATGGGTTGACTCCCTCTTGGGAGCGGCCTTTTCAACTCTGGGAACACTTATTGCTCTCGTTGTCTTGGGCCACCTGCTCTTGGTCACTCCTTGGGGCTGGGCAGCGCACAATATTCCCCAGAGCGAGATCTACACCAAGTTAAGTGCCCGAGCTCCATCGATCATCTCAGATATCGCTGGGCGCAATGACGGCATCTTTCGCTAAAAAATAGCCAGATTCATCAATAATTAATCTTCAGATTTTCCACTCTTTAAACCTTCGCCGATAAGTTTCATAATATTTGGATCGGCGAGAGTTGTTGAGTCACCCACCGTTCTATTCTCTGCAACGTCACGTAGCAAACGACGCATAATCTTTCCGCTGCGCGTCTTAGGAAGCTCGGCCACGACCAAAATTTGCTTTGGCCGAGCGATGGCGCCGATCTCCTTAGTTACATGAGCTTTCAAATCTTTAATTAACTCTTCTCCGTCAACCTTTGGTATGCCACCGCGCAAAATTACAAAAGCGACGATGGCTTGTCCCGTCATCGCATCGTTGGCTCCGACAACGGCTGCTTCCGCCACATTGTGGTGTGAGACCAGTGATGATTCGACTTCAGTCGTTGAGATGCGGTGCCCGGAAACATTCATAACATCATCGACGCGACCCAATAACCAGATTGCGCCATCATCATCAAGTTTTGCGCCATCTCCAGCAAAGTATTTTCCTGGGAATCGAGACCAGTAGGTCTCTTGATATCTCGCCGGTTCGCCCCAGACACCGCGCAACATAGCTGGCCAGGGCTCGGTGAGTACGAGGTAGCCACCTTTTCCATTTTCAACTTCATGGCCCTCATCGTCAACTACTTTGGCGCTGATGCCGGGAAGAGCTGCCATCGCTGATCCAGGCTTTGTTGCTGTGACGCCGGGTAACGGCGAAATCATGAGACCACCGGTCTCTGTCTGCCACCAGGTATCCACGATCGGACAATTATTGCCTCCGATGACTTCGCGGTACCACATCCATGCCTCGGGATTAATTGGCTCCCCAACAGATCCGAGCAAGCGAAGTGAAGTTAAATCACTATCGGCAGGGAACTCGTCGCCCCACTTCATCCAGGTACGGATCAGTGTTGGCGCGGTATAGAGAATTGAAACCTTGTACTTCTCGATAATTTGAAAGAGGCGATGCTTCGTAGGCGAATCGGGTGTGCCTTCGTACATCACTTGGGTGGCGCCATTGATCATTGGACCGTACACAACATAGGAATGCCCAGTGATCCAGCCAATATCTGCAGTGCACCAATACACATCCGTCTCTGATTTGAGATCAAAGACGGCGCGATGTGTATATGAAGTTTGGGTGAGATAGCCGCCGGTGGTGTGAAAGATTCCCTTTGGCTTAGCAGTTGTTCCAGAGGTGTAAAGAATAAATAGAACGTGTTCCGAATCAAAACCTTGCGCAACATGTTCTGGACTTTGGCGGTCAACAATCTCATGCCACCAGATATCGCGCCCAGCGAACCAGGCGGTCTCTTGCCCAGTGCGTTTCACGACGAGAACATTTTTTACATTGTGATCGGTTCCAGCGAGCGCTTCATCGACCACTGGTTTTAACGGAAACGCTCCACCTTTGCGAAATCCCCCATCGGAGGTAATCACTAAAGTTGCATCTGCATCCTGGATCCGACTCTTGAGCGCTTCGGCACTAAATCCACCGAAGATGACCGAATGTGCGGCGCCAATTCGTGCGCAAGCCAACATTGCAACGGCAGCTTCTGGAATCATCGGCATATAAATTGCAACGCGATCTCCCGCGCTAATTCCTAATTCAATAAGTGCATTGGTAGCTTTTTTTACATCGTGCAGCATCTGCGCATATGTGATCGTGCGGGTGTCACCAGGTTCGCCTTCAAAGTGGAAGGCAACTCGATCGCCCCGTCCTTCAAGTACATGTACATCTAGGCAGTTATAAGTTGCGTTGAGCTTTCCGCCGAGAAACCACTGCGCGGAGGGAACTTCCCACTGGAGGACTTGATCCCACTTCTTCTCCCAATGCAAATAGTCAGCCTGCCTACTCCAAAAAGCTAAGCGATCTCCGGCAGCCTCTTGGTACAGCGAGGCCTGGGCATTGGCTTGGGCCGCGAACTCTGGGCTGGGGGGAAATATTCGATCCTCGTGAGAGAGATTCTCCAATGAACTCATGGCGGTGAGGCTACGCCAGCGCCCTATTCATAACAAGTAAATCAGACTCTCTCGGAGGGGTGAGAGATATCCACAATCGAAGGCTCTCCACCACCTTCAATGAGGACGGTCGATCGGAGGCAGCATCTCACCTAGTTTTGCCGACCTAACACAGCTCCGCTCCACTTCCCTGGGGCGGCAAAATTAAGGGGGCATAGTGTTCGTACTATTTAATAGCGTTTTTAGGGTGGTAGCCCACCTTCATACTCTCGAGGTCGCTGGGCGTTGGTTGCTCAGAGGGGGGCAGGCAATGATGCATTCAAATTTCGGATTGCTTGGGATTGACCGAATATTGAGCCATTTTGGGATCAATTAGCGCGAAAGGCCCTGCGGGTTTTCCAATCCGCTGCAAAATGTGGTGGGATTAGCCGTAAGCACGACAGCCTGACCCAGCGTTGAGCCATTGGCGTCCACTTACAGCCTTTTAACCTCAACAGGGAGACCATCACACATGCCTATCGCAACCCCGGAAATTTATGCACAAATGTTGGACCGCGCCAAGGCTGGCGCCTTTGCATACCCAGCGATCAACGTCTCTTCATCCCAGACCCTGATCGGTGCGATCCGCGGATTTGCAGAAGCAGAGTCCGATGGAATCGTCCAGATCTCCTGGGGCGGAGCGGAATACCTTTCCGGTTCAACGGTGAAGAACATGCTCGATGGCGCTGTTGCGCTCGCTGAGTTCGCACATGTCGTCGCCAAGAACTACAACGTCAATATTGGAATTCATACCGATCACTGCCCAGCGGAGAAGCTAGATGGATTTATGCGTCCACTGCTCGCCTTTGGCGCCGATCGCGTCAACTCCGGCAAGGCCCCCCTATTCAACTCACATATGTGGGATGGATCAGCGGTCTCTATGCCCGAGAACATGAGCATTGCCAAAGAGTTACTAGAAAAATCGAAGGCTGCTCGCACCATCTTGGAAATTGAAATTGGCGTAGTCGGTGGCGAAGAGGATGGCATTGAGGCAAAGCACGATGCAAAGTTGTACTCAACTCCAGAAGATGCGCTTTTGACAATCGATACTCTCGGAAACGACCCACATGCTCGTTACATGGTCGCTGCAACATTTGGAAATGTGCACGGCGTATACAAGCCAGGCAACGTTGTCTTGCAACCAAAGATCTTGCAGACCCTGCAAGATGCTGTTGCCGCAAAGCTCGGACTTCCTGCGGGATCAAAGCCAATGGATCTCGTATTCCACGGTGGCTCTGGTTCGCTGCTCTCGGAAATTCGTGAGTCACTCGATTATGGCGTTGTAAAGATGAATATCGATACCGACACTCAGTATGCATTCACCCGTCCTATCGCTGATCACATCTTGAAGAATTACGATGGAGTCCTAAAGGTTGATGGCGAAGTCGGAAATAAGAAGGCTTATGATCCTCGTGCATGGGGTAAGGCTGGCGAAGCCGGTCTCGCGAAGCGCGTTCTGGAAGCCTGTGAAGATCTCCGTTCCACTGGAACGTCGCTTAACAAGTAGTTTCTCTCTCGTGTATTAACTCCCAAGAAAGTTAGGTTAAAAAATGCCTGCTCTAGTACTACTCGGCGCTCAATGGGGCGATGAAGGTAAGGGTAAGGCGACTGACATCTTGGGAGATCGCGTCGACTATGTCGTTCGCTATCAAGGTGGAAACAATGCTGGCCATACCGTTGTTATCGGTGACCAGAAGTACGCGCTCCATCTGCTTCCATCCGGAATCTTGAGTCCCAACGTCGTTCCAGTTATTGGCAACGGCGTTGTGATCGATCCATCTGTTCTACTGCAGGAGATCAAAGGTTTAAACGAACGCGGTATCGATACTTCAAAATTGAAGATCAGCACTAACGCGCATCTCATTACGCCATATCACCGCACCATCGACAAGGTTTCAGAGCGCTTCTTAGGCAATTCCAAAATTGGCACAACTGGTCGCGGCATCGGCCCGGCTTACGCCGACAAGATCAACCGCATCGGTATTCGTGTGCAAGATCTCTTCGATCCATCTATCTTGCGTCAGAAGATCGAAGGCGCGCTGCGCGATAAGAACCAGGTGTTAATCAAGGTTTTCAATCGTAAGGGCATCGAGGTCGAAGAGGTTCTCAATGAATACTTGGGCTATGCCGAGATATTGCGCCCCTATGTAACAGATACCGTTTTGCTTCTCGATCAAGCGCTTAAGGCTGGCAAGATCGTGCTGCTTGAAGGTTCGCAAGGAACACTTCTCGACGTTGATCACGGCACTTATCCCTTTGTAACATCTTCTAACCCAACTGCGGGCGGTGCTTGCACGGGATCTGGAATCGGTCCAACAAAGATCACTCGCGTGATTGGAATTGTTAAGGCGTACACCACACGCGTCGGCTCCGGACCATTTCCAACTGAGCTCTTCGATGAAGATGGCGAAAAGTTACGTACCATCGGGGGAGAGATCGGGGTTACAACTGGTCGCGCTCGTCGCTGTGGTTGGTATGACGCCCCGATCGCTCGCTATGCAGTGCGCGTAAATGGATTAACAGATTTCTTCTTAACCAAGCTCGATGTGCTCACTGGTTGGGAGCAGATTCCAGTCTGTGTCGCTTACGAGATTGATGGCAAGCGCGTTGAAGAACTTCCATCTTCTCAATCAGATTTCCACCATGCAAAACCAATCTACGAATACCTACCCGGCTGGAAAGAAGATATTTCCAAAGCGCGCAAGATAGAAGATTTGCCGGCAAATGCCCGTGCGTACATTAAATTCCTAGAGGAGATCTCGGGAGCGCCGATGAGCGCCATCGGAGTTGGCCCAGGACGCGATGAGACCATCGTCGTCAAGGATTTCATTTGAAGGTTCTTCTGATTGGATCTGGTGGCCGCGAGCACGCTCTCGCACAGGCGCTTAAACGTGATCCCGTATTAGAAGAGTTGCATGCCGCTCCTGGAAATCCGGGAGTAGCACAATTCGCAACGCTGCATGCCATCGATGTTGATGACAATCAATTAGTGGTTGCACTGGCGCAGGAGTTAGCAATTGATTTAGTGGTGATTGGGCCAGAGAAACCTCTTGTTAATGGTCTCGCCGATGCGCTGCGAAAAGCGGGGATTGCCACCTTTGGACCGAGTGCAATCGCAGCCACCCTCGAAGGTTCTAAAGATTTTGCAAAGCGCGTGATGCACGATGCTGGCGTTCCCACCGCCCGCAGCTTCACATGTACAACAAAGGCAGAGATGGAAGCGGCGCTGGATGCATTCGGCGCTCCCTACGTTGTAAAGCACGATGGGTTAGCCGCGGGCAAAGGAGTCGTTGTAACCAATGACCGTCAGATGGCTCTCGATCATGCCTACCTATCGCCTCGCGTTGTCATTGAAGAGTTCTTAGATGGGCCCGAAGTTTCGCTCTTTGGAATATCTGATGGAACAACGATCCTTGCCATGCAGCCAGCCCAGGATTTCAAGCGCGCGCTCGATGGAGATCTGGGACCGAATACTGGAGGCATGGGGGCGTATTCACCATTGCCCTGGGCTCCCACGGATATCGTCGAACAAACTCTTCTTCAGGTTCTCAAGCCCACGATTGCCGAAATGAAGGCGCGGGATACTCCCTTTGTGGGGTTGCTCTATGCGGGCCTGGCACTTACCTCGCGCGGCATCCGCGTTATCGAATTTAACGCCCGCTTTGGTGATCCCGAAACCCAAGTTTTACTCCCTCGTCTGCAGACCCCCCTCGCCACGCTCTTGTACCAAGCAGCGACCGGTGGGCTTGGAAGCGCTCCCGCCCTGGAATGGTCGGAGGAGGCCGCAGTAACGGTCGTTCTCGCGGCAGAGGGTTATCCGATGAGCCCACGCGTGGGCGATCCGATCACCGGAGTCGGGTCCGCCGAAGGAGCCTTTATCCATCATGCGGGCACGGCGATTAAAGATGGCGTCCTGCATTCATCTGGGGGTCGGGTGCTTTCGGTAACCGCGCTGGGTCAGACGCTGGCCGCGGCACGTACAACTGTTTATGAGGCGATCGCCAAGATAACTCTACGAGGGGCGCACTATCGCCACGACATAGCGCTGGCGGCATCGACCGCGCCCAAAGTAAGGGAGAATTGAGTCATGAGCGTATTAGCTGATCGTTATGCATCGGCGGCGATGCGCTCCATCTGGTCACCAGAGTCGAAGATAATTCAAGAACGTAAATTATGGATCGCAGTAATGCGCGCCCAATCTGGATTGGGTCACCCCATTGCAAAAGATGTAATTGCAGATTACGAAAAGGTTTTAACTCAAGTAGATCTCGCATCGATCGATAGCCGTGAAAAGTTAACGCGTCACGATGTGAAAGCGCGCATCGAAGAGTTCAACGCTCTGGCAGGTCACGAAGCGATTCACGCCGGAATGACTTCGCGCGATCTCACCGAAAATGTTGAGGCGATGCAGATTCGCGATGGCTTGATATTGGTACAAGAGCGCGTTGTTGCTGCACTTGCCATGCTGGCCGAGCGAGCTGGTCAATATATTGATCAACCAATTACCGGGCGCTCGCACAATGTTGCAGCACAAGTAACTACTTTAGGAAAGCGCTTTGCCTCGGCTGCAGAAGAACTCCTCTTCGCCTATGAGCGTTTAGAAAATTTGATTGATCGCTACCCAATTCGGGGGATCAAAGGCCCCGTTGGAACCGCACAAGATTCAGTTGATTTACTTGGTAGCGCTGCTGCGCATCAGAAGTTAGAAGAAGAGATTGCGGCGCATCTTGGTTTTAAACGCGTTCTAGATTCTGCGGGTCAAATATATCCACGCTCCTTTGACTTCGATGTTGTCACCACCTTGGTTCAACTGGCAGCGGCCCCTTCCTCGTTTGCTACATCAATTCGTTTGATGGCTGGCGCAGAGCTCGTAACCGAAGGCTTTAAAGCCGGCCAGGTTGGCTCCAGCGCGATGCCTCATAAGATGAATACCAGATCGTGCGAAAGAGTGAACGGCCTCTCGGTAATTTTGCGGGGATATGCGTCGATGGTCGGCGAGCTCAGTGGTGATCAATGGAACGAGGGCGATGTTTCTTGCAGCGTTGTTCGTCGAGTTGCACTCCCCGATGCCTTCTATGCGATCGATGGACTCTTTGAAACATTTATGACGGTACTCAATGAGTTTGGTGCTTTTCCCGAAGTTATCAACGCCGAACTGACCCGCTACCTTCCATTCCTTGCCACCACCAAGATCTTGGTCGCTGCGGTTAAAGCAGGTGTGGGGCGCGAGCTAGCTCACGAAGTCATTAAAGAGCACGCCGTCGCTGCAGCGCTAGGAATTCGCGCCGGTAAGGCAAATACCATGATCGATGCACTTGCTGTTGATTCGCGCATTCCACTCGATAAGGCGGCCCTTGAAGCACTTCTCTCATCACCACTTGAATTCACCGGTGATGCCAGAGCTCAAACAACTCGCGTTATAAATCGCATCGAAGCGATTACTTCAGAGCACTCTGCAGCGGCGAATTATCGCCCAACAAGTATTAGGTGAGCACCGTGATTGATGGTTGGAACCATCTGCGCAGTGGGAAGGTCCGCGACCTTTATACCAACGAGAGTGGCCACTTATTAATTGTTGCCAGCGATCGCATCTCGGCATTTGATTACATCTTGCCAACTTTGATTCCCGGCAAGGGAAAACTCCTTACCCAACTTTCACTCTTCTGGTTTGAGATGTTTGCGGATTTAGTTCCCAATCATTTAATCAGTACCGAGGTTCCTGCCACTGTTAAAGATCGAGCGGTTATTGTTAAGCCTCTAAATATGTTTCCCATTGAATGTGTTGCGCGCGGATATTTGACGGGATCTGGTTGGGTGGAATACCAGAAGTCGCAATCCGTTACCGAAATTCCATTACCCGCAGGATTGCTCGATGGATCGAAGTTACCCGAGAATATTTTTACACCTGCCACCAAGGCTGAGATGGGCGATCACGACGAGAACATCTCATTCACTCGCGCTAGCGAAATTATCGGGGAGTCCGACGGGCAAGCCCTGCGTGCTCTGACCTTGCAGCTATATTCCACGGCGCACGATTACGCCGCCACGCGAGGGATTATCTTGGCTGACACTAAATTTGAATTTGGTCGGGACTCGGAAGGTAAGATCTGCCTAGGCGACGAAGCCTTAACCCCAGACTCTTCCCGTTTTTGGTCGGCCGACTCTTGGAAGCCGGGCGGTACTCAGCCCTCCTTCGATAAGCAATATGTTCGCGATTGGTTGCTCGCATCAGGATGGGATCGTGCGAGCCCACCACCAGAGTTGCCCGCCGAAGTTGTTGAGAAGACTCGCGAGCGTTACGAATCCGCTTTTACCTTACTGACCGGAAGGACTATCTAATGGCCACCATCGTCGTGGAAGTTATGTTGAAGGCCGAGATTTTGGATCCACAAGGTCAGGCGGTAGCAGCCGCGCTACCCCGCCTAGGTTTTACCTTCGCCAAGGCGGTACGCCAAGGCAAGCGTTTTGAAATTGAAGTCGCTGGTACCCCAACGCCTGAAATGCTGGCCGATATTGAGAAGGCCGCGCAAACCCTGCTCTCCAACCCCGTTATTGAAACTTATCTCGTAAGGGTTGAGGCGTAATGCGCATAGGCGTAGTCACCTTTCCAGGTTCACTTGATGATTC
>Ga0194061_1002141_pt1 | contig 10984 bp, 8 predicted proteins | sample SepL2221m_MetaG_FD_163423 | JGI IMG/M metagenome (GOLD analysis project Ga0194061, IMG submission 163423) | Anoxic zone freshwater microbial communities from boreal shield lake in IISD Experimental Lakes Area, Ontario, Canada - Sep2016-L224-21m | ecosystem: Environmental > Aquatic > Freshwater >...
ATTGGGGACCTGGCCACTGGTAAGAATTCTTTTTGCTCCGGTATCGATGATGGCTTCCAATGCTTGTAAAGGATTGATGGCCCTGTCAAAAGCGCGATGGAAAGTGAATTGCATAGTACCTGAAAGAGCTACCAGTTGCGCAGTTTTTTTATGGTCAATTTTTCCATCAGTTAATAATATACCGCTAACTACTCCTTTAAATCCTAGGTCTTTGCAAAGTTCTATATCGTAACAGATCTGTTTATATTCAGCATTTGAATATAAAAAATCTCCGCCTCTCGGACGGATGATGGGGAATACCGGAATAGAAATATGTTCAGCAACATTTTTTAGAAACCCATATGAAGGGGTAGTTCCCCCATCGTAAGGGTTTTCGCATAACTCTAAACGGTCTGCACCAGAAGCTTTAGCCAAAAGTGCAGATTCTATATTAAAAACAGCGATTTCTAGTATAGCGCTCATTAGATCAGAAATTTTCCGGGTACCATAAAATTTTGATCGTCTGCATAACAAACCGCAAAATCAAATCCATTCTGAATACAATAGCCGCCGTATTCTCCTTTTTTATTGATGGCAATAAAACCAACCTGAATATCTTTTGCAGATGCACCTTTGATTTTAATGATTCTTTCAACAGCTTTTTTACAAGCATTTTCGGGTGAAAGTCCCTGACGCATGAGTTCTACCACCAAATGAGAGCCGCAAATTCTGATTACATCTTCACCCTGACCCGTTGCAGTAGCCGCCCCAATTTCATTGTCTACAAATAATCCTGCACCAATAATAGGGGAGTCCCCTAGCCGGCCACGCATTTTAAAACCCATACCACTGGTCGTACAAGATCCGCTCAAATTTCCATTGGCATCCATGGCCACCATACCAATAGTATCGTGGTTCCAATTCCCATTTTCTAATTTATGCGGTGCATAAAATGCCGACTCGTTTTTTGAGTTTTCTATATTTATTACTGGCTTGTATTCGCTTTTGATCAACCAGTTTTCGTATGCTTTCTTAGCAGATTCTGATAATTCGGCTGATTCTAAAGGAAATCCTTCCGCTAAGGCAAATTGTTGCGCACCTGAACCAACGAGCATCACGTGTGGTGTTTTTTCCATCACGCGTCGAGCTACAGACACTGGATGTTTAATTCTTTCTAAAAAAGCAACACTGCCGCAGTTGGCAAATTCATCCATAATACAGGAATCGAGTGTTACATATCCATCACGATCAGGATTGGCGCCAAGGCCCACACAACAGTTTAAAGAAGATTCTGTAACCATCACACCTTGCTCAACGGCGTCTAAAGCACGACCGCCAACTCTTAAAATATTCCAGGCGGCCATATTTGCAGCAATTCCTTCTTTCCAGGTAGATATCACAATTGGTTTTCTTGTTTCTGTTTCAGATTTAAAACCAGAAAATGTGAGTGCAGATAATCCTAAGGAACCTAATTTTAAAAAGGAACGGCGTTCGAGCATATGTAATTTTTAATGGAAATTAGAACATATTTTATATCTAATGATGATCTAAATCCATGTATTATTCGCTTATAATTAATATTATGTTAAGTAATATATTTGAAACACTATTTATACCATCATCTAATGAAATTGATAAAGCCTTTCAATCATCCAAAATAAAAGCCGCTCCTCTCGGAAACGGCTTTTGATTTTTGAATTTATACTTTTGAATTATTTAAAACTTATCGTGTTCCCCATCGTACAATTTATACTTCGCATCAAATGCATCGTATGCTTTGGGATCTTTACCACGAACCTGATCACTTTTGTATTGATACATATTTGCTAAAAAGTCGACCGTTTTATTTCCGATACTTTTATCAGTAGAAGTTTTTGTTGTTTTTGACTTTTCAATAACATACGTTTTTTCTAACCAGTCAATAGCTTGATCTAAGTTTTCATTGATCGGTTTCATCAAATCAGCAGTTGCTTTAAAGTAAGGATCAGTTAAGGTTTTAAATTTCGCATCTATCACTGCTTTCTTTTTAGGATCTTTCTCTGAAGGTCTTGTACCATTGATGGTTTGAATCTGCTTGATATTAGCAGCTACTTTATCATCCAATAGTCCAAAATTATTATAATAAATCACTCCTACATTATAAGATGCTATTGCATTTTGGGTGTTTTTAGCGTAACCTTTTTTGTATGCTTCCACACCCTTTTTCTCATAGCCATCTAATTGTACGCTATCGTATTTTGTTTTATCTTTTGTATCATGCTTTACGTTTACGAAGATCTCACCAAATTGCAAATATTGCATTTCAGTTAATGTTCCTGCAGCTTCTGCTTTATCGTAATATGCTACTTTATCAGCCAGGTTGAAGTTTCTATCGATATACTCAATTTCATAATCATCCCAGTTTTCTTTAGGATATACTTTTCTAGCAACCGCTAAGTATTTCCTGAAATCAACCTCATTCTTGTCGTTCATATAGGTAATTACCAAGAACTTATATACGTCTAAATATCCGTCTGTTGCCACTTTCGCATCCGCCAAACGTTTATAATATTTAACTGCAAATTCAGGCTTAGTTGCATTTTGACCAGAATACCCCGCATATAATATGGAAGTAGTATCAAATGCCATGGTGGTATCTTTTGTTAACTTATTTTTGAAAAGAATATCACTATAAGTAACTGCTAAACCAAAATAAACACAGGCAGAATCCCAACTTTTGCCATTAAATGAACGGATACCATTGTTAAATCCATAAGAATACAAATCGAAAATGGCATCAGGACCCTTTTCTTTGATCTGTACAAAACCCGGATCCATTGCCAATAATTTTTGTACAGCTGCATCCGCATCAGCTACTAAGTTTGGATATTTCTTACTGGCAACCGGATCTTTAATCAAAGCTGCATATACCCTAGATTTATAATAATAAGTTTCAGCTTTTGCCTGAGCTTTAGGTTCAGTAACCAGCTTATCGATCTCTGTTTTTGCATCCTCCAATTTATTGAGCAGCAGGGCTGTTTGAACTTTTTTAAAGTCTTGCGCGTTTGTTCCCAATGCAATTAGGACAATCATAGAAAGCAATTGTAGCTTCTTCATAAATGATTATTTATTATTGATTTTCAGTTGTTTGTGTGTCTGTATCTAAAGTAGTATTATTATCTGAATCAGGTTTTTCTTCGGTTAATTCATCTGTTACATTTTCTGCATTTTCATCAGTCACATTTTCTACTATTTCATCATCCTGGTCTTCAATTTGTGAAATAGCCGCTATCTCATCTCCTTCATCTAAACGAATTAATTTTACACCCTGCGTTGCTCTACCCGCTGCACGAATATCGGCAATTCCTGTACGTATAGTGATCCCAGATTTACAAGTTATTATTAAATCTTCTTTCTCCGTTACATAAAGGATATCAACCAGTTTTCCTGTTTTCTCAGTTACATTAATTGTTTTAACCCCCTTACCACCTCGGTTAGTAATGCGGTATTCATCAATTGCAGTTCGCTTTCCGAATCCTTTTTCGCTCACCACTAAAACAGTTCTTGTAGTATCTTCTTTATTTACACAAATCATACCCACCACTTCGTCTGTTTCATCATCTACTTCAATTCCGCCAACACCAATGGCGCCTCTACCAGTTGAACGTACTTTGGTTTCTTCGAAACGGATCGCCCTACCACTTTTTAAAGCTAACATGATTTCAGAACTTCCGTCCGTCATTTTCGCTTCTAACAATTCATCACCTTCCACAATAGTAATGGCATTTACACCAGTGCTACGAACCCGGCTAAAATCTTCCAAAGAAGTCTTTTTAATGACTCCTTTCTTAGTACAAAGTACGATATAATGATTTTGAACAAACTCTTTATCATCCAGTTTTTTCACTTCAATAATGGCTTTCACTTTATCATCTCCCGGTAATTGAATCAGGTTCTGAATAGCTCGGCCTTTACTTTGTTTTTCACCTTCTGGAATTTCATACACACGTAACCAATAGCATCTTCCTTTCTCCGTAAAGAACATCATGGTATCATGTGTAGACGCCACAAATAGATGCTCTACATAATCTTCTTCTCTGGTTTTTGAACCAACTGCTCCCCTGCCACCTCTGCGTTGCTGACGATATTCTGTTGCTGAAGTACGCTTGATATAACCCAAATGTGAAATGGTAATTACCACATCTTCATCTTCAATTAAATCTTCAATGCGCATTTCATCAGCCAGATATTGAATCACACTTTTTCTAGGGTCACCAAATTTTTCTTTAACCTCGTATAATTCTGTTTTAATCAATTCAAAGCGTAAAAATTCACTAGCTAATAATTCTTTTAATCCTTTGATCGTTTGAATCAGACCGTTAAATTCTTCAATTATTTTATCACGCTCCATACCAGTCAAACGTTGTAAACGCAACTCCAGTATAGCTTTTGCCTGTTCTTCAGAAAGTCCGCGAGCCTGGTTATAAATATCTTCAGTTAATTCGCTGAACATTTCATTATTTAAATACCAATTCTCTGACTGACTTTTTTCCATCAACGCCAATTTGGCTTCTTCAGGAGTTCTGCTGGCACGGATTAAAGCAATTACTTCATCCAAATGATCCAGGGCTTTTAAATAACCTTCTAAAATATGGGCACGTTCTTCTGCTTTGCGTAATTCGAATTTTGCTCTGCGGATTACCACTTCCATTCTGAACTCAATAAACTCAACAATGAGTTCTCTTAAGTTCATAATTTTTGGGCGGCCCTTGCTGATTACCACATTATTGGTACCATAACTGGTTTGAAGTTCTGTGTATTTATAAAGTTGATTAATGATTACCTGAGCAATCACATCTTTCTTAAGATCTATTACAATACGGGTACCTTCTCGGTTATTACTTTCGTTGTTCACGTGAGCAATACCTTCCACCACTTTTTCATTCACTAACTGACCAATCCGATCAGTTAACTGGTCTCTATTAACTTGATATGGAACTTCTGTGATAATAATCTGCTCTCTACCTGATGGTTTTGTATCTACCTGCACTTTACCACGTAGTACTACCCTGCCACGTCCTGTTAAAAGGCCTTGCTTCACACCTTCCATACCGAAAATAATTCCACCGGTAGGAAAATCAGGAGCTTTTACATAATTGATTAGTTCCTCACAGGTAATCTCCTTATTGTCAATATAAGCTACACAGCCATCAATAACTTCACTCAAGTTGTGCGGTAGCATATTGGTAGCCATACCAACCGCGATTCCAGAAGAACCATTCACTAATAATTGTGGAATACGAGTAGGAAGAACGGTTGGTTCTTTTAATGAATCATCAAAATTTAATTGAAAATCAACTGTATCTTTTTCAATATCAATCAACATAGCTTCTGCAATCTTGTGCAAACGTGCTTCTGTATAACGCATTGCAGCTGGGGGATCTCCATCCTGGTTTCCAAAGTTTCCCTGACTATCCACCATAATATAACGCATCGTCCAATTTTGCGCCATACGCACCAGCGTATCATAGATTGAAGAATCACCGTGCGGGTGAAACTTACCCATTACTTCCCCTACTATACGAGCCGATTTTTTAAATGGCTTATTGCTGTAGTTTCCTAATTCTGTCATTGCATACAAAACCCTGCGGTGTACTGGTTTAAAACCATCACGCACATCTGGCAATGCACGACCAACGATTACCGACATCGAATAATCGATATAGGCCGTTTTCATCTGTTCTTCAATATTTACGCGAATAATACGATCACTATCGCTTGTTTGTTCTGGTATTTGCTGATCTTCCATGTAGCTTTCTGTACTTGATTTTGTTCAATATGAAGGTCATTTTTTGACCTGTTTTCAAGGTTGGCAAATATAGTCTTTTCAAGGGCTAAAATTGCTATAAAAGCTTGTTTTTTAGGTTGTTTTATCCACAAAAGTGTACAGTCTTGTAAAGGTTCGATAATATCACATATAATCAATGGGTTATGGGCTAATTCCAGTTTTATTTTTGACCATTTTTTTGATTAAAAAAGCCCCCAAATTTAGTTTGGAGGCTTTCGTTTTAAAAATATGGGATTTTAGCTCCTTCTTTTTACCGATCCATCACCTGAACTGCTATTTCTGGTAGTAGGATTTCCAGTGTATATAATATCACTTCCGCCACTTGCATGACTTTCTAATTCTTTAGTTACATGAATGTATGCATCACTTCCTCCTGATGCACTAATGATGCAATTTTCAGCACTCAAATCGGCACCTTTGAAATCGCTACCCCCACTGATATTTACTTTTAAATGATTCACGGTTCCGGTCAATTTAGCATCACTTCCGCCACTTGCACCAACTGTTAAATCGTCCACCTCTAATTTTCCGATCATATCCGAACCACCAGAAAGCTGCACTTTTAGTTTAGCAACCTTTAATTTTTCATCAATAAATATATCTGAGCCACCAGAAGCTTCTAATAATTCTATATTATTTGCAGACACATACGCTTTCATTTTATGATTTCCCCAATTGCTGCTCCCCCAACTTCCTTTTTCACCATAATAAATTTTAAGAATTCCGTTTTCAACCTGGGTAACAATCTTATCCCGATATTCAGTACTAGAAGCACTTACTGCAACAGCTTCTGTACTTGATTGTGATATATACAAATCAATCCCGGCAGACACCTGTATACCATGAAAACTGGTTACAGTTCTACTGATGGCATTGGCATCATGTATATTCTTCTGTGCATGGATTGCTGAATAGCTTGCCGTTAATAGGACAGCGAAAAGTAGGTATTTTTTCATATGTTGTTTTTAATTGTAACGGTTGAATAAATATTTTGTTACAGTCTTTTAAAAGATTTGCTTGTGTTAGATTTGTATTAGGATTTATCAATAAGACCCGTTAATATGAAATTTAGCAAGAACATCCTTTTATTTGGAGCAGGCAAATCAGCAACGGTGTTAATTGATTATCTCAAAAAAAAATCTGCTGATAATAACTGGTTACTGATTGTTGCAGATAATAACCTGGATCTTGTACAATCGAAATTAGGGAATCATCCTAATACCCAGGCCATTCAGATCAACATTGAAAGTGAAATAGAAAGAAAACAACTGGTTAACAATGCTGATATTGTGATTTCGATGATGCCTCCACTTTTGCATTATCTGATCGCAATAGATTGTATTGAATTCAGTAAAAATCTTCTGACCGCTTCTTATACAGATGCAAAAATCCATGCTCTTTCGGATCAGATCCTTGAAAAGGGATTATTGTTTTTATGTGAAATGGGACTTGACCCTGGGATCGATCATATGAGTGCGATGCAATTGATTCACGAGATCAAAGCAAAGAATGGAATCATTAGATCTTTTAAATCGCATTGTGGTGGTTTGGTTGCACCTGAAAATGACGACAATCCATGGCATTATAAAATCAGTTGGAATCCTCGCAATGTGGTGTTAGCTGGAAAGGCCGGTGCTATTTATAAGCAAGCAGGAGAAACTTTCGAAATCCCTTATTCTGAAATATTTAATTCAAAAGAGCAAGTAGCTATTCCTGGATTGAGCTCATTATCCTTTTATCCAAATAGAGATTCAATTTCCTATATCGACCTCTATCAACTCAGGGATATTCAAACCTTTATCAGAACAACTTTACGATACCCGCCTTTTATTGCAGGTTGGAAAAAAATGGTAGAATGGATGCTTACTGATGAAACTGAAAACTACAATACAGAAGGAATGAGCATTGCATTATTTTTTGAAACCTATTTTAAAAAATTAGGTGCAATTGATTTCTCTGATCCTCAAATTTTAGAAATGTTTCAGTTTCTGGGTTTGAACGATGATCAAACAATATTACCCATGACTAAGGGAAGTGCGGCAGACATACTTCAATTTATTTTAGAAAATAAGTTAGCATTGAAACCTGGAGAAAAAGATATGGTTGTAATGTTACATGAAATTGAATATTCTATTGATGATACTATTCATCGAGTAGAAAGTTCTTTGGTAACAATTGGGATGGATGATCAAAGAACAGCAATGGCAAAAACGGTGGGCCTACCATTAGGTATTGCTGCAGTATTAATTTTAGAAGGCAAAATTTTAGATAAAGGATTACATATCCCCATTAAGCCATCTATTTACGAACCGGTGTTAAGAGAATTAGCTAATGAATCAATCCTGTTCACTGAAACTCATTTCTAGAAAATATGATTCAAGATATTGACCTACATTATTCAAAAAAAATTGCTGAAACTGAACAAGAACTTAAGAAACTTAAAAACAAATTAGTTCTTGGTTCCTCTTTTAGATTATTTTTTTTCCTTTTAATAGTATTCTCACTTTATCATTTATTTCAATCTTTTCAAATTGGCTGGCTGCTTTTTTTTGTGATTGCTTTAATAGGATTTTTAGGAATGATCAGTTGGTATGTCAACATTAAAAACAAAGAAAAATACCAACTTCAATTAAATTATTTTTTCCAAAATGAATTGGATCAAATTAAAGGAAATGCAAACAGTTTTGATGATGGATTTAAATTTGACGATGGTGCTGGTTTCTGGTCTGATTTAGACTTATTTGGCAAGGGATCTGTATATCACTGTATCAATAGAACAGTTACTGAATATGGTCAGGTAGCTTTAGCAAATCAGTTTAAAAATAGTTTGTTAAACAAATCAAGCATATTAGAACAGCAGGAAGCCATTAAAATATATGCCAGCCAAATGGATGTTATTGAATCCGTAATAGCAACATCTCTGGTAAATAAAACAGACTATGTTTCCTTTGACCCGGTTTTCAAATGGTTGAATACCGAAAATATTTTGCAAAAAAGTAAATGGGCCAAATTCATACGATTTGTTTTGCCTCTTTTCAATTCCATTTTAATTATAGTAGCATTAACAAAAGGTAATAATTCTTTGCTGGGAATTGTCTTTATATTAGGCTGGATTCAAATCAGCATGTATGCGAAATATTTGCAATCGGATTTTAATCTTTTAGGAAAAAAAGAAAGCATATTAAATCAATATGCGCAAATATTACTTCAATTTAAAAAAATCAATCCAGCTAATTCAACCATTCTGCAGTCCTATCAAATAACTGCTCAACAAGCATCTGCTGCTATTAGAGAATTATCAAAGATCTCTAACAGAATTGATCAACGATTAAACCTGTTTTTAATCACTTTTGTGAACCCTATTTTTCTTTATGACATTCAAAATATGTTTGCATTAGAAGCATGGAAATTGAAGCATCATGATCATTTAATTCATTGGATTCATTTAGTTGGGGAAATTGAAAAATTAAACAGTTTTGCGATCTACAATTTTAATAACCAAGAAAATGTATACCCTATTCCTCTTGATACTAAAATGGAAATTCAGGCCATGAACCTCTCCCATCCTTTAATTTCAAAGGAAAAACGGATAGCCAATAATATCAGTATCGGGGCTTTGAATAAAGTTCTTCTGATTACAGGATCCAATATGAGTGGGAAGACTACTTTTTTAAGAACCATTGGCGTAAACTTAGTGCTTGCACAAACAGGACTTTCTGTTCCTGCTTCTCATTTTTCGTTTAGTCCAATGCAGATATATAGTTCCATCCGAATCAGTGATTCTTTACAAGAAAGTACTTCCTATTTTATGGCTGAATTGAAAAAATTGAGTGCTATTAAAACGGGAGTTAAAAATAATCCTGCTTCATTGGTATTGATTGATGAAATATTAAGGGGCACCAACTCGGAAGATAAATATTTTGGATCTGCTCAATTTGTGAAAGAAATGCTGGCACTAAATTGTATTACTTTGTTTGCAACACACGATTTAAAATTAAGCGAATTGGAATTACAATATCCCGATATTGTGGTCAACTATTGTTTTGAAAGTATTATCGAAAACAATGAATTATCTTTTAGTTACAAAATACAAAGAGGCGTTGCTAAAAACAGAAACGCCTCTTTCTTGATGAAAAAAATGGGGATTATTTAATCCTTCCTTTTTTTACTATTTCTTGTTTTTTTTATTTTTTGGAGATGCCTCATTTTCTTTATCTGCATTAACTTGCATCACCCATTCGTAATCTAGTTGACGTTTTTCTAAATTGGCTGCAACCACTTTAATCGTTACTTTATCGCCCATCCGAAAAGCTCTTCCTGTTCTTCTGCCAACTAAGCTATAGTCAGTTTCAACATGCCTGAAATCATCATAATCCGAAAGTCCGATCACACTAACGAGGCCTTCACATTTATGCAAAACTGTTTCTGCCCAAAAACCAAAACTTGAGACACCGCTAATGACAGCTTCAAATACTTCACCCACATGCGCTTTTAAAAATTCAACTTGCTTATATTTATTTCCAGAACGTTCACAATCCATTGCAGCTCTTTCTCTTTCACTGCTATGCTTACACTTCTCTTCCATTTTTTTATCATTGATTGTTTTACCTACAATGATAGACTCTAATACCCGATGAACTAGTATATCTGGATACCTTCTAATTGGAGAAGTGAAATGACAATAAAAATCGAAAGCTAAACCATAGTGACCAATATTTTCAGTGGTATAAATAGCTTTTGCCATTGTTCTGATACCTAATTGCTCTAATACATGTTGCTCTGGTTTACCCTTTGCATCTTCAAGCATTTGGTTAAAGCTCTTGGAAATTTTTTCCGGACTGCTAATATCAAATACATGTCCATATTTTTTAGCGAATACCAAGAACGGAGCTAATCGATCCTTATCAGGTTGGTCATGCACACGATATGGAAATGGAATTGGTTTTTTATTGATATGCAATTTAGAAACATTTTCAGCCACTGTTTTATTTGCTAAAAGCATTAATTCTTCAATCAGCTGATGTGATTCTTTACTTTCTTTTACAACAATTCCAATTGGTTTTCCTTTCTCGTCTAATTTAAAACGAACTTCTTGAGAAGAAAAATTGATGGCCCCTTTTTCAAAACGTTTTTTCCGCATGCGTTGAGAAATATCATTTAACAAAAGGATTTCATCTT
>Ga0194061_1002143_pt1 | contig 10983 bp, 9 predicted proteins | sample SepL2221m_MetaG_FD_163423 | JGI IMG/M metagenome (GOLD analysis project Ga0194061, IMG submission 163423) | Anoxic zone freshwater microbial communities from boreal shield lake in IISD Experimental Lakes Area, Ontario, Canada - Sep2016-L224-21m | ecosystem: Environmental > Aquatic > Freshwater >...
TTTACTGTCGTTCTGAATATCCTCTTGCAATCAAGAGGCTTAACATTGCAATTGGTCAGGCACACGAACGCGGATATCTCGGAAAAGATATTCTCGGTATCGAAGGTTTTGATTTTGACTTATACATAAAGGAAGGTGCAGGAGCATTTGTTTGCGGTGAAGAAACAGCTCTGATTGCATCAGTTGAAGGTGAAAGAGGGATGCCGCGTAAACGTCCTCCATTTCCTGCCGTATCTGGTCTCTGGAAGAAACCTACTAACATTAACAACGTAGAAACTTACGCTAATATTCCATGGATAATAACAAACGGTGCAGCTGCATACGCAAAGTACGGTACTGAAAAATCAAAAGGAACAAAGGTATTTGCATTAACGGGCAAGATTAAGAACGGTGGTTTGGTTGAAGTGCCAATGGGTATCACGATTAAAGACATTATTTATAAACTCGGCGGTGGTATCATAGACGACAAGAAGTTCAAAGCTGTACAGCTTGGCGGTCCATCAGGCGGATGTATTCCTGAATACCTGTCACACACTATCGTCGATTACGATTCGGTGAATGCAACGGGTGCGATTATGGGTTCGGGCGGTATGGTAGTTATGGATGAAACAACGTGTATGGTAGACGTTGCAAGGTTCTTCCTAGAGTTTACCTGCAAAGAATCCTGCGGTAAATGTACTTTCTGCCGTGTCGGTACGAAAAGAATGCTTGAAATTCTTACACGCATAACAGAAGGCGAAGGAAAAGAAGGCGATATAGAAAAACTTGAAGAACTTGCTTATCAGATTAAGGATGCATCACTATGCGGACTTGGTCAGACAGCACCAAATCCGGTTCTGACAACAATAAAATATTTCAGGGATGAATACGAAGCACACATAAGAGACAAGAAGTGTCCGGCGGTTTACTGCAAGAAACTTCTTACTTATGAAATTGTGTCCGATAAGTGCACTGGTTGTATGGTCTGCAAGCGCGGATGTCCGACTCAGGCAATCACGGGTGAGAAGAAACAGGTACACTTCATTCATCAGGATAAATGTATCCAGTGCGGTGACTGTTATTCGAAGTGCAAGTTTGATTCTATCGTAGTTTTCTAAATCTAAAATTAAAGTTTAATAATAAAATGGACAATAAATTAAATATAATACTAAACGGAAAGATTGTTGCGGGGTATCAGGGAGAATCAATTCTCCAGCTCGCTAAACGCAACGGTATTGAGATTCCTACATTATGTAACGATGACAGATTAACACCTTATTCTTCGTGTTTCGTTTGTGTTGTTGAAGTAGAAGGTATGAGAGGACTACAGCCTTCCTGTTCGACAAAAATTGTTGAAGGTATGAAAATTACTACAGATAACGATAAAGTACACAAATCAAGAAAGTCAGCACTGGAATTATTGCTTTCAAATCACTATGCAGACTGCACAGCGCCCTGCAAGCAAACCTGTCCTGCAGGAGTTGACGTTCAGGGATACATTGCTCTGATAAACAAAGGAATGTACCGTGATGCAGTAGGACTTATAAAGCAAACCAATCCGCTTCCTGCAATCTGCGGACGTGTATGTGTCCGTCCCTGCGAAGTTGCCTGCAGAAGAAACCTTCTGGAAGGTAACGGAGTCGGAATAGATTATTTAAAGAGATATGCAACTGATATGGATTTTGCTTCGGATGATAAATACATGCCTGAATGCAAACCTAAGACAGGAAAGAAAGTTGCTGTAATCGGTGCTGGTCCCGGCGGACTTGCATCTGCATACTACCTTGCACAGGAAGGACATTCAGTTGAAATATTCGAATCAAGTCCGCATCCCGGTGGGATGTTAAGATACGGAATTCCTCCGTACAGACTTCCTAACGAAATAATAGACAAGGAAACCGAAAGTATCGAACAGATGGGCGTTAAGGTAAGTTACAATACAAGACTCGGTGATTCATTAAGTTATAAAGATATTAAAGGTAAATTTGATTCGGTCGTACTTGCTATCGGTTCACAAAACGGTACAAGCATCGGATGCGATAACGATAAGGCAGAGAACGTATTCTCAGGTATAGACTTCCTCCGCAACATGGAGATGACAGGCCAGAAGTATGACTTCACAGGAAAGAGTGTTGCAGTAATCGGTGGTGGTAACACAGCTATGGACTGCTGCAGAACTGCGATGAGATGCGGGGCTTCAAAGATATATATTATCTACAGAAGAACAGAAAAGGAAATGCCTGCTAATCCGATTGAAATTCACGAATCGAAACTTGAAGGTGTAGAATATATGTTCCTTACTGCTCCTGCAAAAGTTAATGTTGATGAGAAGAATACACTTAAATCACTTGCCTGCTATAAAATGCAGCTGGGCGAACCTGATGCATCAGGCAGAAGAAGACCTGTCAAAGTTGAAAATTCTGAATTCGACATTGAACTTGATTATATACTCGCAGCAATCGGTCAGAAGACAAACGTAAACTTTATAGACGATATAAATAAGTATGCAGATGAAAAGCTTGTTGTGAATAAATGGGGTGATATCGATGCAGATAAGAAGACTTTGCAGACATCGATAAAGAATGTATTTGCCTGCGGTGACGGTGTTACAGGTCCTGCAACTCTTATAGAAGCAATCGCACAGGGACGCAAAGCAGCAAGAAGTTGTAATCAGTACCTTACAGACCAGTCGATTGTAGGTGAAAAGTATGAATTTATTTCTAAACGTGATAACTTTGAGAAACAGATACCAGATGATTATGCCGGAAAGTACGGTGAACAGATTCGTGAAGAGATGCCGACACTTGACCCTAAGAAACGTCAGAACTTCTACGAAGTTGAACTTGGATATTCACACGATGCAGCACACGAAGAAACAAAGCGCTGTCTGGAATGCGGATGTACGGAATACTATACCTGCGACCTTAAGAAATATTCAACTGAATATCAGGCAGGTCAGGCTAAGTATGACGGTGACTACAAAAAGCACGATGTCGACTTCAGACATCCGTTCATAGAAATTGATAACAACAAATGTATACTATGCTCACGCTGTGTAAGAATCTGTAAAGATGTGGTAGGTGCTAATGCGCTCGGGCTTGTTAACCGCGGATTCGAAACATATGTAGCTCCAAGTCTTGGTTCAGGACTTCTCGATACAGATTGCGAATCGTGCGGTATGTGTATTTCCACCTGTCCGACTGCAGCTATCTCAGAGAACTTCAAGTTTAAACCCGGGCCGCTTGAACTCGAGTCATTCGAGACCATCTGCAACTACTGTTCAACAGGATGTGCAGTCACTGTTCATCATAAGAATGGTTTTGTGATGAAGGTTACTGGAGCTGCGGGTGAGATCAATAAACATGAAAGTATCTGCCGCTTACCTAAATTCGGTTACGGATATTTAAACGACAGTAAGAGACTGGTTAAACCTCTTGTTAAAGTTAACGGTAAGTTCGAAGAAACTACATTTGAAAATGCGTTCGATCTGATTATTAAAAAGATTAAATCTGCCGGTGCCGATGAGAATGCTTTTTTTGCAGGAGCAAGACTTCCGAACGAAGAAATGTATTTAGTCCAGAAGTTCGCTCGTGCAGCAGTTAAAACTAATAACGTAGCAAACTTCCACTATCTGAACAGGGGAGACGGTTACAAGGATATTTCTAATGCTAATGTCCCATTCTCTCAGATTCACGGTGCGGGAAAGATTTATTTACTCGGTTCGGAAATTAATTACGAAAACGGAGTCGTAGGGTTTATGGTTAATGATACCAAGACTATTCGCGGCACTTCAGTAGAAGTAATTACTGAAAACGAAGAAGACAGAACACAGAAGAAAGCTGATAAAGTTCTTCATGTTAAATCATATTACTATTTTATCAAAGCTGTGAATCACTTCCTGCTTACAAACGGACTTGAGAACAGCATATTCTTAAACGACCACGTAAAAGGATTCGATGAATACAAGAAGAACCTTCTGTCACAGGACTTTAATGATTTGCTGAAGAAGTCGGGTGTGTTCTTCGAAAAGAGATTAATTGATTTTGCGACAGACTTTAACAATGAACCGAAGGCAATACTGGTATTCGCAGAAAAGAACATCACTTCAGAAACTGCGAAGGAAATATTCAATCTAATTCTCTTAACAGGGAAACTCGGAAAGACTTCAAGCGGTTTAATATCATTGAAGGAAAAGAACAATTCACAGGGATTGTTCGATATGGGAATAATGTCGGACAGTTATGTAAGCGGGAAATCGCTTAATGATGAGAAGTTCCTTGAGCAGGTAAAGAAAGTTTGGGGAGTGCACGATGTTTCGACGACTTCAAATAATGTGTACAATCTGTTAAACGAAAGTAAGATTAAGAACCTGTTTGTCTTTGGTGAAGACCCAGTTGGATGTGCTAACGATAAGGATGAAGTAATAAACCTTTTGAATAAATCCGGCTTCAAAGTAGTACAGGATTACTTCCTGACAGAAACTGCTGAACTTGCTGATGTTGTATTACCTGCGTCATTCCCGTTTGAAAGCGGCGGAAGTTATACAAATACTCAGAAGTATATAGTTACTTTCGATAAAGAATACGATACCAAACTGGAGAAGCGTTCTTTCTCACAACTTATTGAACTGATGGGTAGTTTCGGAATAAAGAATAAATTCGATTTAACGCATAACATTACACTTGAGATAGCGTCTTTACTGAAAGACTCTGTTGTTTCCAATGGTGTGGGTTATAAGTTAGCAGTGACCGAAGATGATGCAAAGGAAAAGATGTTCAGATACGGATGCGATTATTTAACCAAACGTTTCGAAGAGTATTTCGAAAAGGAAATGGCAGAAGCAAAAGAATTAATAGAAAACTAAACAACAATATTATGCAGGCATTTAAAAACGTAGATGAGATTCTTGATTTCGCGATGGAATCAGAACAAAAGGCAGTTGATTTTTACACAGAACTTGCCGAAAAGATAAAGAACGAAGAAATGAAAGTTATCTTTCGTGAATTCGCTCAGGAAGAAGTTGGGCACAAGGCCAAACTTATGAAGATAAAAGAGGAAAGGATATTCACAATCCCAGCCGAGAGAATTGCGGACTTAAAGATAAGTGATTATGTTGATTCAGTAGTTATCAAACCTGACATGAGTTATCAGGAAGCATTAATCGTTGCTATGAACCGTGAGAAGGCAGCTTTCAATCTATACACACGTCTTGCAGTAAGAACGGATGTACCAGAACTTCAATCGTTGTTCCGCGGACTTGCACAGGAAGAGTCGAAACACAAACTCCGTTTCGAAATGGAGTATGACGAATATGTCCTTACAGAGAATTAAAATATTTAGATTATTTTCAAAGAGCGCCGGGTATCAGTATTCGGCGCTCTTTTGTTATATGGAACCCTCTGATTGTTATGTTCAATACCTACGGTATTGTAAGAACACATATACACGTATCTATAAATATGGAATGCCTACGGCATTCTCTTTCCGAAAATGCAGATTATATTTATTTCATCGTGCAATACCTACGGCATTGTAAGAACTGATAACCACGTAACTACAAATATGGAATGCCTACGGCATTCTCTTTAACTAATCTTTTTGCTCTTTGCCTAAAAATCTATTCTCTGCGATCTTCGTGTCCTTTGCGGTAAAAAGCTCTCATCTTTTTGCTCTTTGCCTGAAAAATCTCTTGATCAGTGAAAATCAGCCTTAATCGTTTCTTATCAGTGTGCTATTTCTGTTTGTATCTCTTGTTCTGTGAACCTACTACAAAAATCGTTCTAAAACAAAAAAGCCCTTTCACATTTCTATGAAAGGGCTCTTATAAATTCTGGTACAATTATCTGCCAACTGAATCTAAATGATCTTTCTTTGCCGTTAATTGTTCTTTTGTCTCTGCATGGTCAGGGTCTAAAATAATTGCCTCTGTAGGACATGCAGGAATACATTGTGGTTCATCATGAAAACCAACGCATTCAGTACATTTATCGGGGACGATGTAAGTATGCTCGTCTGTGATTGCTGTTTTTGTTTCACCACCAATTACCCAGTCTTTTCCAGCTTCATAAATTGCTTCGTTTGGGCATTCTGCTTCGCATGCGCCGCAAGCAATACATTCTTCAGTTATCTTTACTGCCAAAGTTTTACTCCTTGTTTTAAATTTAATATATATTAGATGTGTAAATTTAACAGAAATAATATTAAAATTAAATTCAAATCTTTGGTAGAGTGCCAATCTTACCTGATTATTTCAAACGGCTCGTAGAAAGATTCGTTCGGTTTTATCAGAAGTTTCTTATTGAGATAATCGAATACGAGATTAAACCTGCGGAGTGCATCGTTAGAAATCACTCCGTCTGCATATTTATCTTTGGAGCGCGAGTTGCCCTCGAAGAATGTTGCAGTAACATCGTGGAATTCATACTTACCGATTTTGTATTTTGAAATTCTTGCAGTCTTTCCTTTTATTTCACCGCTTAAACCGAATCCACCATAATCTGCTTCGTACTTTTCTGGAAGTATGAACTTCATTCCGTCTTTCACGGTAAGTTCAAGCGAAAGACTCGCGGCGTAATCTATGTAAACATCAAGCAGGACAGGTTCTTCGTCTTTTATCTGAACGTAGATGTTCAGGTGGGGCTTATTATTTTCGTCAAAAGTAAGCGGTATAGTTTCCCATCCCTTTTCGTCTATGGCATCTTCGAAGTCGTGAAGAGTGATAAGTTTATTGTCGTAATCAACTTCCACTTTGTGGCTGCCGAAGTACGAATAGCCAATCACGCCGTCAGTGGTTGAGCCTTTGAACATATCATTCTGCAGAATAATTACACGCTGGTTTTTAAACTCACAATCCCCTGATTTAAACGTCATAGAGTCGGACATTATTCCGTTCGACGGCGGACCGTCACCCGCTCCGGGAATCTGAACAATTATTCTGTTGCACAGCGAAATCGAATCGGCAAGTTCACTCTTGAAAAGAATCATACCGTCGAAACCAAAACCGCTGTCGAGGATTAAATCAAAAGTCCGCGAGTTGCCGATGCTAACGGGTACGAGAACTTTGTTGTTTACGAGTTTAAAAGGAAATGTGTGTTTGCCCTCCTTATCAAAAGCAGAGCAGTTGAATGAAGTAAGTAGAATAACAACGGCGATTGAAAGTGTACAAAAGTATTTCATAATTTACTCCTTTCGTTTAAAGCGCTTACTTTCTATACGGGAAAATATGTAATATTGTTTTGTTTGAAAAGTACAATAAAAAATGTACACCCGAAAGATTCGGATGTACATTCTTGTTGTTTTTCTTACTGTTAAAAACTATCTGCCGGAGAGGGATTTTGGTATGCGTCCCGTTTTGATGCTTTCTGAACGGAGACGTTTGCCGACTATCCTTTCCACCATATTTCCAATTTCGAGAACTTTGTCAACGTCGAGGTTTGTTTCGATTCCCATTTCATCCATCATCACAACCATATCTTCTGTTGATACGAGTCCGACGATGCTGGAGTCTTTATAATAATAATCGCCTGTTCCGCTGACGGGTACGCCGCTAACGAAGTTTGCAGGCTGTCCGCCGAGTCCTCCCATTGTGGCTTCGTAGTTTGTCATTCCTGCCTGAAGTGCTGCAAGTACGTTTGCCATTCCCCATCCGCGTGTTGTGTGGAGATGGACAATGTGCTTCTGCGGATTTGTGAACTCGTCCATTATCATTGAAAAATATCTGTAAATCCTGTCGGGCGAAGCGGAGCCGTCGTGGTCTGCGTGTTCCACGTCGCTTGCGCCGATATCGAACCAGCGTTTTGCAAACTCAACTGCCTTCTTCATATCTGTTGGTCCTTCTATTGGGCATCCCCAGATTGTGCTGACTGTTCCGTTCACTTTTATTCCTGCATCGCGTGCCTGCTTGATGTACTTTTCTGCCATTTTCCAGTAATCATCGAGCGAGAGTCCTGAATTCTTTTGGTGATGCGATTCGCTTGTTGAAACCATAAGCAGAATTCTGTCGGGACCGAAACCGTTCTTCTTGTTTTCGATTGCGCGTTCTATTGCTTTCTCGCGGATTGTTACACAGGTGAGCGAGACGCTGTCGATTAAGTGAGCAATCTTCTTGCTTTTTCTAAGACGCTTCATAAGTTCGTCGGCATCTTTGAACTGCGGCATCCCTGTTGGGTTGCCGAGGTTTGTAACTTCTACGTGTTTGAAGCCCGCGAGTATGAGCTGCTCTGCAGTCCAGAGTTTTGCCTCGAGCGGGATGTAAATCTCTTCGTGCTGAAATCCGTCTCTGACGGTAATATCGCCGATTACTACTTTTTTAGGATAGTTCATTCTTTCTTCTTTAGTTTAAAATTGTATTTCTGGTATATCGCCTTCAACTATCAATGTACCTTCTGTTGCTTTTTGAATCTGCTCGACAGTAACTCCGGGAGCTCTTTCGAGAAGTTTGAAACCTTTGTCTGTAACGTCGAGCACTGCAAGGTCGGAGACGATTCTCTTCACGCAGCCCACGCCTGTTAAAGGCAGTGTGCATTCTTTCAGGAGTTTCGATTGTCCTTCTTTGTTAGTGTGCTGCATAGCGACGATGATATTTTTTGCAGAAGCAACAAGGTCCATTGCTCCCCCCATACCTTTGATTAATTTGCCGGGGACTTTCCAGCTTGCAATGTCACCTTTCTCAGAAACTTCGAAGGCACCGAGTATTGTAACGTCAACGTGTCCGCCGCGAATCATCGCAAAGCTTGTTGCGGAATCGAAGAACGATGCGCCAGGCAGGTAAGTGATAGTCTGTTTGCCAGCGTTTATCAAATCGGCATCGACAGTTTCCATCGTAGGGAACGGACCCATTCCGAGCATTCCGTTTTCCGACTGCAGAGTAACTATGATTCCTTCAGGAATAAAATTCGCGACTAATGTAGGAATGCCTATTCCAAGGTTAACGTAGTTACCATCTTTAATTTCACGTGCAATTCTCATTGCAATCTGATTTTTATCTAATGCCATAATTTATTTTGATAAGGTTAATTGCTCAATTCGTTTAATGTAATTTTCGCCCTGGAAAATTCTCTGTACGAAAATTCCGGGAGTGTGTATAAAGTTCGGGTCGAGCGTGCCGACTGGAACGAGTTCTTCCACTTCAGCGATAGTAATCTTTCCCGCCATTGCCATCATATTGTTAAAATTATTCGCAGTGTATTTGTAGATAAGGTTGCCTGCAGTGTCGCCCTTCCAGGCTTTCACAACAGCAAAGTCAGCAGTGAGTGCGTGTTCGAGCAAATGCATCTTACCGTTAAACTCGCGCGACTCTTTTCCAACGCCGACTTCAGTGCCGTAGCCTGCGGGAACATAGAACGCAGGAATTCCTGCACCGCCTGCGCGGATTTTCTCGGCAAGCGAACCCTGCGGAAGAAGTTCCACTTCAAGCTCGCCGCTAAGCATCTGTCTTTCAAACTCGGCATTTTCGCCAACGTATGATGAAACCATTTTTCTTATCTTATGATTGTTAAGCATCAGACCAAGTCCGAAGTCATCCACACCACAGTTGTTTGAAATGCAAACGAGTCCTTTAACTTTTGTCTTTGATAATTCAAGTATCGTGTTTTCAGGAATGCCGCAGAGTCCGAAACCACCGAACATCACGGTCATATTATCCTTAAAACCTTCAATAGCCTCTTTAGCGTTTTTTACAGTCTTATTCATTCTATTAATTAATTTGGAGTAATTTAAATCAAAAATTCTAATATTACAATAGATAACACAGGGTAATGTATAAGAAGTTCAAATTATTCAACTTACTTCCTTGTCTTTGCAGTCATAAAAAACTATTTTTGTACTCAGTCGGGGATTTAGCTCAGCTGGTAGAGCGTTTGAATGGCATTCAAAAGGTCAGGGGTTCGACTCCCCTAATCTCCACACAATTTATTGCAATGAAAATAGATGCAAATATAAACAATTCTGTCACATCAGACCTAAAAGAAATTTTTCAAACTAATCTGAATAAAATAATTCTTTATGGTTCATATGCCAGAGGTGAAGAATCTGTCGAATCAGATGTGGATTATTTAATCCTTACTACGCTGAATGGCGATGAAATAAAGGAGTATAATAAACTCATCGTTGATTTGTCGTATAAGTATTTAGATAAATATAATGTTCTGTTTTCATTCGTAATAATTAATTCCAATCAATTCACAAAATATTCTGACACATTACCGTTTTACAACAATATTGTTAAAGAAGGTACTGTAGTTTATGGATGAAACAATCAATACTCTATCAAAGTACAGATTAGAAAAATCAAAAAATGACCTGAAGGTTGCAATAGCAAATTATGAAAGCAACTTTTATTCCCAATCTTTAAACAGGTCTTATTATTCTATATTTCATGCCGTAAGAGCCTTACTTGCATTCGACAAATTTGATTCTAAGAAACATACAGGGATTATATCTTTTTTTCAACTAAATTATGTAAAGACTAACAGGTTTGACCTAACATTTTCAAAGATTCTAATTAATGCTGAAAAGGTAAGAGTTGAAAGCGATTATAATGACTTTTATGTTGCCTCAAAAGAAGAAACATTAAATCAAATAGAAAATGCCAAATTATTTATTGAGGGAATTGAGAAATACATAATGGAAAATTATTTGGTTTAATAAGCTCATGCAAAAAATAATCTTATTCTTAAACGGTGATTTACCTTCTGTTAATACAATAAAGAAGTACTGCAAGCCAGATGAATATATAATATGTGCTGACGGCGGTGCGAACGGAATTGTTAAGTCGGGGATAGTACCTAATATAATTCTTGGCGACCTTGACTCGATAACAAAGGCAAACATAAATTACTTCAGGAAGAAAGGTGTTGAAATCAGAAAGATATCAGAGCAGGATACTACTGATTTTGAGAAGTCACTATTCTATATACTTGAGCACAACCTGAATAATGTGATTGTGTTTGGAGCTGTAAGCAGCCGTCCAGACCATACACTCAATAATTTCAGTATATTAAAACG
>Ga0194061_1002146_pt1 | contig 10970 bp, 10 predicted proteins | sample SepL2221m_MetaG_FD_163423 | JGI IMG/M metagenome (GOLD analysis project Ga0194061, IMG submission 163423) | Anoxic zone freshwater microbial communities from boreal shield lake in IISD Experimental Lakes Area, Ontario, Canada - Sep2016-L224-21m | ecosystem: Environmental > Aquatic > Freshwater >...
CAAATATGTGCTGGCCATGTCGGAGCAACTGCTGACCTTGCAGGAGGCTGGCTTGCCGCTGGACCGGGCGCTGCATATTTGTCTGGGCAGCATAGACCATGCCTACTTCCGTCGCGTCATGCAACTGGTCTTGCTTGATGTGGAAAAAGGCAACACCTTGGCCGACGCATTCGCCAAAACGCCAGCGGTTTTTCCGCGCTTGTATGTCAACATGATCCGCGCCGGGGAAGAGGGCGGCGTGCTCCCGATCGTGATGAAACGTTTGATTGAGTTTTATACGCGTAGTATAGAATTTCGTTCGTTCCTGGTCACCTCGTCTATCTATCCGGTCTTGTTGTTCGTCTTTGGTGTCAGTGCGTTGCTGGGACTGACGGTTTTTGTGTTGCCAAAGTTTGGGCAGATTTTTGCGGACATGAACCAAACCCTTCCCTTGCCGGCGGCCGTTTTGATTGGAACGGGTGACTTTCTGAGGGCATATGGGGCTTACATCATTGGTTTGATGGTCTTGGCAGGAGTCGGTTTTGCGTACGCCATACAAAACCCCTACTGGCGTGAAAAATGGCAGCGGTTTCTATTGCGAGTGCCCATACTGGGGTCGCTGTTGCTCAAAATTCAATTGGCCACAGTGTGCCGCACCTGGGGAACATTGATGTCCAGCGGCGTGCCCATTTTGACTGGAATGCGCATTGTTCGTGAACTGTCGGACAACATTCCATTGATGCAGGCCTTGGACAGATTGGTGCAAGCGGTTCAGGAAGGGCGTGGCGTATCGACTCCGGTGCTGGCCGATCCTTTCTTCCCACGCTTGTTGGGCCAGCTGGCGACCGTTGGCGAAGAGTCTGGTTCCCTAGACAAAATGCTGATCAAAGTCGCAGACCAGTATGAAAAAGACATTCAAAAAGCGACCCGAAATCTTGTGGCACTTTTTGAGCCTGCGATGATCCTAGTGATGGGTGGACTGATTGGCGCGGTCGTCGTGTCCATGTTGACGGCCATTTTTTCTATCAATGACATGCCTTTGTAAATTGGAAACTATCTAACTATGTGTGCACGCAAATTCCGAAATCCGATGCAGCGACCCCGTGAGAGTGGCTTTACCTTGATCGAGCTATTGATAGTGATGGTGATTCTGGTCTTGCTCGCATCCTTGGTTGGACCGCGTTTGTTTGGCCAACTCGGTGCCGCCAAGGGGAAGGCAGCCAGAGCCCAAATCGAGATGATGGGCGCTGCCCTGGATGCCTATCGTCTGGATATGTCCAGGTACCCATTGACCGAGCAGGGTATTGCGGCGCTGTTTGTGGCGCCGGTTGATCCCGCCGCCGCGGCCATTTGGCGAGGCCCTTATCTCAAGAAGCTGGTAGAACGTGACCCGTGGGGCAACAATTACATCTACAAGTCGCCTGGCACTAACGGTGAATATGAGCTTTCCTCGCTGGGGGCGGACGGCAAGGAGGGCGGCACGGGAGACGACGCGGACGTCCTCAGCTGGAAGTAATGCCCCGCTGCAGAAATAGGCTTCGCACCTCTTTGGGTTTCACCCTGCTGGAATTGTTGATGGTGCTTTCCTTAATTGGAATAGCGTCCGTTTTTTCGATTGCATCGGTTGACCGTCTGTCGGGACGCGTTGATGAACGGCGCTGGTCTGATCTCATGCAGCAGTCACTTTTCAAATTGCGCAACAAGGCAATGATGAGTGGAGCGACTGTTCAAGCGCGTTTGGACTTCGATACGGGAGAGTTGCTTCAGGTGGGGGCTGAGGGTGCAGACCGGTTAATGGTATTGCCAACGCGGTTTCGTTTTGTTGCGCCGACATCTGAAAATGGACGTATTGATGCGCGCGACCACACAATGCAGCTTTATTTCTATCCGAATGGAACGATGGATGAAGCGGTGTTTGACCTGTTACTTCCATCCGAGGGGCGACGCCGCTTTCACTTGGCGAGATTTACCGGCAAAATCGAACGAACAACGGTCAATGATGTGTCGCAATAGTCCATGCCGGCGTAAGAACCAACCCGGCTTTACATTGCTGGAAGTTCTGGTCGCAATGGCGTTAATTGGGATTGGTTTTTCTGCCGCATTTGTTGCCATCTCCGGGACCAGTCGCCTCAGTGAAAAATCCCTTGAACATGAATCTGCCAGGATACTGGCACGCGCCAAACTAGATGAGGTTTTGAGCAGCAAAGTCAATGCATTGACGGACGATGGTGGTGAATACCAGTATGTAGGGCGGTTGTACGGCTACCAGATAAAGGTGCGTCCCGTGGAACTTCCCCTTCCAGATGGACTGGATAAAAGCGTGCTGCCCTTTGACTTAGAAGATGTCTCTATCGATGTCTTTTGGGGGCCTTCGGGTGCGCAGCAGACGTACCGGCTCTCATCACTGCGTCTCTCCGCCAAACCAGCGCAGACCGGTAGCAGGGGTGCACCCACCCAAATGCCCGGCAGGAAATCACCATGATTGTTGACAGGCATCAAGGCGGCTTTACCCTGCTTGAATTGGTGGTGGCGCTGGCATTGTCAGCGCTCGTTTCCTTGATTGGTGCTATGGCACTCAGTGCGGGAACCGACTTCTACGCACGCAATGCCTCCCGCCTGCACGCGCATGACGCCATGAGGGCTATCGAGCGGACGTTGCGAATGGAATGGGAGTTTCGCGCGGCAAACTTTGGGTTGACGCGGGATGGAATCGAATTTGATACCACGACGCCCGCATCCGTCAGCCCAAGCCCGGGAGTGGCTCACGTCCGCTATAAGTGTCACAAGGATGGCGATGGCCGCTACGAGTTGACAGGCCAAACCACGCCGGTCCCTGCTGGGACTGACAGAGATGTGCAGTCCAATCTATTGATTGCAGGATTGGCTGCGTGCGAGCTGTCTGCATTGCAAAGTCGGCTGGATGATTCGGGCAAGCTCAGTTCGGCATGGGTCGATTCCTGGAGCCCAAAGGACAGTCCGCCCCGACTTATCCGATTCAAGCTGATTGGCGAACTGGGAGAAATGCCGGCCTTCGTTTTTGTTGCAAGAAAGGGATGACGTGATTTCCGTCCGCACGAAATCCATGTTGCACGAAGCGCATCTCAGGAAGTGCATCAGCCGGGGGTACATCCTGCTGTTTACTTTGGGCGTGCTCGCCGTGATTTCGGTACTAATTTTGAGTATTGCATTGTCTTTGCGCCTAGACGCGCAATTGCTGGCAAGGGAAAAAACCCGATTGCAGGAAGAGTACGCCGTCAGCGGCGCGATTCGATATGTTGCTGCGCGACTGAGCGTCACACTGGAATCGCAGAAGCAGCTGGCGGGAAAACCGTTTGATACCGTTAGCCGACGAAAGATGTGGTTCCCCGACGAAGGTCCATACCCGTTTCAGCTTGCCGGGATGGATATGGTTGCACACTTCGAAGATGCGGGGTTATTGCCCGATGCCAATTTGTTGAACGAGCCCGAGTGGCAACGATTGCTTTTGGAGTTGGGCGCAGACAGTCCTCAGTCCGCCGGTATATTTGCGAAGAGCATCGTGGAGTCAAGGCAAGGGCTCACAAAAACAAACGGTGCCGCGGGCTTTGCATCGTTGGGAGAGATCATGGTCAGTCAAAGTCTGCCCCAGCATGTGGCTCGGGGGGTAAACTCGTCGGTTCGTCTTGACCTGAAAGACCTGTTGGTTGTCGGTACGGAATTGAAGCAACTGGATATCAATCGCTCCCCTCTGGTGTTGTTCAAGGTTTTGGCGGGATTGAGCGACGGCCAACTGTCCAATCTACAATTGGCGCGTTCGCGCGGACCTATCTTGCCAATCGACGGGAACAGGTTTTTGGTCGGATCTTCTGCGAAATTGATGACGGGGAAAACCGACATGTTGAGAGTCAAGATTCAAATTAATAATGGCAACGCACCCGCCGCCGGTTTGATGGCGGTGGCGCTGCTGAAATTGGAAAGCAATACCTATAGAGTAATTGATCAGTTTGTTACTGACCAGTACTGATTCATTCACATGCGGATAAAATTAAGTCAATTTGCCAGGCAACAGCGCGTCTTCATTTCCCTTACCGCTTCTACATTGCTTGTCACTCAGTATCAAAGACGATTTACCCGTTGGTTTTGTCTTCACGATGCTGAGATCGTGCTTTCAGAAAAGACTCAGGATTTATCTGAAGTTCTCATAAAACTCAAAGAACTGATGGTATCTTGGGGCATTCCGGATGGAACCTGGGTATCCTGGATATTGCCAAGCGATATTGTAGGTGTACTTCGTTATAGCAAGCAAAGTAATGCCACATTAGAAATCGCGAGTCTCTTTCCATTTGATATCAGTGATCTAAAATTATCTGAGTTCAGCGAAAATAAAGAAACGCCACAGACTATTTTCTGGACTCACAAAGACTGGGTTGGGGAAGTCGTGAAGGTGTCGAAGCAAGTCGGGTGGGCTTGTGACGAACTATATTCAAGGGCTCAATTGTTTCAGACTACTCTGCCAAGTCATGCGGAGGGATACAGTCTGCTAATGGAGGGTGATGCATCGGAGCAATACCTGCACATTTTTTCGCCAAATGGTGCGGTGGTCAGAACGACAAAAGTCTCCATGTCCCACTCTGCGGATATGCCGACGGCATTGAGAAAAGAGATTGGATCATTATCGGTTCAAGGTGATAAAGGTTTTCGACTATTCAGCTGTAATTTGCCGTCTGTGTTGGTGCAGCCTTTGCGTATCGATTTCGAGTTCGAGCAATTACCAGATGTAAATGCTAAGAGTTTGGTTTTTAGTCTCCTCGGATCTATGGCTACAGGTATTGAATTGCAGCCAACTTATGCAACGGTAGCGAATCGAATCAATGCATACAGTTTGGCGTTTGCGATTGTTGGAAGCATTTTGTTAGGAATCATGGTCTGGCACGATGGTGTGTTGCAGTCAGAAATTGAAACGCAGAGGCGTCAAGTGCGTAAAGACACTTCAGCCTTCCAAGTTGTGAAAGCTATGAGACTCGAAACGGTCAAAATGGCGAATGCGATAATGATCAAGCAGACCATGGTGTCCGAGCCGTCTGCCTTCAGACCGTTGGCTGAACTGCTGCCGGTCATCTCTCCGCCGATGAGTCTGACTTTCTATGAACAGAGTGGAAGTGCTGTGCGGATCGCCGGGGCCAATGACAATGGAGTGGGCCTGAAATCATCGCTGGAAAAGAATCCGAAATTTTCAAGTGTGCGAATGGCTCAACCTAAAGAAGGGTTGGCCAAAGCTAAAGGAGCGTTTGCTTTTGAGTTGCGTTGGCAGGAATCAGATTCGTCTGTCCGGGTAGCTGAAGTGCAAAAGGCGGTTAAATGAAGCGAGATCTGCTCAGAGCATTTCGTCACTATGGGCCAAAACTGTTGCTGATGCCTGTGGTAGTGATTGGATTGATACTGTTTGTCTTTTTCCAATACGTTGACGACTATGTGGCGCATCGTGAAGAAGCGACTGATATAGGGCGACGGATTGATGTGATGGGCAGCATATTCGGTTTTTCAAAGGAAATTGAAGCCCGAAACGCATTATTGAAGCCCGAGTATCTTGAACTTCAGTCTCGATCTTTTAGATCGAAGAATCCAGATGAGTCTCTCGATGCAATGAGTAGCAGTTTGAATGAAGTACTGCGATCACTGTATTTTGAAAATCCACAGGTTTCCAAGCTGCCCGCAACTCAAATCGGTGGCGCAGCGCTGCTGGCTATGGATGTCAAATTCTCTGGCGTGCCCCAGCAACTGCCGCGCTTGGAAGCCGCTTTGGCAGCCAACCACAAGGCGATGCGCATTAGTCGACTTAAAATCGACGTTGTTGATGATGCGAATGGTGGACCATCTCACATCGAGATTGATGCACGTTTTCTTGGCTTGCATATTGCACCCGAGGCAGTCGAAGCAATCAAACCATCTACGCCCGTTGCGGTGACGCGGCCACCGTCCAATTGAATATCAAAAAATGAACATTAAACAAAAAATGCGGGGAAATGTGCACTCACCGATGTGGCGTTCAGTCGCTTTCGTAGTCATGGTAGCTACCTTCGTTATTGCGCAACCCGCGGCATCACAAGGTATGAACCCGTTTTCGGGTCAGCTACCCAAACCGAATGTGTTGACTGCAGAACCTGACGTGGCTGCGCCAGCGACAGCCCAACCGACCAACACTACGCCGACACCGTTTTCTTTGAAAGATGTGTTAAAAGGGGCCTCGACCACGTCTACGGCGCCCAATGCTGTTCCTGTTCCTGTTCCTGTTCCTGTGTCTCCTTTTGCTGGCGCTGCACAACCGCCGTCAATAGGCAGCGGAGTTGGAGGACGAGACGCGCAACTCTCGACGCTGGCCCAAACGCCGAACCCCGGAATCAGTCTGATGTTTGACAATGCGGACATCTATGACGTCTTGAAGGTGGTGCTAGGCGATGCATTGAAGTTGGACTATGTCATTGATCCATCTGTGCAGGGGCGAATAACGCTGAAGAGCACCGCCGCGGTCAACATGGCAGATGTCTTTAGCGTTCTCGAGACCGCACTGTCAACCAGCGGCGTTGCAATCGTAAAGCAAGACAAGATATATAGGGTAACCAAAGACGTCAATGCGGCACGTGAAAAACTGCCGACCGTGGGGGTTGGGCCGGCGTCCCTGGTGATGCAAATCATTCCGGTAAAGTTCGTTCAGGCGAGCCAACTGGCAAACACGATCCGAAGCTTTTTGAGCGCACAGGCCATTGTCACCAATGACCCGACCAGCCGGTATTTGATCGTTGCTGATCGGGCATCGAACGTTGAGAAAGTTGTCGATATGGTCGCGACATTGGACGTTGACTATTTGCAGCAGGTTCAGGTGCGGCTGATTCCCATGGTCTATTCCGACGCGAGTGAAATTGCAAAGGACCTTGACGCACTCTTTAAGACGTCAGGAATGTTCAACTGGGCGGGAACCGATGGAACCAAGGTCTATTTCCTGCCAATTTCCAGAATGAATGCGGTTTTGGTGGCTACCGCCAACGACAAGCTGATGGTCGCAGCCGAGCAGTGGATCAAAAATCTTGACTCGGAGCCCAAGAATAGTCTGGGATCTACTGTGCATATTTACGGGGTAGCGAATAGCAATGCAGCCCATTTGGCAGACATATTGCGGCAACTTTTTGGAGGGGCTGCAGGGTCATCTGCAAGTGCAACGCGCAGCGTAGGAGGCACAACCCCCGCCGCAACCAGTGCGATAGGGGCATTGCCAGCCGGTGGCGCTCCTCAAGCCGCACCTACTACCACGATTACCCGGGGCAATGTTCCGTCTGGTGGTGGCGCCGCTGGAACGGCCAGCGGGCTGGGTGGCTCCGTGCAAGTCATCGCGGACGAAATCACAAATACTTTGATTATCAGGGCAACCGCACAGGACTACCAGCAAATCAAGAAAGTGCTTGAGCGGGTTGACACCGTCTCGCGCCAGGTGCTGATTCAGGTCATGGTTGCGGAAGTTGCCCTGAACGACACCTTGCAATATGGCGTGGAGTGGTGGCTCAACGACACCCTCAGCCATAACGGACAGAGCTGGGCCGCAAAGGTGGGTCTTGGCGGATCCATCAAACCCGCTGAAGTGCCAGGGATTGTGGCTGGAATTGGTGGCGGTTTGTCATACTCTGTGCTGAACACCGCTGGCCAAATCGTTGGATTGCTGAACTTGTTGGGCCAAGATACCAACGTCAATGTCTTGTCGACGCCGCATGTGATGGCTGCGGACGGAAAGTTGGCTCGAATCGAAGTGGGCGATGAGGTTGCAGTGGTTACGCAGACCTCTTCGACGCCAAACGCTATCGGTACCGCGTCCATTTCGAATTCGGTGACCTACCGGCCAACGGGTATTATTTTAGAGGTCACCCCTGTAATCAGTTCATCGGGTCGCGTGGCATTAACCGTCTCGCAAGAGGTTAGTAGCGTGCAACCTGTTGGGTCGACTGTTGGCGGAGTCACATATCCCAATTTCTCCAAAAGAAAGGTGAGCACGGAAGTGGTAGTTGAAGACGGGAAACCGCTGCTGATTGCCGGACTAATTCGGGATTCTGGTAACAATAGCGCCACGGGAATTCCAGGCCTTAAGGATATTCCGGTGGTTGGAGGGTTGTTCGGATCAACAAAGAAGGTCAGGGAAAAAACGGAACTGATCATGTCAATTACTTCATATATCGTCAACGGCAAGGCGGATGGGGATCGCGTCTCCGCCCAGTTCGAAAACGCATTGAAAGATTTGAAGCCATTGTTAAAGAACAGCGCAAGGCCAAACTTCTCTGAACCGCCTGACACTGCGATTTTGGCGCCAGCGGCTGTCAGCCCAAAGGCAGTCAATTGATAAACGCATGATAAACATCGATTGGGTGATCGTACGGGAAACAAAACCTACGCAGGCGTTAGAGTTTGAGTTTGCCGATACGGAGTTACGTCGTCAAATACCTGCCAGTGCGCGCTGGCTTGTTGGGGCGGAGGAAGCGCAGCTGCAAACCGATACAAGTTTGGATCCAGGCGCAATCGTGCTGGTATTAGCCCACACAGGGATAACCCTTGAGTCGCGTTGCCTGGATCGACTTTATCTAGCCCTGCAGCAGGGCTTCGAGTCGGTCGCGGCCTGTGATTCGCGCGCTCCGAATCCCATGCTTGGAGGGGGATACGCGACTCTTCGCGGCATGGAGCGTTTTGTCGATGACTATCCGATGCACGTTTTGGCGCTGGTCAATCCGGATGCTTCTCCAGGCGCGCTTGTCTGCCTCACTACAGTTGGTGCATTGCGAAGCGGTGCTCGCAAATCTGTTGTTTCAGGGCGAGTTAGCGGCGCATTTGTGCACGATGTCAGCAACTACTTTGGCTCGGATCGCTCAGAGGTACTGGGTCTGATTCCAGCCACTGCAAATCGCTTTCTGGATATTGGTGGAGGCGAGGGCAACTTCCTTAGATTGATCAAGTCTGCACGGGGCGGCGAGACGCACCTTGTGGAAATGGACATCGGTGCTGCAACGTCTGCAAAAGACTGTGGCAATGCTGACCATGTGTGGAATGGCGACTTCTTGGAATATCAATCTTCACTGAAGTTTGATTGCATTAGCTTCCTGGACATGCTAGAGCATGTGGCGAACCCAGAGCAGTGTCTTGCACATGCGCGGACATTGTTGTCGGTTGACGGCGTCGTGCTGGCATCCATTCCAAATGTTGGGCACTGGTCAGTGATTGCCGACCTTATCGAGGGGCGCTGGGACTACGTCCCATCCGGCATTCATTGCGTAACTCATCTTCGTTTTTTCACGCAGCGAACAATCGAGGACCTGTTTGATCGCGCAGGATTTCAAATCCAAAAAATCGAGCGGGTTGTTGTACCAGGCCCGAGTGTTTTGCTCGATCGATGGCAATCATCCTATGGACTGCAGCCAAACGGAGCCAGTCTCGATACCTACGCTTTTCTTGTCGTGGGACACCCAAAGATTCAGGTTTGATGGGATGGACTGCTGCGCGATTTTGGTCAATTACCGAGGGGCCGAAGATACGGCCGCTGCAGCGCGTTCTGTGTTCGCAGATCAGCCGTCGCTGCAAGTAGTCGTCATTGACAATAGCACCGATGATGTCGAGTTTGCAAAACTCAAACAACTGTTACCAGTCGAGGCACAACTCATCGCGGCGCCTCAAAATCTCGGATTTGGACGCGCCTGCAATTGGGCATTCAACCTCAGCAACGCGGCGTTCGTTCTCTTGGTCAATCCGGACGTTCGGATAATCCCAGGCTGTATTGCGACGCTATTAGAGGAAATGCGGGCAGATGATCGTCTGGGTGCAGTGGGACCAAGGCAGTTTTTGGACGATGCATGTCGATGGCAATTGCCACCAAGTTGGTTTCCGACAGCATTGCGTGCGTGGGCGACCGAAATGGCCTTGCGAAACAGGAGATACGCGAAGCGCCTAAGTCATGGGCTGCGTGCAGAATCATTGCGTTTTTGGACGGCATCTCAGACCGTCTCCCAACGATCGCTATCGGGTGGGGCAATGCTCATTCGACGGGGAGCTATCGATGCAAGCCAAGAGTTGTTTGACCCCCGTTTTTTCATGTATTTTGAAGATTCTGACTTGTGTTGCCGTGTGAAGCAAGGTGGGTACCGGGTCGGGGTTGTGCCGCAGGCCAAAGCGGTTCACCGTTGGCGCAATCAGGCGCATAAAGGACCTCTAATGGCTGAAGCGGCCGCGCTCTACTTTGCGAAACACTGGGGGTCAGAAAACCTATGGCATGAAAAATCCGCCCAGTTGGTAAAGGCACCGGAATTGAAACAGCTTCTTGGTGGTTCTCGCGCTTTTCCTGAAGCGGGGCTGGTCGTCCCGACTTCTTGGGAAAGCGGTTGGTTGTTGGAGCTTAGCCCCAGTCCGCTGGTGAGTCCAGCCATTGGGTTGTTTGGAACGGGTCCTTTGGTCAGCTTTCCGCAAGATGCCTTAGCAAATTTTGAAGGGGCTAAGGTATTTGGCCGACTTGGCCCATCCTTCACTCCCGTCGCAGCGGATAATTATTGGTATTTTGAATGGAATTCTGGCTCAAGCACGGAAGACGTATGAGGACCTTGAAAATGAAACTGTGCTTTTCTGATCTTTCAAAGAAAACTGTCGGGGCGGTGTCGGCAATTTGTCTGCAGTTGTTTGTGACGGCGGTGAACTGTCAGCCAATTGTCAAGGGCGCGACCTCAAGTCAGTTGAGCACCACACCTTTGGCTCATGCAGCATCGACTGCTGCCACTGCTGCAAGTGGAATTGCGTCTGTTTCCATTCCTTTGGGCGCAGCGTCTGCGCCCCTTTTCGCCCCAGACCAACCCAAACCCCTGACCCCGGCGCCGCTTCTGTCGTCATTGGAGACTACCAATATCTTTGATCCTCAAGGTAAAGTATGGCCAGACAAGAGGCCTCCGGCCCCCCCTCCACCGCTACCGCCGCTGCCACCTCTCGTTACTGACAAGGAT
>Ga0194061_1002148_pt1 | contig 10964 bp, 11 predicted proteins | sample SepL2221m_MetaG_FD_163423 | JGI IMG/M metagenome (GOLD analysis project Ga0194061, IMG submission 163423) | Anoxic zone freshwater microbial communities from boreal shield lake in IISD Experimental Lakes Area, Ontario, Canada - Sep2016-L224-21m | ecosystem: Environmental > Aquatic > Freshwater >...
ATAGATAAATAGGCTCACTGTATACATTATCGCTATCATCCTCAACATAGTTTGTTGTAGGTGTCAACGAAAATGGTGATTCAGAGAAATTAATATCAATACCACTATTGCAATAATCCTCACTGCCGAGATAACTACCCTTATTATCTTTCATACATTTTTGTATTTGAGAGATAGCTGTATCTAGTTGGTAAATATTTTGATTGTAGTAATCAACCATTTCCAACGCCAACGCCGCAATACTGGATGATTGATAAACACCAGATAAGGCTTTTAATCCTTCCTGTCCTTGCTTTTTGAGGCTAAGGAGTTCTACTACTGTGTATTTTTTATATTTGTCAAAATCTTTGAAAACTGAGTTAGAAATATTCAAAGCTTTTTCAAAAAAGGAAGTCGATACTTCTTCATTCTTTAGTCTCTGTCTAGCAGTTGATAATGAACTATTAACAACAATTAATCCTTTTTGAGCTTGGGCATACGCAAGAGAATTTTTTGGGATTCCACTTAGAATTTGTGATGATTTACTCCACTTTTCAATCATCTGTTTCCATAAGTCTGCATTAAGATTGTTCTCTTCTTGTTCTTGCTTTACAATTTTTGCCGCCTCTCCATCCAACGAGATAGCAAGATTAAGATCGACTTGAGCTTTTTCTTCTAAAGTCAGTTTTTGTTTAGAATAAGATAGTGCGCTATTAACAACGATTAAGCTTTTTTGTGCTTGATCATACACAAGAGAATTTTTGGAGATTCCACTTAGAAGTTGCGATGCTTTTCCCCATTTTTCAATCATTTGCTTCCATGTATCTGGATTAAATTCTTTTCCAGATTGCTTCATTAGACTTGCGGCTTCTGCATCAAGTGAGATAGCGGAATTAAGATCGGTCTGATCTTGAGCTTGTTTTTCCTGAGCCTTTTTTTGTTCTTCTGCCAAAGTGTAATCAGAATAAGCTTTTAAACTTCCTTGAATACCAAACCAGCAAACTACTGCCCCTAAAATCGCTGAAAACAATATTTTAAATTTCATGTATCCCCCGCTTTTTAGTTATATTGTTTTTTATTTTTATGTTATGGCAATTTTTATTCATAAAAAAGGCTGTATCGATAATTTTAGCATGAAAACATCACCTATTTTACAGAATAAAATTAAAACCTAAAAAAGAGTCGCAGCGTTTAGGGCTGCAACTCTCTTTTAGTGTTTATGAAAAATAAGTTAAATAGAGCAAGTTCGAGAAACTTCTAGTTCTCGATGTAGTTGAAAAGCAAACCCATTGTAGCGATCGGGAGGATTACGCCAATGAGAGGCACGAAAATGAATGAAACGTAGTAATGTGCGTAGTATCCAGTCATGGTTTTGGTTTCCTAAAAAATAAGTTGATCCTTGATTTGGTTTGGCTTAACTTCGTCTAAATTTTTGCTGGCGTTACCAACAATCCTTTAAAAAAGCTATTGAAAAATTAAGACCAAAGCAAACCGCCGAATTTTTGCATTGGCTCTAGGTAGTTGAGGAAGTAAGCAAAAGCCGCACCGCCAGCACCACCAAGCAAGAAGCTGCTAGCAAATTCACTCCAACCAGAGGGATTGCCGAGTTCTTCAGGAGCATCAACCGCAGAGCTAGAAATTAGCTTGGTTGCAGTTTCGCCATAAATAGACAAAGCAAGGGTCAAGAGAACTACCGATGCTACGGTTGCCAAAAGACCAGCAAGGCTACCCAATTCGGTATTTCTGAGTGGTCCAAGTAAGGCAAATGGTCCATAGATGAAATATCCATGAGCCATGCCGATTTCTAGACCGCGACGGCTAGGGGACAAGCCCTTACGGTAAGCAGGAAGATTACCGATGAAAGCTTTAACGATCGCTGAATCGCTTACTGGTGTGGATAGATTCCCAAGTTGGGGATCATTCTTGAAGGCTTTTACAAAATCTGTCATAAGTCTTTATTAAGTAAAGATTGCAGGGAGAATTTTGTCTTCATTTTAGGGAATAAGCGCTATTGTCACTGCATAAAAGATGGTTATCTTTAGAAAACTTCACAACGGCTAAAGCGCTTTGCGCTGAATTGAAGCCCACAAAAATTTAAAAAAGCTTGCTTCGTAAGCCTTTTTTAAATTTTCTGAGAAGCCTTTTGCCTTAAGCTGGCGAAGCCGATGGGCATAAATCCGCAAGTTCACAGCGATCGCAAGCAGGTTTACGCGCATTACATACGGCGCGACCATGATAAATGATCCGAATCGACCAATTTTCCCAGTCCCGTTGGGGCAGCAAAGCCATGAGATCTCGCTCAACTTTAATTGGTTCTTCAAATTTAGTTAGCCCTAATCTTTTTGTTAGACGCTTAACATGGGTATCAACCGTAACACCTGCATTGATCCCATAGGCATGAGCTAACACTACATTCGCAGTTTTACGAGCTACGCCTGCTAATTTCAGCAATGATTCCATCGTGTTGGGGACAAGTCCATCAAAATCGCGCACAATCATTTCGCAGGCTGCTCTAATATTTTTAGATTTATTGCGATAAAAACCCGTGGAATGGACTAACTCCATCAGTTCATCGAGATCAGCATTAGCTAAAGCGATCGCATCGGGAAATCTAGCAAATAATTTAGGTGTAACCATATTCACGCGCTCATCGGTACATTGAGCCGAGAGGATTACAGCCACCAAAAGTTGCACTGGGGTTTCGTAATCAAGGGAACAGGTCGCATCTGGATACAGCCGTTTAAGGCGAATCAGAATTTCGTTAGCCCGAATTTTTTTAGATGAACGTTTGGTGATAATTCCCATGATTAGCGCGATACAGCAAAATTAGCAATTATATCAAAACTAAAAATGGCTGTGCCATTTTTAGTTTTGATATACCTTACAGCCCAAAGCGCTGTATTCAAAGGGAAGGGAGTAGGATGTAATTAACTGTTGTATCTGATTAACCTTATTGTGAATTTCGATCGCTTAGACACTTATAAAGCACCAGTACGCATCGTCATTTTTTTGTTAACCCTACTCGCACTATGGCTACCGATCGCCGCACCGATGCACCTGATTTTTGGTGAATCCGTGGGCGTTGGTCTGACAATACTGCTCTATAGCGGATTTTTAGGATTAATTTGGTTTTGGGGACGCAGAATAGCCAAATATACGCAGCCCTTTCGCTATTACGGATTAGCTTTTACAGTTCAAAACGGACGAGACTTCTTATTTGGTTTGGGTTTGGGTAGCATCACATTGTTTGTATTTATGTTTCTGCAAGTTAAACTTGGTTGGCTAGCGGTACAAACCTCTGATTGGCAATTTCCCTTGCCTGCGAGGCTATTACCTGCGATCGGTCTGTATTTTGTCGATTGGCAAGGCGCGATCGCCCCAGGGTTATTAACTTCCATCGGCGTAGCCTTTGCCGAAGAAATGTTATTTCGTGGTTGGCTGTTGTCCGAACTAGAGCGAGATTACTCGAAAAAGACGGCGCTAATTTCCGCTAGTCTGGTTTTTGCGATTTTACATTTCATTAAACCGATTCATGTAATTCTGGCGACATGGAGCCAATTTATTGGGTTGGTGATGCTGAGCGTGACCTTGGTACTAGCGCGGCATCGATTTAATGGCAGACTAGGTGTATCAATTGGGCTGCATGGTGGACTGATTTGGGGTTATTACATTGTAAATACTACCCATTGGCTTAAGCCCACAGGTGTCGTCCCTGAATGGATTACAGGGATTAGCGGCAATCCGATCGCGGGAGTGATGGGCATTATCTTTTTAGGGGCGATCGCGATCGGATTTAAGAAAAAATAAAAATACCTATTGCAAGTGGTACAAGAAGTGTATATGATTAGGTTCGCTTAGAAAACAACTAAGCAAAGGGTCGATGCCCGAGTGGTTAATGGGGGCGGACTGTAAATCCGCTGCGTAAGCTACGTTGGTTCAAATCCATCTCGGCCCATAAAAAAGAGTTGAAGTCTTGTTCTAATAAGACTTCAACTCTTTTTTTTGACAACCTCTCAAGAAGCTGATTCGCCCACTTTGCGGATCTAGCTATTTACGATCTCTTTATTCATCTCAGAATTAATTTCAGTATTAATCTCAGGCGCGGGCAAAACTAGGCGATCGCCACACATTGCTCGTAATTTATCGACAAACATCGATGACTCCGCAAGCAAAGTCATATTCTCGTAAGCCGAAAGATACGTTTCGGAATATGCAGCTTTTGGTGGTGTGGGATAAGTCTTGGATGGTTTAGTTGTACCTGAGGTTGCTAGAGTTCGTTCAGGATATTTCTTAGGCTGTTTCTCAGGATTTTTTTGAGTCTTTGCTAAATCTTGAGGAATTTTAATCTCACCCAGCATTCTTCGTCGGGGAAAGTCATTGGCAGGAGATTGATTTTTGGTTGTATGCAATGGGGCAACTTCGGCGATCGCGGCTTCGCGGGTAGAGGTGCGTGGCGGGGTATAAAAAATACGGTCTTCGTAAATCACTGCGACATCACCGCAGACCAAACGCTCAAACTCGTGGTTATAGCGACAATTTGGTTCGCCCTTGCGCTCCCATAGATGCAAAATTTGATTGACCGAAACTACTTTGTATCTACCTTGAAACAATGATTCAATGACAGCTTGGCGCACCCACTCAGGCTTAAATCCGCCCCATGCACGAGTCAAATCATTGATGGTATAACCACCGAGATCAAAACTGTAATGTTGTAAGAGGGCGATCGCGATTTCCATTGGTGGCGATGACAGCTTAATTTATGTATCTTGATTTTACAATTAAAATCGAGAAATGTGATGATCTGCCCAGAGAAATCAAAAATACAAGTTAGCCCTCATCCCCCAGCCCCTTCTCCCAGAGCAGGAGAAGGGGAGTAAGAGGCGGTTTTAAGTTTTATTTTCCCAAGCCTGTTTTACAAAACTCAAAAATTCAGTTTGGAATCTTTCCGTTGAGAAGCGGAGGGCATTTTCGCGACAGGCGATCGGTAAAATGAGATCGCCTGAATTCTCGAATTCTAAAATAGCAGCACGAATACTCTCCACGGTTTGCGATTCAAAAAATACTCCCGTGGGGCGATCGCCATCTAAGCCAATTACTGATTCCTTTACGCCGCCGCGCCCATAGGCAATTACTGGTGTACCACAAGCTTGAGCTTCCACGGGGGTGATCCCAAAATCTTCCTCAGCCGCAAAAACAAAAGCTTTGGCATTTTGCATATATTCGCGTAACTCCTTGGGGTCACGTTGACCGAGAAACTTGATGTTATTACTCGCTTTTGACCGAATTTTTGCCATCTGTTCGCCATCCCCAATTACAATTAGTTGGCGATCGCCCATGCGCGAAAAAGCTTCTACAATCAGATCGATGCGTTTGTAGGGAACTAATCGTGAAGCTGTGAGATAGAAATCTTGCTTTTGTTCTTGAATTGTATAATTTTGCAAATCTACGGGTGGATAGATGACTCTCGCTGATCGCCGATAGACTTTTTGGATTCTATTAGCAATAAATTGAGAATTCGCAATAAATAAATCCACCCCATTGGCGGTGCGGGTATCCCAAATTCGCATTTGATGCAAAATCCATCTGGCGATCCAGCTTTTAATTCCCTTTTCTAGATTTGATTCCTTGAGATATTGATGTTGCAAATCCCATGCATAGCGAATCGGTGAATGCACATAGGATATATGTAATTGATTAGGCGAAGTTAATACGCCTTTTGCCACAGCATGGGAACTGGAAATAATTAAATCGTATGCAGACAGATCAATTTGCTCGATCGCTAGGGGCATCAATGGCAAATATTTCCGAAATTTAGTTTTTGCAAAGGGCAAATTTTGAATAAATGTAGTTGTGACTTTTTTATGTTGAATAAATCCGCGCTGATCATCATCCAAAAAATCTACGACCGCAAACAAATCGGCATGGGGAAATAGATTTAAAATTTGCTCAACCACACGCTCTGAACCTGCATAGGTGACATACCATTCATGCACGATCGCGATGCGTAAATCTTCTAATTTTCTTTCTTGTTTCGGTATATTAAACATTCGTTTTGCTATAGGTTGCTAGAGGAGCAATTATCCCCGATTGACAATAATAGTTCTGTTGATGAGCTACCGCTACAGCCTATTTAGGCTTCAAGGGAATATCCAATCAAATATCACTGATAACCTTGGCGGAATTTTTGGGACAAGAGATTGACTCTGAGCGAAAATCCCTACAAAATGCTTAGGAGACAGGTTTTGCCATCATGCTCAGAAAAGAACATTTCGAGAATATCGAGATTCAACAAAATCCAGCATAAAAAACACTAGAAAATCATTAAAAGCGTAGATTAATCAAAAAGGACATGGCTAGGACAAGCGATCGCGTACAACAAATAAATCATTACAAAACCCTGAGAATTGGATATAACGCGGCTCCTGCTGAGGTCAAAAGCGCTTATCGAGGCCTGGTTAAAGAATTTCACCCTGATTGTAACCATCACCTTGATAACCATGACGATATTGCAGCGATTAATCTCGCCTATGAGGTGCTTAGTAATCCTCAAGCCCGCGCCCACTACGATCGCAGTCTGGGGATCAAACATGCGCCCAATGGTAATGGCTCATCTCAGGGAATGAAGCGATCGCCCACCCGCCGCGAAACCCATCTCAACGAAGATCAAAAAATTGATCGCTGGTTCAAGCAAGTCTATGAGCCGATTACTGAGATGCTAGAAGTCATTCTCGATAGTCTGGATGAGCAGATCGATGATCTCGCCGCCGATCCCTACGATGACGGACTCATGGAAGATTTTGAAGACTACATTGATGAATGTCGCGGCTCCTACGCTAAAGCCCAAATTTTCTTTAGAGCCTTTCCTAACCCCGCTTCAGCCGCAGGAATTGCCAGCTACCTCTATCACTGCCTCAACGCAATCAGTGACGGCATTGAAGAATTAAATTATTTCACACGCAACTTTGACGATCGCCATTTACACACAGGACAGGAATTGTGGCGCAGGGCTGACGAAATGCGTTATTGCGCCCATGTTGCTATGCAAAATTTACAAACAAATTAAAAAGGCTCAATAGGCGTTTCGGGTAATTATCTTAACTTAAAAGCCTGAAGTACTTCATACTATAAGAGTTTCAGGCTAAGAGATGCTCAATCGCTTTCATACTTGCCGTTAGAAGCTTTCAGGCGTTTATCATTCTTGACCTCCCCGAAATGCATATTGAGCCAAAGTTCATTTGTGCCTGTTTTCTATGCGATCGCACCCTAGCGATCGCTTCTGACGGTTCTTTCTTTAGCCATCTTTATTCTTGCCAATCTTCAAGTTTTAATCCTTCAACACGCTCAAAATCTCTAGTGTTGTGGGTTACAAGGATAAGATTATTGGCTAAAGCGATCGCCGCAATCTGTAAGTGATAGCTTCCAATCGGAGTTCCCAGCTTTTGTAATTTGGTGCGTATTTGTCCGCAAATTAGCGCTGGGGTTCTCTTTCTAACGGTTCTCCTTGCCATGCTCCAAATGTACTCAGAAATCGCTGTGACCATTGGCGCTTTTGAGTCTTCTGGACGATTTGATACACCAATAAAATATCTAGTTTTTCTCCTGAATGTTCGGGAAGTAGAATTTGGAGTATGCCTTTTTCGTCAACTTGGGCTGTCGTTTCGATTGTTTGCATTGTCTTACTTCCTAATGTAATTGTTAAGTATAAAGCATATTTTCATGAAATAAGATCGCACCCTAATGATCGCTTCTGACGGTTCTTGTTTTAACCATTCTTGATAGTGCTGTTCTTGTGATGATGACCTTTGCTGTAAGCAATGAGGCTATTTGAAATATTCCAAGACAAAAGCCCACCCTTGAGAGTGAGCTTTTGAGATAATCGTTTCGCTAAGAGGGGAGGTTTGCACCCGCGACCTCAAGGCATCTATATTTAACTATTGTAGTATAAAACGCCTACAAACTGTAGTATAAAATTTCTATAGAAATCAGTATTTCTTTAAGAAATTTAAGATCCATTGTTGCAATGCTTTTCTCCCATGAACATCTGTCCAATATTCCCCATATAATTTCAGAGCCACGTTTTGCTACCTATCTTCGATATTGCGGTAATGACAGGACAAAGGCTCTCAATCTTTATCAATGGAATTTACAGTTATCCTCTGCTTTTATTATTCCACTGCATATCTTGGAGGTTAGTATCCGTAATGCAGTTGTTGAAGCGTTGGAGGATGTTCATACATCAACTTGGCCGTGGAATCAAGGTTTCATAATTAGCTTGCCTGATCAACCATCTGGCTATAGTCCTAGAAGAAATCTTATGGAAGTGGCGCGAAGACAAACCACAATGGGAAAAGTTGTTGCTGACCTGAATTTTGTGTTTTGGGAGAAGATGTTTACTTCTCGTCACGATTCACGAGTTTGGAATACTCATATAAAATCCTTGTTTCCGAATGCCCCGACTATAATGACTGTTCAACAGATAAGGGCTTGTATTCATGACGATATTCGTGAAATACGGGAATTAAGGAATAGAATCGCTCATCATGAGCCAATATTTTCGCGTAGTGTAAGGGATGATTATGATAATATTCTTAAAATTATTTTTTGGCGAAACAAAGTGACATCTGAGTGGATGAATGGCTTTCAAACAGTAACAAAATTGATAGCAGAGAACCCAATCAGCTAGATCGCACTCTAACGATCGCTTCTAACGGTTCTTTTTTTAGCCATCTTTATTCTTGCCAATCTTCAAGTTTTAATCCTTCAACACGCTCAAATTCTCTAGTGTTGTGGGTTACAAGTATAAGATCATTCGCTAAAGCGATCGCCGCAATCTATAAATCAATCTATAAATCATAGCTTCCAATCGGAGTTCCCAGTTTTTGTAATTGGGCGCGTATTTGTCCGCAAATTAGGACTGGGGTTCTCTTTCCAATGGTTCTCCTTGCCATGTTCCAAATGTACTCAGAAATCGCTGTGACCATTGGCGCTTTTGAGTATTCTGGACGATTTGATACACCAATAAAATATCTAGTTTCTCTCCTGAATGTTCAGGAAGTTGAATTTGGAGTATGCCTTTTTCATCGACTCGGGCTGTCGTTTGGATGGTTTGCATTGTCTTACTCCCTATGAATATTTTCTGACAACATCAAAATCATCGAATAAATTTATAGCTTTGATGTTCGGATTATGGATCGCTGCGTTTGTAGGCAGAAGCATAATTTGTTTCGCAAATTATTACTAATTATAGCTTTTGGCAATTAAATTGATGCGATTAAATTCTCACAAATTTCTCACTAGAAGATTATTAAATCCTATCATCTTCTGTATTGAAATTTATATACCAATTTTCTTCAATCACAGCTTGTAAATATTTATCAAGTCTAGCGTTAGTTTTGATCTCGACAGATTTTTCATCTTGAGTTTGAGTATCTTTTAAATGATGAAGTGATGCTCTGGATATATATTGCTCCCGATTATTCTTTACTTTACTTTTCATTTAGTAATCTCCAAGGAACTTTTTTATATCTCTGGAAGTAAGACTTTGTTTACAATAATCAGGTATTCGTGTAACTTTTGATAATGTTTTCTTTTCAGCTAGTGAAGTACCATCACTAGCAATAGCAAGCTTGTACTCTCGGTCATTAATCAGTTTAGTCCATACCTTACTAACATCCGTTTGAGAAAATTGCCAGTCTAAAGTATTACCATCTATTTCAGCTAATGCATTTGCTACTTCAATTGTGGCACGATATCGATTAATTATCTCAGGCTCTAGACACTTCTTTATAATCTTGCGAAGTTTTTCTGGAATATGTTCTAAAAAAGCAGATCTATTTGGAAAGCGACTATTCCTAATATCAAACCGAAACTTATCTCTGTCAAAAGAAGATGTAGTCTCTCCATATGCGTGAAATTGTGCATAAAAATTTGAATTTCCGTTGCACATTCTATAGAGAGTTAACCCAAGCTGGTATACATCAAACAATGCTGTGAATTGATCTCCATTCAACGCTTCAGGAGGAAGCATCTTAATATACATCCTATCTTGAAATGCTTTTCCAGTGATATCAGTATGTCTAGATAATCCAAAATCAGAGATTAGAGCTTCGCCCCTTTCAGATAACAGTATATTGTCAGGCTTAATGTCAAAGTGAATGAGTCTTTTTGAATGGATATTATGCAAACCACTAGCTATTTGGCATCCCAAAACAACGATTTCACGAACAGTCAAAAATTTAGAATTTATGAGGTTATTAAGAGATCCGTTTTTATAGTAAGGCATAGCGATGTAAATATTATCGTTATCCTGACAGGCATAATGTATTTGTACAACATTTGGATGACTACTAAGATATAGTATTTTTGACTCATTAAAAAAAGTGTCTAAAGAGTCAAGGTTCTTCTTTGCTATTTTCTTGATTACAATTTCTGCACCTAGTTGATGGTCATCTGCTATATAAGTGTTTGAATTCTTTCCTTCTTGACCAATTTCACTTTTCAAATTAAAAGAAACTTGCGCGAAGTTATAGATATTAATCATAAACGGCTCCCAAAGCAGAGAAAACTGCTTCCTTTTGGTTCCCAGAAAGTGCTTTCCAATTTTCTACTTCTTCAAAATCTAGTTGCCCATCAATATATTTCTTGAAGTTGATTCGCTCAATACCAATTTTTGAAGATATGGAAGATATCTGCCCAACATAATAATAGTTTAAGGAACTACTCGCGAAAGCTTCTTGAATAACCCCTTCAATTTGAATTCTTTCGATACTTAATCTTTGGGCTGATGTTTCTGTAACTCTGATACCTGCCCTAGAAACCTGATATTCTCTAAGGACATCAAGTAGATTATTTCTAATATACTTAAGCGCATCAGGGAATGTAAATGCCAATGGTACTTTTATATCTTCTACATTAATAATTTTTCTGGCTTCTGAGTCGTAAATTGCGAAGGTAACTTCTTTTGGCGAGACTCTTATCCCTATTGT
>Ga0194061_1002149_pt1 | contig 10959 bp, 18 predicted proteins | sample SepL2221m_MetaG_FD_163423 | JGI IMG/M metagenome (GOLD analysis project Ga0194061, IMG submission 163423) | Anoxic zone freshwater microbial communities from boreal shield lake in IISD Experimental Lakes Area, Ontario, Canada - Sep2016-L224-21m | ecosystem: Environmental > Aquatic > Freshwater >...
GCGGGACGAACCGCCGCGACGGCACAAGCCAATGGAGCGGCAATTCTTGGTTAAAATCCACATCATCACGCTCGCCCGACTAAATCGGGCAACGCAGAAAGTTGCAGGCGAACTGAATCGCCACGGCTGTTGGGACGACCGGCTGAGAATTGTGCCGGTCGTCCTTATGTCGGTAGGATTTGCATATGGCTGGCAGTGGTACGGGAGCAGCGGTGAAATCTGTATACCGCGCATATCAATTTCAAAGCTGCACGATTTTTTCTCGGGCAGTTATACCAGTCTCGCCGACGTACTCCGCCACGAGTATGGTCACGCCGTTGCAGACACGCACCGGGGGCTGTTTCGATCCCGGCGCTTTACAGCGGCGTTTGGCAGACCGCATGAATCGATTGACCGATTCGAATACGCCCCGGCGACCCACATCAGCCGTTACGCGGCGACAAATCCCAGCGAAGATTTCGCCGAAAACTTCATGTTCTTCATTCGGCATCGTGGCAATCTCCCATCGAAGCACAGCACACCCGCCATCCGCAGGAAATGGCAGTTCATAAATGCGCTCTGCCGCGCAATCAAAAGCGGTTGCGCGCGTTGGTAAAGCATCCTGGCATCCCCAGCTAAATTTCCAGCGTTTTTGCGGTATAATACTTCGAGCACGGCTTGTTCTCTTCCCTGCCAATCTCGCCTGAGTTTCTTTCGTATTTTTTGTCGGATCTAAAACTCCTTTCCCCTTGCGCCTCGCAATCAATTGGCACCGGCGCCAAGGGGGCGTGTCGGTGTCTTTTCCGACCGCCCTCTATTGGAGAATTCAATCATGAGTGTCCGGACATTGAACCGCATCCCGCCCCGTCGGCGGGATTTGATCTTTGGAGAAATCTGCGATCTGGTTCGCGAAAGCGCTGGTATCGACCGGTCGTTGCAAGGCGTCATCGGCGAAGGTCTCGTCGCTGACGAGAGCCTTGAAGCGATTGTCAAACTTCTGCGCTCCGAGTTCCGCCGCGTGGAAAAGCGCCGCGCCAAGTGCGCCGCGTAGGTCCGTCCGATCCCCGCAGCACCAGCGCGCAAATCAAAACACCCTCGCCGCGCTGTGTAGCGCGGCGATTTTTTGTTCCCATTCTTTAAGGAGGCCAACATGGCCGTAACAGTTCGTCACGGCGTGAATCAACTCACGCTCAATACCTTGGCTGGAAAGACCGTCGCGGAAGTCCGCGATGAGGTCGCCAGCCTGCTCAATATCCCTGCGTCGTCGCAGGTTCGCATCAACGGCGCGATTGCCGATGACATCGACATCGTCGGCGAAAACGCGTCGGTTGAGTTCGTGAAAGTTGCCGGTGAGAAAGGCGTGGTCGGCTGCTCAGCGTGAGCGGCGGCCCTTCTCGTTCGGATTTAGTCCGCGGCGCGCCCTGCCTCCTTCCAGCGGGGCGCGCCGCGCTTTATTTGGAACATTCCATTTATGGCCATCAAAGAAAATAAATTACTGACCATCGACGGCGACATGGTTCGCGTCGAAAAGCGCATCATCGAACGCACCGTCAGAACCACTGATTTTCTGGCGGAATTGGCCCGGCAGCAGGCGGTTGATACAGGATTGCTGCCATCCAATTGCCGCCTGATGTCGCGCGTCTTCGACAAACAAAATCGTACGCGAACCATCTATGTCATCGAATTTCAGCCCGGCCTACGAACGATCCAATTCTCACCGGAGCGCCAGTCGCCGGACATCCGCGAATTGAAATTGTCGTGGCCGCGCACGCTCTGGTTTGTGCGCTGCATTTTCGCGCCCGGACAAAACACCACGATTGTCGAAGATGTTTGGCCAGCGAGCATCGCTCAAACACTGGACACATCCCTGTTGGACACGCCGCTCAGCCAAATCTTGATGCCGAATATTTACGATTCCGGAAACGGTGCGGTATGCCTGGGCAATCTTTCAGTGGCGGACTCGCAACCGATTCATCAGCGCATCGACAAGATTCTGGCGGAGATTCTCAATTCGCTTTGGAACACCGACCTGATGCCGCCCTTCAAAGACACCGGAATTGAAAGCCTGGATGATTGGGCATTGCAAAGCGCGACGAACCCGGAATTTCAAACGCAGATTCACTTCCCTCCGCATGCCTGGGAAACACTCGGCGGAATGCTGCGGCATCTCGTGGAGGCCGGCTCATGAGAACCGGTTCATCTGATGAAGTCGGCGATTTGGCGTGCTCTGTTTATGAAGCGGTCTTCCGCGAAACCGAGTCTTTTCGCGACGGCAACGTGGGCGCTGATCTCGCGTACCTGTTGGGCGCGATACTCAAGAATACGCCGAATGACGTCCGGCTTGATTGCGAAAACGAAGGCGCGCACGAGGGAATTCTTGCGGCTCTAACTGATGCGTTTTTGCCGGAACATGCAGTATGGAAATTCGTTCAGCGCGATACATCTGCCTCGCCAGAGCTAGCTGCGCAAACACGCCGCTCGCGGAATGCTACCTCTAAAGTTGAATTCAATTCCATCGACGAGGCGCTGTCGCGTTGTCGTGACACTGAAACAAAATCCCTCGAAGAATTCCTGGATTTGATGCTCGACGAAGACCTCGACGTGCTGGCGCAACTTCCCGGCACGCCGGGGCAAGTGCTGTCCGCACAATTCACATATTACATTCGCTCGTCGGTCAATTTGACCGAAGCGTTGAAACGCAATAAAGCAAATTCACAACCCCTCATCGAAACCATTCACCGGCTGCCCGAAATCAAAAAGCGCCGCCGCAACTCAAGGAGCAATGATCATGATCTCGCTGCATCCGATTCCGAAGCCGCCACCTGACCAGCGCGCTGCGTTTCCCCCAGACAACTTGTGTTTCTTGGCAGGCGCAAACGGCTTGTTCAAGCAAGTGCGCAATGACTTTTATTCCGCTCGCGTCAAAACCGACGAGGTCGCCGGTCTGGCTGAATTGAAAGATGAAGCATCGTTGAACGTCCCGGCACTGCCGCTGGATTTATTCCGGCGCGTAGAATCGTTCTTCGCTGCCGTATTCGAAAAATATCGCAGCGAAGCGGTCGTACTGCTCCGGTGCAACCCGACATTGCGTGAATGGCGCGTCGTCGTACCACGCCAATCCGTGCGCGGACTGCGCGTGTCGTACGATCTTGCCACATTGCCGCCGGCACCGGAGGGCTTTGAACTCTTCGGCACAATCCACAGCCACGCAGACATCAGCGCATTCCACAGCGGCACCGACGACCGCGACGAAATCCATTTCGATGGCCTGCATATCACCATTGGCGATCTCGACAAACCGTCGCGCAGTTACGCATGCCGTTGGATGCTGGCCGGGCGAGCATTCACCACGTCCATGGCGGAAGTCGTCGAGAGTCCGCCGCTGCCTCCCGCCGATGATGAATGGCTCGCTCAGGTTGTCCACCTCGAGCGGATGAAGGAATCTGCTCCTGTACAGCCGAAAGCGGAAGAGCAGATCAAAACCAATCTGCTCGAAGATCTCGGAGCCTGGTCTGATTTTTATGGCCAAGAGTTCGAGAACCGCGAAGATCTCAAGGATTACCTGCTGCATCTGCGTGAAGAAATAGACGAGCACCTGGCCGAATGTCATTCCATCCCATAACTTTACCTGGAGAAAATCATGTTACGCAATATCCGCGTGATCACAGTGATCGGCTGCGGCGGGATCGGTTCGTGGCTGCTCCCGCCACTGCTGCGCTTTTTGAACGCAGAACGCTTCGCCGGTGAAATCCACCTTTGGGACGGCGATCATTTTTCAACCGGAAACTCCGAACGCCAAGAGTTCGATCCCGGAGCGCTGGGACTGCCGAAAGCTGAAGCGCTGGTCGAACATTTCAAACTGCTATTTCCTGTGTTGCGCCTGCGCGAACACAATATCTATGTGTCGGATAAAAACATTCACGACGCAGTTAGCGAATCATCATTGGTCATCAGTTGCGTGGACAACCACCCCGCCCGCGCGTTGATTGAACGCCGCGCCATTCAGTTGCGCGATTGCAATGTGCTTTCAGCTGGCAACGAACGATACGATGGCAATGTCCACGTGTTGCTCCGCGCCGCTGGCAAAACGCTGACGGTTTCCAATCTCGAACGTCATCCTGAAATCGCCACGGCCCGTGGCGGCGATCGCGCCAAGCTCGGCTGCGAAGACCTCGTGTCCCAGGGCGAAACACAGTTACTGGTCACCAATTTCGTCGCCGCCGCCGCGTTGTTTACAGCATTCCACTTGCTCTGGAACCATGGCCAGCGCACAGGACGGCGGCGGCATATTGGTTTGCCTCAGGAAGTGTTCTTCGATGCCGCGTCGTGCGCCATGTCACTGGTCACGGCGCAGCGGGAATGAGGAGATCGATCAATGGCCATTCTCATTCTGAATCCAACTTCTCTCGCTCGAGCGTGTGACTCTGAAGCAGAAATTGAAATCCCCGATTTGGACGTCAAAGACAGTCGCGAATACTACGACCAATTCGATGGCGACGGCGTTTGGATATCCAGCTACATCGGCTTTCTTGAAAAGGCCGTCAGAGAGCGCTGCCATTTGCGGCAGTTTGAATTCACCGACGCGGATGCTGTCCGCAAAACTCTGTTCGATGAAATCCCATCCGACCACGTCCGTGCGCTGCTGATCGAATTCACCAACCGGCATTACAAAGATTGGCATGAGTCTGATGTAAGCCTGCCTGATTACGACGATGTGCGTTCAGATTGCAGGAGTTTTTGCGACGATTGCGAATATGCCTACGAAAATACCTATGGTACTTACGATGGCCCGTCGGCAGATGACGTCGATGCGGACGAGGACGAGCTTGATCAATTGGTCAGCAAGCAGGAACGGCTCGAACGCAAGCGTCGAAACCGCGAGCGCGATGCCGAACGACAGCGACGCCAGCAAGCACAGTACGACGCTGAAAGCGAAGTCGTGGATTCAGAATGGATTTGTGACACCGACTGCGATTCATTCCTCGATCACGTCAGCAGTGAGTACCGCGACGCTTTCGACGGGAACATCCCCGCGCTTGAACAGCGCTTCAAAGAGTTCCTGATTGAACGCGGCGAGAAAGATTTCCCGCCGCTGATCATCGAACTGGCGCGGAATCGTCAGTAGTCAATCCAAATATTTTTAAAGGAGGTCCCATGAAACGCGAGGGCGAAATCGTTCTGACCATCCGTGAGGATGGGACGGTACGCCTGCAAATCGTCAACAACGACAGTCCCGGCCACGGCGAATTGTTGACACCATTTGAGCAACTTTTGTCCGATGGCGACGCGGCACGTGTACACGCACACCGACACGACCACACACATACACAACACGCTCATCTCCGGGACGGAGGTGAGCTCAAATGAGTTGCTACAGCATCGTGACACTTCAATTGGCACTCAAAGCCACGCCTGACGAAATCCTCGAAGCCGCTCGTGCGATGAATCTCACCGTCTCGCAAAAAAGCGATCTCGTCATTGTTGCCGGAGTCGTTCAATTCAACCGCACATCCACGCAGTCTGCCTGGAGCATTAACGCCCCAAGCAGTTTTGATTCAAAACGTCTTCAACGCGAACTGGCCCGCGCCAAAGCTCTGTCTGAGGCGCGGCGTCTGGGATATCGCGTCACGCGGGAGGAGCGGCAGGATGATCGCATTGTCCTGCGGCTCGCCGTTCGCTGATTTTCCATTCACCCACAATACACAAGGAGGAGTTCCATGCACGTCTTTGCCCACGCCGGGCATCCCCATGATTTTTTCGCCGGTCTTGTGATCGGCGCAATTTTGTCCGCAGTGTTCCTGTTAATGCGGATCATCTCCCGGCGCACGTAAGCGTCGCCGACTTTTTTCGGAGACATTCGTGAAAATACTCAATCAAATCGGGACTGTCTTTTTTACAGACAATCTCGCTGCCGTCACCACAGAACGCGTTCGCTCGGCTCTTGTGGCATCCAATCTCGATCCTACTTTTGCCCGCGATTTATCCAAACGTTATTGTTTCTCCCGAGCCAAAAACCGCATGCAGGCCGATGGCCTGATTGATGAAATCGAAGAGACGCCCGAGCGCTGGACGTGGCAACTATCCCGCCGCTTCCGGGAAGCAGAACATCTCGGGTACGAATTCGATTCGTCATTCTGGTTCGACAAGGGCAATGAAGATGTCGGCGCGGACAATCCTTCATTGCTGGAGCGCGTTCGGGAATTGTTTTCCAAATACGGCGGGCTGCACCTTCCCACAGATTTGACGAAACTCGTGCGCCGTATCTTTGACCGTCAGAAAGGAATGATCTCGCTGCGCCACTCCGGCGCCATCTATTTTGTGCCGGTCGAGAACCGTGTTCTGATGAACCGTGTCGCGGCGTTCATCAAGGATCTCGGCGGCGAATGTATCACCGCCGAAATCGGCGCTGACAATGCGCTGATCCGTGACAAGGCCCAAACAATGTTGGTCGAATCCGTCCGCAAGGACCTCGACAGCATTGTCAGTGAAATCCGTGAATTGTCCGCCGACAACGCATTGCTCTCAGCGCGCAAGGCCGGAAATCGCTGGAAAGAACTTGCCGCACAGTTGGACCGCATCAAGACGTTTGCGCGCAGCCTCAACGCCGACACCTCCGATCTCCTGCGCAAAACGCGGAACTCTGAGCTGGATTTGGCACTGGTGGCGCAGGCCGATCTGGATGTCATTGCCGCGCTAGCACACGCCGGGAAGGTCGGCACGGCGCTCGGGCAGATTGCAAGAACAGCGTTTTCGGGTGAACTCCCGCCGTTGAACAGTGCGCGCGTTCGCGCCGCGCTGCCGCCGCTGGACTTCGCCGCAATTTGTCCCGACGCCGTGCTCCCCTGCGTGGCCGCGCACCAACCCGTTCTGTTGGAGGTATATTAATGGAGGTACTCAACGACCTGGTGGCCGCGCTCAAAGCGCGGCTGCCGGGGATTCATCTGCGCACGATCGAAGAAGCCCGTGCGCTGGAAGCGTTGCGCCAGACCACTGCGGCGCTCTCGGGACAGCTGGTTCCGCGAGTGCTCTGGCGCTGGTCTTCTGCGTCTGGCTTGTGGAGACTCAGACTAAACGACGACGAACCGGACCGCTCGCTCCGTGAACCGTGCGGCTTCGAGGAAGCGCTTGTCGCGCTGCGCGACACCGAAGAAATGGCCGTACTGGCGCTGCTTGATCCGTGGGACGAACTCGGCCGACCTGTTTATCAACGCTATTTGCGAGAAGCGCTCGCGAACGCGCGCGGCAGTGGAAAAGCGATTGTCCTCGTCGGTCGCGATTGGAACATCCCGCTCGAACTTCAGGCAGATATTTTCATTTGCGATTTGCGCCTGCCGCGCAGAGCGGAGTTGGAAGAATACATCCGCAGTCTATGCGTTCTGTATACGGAAAAGCTCGCCGGCAAAGTCGAAATCAAGCAGGACTCAATTCCCGACCTGGTGCGGGCATGCGCGGGGTTGACGCTGGAAGAAACCAAATCAATCGTCGCACTGTCGCTGGTCCGCTTCAAAGCCATCGGCCCCGAATCGATCAAAATGGCAATCCGTGAGAAACGCCAGATCGTCCGACGCGGCGGCATTCTGGATTATGAAGAGCCGGCCAAAGGCATGGCCGACATCGGTGGACTGGCGCAACTGAAGCAATGGATCGCGAAGCGTGGTCCATTGTTCGGCGAAGCCGCGCAGAAAGCAGGCATCCAGGCGCCGAAGGGAATGTTACTGGTCGGCGTGCCGGGAACTGGGAAAACGCTCTGCGCACGTGCCGTGGCTGCCGCCTGGAATCTGCCGCTGGTTCGCCTGGATGCGGGCCGCTTGTTCGGTTCGCTCGTCGGCGAGACCGAAGGAAATCTCCGAGCTGCATTGCGCACGGCAGAAGCTGTATCACCGTGCGTGTTGCTCATTGATGAAATCGAAAAGGCGTTCGCACCAGGTGCCGGCGGCGACGGCGGAACATCGGCGCGCGTCTTCGGAAGCCTCCTTGCCTGGCTCCAGGACAAACAAAGTCCGGTGTTCGTCGTCGCGACAGCGAATGACATTTCAAAGCTGCCGCCGGAGTTCTTACGCAAAGGCCGCTTCGATGAAATCTTCGCCGTCGATCTTCCCGACAATGCCAGCCGCGCCGAAATCCTCGGCATTCACTTGCGCCGCGCCGGGCGTGAATTTACGAAGCAGGACATCATGGCCACCGCCCGCTCCGCGAAAGGATTTACCGGCAGTGAGCTTGAAGCCGCCGTGCAAAGCGCGTTGATCGAAGCTTTCAGTGATGGCGCACGTTCACCGTCACTGAATGATCTTTCCAGCGCGCTGAAATCCACTGTCCCGCTTTCGAAAACCATGTCCGAACGCATCGACGCGATCCGCGAATTCTGCAAAAGCGGACGCGCCGTGCCAGCCGGCACGACTCTCGAAGACGATGCCGCCTCGCAGCGAGTATCGCCGTCGGTTGAATTGTGAGGGCCCAAATGGCTTCGAAGAAACAACGTCGACAACTCGTGCGTGATCGCCCGCAATCATACGAGCACCGCACCGAAACCGTTCTGTACGCGCTCAAGCACGCGCTGCAATCCGCAAATTATTTGACGCTCTTCCTGACTGAACAGCTCGGCACAGATTGGCAGGATTTGGACCACTTGCTCGCCGCTGCACGTTCGGAACTAAAACAGGCCGACGTCTGGCTCGCAAAACAAGAACACAGGAAGCGCTGATTTTCAATCGTCACCCGTGGAAGGAGAAAGGAAAATTTATTATGGTCCAATGGGACAAGTTGGCTATCGCTGTAGCGACTGCCGCACTCGCCGCCGCTTCCGCGTTCTTCGCGGAAACCGTCGCCAAGACGCAGAGCAAGTAGCTGCCATCGCCGGGCCGTCCGCAAGGACGGCCCGGCTCCCAATTTCTTTTACGTATCTGCTATAGAAAAGGTGAAAAAAATAATCCCGTGGTACCGAATTACGGCCTTCGCGTACCGGAATACGGGCTCAAATGCCTGAGGATTAAGATCATGATGCTGCACAACAACCCCTTTTCTGGCGGACTTAAACCGCCTAAAAAGAGGGGTATTTACTCTGGATCTTTAAGCAGCTGTTTGTTGGTTAATTTCGGGAAGGGGGACACCTTCAACTTGTCCGGCGACAAGATCATTAAGAAGCTTGTCGCGTCCATTCCCGCCAATTTGGTTCCAGCGAACGGAGACGCTGTGTCGCCCGAGATCCAACTCGACCTTGGCGGTCCAACCCGCTGCGACCGCTGGGCACCCGAGATCGATACGATGCGCAAGAACGGCATCGGATGGCGTCAGATCGGTCGCGTGACCGGTCTTGGCCACGCCAATGCATCCACAGCATGGAAACGCTGGCGGGACGCGCAGACCGGCATCGCATAGCGCCGATGCCGACACTCAACAATTCACACACTTTCTGGCCCAGCATTTCGCTGGGCCTTTTTATTTTCAAAGGAGATCTTTTTACATGGAAGAACAGTACAAAAAACTCAGCGACGCCATCACGAAGGTACTACGCAAACGATGGGAGAGTGAACGGGAAGAAAATCCGCATTCACAATCGAACGGGCAAGGATTGAAAATCAGGAACACCATGCCCGACGAGCCTTCGCCGCAACATCCCCCTGTGCCGCATACCGCCTCCACCAAACGTCGCAAATTAAATTGAACTTAGCCGGGCCGTCACTGATGACGGCCCGGGATCAATTTCTTTTTTAGCTATTGGCTTGGGTGACGATTATTCGCGTTTGAATCCAGAACGGTTTTATAGGATGCCCGCGCTTTCATCGCCGGGGATGATATAGAGGGTCTCACACTGCAAGGCGTCGTGGCCAGCGCCCCCGCACCGGTCCTCGGCCTGGCGAAACTCGCCTACTCCGGAAGTGACGCTCTCGGTGCACTATCTGGATAAGGGCGACTGCAAGGTCTCGCTCATCTACGACTCGGGCGATGAGGTGGTGCGCGTAAATGGCCGTGTCCCCGGAGCCTGCAAGCCCGGCGGCGAGTTCCAAATCGGCAACTTCTGCACCCTCTTGATTACCGTCGACGGGGCAGAAAATGTTCCGCTTCGCACATCGGAATGTGCCAGAGGATGCAGTAGAAAATTCAGCGCCGGGATGTGAGCCGTGGCGACCCATCCATAACCGATCACGCCCACTCGAATTTTTTTGGCCATTCCACTGTCTCCTGTCCATAAGGGTTCGCTAGAAGAGTACCCCTGAAATTGTTCGGGCGCGCGGTTTTGTGGCAGATGCAGCTTTTTGAAAATTTATTAATTTTTAAAAGCGAGATTTGAAGATGTGCGGCGTAAGTGATTGAAGAACGAAGCAGTTGCGAGGCGCTGTTTTTGGGTATTCGCGAAACCGCTCGCTGCGCTGAATCGGGCGCATTTTGGATGTAAGAAACGTTGAATTTGAAATTATTTTTCGGCTGCAAAGCACAGGGGAAAGTCCGATGAACAGAATCAATTCGAATGAAACATCGTCGGCCTTCCACGCACTTTCCGCGTACCGCACTCTGCTGCTTGCGGGTGTCTTCGCCACCCTGCTCGCCACGCCCGCCGCCCACGCCGCCACTTATTACTGGGATGATAACGCCGCGACCGCTGGTTTCGGCACGGCCGGCGCGTCCACCGGCACTTGGGCGGCACCAACTGCGGGAACAGTAGCCGGCTGGTCCCTCAGTGCCGCAGGAACCAATGCCTTTGCGGCCTTCACCACCGGCACAGGTGACACCCTCAACTTCGGCAACGGCGCCACCGGCCTCGCTGCGGGCACCATCACGGTCAGCGGCACCGTGGCTGCCGGGAACATGACCTTCGCGTCCGGGTCCGGTGCCATCGTCCTCTCAGGCGGCACCATCAATCTGGCTGCCACCTCTACCATCACCGTTGACAACGCCTCGAACACCATCAGTTCCATCCTCGCGGGCGCGGCCACCAGCTTCACCAAGGCCGGCACCGGCACCCTCATCCTCACCGGCGTGAAC
>Ga0194061_1002150_pt1 | contig 10938 bp, 7 predicted proteins | sample SepL2221m_MetaG_FD_163423 | JGI IMG/M metagenome (GOLD analysis project Ga0194061, IMG submission 163423) | Anoxic zone freshwater microbial communities from boreal shield lake in IISD Experimental Lakes Area, Ontario, Canada - Sep2016-L224-21m | ecosystem: Environmental > Aquatic > Freshwater >...
ACATTGTCCTCGAAACATGGCTCAATGTGGCGCAGAATCTTGTCGTCTATCCCGCCGTCATAGCAGCACAACTCGCGGCCGAAATGCCGTTCATGATGTCAGAAAATATCATGATGGAAGCCGTAAAACTCGGTGGTGACCGCCAGGAACTTCACGAACAAATCCGCGTTCACAGCCAAGCCGCAGCGGCTCAAGTCAAACAATTCGGCAAGCCGAACGACCTGCTCGAACGCATCGCAACCGACCCCAGTTTCGACAACGTCAAAAACAAGATTTCAGAGATCGCCGATCCTGCGCGTTACGTGGGGATGTCAGTCGAACAGACGGACCGATTCTTGAAAGACGAAGTCAAACCCATACTCGACGCTCGAAAAAGCTTACTGGGATTGACTGGACAAGTGAGTGTGTAAGTAGAGCCGATTTTTAATCGGCTCAGTGACGTGCGAAAAGGGTAAGAGCCGATTAGAAATCGGCTCTACGTTTTGAACTAGTGTTTAGAACGCCACTTGGAAGCTGACCACAAAGCTGTTGTCGCGGACATTGTGGAACGTCCGCTGAGGATTGTGCTGCTCGGGGTTGATCACCGCGTTGTAATTCACTTGAATCTTGGCGTTGTGATCCTTGATGTAATAATTGATGCCACCCGTGTACACCTGTGTCGAGAACACATCTGTTTTCGACGGATCGATCAAATCAGACGTGAGCACGTTTTGGAATGTCTGGTACCGAAATGCGATTTCAAGCGGCTTCAAATACTTGATCGCGTTCTTGTTCTGTCCAAACAGTCCGCACTTGTCGAACAGCGCCGTTTGATTCAACTTGTATCCCGCAGCTGCGTACCAACCCGAAACCGAGAATGCGCGGCCATTGCTCTGCGCCAGCGCTGCGTTCGATTCAAGCAAATTCAAATACGACGTGCCACCTTGGCCGGTGAAATCAAGCACCGAACCAGGGACGTTCTTGTCTTTGAACCAGCCCCATTCGCCGCGCGCCCAGAAGCCTCGGAACGAACCGCCCGGCGCGTAATACGCCCACGCATCCTGACGCATCGCGAACGTCCGACGGCGTCCCAGATTGTTCGCCGGATTGATGATCGGATCCGATCCGCCGGACTCGCCGTGGTAACCAAATTCGTTGGAATAACCGAACTCTAAATCACCCATACATTCATTGCTGATCGGACGAACCAACATACGCAATGCAATATCCTTGCCGTCATTGCCATCAGAACGATTGGCACCCCCACGATTGTTACCTTGAAAATTCGACTGGTGGAAATCCGTCCCGCCATTGAACACCCCGGCCCAATATTGGAAGCGGTCGTTGATCCACGAGCCGTGAATTTGTGCACCGAGATCGCGGTCGTTTCCGAGAATCCCAACAAAGGAGCGCTCAACGAAATCCAACTGAGCACTGCTCCGCATGCCTTCTTCACCGAACGGCGGCACGAACTGGCCGATTTGAAAATCGTGATGCCAGTCAAAATCGCCCGGGTGTTTGGCGCTGTCGTGAAAATTGATGTACGCGTCTTGAAGCAATCGGTTGCCGCTGCCTGTACCAAATTGCAGATTGTTGACAGTCTGGAAATTGCCCAGCAAAAATCCATTCGGATCAATCGCGATTTCAGGCGCGACGTTGTTATTCATTTTGAAGATAGTCGTGCCATTGGCCTGATTATAAGTGGACAATGGAACCGTCGTGTTTTCCGCAGCAGGATCGATCATCACGTATGCCGTCACGTAATCATTGGCTTTGAGCGTGAAATTCAATTGTGCGCGGCGAATCTGAAACGTCGAATTGTCATTCGCATCGTTGGTGTCAAAAATTCCGGCGGACGGCTGGTTGAAAAGCCCTTGGCTATCGCGCTGATATTGGATGTACCATGCCTGCAACAAGCCACCGACACGCAACCGCCCATCTTGGCTGCGTACGGTCGTGTCAACCTTTTTCTTGTCCAACGCTTTGTCTACTTTGCTGGACGTGCCTTTCGCCACCTTGCTCTTTTCAAGGTCCTTCTTCAACTCTTCAATTTCTTTGACAATTGCGTCCGCTTCGGTCTTCAACTTCGCTTCGTCCTCACCGCACGAGGCTCCGCGAAACGGAACAACCGACACCAGTATTGCCGCGCACACGACTCCCGCGATGGATGCCCGCGAAAAAGCCATTGATTACCTCCGATGGAAATATAGACGGCTTACCCTAACATATTCCCGTTCATTGTCACTGACATTTCTACTGTTTTTTATCGGACTATTAGGTTAGCCACCGAACCGAAAAAATTTACCTCATCGATCCCGAGCCTATTTCTTATTCATCAATTTCGCCGCAGCCGAATTCAAAAACACTCTCCGATGCCCACATCCTGGAACAAAAATCTCAGTGAACGGTTGAGGAGGTAATGTGATCGGATCATCCTTCCGCCCATTCGTACGCATCAAATCCGTCACGTACACAACCGGCCCATTCACTTTCCACATCGCGTCGAGCTGAGCATCATCGGTCAAATAAATCGGAGGCTTGCCCGGAAACGAAGGCGGGCGTCGATAAGGGCTGTCAGAATTCATCACGTAAACAAATCGCGGGCCTTTCGCGTTGACGCCCAGATAAAACGCCGTGCCTCCAGCAGCTCCGATTTCGAGCGACCCTTCCGAGACCCAAACCGCATCCGGCCCCATGATCGGTCCCAATGTAGCGATCATACGTTTGGACGAACGCACGCGATCAAACGCCGCAAATCCCGCCGTGTTCGACGCCTCGCCGATTCCGATCATCAGACACAACGCCATCAACGCCGCGATCGTTTTTTCGAACCACAATAACACGCCACAGAGAGCCAGTCCGATGCCGATGTACAACGCGAATCCCGGCATAAATTCAAGCGTCTCGGGAGCGACTTTTAAATCGGATAGAGTATTCAACATCGGAGCCACGCGCTGGCCGACAACAGCAATGGCCACTCCACTCAAGAACGCTGTCACCGCAGCCAATTTCCGTCCGCGCCGATACGGTTGCCCACTCATCGCCGCCCACCATCCGCCTGCCAGCACCGCGAACGCAGGCAGTGTCGGGAGGCTGTAATAAATCAGTCGAGCCGGAATTGGGACGAACAGTAACGTCGGCAACAATGCGCCCAGCGCGAGAATGGCGACCGCGTCGGTCACATGCCGATCATCGCCTGACCAGTGAGACGCTTTTTTTACGCTGAACGATACGATCTGCGGCAGGAACAGCGCCCACGGTGCAATCCACACGCACGCAATAAGCACGAACGTCGTCGGATTGGTCTTGGACGCGCTATAGTCTGGGGGCCAGCGCTTGTCGAAGATACGGTTCCAGTGCTCGTTGATCATCGCGTATTTGAGAAATCCTGGGTTGCGTACTTCAATCATGACCAACCACGGCGCAACAATCAGCGCGATGATCAGCAGCCCTAATAAGGGGCGGCACTTTCGGAGCGCACCGTTTTTCCGCAACCAAGAATACGCTCCCAACACAGCAAACGGCAGCCCCAATCCGATCAGACCCTTCGACAACACCGAGATGCCAATCGTCACATAAAATGCAGCCCATCCGCGCGCGCAATCCGGATCTTTCAGCGCTTTCCACAAATAATAGAGTGACGCCAAATAGAGGACGCTGAGCAATTCATCGATCAGTAATTGATGCGAGAACAAATACCATCCGGCCGAGACGCCGAGGATACACGCTGCCGCGCGCCCTGCCTGAGCGCCCCACAATTCACGCGCCCACTTCCACGCCAGCACCACGCCCAGCCAGCCGATCAATGCCTGCGGAAATCGAGCCGCCCACTCGGAGATTCCGAAGAGCGTGTAACTCAGCGCAATCGCCCAATAGAATACCGGTGGTTTGTTTAAGTAGGGTGCGCCATTCAAGCGCGGCGTCACCCAATCGTTATTCAACACCATCTCGCGACCGACGCCGGCGAAATGGCCTTCATGCGGCTCGTAAAGTCCGTAGCTGCCAATGCCATAGACCATCGCCGCGAAAATTCCGCCCAGCACAATAATGTCCCAGAACGAAACGATTGTTTTGCCCGGTCCGGTTGGAATTGCACATACGCCCGTTTCGCAGGCCGTTGAATTGGTAGCGCTCTCTTGCATTATCCGTCCAAAGGGTTTACTGTCTTTTCTAAGCACGTACTATCGCGCAAATTTCGAATTTTGAAAATGAAAATCGAGAAATCATTGTCGCTGTTCAGTCATCCAGCTAAACGGCTTCTATCCGGAAGGGAAATTGACAAGCGGAATGCCTTCGCTTCAATTTTTTATAGAATCATTTATTTTATCTGTTAAATACAGTTGCACTTCACACATGAAGTGTTATTGTGTTGCGCTCTTGAAGCGGAGCTTTGGATTGCTTCGTGGAATTTCAGTTATTTGGATCTCGATAGAAAGCGAAGAAAGAACGCATGGGCCATTCACTCAGTGCCGATAAACGCGAACGCCAGAACGTCAAGCGCGCGAAAAAGAACCGCGAAAATCGCGTCACGTTGCGCAAAGAAACCAAGCGCATCGCGACCGTTATTGCCGAAGGAAACGTCGACGTCAAGAAGACGTTGTCCGAAGGCTTCCGCGCCTACGATTTGGCCGCTCGAAAGAACGCCATTCCGAAAAAGCGCGCCGACCGCAAAAAGTCCCGCTTGGCTCTCGCGCTGAACCGCGCCGTCAAAGCCGCCGCGCCTGCCGCCAAGTAGCTTCGCGCAGCTGTTCTCGCCTCACATTATTTTAACCACGCGGGTCCGTTTGTATTCATCGGATCCGCGTGTTTTTTCACAACTGGCCTCGACTCATTCGCTGCGAGATTTCCATGCTTGATTGCGTTTTGACGGCTTAACATTCCCAAATCGCGCTGGAAACTTTTCGAGAAAATGGTAGTCTAACCAGATCAATACCGGCGTATTACGTTCTGATAATCTAGGTTGTAAACAGCGGACTTTTTAGTCAGGTGCCGCTCAACCAACCAGTCTCCACCGACATAAGGGTCTCGGCTCAATGGCCGACAGCGCAGATCACGACACCGTTCCGAGCGCTCCAAGCGAATCGGCTTCCAGCCCACCAGAAACAAACGCGGCGCAATGCGCGCGGTATGCGGACATTATTGTCGAGCTTGGATACTCCACACGCGATCGCCTCGATCCCGTTCTCCGCACCGTCGTTGAATCCGGTGGTGACGCGGCAGATTTCAGTTCGCGTGTGATCGAATCCGGACTGATCACTCGCGAACAGAGCCGTGCCTGTGAACGCGCGTTACGCGGACGCTCGTCAATCGGTGGGTTTTCAATCCTCGAAAAAGTTGGGCAAGGCGGCATGGGTACCGTCTTCCGCGCCCGTCAAATCAGCATGGACCGCATCGTCGCAGTCAAAATCCTCGCGCCAAAATTCGCGCAGGATCCAGCCTTCAAGCAGCGCTTCCTCAACGAAGCGCGAACCTGCGCCAAGCTCAGCCACCTCAACATCATTAACGGTATCGATTGCGGCGAAGACAGCGGCTACACCTATTTCGCAATGGAATTCGTCGAAGGCCGTACCATCAAGCAGGTGCTGAAAGAAAAGAAGCGGCTTGAACCCGACGAAGCCTTCGACATTATTCGCCAGATTTCGACAGCCCTGTCATACGCGCGCAAATTCGACATGGTTCATCGCGACATCAAGCCCGACAACATCATGCAGACACCTGCCGGCGTCGCGAAATTATGTGACCTGGGTCTGGCGATGGAAGCGGAGCACAACGAAAGCAACAACGCGGTCAGCACCGCAACGCCCGAATCGTCCGCATCGAAACCCAGCGAAACCGACGCGAAACCCGCTGGAAAAAAAGACGAACATCGCCTCGCGCTCGGCACACCTCATTATATGTCGCCTGAACAGGCGCGTGGCGAAAAGAACATCGACGCCCGAAGTGACATCTATTCGCTCGGCGCCACGTTTTATCATCTGCTCGTCGGCGATACAATCTTCACCGGCAAATCGAGCACCGAAGTCATGACGCGCCACGTCGTGGAAAGCGCGCCGAATCCGTGTACGCTCGACCCCGAACTTCCGCCCGGTCTAGGCATGATCATTTCAAAAATGATGGCCAAGGACCCAGCTGACCGCTTCGCCAACGCCGACATGTTGATCGCCGATCTCGACGCGGTTAAAAATGGCCGGCTGCCTGAGGCGACTGGCTTCAACGCTCGAACCTCGTGTGCTATTCTTGGCGATGAGGCGCTGAAGCGGTTGCGCGCGGGCGGTGTTCCAACCTGGCGGCGGCTACTGCCGCATGTCGCCGCTGCACTCGTACTGGGCGTTATTGCGTATCTGACCGCCATAAATTTAGGATCGAAGCCTGTTGTGATTGGGCAAGGTCCAGGACCAAATCCCAACACAACCGTCGCGCCATCTACAGTCCTAGCGACAACCAGCACAATCCCCTCTCCTTCTCCGCGCCCGGCAGATACGACGAAGTCCAATGACGACCCGCCAAAGCCAGAGGTCACGACAACGAAAGTTGCTGTAACAAAAGTGCCGTTACCTCCTAAAGTGATCGAAAAGCCCACCGTTCCCGACGTCGTCATTGAGCCGCCCCCGCCGCCGCCGATCATCCCCGTGATTCCGCAGTTGCCACGTCCGGAATTCAAGCCGACTGCCGACATTTTGTACGCGCGTTTCCTGCATGAATACGAGATGCGCGCTGGCAAAAAAGATATGGAGACGGCAAAGCTGTTTTCGGAAATGAACGATCTGAGTCTGTCCGCCGCTTACGCCATCGCCAAGCCGGACATCCAAGCGGAACTCGCAGATCTAAAAGCGGGCTGGGAATTCGAAGTCAAAGTGTTGAAGAAAATCGTCGAGCAAAAAGGCGAGATCGAATTCAGTCCGGAGGTTGCGAAACGATGGGAGGTCTCGAAAGGCAAAGCGGTTGGTTTCGCCGAAACACGGGGCTTGCAAATTGAGATCAAAAACGGGTTCGCGTTTTACGTCGCGCCGTCCACGCTGCCGGTTGAAACCATCCTCGCCAAAGCGACAGATGCCACGCCGCTGGCAAAAGTGCAGTTTCATTACGCCCGAGGAAACCGCGCAGGAATAATGGCCTTGAAGCCGCTGTTGTCACCGACAGAAGCCAAACGCTGGGACCGCAAACTCGACTTGATGGCCGTCAAAGAAGCGGAGTTGAAAGCGCGGGAAGAGTACAAGAATTTGACGCTGATTGCGGAGGCGAAGAGTTGGAAAACGTTCTCCGAAATGGTCGTCGATTTCCAAAAAGACTATGTGTCGACGCCGACATTTAAAACGAACGCCGCTCAAATCCGACTCTGGCAGGAAGCCGCGTTGCGCGCACTCGAACCGCCCAGTAAATGGCGGAGCGTCTTCCACGCCGTGACCGTGCAGGATGTACTGAGCTCCAAAGGAGAAGCGTTGGTTGAATTGACATACGATTTTAAAACGCCCGATCAAGTCTACGATTTCAGTTGCGCCTATGGCCAGTTGAAAATCGAAAACGGTCAGCTCCTTGTTCCGCCCGGTGGCGGTGATTTTTCGAACGTCCGCTTCATTGCACCGTTCGCATCGATTCAATCGTTCAGTGCCACTGGCAAAACACGCCAACCCGAATTGGCGTCGTTGGGTATTGTCTTTATCGAAGCCGCGCAAATGGTCACCGGCCCCGCAGCCACCAGCCCTGTCCTGATCCTCGACCCCATGACCAAAGGTGCGCTCCTTGCAAACATGCTCGAAGGCTCACCGTTGACGCCCAAGACGCCCACCGTTTTCGACTGGCGCAAAGAGACGGTCTTCGGATTCAAAACGCTGAAAGGCGAGAAACATTGGACGGTCGATTCGCAGGCCATCGCTGTTACGAAATTGCCAAAACAAACGACCGGCGGCTGGATCGCGTTGTGCGGTGCCAATGGCAATCAAGCATGGACGGGTTTCCAAATCGTTTTCAAACCCGATCCGATTTGGAAAAGCATTCGCTTCAAGAAAAAAGTCGAAGCGCCCCCAGCGAATTGAATCGCGCACACGTTAAGCGTGCGCGCTCCAGCCCCACTCAGTAAACGCGCCTTCAATCAGCATATCGTTGCCGATCATCTGCGAAGTGACCGATCCATCGATGAACGTCATCGCATCAGCCACCTTTTCAACGCCGCGTCCGCCCACCGCGCTGAGTCCGTTTCCGCCGCCCACGATTTTCGGAGCGACAAACACGTGAGCGCGATCCGCCAATTTTGCATCCACGAACGCGCCGAGCACCTGCGCCCCACCCTCAACCAAAACCGACATCACGCCGCGCTTGCCGAGTTCGCGGACTACTGCTTCGACGGAGACAGAACCGTTCGCGCTGGGATCCACTTCAACAACCTCAGCCCCGCGCTCGCGCAAGGCGTCGATACGCTCCATGACGCTCGCGTTCGGCGACTTGCACACGGTCAAGATGATCGGACCAGCCGGTTGCACATCAAATAATTTCGAGTTCAACGGCGTCCGAGCGTTTGAATCCAGGATCACGCGTCGAGGTTGGCGGGTTGACGCCGTCTCTTCGTCAGAATCCAGCCGCACATTAAACGACGGATCGTCCGCCAACACAGTCCCAATTCCTACGACGACCGCATCGTGCCGCCCGCGCAGACGTCGGGCATGAAGCCGGGACATCTCGCCTGTAATCCATTTCGAATCGCCAGAGCCAGTCGCGATTTTACCGTCCAAACTCATCGCCCATTTCAAAGCAATCAGGGGCACACGTGTCGATACACATTTAAAAAACGCGGCATTGGACCGACGGCATTCCGTTGCGCAAATCCCCTCTATGACCTGCACACCCGCAGCTCGCAGCGCAACAATTCCGCCAGCAGCAACCGGGTTCGGATCGCGCGCGCCGAGTACGACTGTCGTGATCCCCGCCCCGATCACGGCCTGAACACACGGAGGCGTTTTCCCCGTGTGGTTGCACGGCTCTAAAGTGCAATACAACGTCGCTCCGCGCGTGGCAGTGCCCGCATTGCGCAGCGCATGAACTTCAGCATGGGGCCCACCAAAACGCTCGTGCCAACCGCGCCCGACGACAACGCCATCGCGGACCACCACCGCGCCCACCATCGGATTCGGGCTCACCCACCCTTCGCCGTGCACAGCAAGCGAAAGCGCCTCGCGCATCCAGTTCTCATGCAACTCCGCCATCAGCATACTCCTACTATTTTCGGCCCACTATTTTGGACATGTGAGGGTTCGATCATAGTCCGGCGCGTAGAAAATGCCCGCAAAAGAATTCCAAAAATTTTGCCAGACCTCCACTTGAATTCCACCGCGATTTCGATATGGTGTTTCTTCCGAACAGTTCGGCGGGGATTTCCGCTACGGACTGCCCTGTCGTCCAATGGTAGGACACCAGACTCTGACTCTGGTTATCTTGGTTCGAATCCAGGCGGGGCAATGTTTTGAGTGTGGCTAGTTAATAATGCAAATGCAAAATTTTTTATTCGGGCATCCGAAATTTTATAAAACATCATTTTTAATTAAATTGGCGCAGTTCAAAAGACCTCCTTGCATTCATCTAAATACAATCGCACCATGGATATAATTTTAAGTTTATTGAAGCATTTTAGAAAATTCGCGTCTTGGCTGAAGGATAATTGTTGAAGCGATAGGCATCGAGCAACCATATCACGCATATAGCTTTATGAATTCGCTATCACTGAGACTCTAAGAAATTCGTTCTAGTATTTATTGGAATACAGTGCTGCTTTATTTAAAAAGTTGATTCAATCGGAATTGGTTTAAAAGTTGCTATACGTTTCTGAACTGATTCGGCTCAGGCCAGAATGAGGTGTTTTTGTTCCTTTGAGACGGCCTATCTGACTCTAATTAAGAGGGTGTATAAAAAGTCGGCGTGCGTGGAAATCGAGCGATTTTTGTTCGGATCGAGGCGTGGACTTCATGCGCTATCAGGAGGAGATAACGCTTGAAGTCCACAACGAAGAGCCGGGCAAAAAGCGCCGATTTACGCTCGCGTTGACTTTTTATACACCCTCTAAGAGATAACCATATTGAATTGAGCCACTTTAATAGTCAAGGAAACAATGCCTGTATGGAGTATTTTCCCAAATACAGGAATTATTTCATCAATTGTGTGGAAATCCAGAGATTTCGGGTTAGCTTGTCAAGTTAGTATGTAGGCAACAGAGTGAGGCTATTTTTTCTAGGAGGAGGTTTATGAACAACAAAGAAGAGAAGGCACCTGTAGTAGCAGTAAAGCGCAAGCGCGGTCGCCCGAGCCATAAAGACTCATCGACATTTATTGCTTCCGAACAGGCCAGCGCCTATGGCATCAGTTTGCCGCAGCTCGCAGAACCCAATGAGCGCTATCTTTCTCCAGATGATATTGGCTCAATCCTCAACATTACACCCGAAGCGGTTAAGCAGTGGATCTACCGCCGCAAGCTTCCAGCCGTGAAGCTCGCCAACGGGTATTGGAAAGTTCGCGTCCGGGATTTCGAAGGATTTTTGCGCGCTCGCTCGGAAATCGGTTCGCGCCACGTTCTCGTTACGGACGGTGGACACGGCGACATCAAGCCGATCACGGACGCCATCGAAGCCGCAGGATTCCGAGCCGTCGTTGCGATGAACTATTCCGACGCCCTGCTCAAGGCACTCGATCATTTGCCGTCCATGTTCATCGTCTGCATTTCGCCGAACGACCCCGATTGCTGGAAGTTCGCAGAACGCGTCAAGGCTCAAAAAGCGTTGCGCAGCTTCCCGATTCTGTTCCTCGGTGGAAAAACAATTTCCGACGAAGAAACCGACAAAGCCGTCGCGTGTAACGCTCAGGGCATTCTGACTCGCCCGATCGCTGGCGAAACGTTGCAGAACGAAATCAAGCGCATCATTCAACGCGCGTCTTAGACCGTCTATTTTTTTTTTACACGCGCGCTCGTTTAAAAAC
>Ga0194061_1002151_pt1 | contig 10937 bp, 8 predicted proteins | sample SepL2221m_MetaG_FD_163423 | JGI IMG/M metagenome (GOLD analysis project Ga0194061, IMG submission 163423) | Anoxic zone freshwater microbial communities from boreal shield lake in IISD Experimental Lakes Area, Ontario, Canada - Sep2016-L224-21m | ecosystem: Environmental > Aquatic > Freshwater >...
AAGTAGGAGGTCATCGGCCTGGATATGCCGAAGTGGTTGAGCAGCTTGAGCGAGTGGCGGGTATCTTCGGCGGCGATCAGGTCAACCTCTCCCAGAATACGAACCGCCCGATAGGTCATATCTTCCAGGTTACCGATCGGCGTGGCGACTATGTAAAGGGTGGCCGGTGCCATCAACGCTGGGCCAGTGCCAGCTTGACCGCCAGGGCGGTAAAGATGCCGGCGGCGGCGCGATTGAAAAATTTCTGAGCACCGGCTGACCGCCTGAAACGCTCGCCGACGGTTCCCGCCAGAACGCTGATGATGCCGAAGACAAGTATCGTCGAGATTATGAATACTCCCCCCAGCTGGATCAGCTGCAGGGGGAGGTACCGTCGGGACGGGTCGGCGAACTGGGGCAGGAACGCCAGAAAGAAGATCGAAACCTTGGGATTGGTGATGTTCATGAGGATGCCGCGCCGGTAGAGGGCGGCATGGGCGGGACGCTCCGTGATTGACGTGGCACCTGATGCCACTCCGGCCCGCAGGGAGAGCCAGGCCAGATAGAGCAGGTACGCCGCCCCGGCGTATTTCAGCAGATTGAAGGCCATGGCCGATGCCGCGAACAGTGCTGCCACACCGCAGCTCACTGCAGCCGTGTGGAACAGCAGGCCGGTGCAGAGGCCCAGGGTGACCAGCAGACCCGCATTGCGCCCCTGCTGGGCCGATACCGTCATGACGAACAGGTTGTCCGGTCCGGGAGAGAGCGCCAGCAGGGCGGACGTGGCAAAAAACATGGCCAGTGTGCCCGGTTCAATCATGTCCGCCGCCGCTATTTCCCGTATCCGCTTTCGCCATGAGCGCTATTCGCCGGCTTTTTCCGCCATCTCTTTCTTATGCTGCTTGATGGTTCCGCCGGAACCGCTCGACGGTAGCAGGCTTTCGGGATTTTTTTCTGACAGCTTCGGCAGAGAGGGGAGCGACAGCGACGATTTTTTCTCTGCTGCCGGCTGGGGGGCAGCGGCAGGTGTTGCCTGCACCGTGCCGGCAGCAACCGGCACCGGATTCTGAACAGGCTGCTTAGCAACGGCCCGCCGGCGGGGAAAGGTTCGCTTGAGATTGATTTCCGATGTCGAAAATTCGGTGAGCGTGTCGCGGTTTACCAGTACATGCACTTTCCCCTTCGTGCGCCACACTGATTTAGCCGAGATCACCCCGCCGTCTTTCAGGTAGACCTGACGGGCGGCAAAGGCAGGCGTTGTCAAGACAGAGAATATCAGAAACAGCATGCACAGTTTTTTCATGGTACGTTCCCTCCTGGGTATAGTTTTCATGGCGTTGATTGAGATTGTTCCGCTTCAAATGGAAGGCGATGCGTTCAGGTAGCGGGGCAGTGTGCCGCGTACCTCCACAACCGGGCCGTCTTCCAGTTCCTCCAGGCCGCCGCTGTCCTCTTCGTAATCATCATTCCCTGCCGCCCAGGCGTACAGCTTGCGGGAGTCCAGCAGAACCGGGTTCCGGGGGGTGTTGAATACCCGCAGCTGCATTTTCTCGTCAAACAGTCCGATACAGCCGTGGGAAGCCGGGCGGCCGGGGAGATCACGGGCGTGCAGCCAGTAGGATACATTGTCATCACCGATGTGAAAACGGAGCGCATTATCCATCGGATACTGCTCCTCGTCATCGGCGGTCTTGTAAAGCGACGAGGTATGCGAAAGGTGGCGTGCGTCAATGCGGAACAGCCCGACGGGGGTTTCGGTTGTCGCCTTGCCGGTCGCCGCCGGAGCGGAAAATGTCAGTTTGCCGTGCGTATAGGCCCCCAGCCACTGTTCGGTAACGTCGACCAGAATGTATTTCTCATGGCGGCGGGCCGGCTCATAAACAGAGGGAAGCGGAGTATAACCACGGATATCGGCCATCCTGTCGGGGACCTTGATGGTCATTCCGGGATAGACATGCCGTCTGTCAACACGGTTGAAGCGGGCCACCCAGACCCAGTCGGCTCCGAAAAGTGACTCCAGCGTCTGGTGCGGCAGAATGAATTGACTGTGCCACTTGATCTGCCTGAGACTGGGATACTCAACCCGCGAAAGATCTTCCATCGCCCTGTCCACCGGTGAAGCTGCCGGCACGTCAGTCACAGAAGGGACGCGCAACACGGCCACTCCGGTCAGAATGACGGTAAACAGGCAAATCAGACCTATTTTGTGCGTACGCCGCAATCGGCTGTAACGCATGTCGCTGTTCCTTGCACTATTGGATGATGTATGTGACAGCTGAGAATAATACCTGCTTGTCGGTTACTATTCAACAGTTGTCACACATGGCACCGCTGAAAAAGTCTGGTATCGGCTTTTTAGCCATGATATTCATGCCATAATCAGGTCCGGGCAGGCAAGGATTACCCGGCACAAAGGGGGCATTGATGGGAAGCGAAAGCACTCGCCTTCAGGTATTCAACCAGTTCGCAAGCGACAACTACGCCGGGATATGTCCGCAGGCATGGCGCGCTATGGAACGGGCGAATCAAGGGTTCGTATCGTCCTACGGCGACGATGCCTGGACGGAGCTGGCCTGCGAGCGGATCAGGCAGGTGTTTGAAGCCGATTGCCAGGTCTTTTTTGTCTTTAACGGCACGGCGGCCAATTCCCTGGCGCTTGCGGCGCTCTGCCGTTCGTACCACAGCGTTATTTGCCACGATCTGGCCCATATTGAAACCGATGAATGCGGCGCCCCCGAGTTTTTTTCAAACGGCACCAAGATTCTGCATGTCTCCGGTGAAGGGGGAAAATTCGATCTGGCCGAAGTTGAGCGGAGCATTATCCGACGCAGTGATATTCATTATCCGCGGCCGCGGGTACTGAGCCTGACTCAGGCCACCGAAGTCGGCACGGTCTACACCGCAGACGAGATTCGGGAGGCCGGCAGCCTGGCGCATCGTTACGGCCTGCGGCTACAGATGGACGGTGCCCGCTTTGCCAACGCGGTCGTATCGCTGAATGTCTCGCCGGCTGAAATAACCTGGAAGGCCGGCGTCGATGTGCTCTGCCTGGGGGGGGCAAAAAACGGCATGGCTGTTGGAGAGGCGGTAATTTTCTTTGACCGGGAACTGGCCATTGAGTTCGAATACCGCTGCAAACAGGCCGGTCAGCTGGCTTCCAAGATGCGCTTCATTTCGGCGCCCTGGATCGGCATGCTCGAAGATGATGCCTGGCTGAATAACGCACGCCATGCCAACGATTGTGCGGCGCAGCTGGAACAGGAATTGACGGTGATTGACGGCATCCGCATTATGTACCCCCGCCAGGCCAACTCGGTTTTCGTGGAGCTGCCGGAAACGGTTGCCGAGCGTCTGCGGAGCGCCGGATGGCGTTTTTACTCGTTTATCGGCTCAGGCGGCGCCCGCTTCATGTGTTCCTGGCAGACGACGAAGGATGATGTACAACAGCTTGCCGGCGCGGTACGTGCGGCGTCCGTTCCGTAGTGGAAACGTTTAGTGCAGGAAATATCAATCTCCGCTGAGACGCCATGACTGATTAATAATTGGGCATCTAGAGAAGTCTTCTCGGCATTGAGGGGGCAGGCGTACCACGCTGCCGACGGCCGGGAAACAGTCCCAACGCGGTTGTCAGGCGCATTTGGACCACCTCAGCAAATCTGGCACGTCTTATGCCTTAGCCTTGGCACGGCAACGACGCCCGCGGAATTCATTCCTGCGGGCGTTTCCATTTCCAGCAAGGAGAACTCACATGGCGACGGCGTGCGAAATGAAGAACAAAATCCAGGGTCATCCCTGCTTCGGCGGCAATCATCACAAGAACGGCCGCATGCACCTGGCGGTGGCGCCTAAATGCAATATCAAGTGCGGCTACTGCTCCCGTAAGCATGACTGTGCCAACGAATCCCGCCCCGGCGTCACCAGCCGCATTCTGACTCCTCAGCAGGCAATCGAAAAAGTGCGTGACGTGATGGCCAGCCCGATTGCCGGGCCAATCATCAAGGTAATCGGCATTGCCGGCCCGGGTGATCCGCTGGCAAATGAGGAAACCTTTCAGACATTTGAAATGGTCAAAAAGGAGTTTCCGCAGCTGATGCTCTGCCTGAGCACCAACGGTCTGCTGCTGCCGGAATCAATCGACCGGCTCTATGAACTGGGTCTGCACAGCCTGACGGTTACGATCAATGCTGTTGATGCTGAGATCGGTGCACAAATTTACCGTCACATCATCTATCACGGCCGACATTACACCGGCGTTGAAGGAGCAAAGATCCTGATCGCCAACCAGTTTGAGGGTGTCAGGCGTGCCGGTGAACTGGGCATGACCATCAAAATAAATTCCGTCCTGACGCCCGGCATCAACGACGGGCAGATACCGTTGATCGCCGCGCGGGTAAAAGAGTTGGGCGCGTTTGTCATGAACATCATGCCGATCATTCCCCAAGCCGAACTGGCCCATATCATCCGACCCAGCGACGAGTATCTGGAGAGCGTGAAGAAGGCCAATGAAGGGATCATCGGCCAGTTCGCCCATTGCAAGCAGTGCCGTGCCGACGCCATCGGCCTGATCGGGCAGGACCTGAATCTGACGATTGCCGAAGCGGCCTGCCCGACTGCATGATCATCGAGCCATTCGGCAGAAATGACATTGCTCGCTTTCTGGAGCTTGCCGCGACAGAAAACTGGCTGGCTGAACAGTGGGAGTTTGATTTTCTGCTAAGACACTTTCCGCAGGGTTGCTTCACGTCTCGTGATAACTCAGATGAAACGACAGGTTTTATCACCTCAATCAAATACGGAAACAGTGGCTGGATCGGCAATCTGATCGTTGCGCCACGCTTTCGCGGCCAGGGTTTCGGGGAGACGCTTTTTAAAGCCTCCTTGCAGGCATTGAAGAATGCCGGAGCCGAAACCATCTGGCTGACCGCCTCTACAGCCGGCAAGACAATCTATGAAAAAAAGGGTTTTTCCGCCATCGACACCATCATCCGCTGGAGCGGCAGCGGCCGACAGCGTCATACCGGTAACGAAGCGCCACCTTTTTCCTGCATCCCAGGTTCGTTGCTCAACTCGATTGATTATGAAACCTGGGGCGACCGGCGCGATGAACTGTTGAACGTTGCAACATTACGGGGGCGTCTGGTGGAATCAGCGGGAGGGTGCGCGGTGGTCCAGCCCTGTGGTGATGATCTGCAGCTTGGCCCATTCTCGGCCCACGACAGCGGTTCGGCGGAAAATGTTCTCAACGCCGTACTCGACAGCATACAATTTGAGAAAAAAATCTATCTGGATTCGCCGGCCTCGAACCGTTCAGCATTGCTGCTTTTCAACCGGAAAAGAATGCGGATATCCGGTAGCAATGAATTGATGTACGCCGGAAAGAAGCCGGATTACCGGCCGCAGCTGCTCTACGGGCTGGCGACCATGGGGAGCTGCGGGTAATTCAATGCCGCCCGCTGGCTGGCAGCAGAATCTTGAAGGTGCACCCCTTGCCCGGTTCGCTGTACACCTTGATGGCCCCTTTATACGCCCTGACAATCCCCATTACGGCGGCCAATCCCAGTCCACGGCCGACGAACTTGGTGGAGAAGAAAGGGTCGAAAACCTTCGGCAGTGTCTCCCGGTCGATACCGCAGCCGGTGTCGGAAATTTCGAGGTAGACATACAGGCCGTCGGTCAGGTTTTCTTCCAGCAGTACGTCCTTCAGGTAGGTATGGTCGCAGTTCATGCAGCCGGTGGTGATGGCGATGACACCGCTGGCGTCACCGATAGCTTCGGAGGCATTAATAGCCAGGTTCATCACAATCTGGCGCATCTGGGAGGCATCGGCATCCACAGGGGGGAGGTGCTTGTGCAGATTGAAACGGAGCAGTGCTTTCTTCGAGATGGAAACCTCCAGCATGTTGGTCATCTCGTCAAGCAGGCGGTTCAGATCGATACGCTCGACCTTGAATTTTCCCTTGCCGGAATAGGCCAGCATCTGCTTGGCCAGATCGGTGGCCCGGGCGGCGGAGGTTACAATCCGTTTCAGGTTGTCCACGACCGGCGATTCCGGGTTCAGGCGCATCATGGCCAGGTCGGCATTGCCGATGATGGCCATCAGAATGTTGTTGAATTCGTGGGATATGCCGCCGGCCAACACCACCAAGCTTTCCATTTTCTGGGCGTGGAGCATCTGTTTTTCAAGCGTGCTCCGCTCCTCTTCGGCCTGTTTTTCCATGCTGATGTCGGCCACTGTCAACAGCAGTCGTTCTTCGTTTTCTTTTCCCGGTGCATGTGAATTGTCGTTGCGTCCCGAAAGCCGGACCCATAAAAGTTTCCCCCCAGGCTGGTGGAGTCGGACGTCAATGTTTTTCCTCTCGGGGGTTTTGAAAAAAGCCTTGTAGCGCCCCAGATAGACGTCGCGGTCGTGCGGGTAGACGAAACTTGCCAGCGGTACGCCGATGTGGGTGGCCTGGGCATCCCCCAGCATGGCTCCCAACGTCTGGTTGTGCTTGAGTATCATCCCCTGCCGGTCAATTGTCAGATAGCCGACCGGTGCATGGTGATAGAGGTTGGCATATTCATCGCGCGCCTGCTGCATCTCCCGCTGAGCCCACTGGAGGTCTTCGTTCTGCATTTCAAGTTCGATCTGGTGTACCGAGAGATCGTGAATGAGTTCGCTTACGTCCTTATGCGAAAGGGCTTCCTTGATATCTGCCGATTGTTCCAACAGGGTTTCGGCGCGTATCTGTAATTGCCGGTAGCTGCTATCGGACTTGTTCATAGTTCCACTCCTGCTGCTTTCAACTTTGCCAGATGCTCAAGACACCGGGCTTCACGTTCAGTCATCCGGCTTTCGATATTTTTTCGTTCAGTGATATCGAGACAAAATCCGATGTAGCCGATAAATCCTTTTTTGTCATCAAAACGGGGACTGCCCTCATCAGAGAGCCAGCGGTACTCCCCATCGGCACGCCGCAAGCGGTATTCCATGCTGAACGGTTGCCGTTTATCAAATGACTCGACGTAGATTTTAAGACAGCGGTCCAAATCATCAGGGTGAACCCCTTCGGCCCAGCCATTGCCGTGCTCCTGTTCCGGTGTGCGCCCGGTAAACCTCAACCAGGTGTCGTTGAACCAGGTGCAGCCCTTGTCCGGCCCGGACAACCACACCAGTGCCGGGGTATAATTGGCGACGGCGGCAAACAGCTGCTGAGAGCGAAGCAGCTCATCTTCTGCCAGTTTGATAACCGAAATATCGACAAACGAGAGAACCGTGCCGGAGAACGCTTTGGGGCCGATGGAGTAGGGTACCACCCGCATCAGCAACCACTGGCCGGCCTCGGTCTGTACTTCCAGTTCAGCCGGACGACTGCTGTGCTGCACCTCACGAATAATCTTGATCGGATCACAATTAACCAGGTGGTGAGAGATATGGGTGATCGGCCGACCCACATCACTGTCGAGCAGTTTAAAAATTTCAGCGGTCTTTTTGGAGAACCGCCGTACCTCAAGGTTTTCATCCAGCAACAGATTGCCGATCTGGGTTGCTGAAAGCAGGTTATCAACGTCGTTATGCAGTTCGGTCAGTTCGATGATTTTACTCTGATATTCGGCATTGACGGTGAACAGCTCTTCGTTGGTTGATTGCAGCTCCTCATTGGTTGACTGCAGTTCCTCATTGCTGGAGAGCAGCTCCTCATTAGTGGCCTGTAGCTCTTCATTGCTGGTCTCAAGCTCCTCGATGGTGGCCTGCAGGTTCTCGCGGGTAAATTGCAGCTCCTGCTCCAGATCACGCATCCGCTCTTCAGCTTCTTTGGACAGATCGTACAATTGTACATCCTGACTTGGTTCGGCCGTTTCGCGTTTGACCTCCACAATGAATACAGCTACCAGCGGTTCCTGCTGTTTCTTGTGCGGTAACGGTTTGATGCGCAGGTCGATCAATGTTTGAACGCCGTGGCGGGTGACGCGGATGTTTGAGAAGCGCAGTTCCTGATTCTGCCGAAAGACTTTCTGGATGCCGGTAGCCAGTGGGATTGAGAACTCCTTGGCAGCCATCTTCGAAATATCGTTGACCATTTTTCCTGTCGGAAATTTGAGATACCCATCGGCGTCGCCGATGATCTGCAGCACCTCCATCTGCTCGTTGACGATCAGCGACAGCGGCAGATAATCTTCGGTGGCTGACGTCAGAAAACGCTCAAGCTGCCGTTCCTCTTCATTGACATGCAGCGAGCGCCGCACTGAACCGAACTGTACCTTCATTTCCCGGTAGCGGGTATCGGTAACCATCGGCAGATGGACGGCATCACCCACCTGCCGGACCCGCCCGCGACAGCGGTAGAATTTATGTTTCTGATCCAACGGCTCAAAGAAATCCCCCATATCGCCGGTGGTTTCACTGCTCCCCAGAAACAGTATGCCGCCCGGTGATAATGAAAAGTTAAAGAATTCCATGACTTTGCGCTGCAGCACCGGCTGCAGGTAGATCAGAATATTGCGGCAGGAGAGATGATCGATGTTGGTGAAGGGGGGGTCCTTGATCAGGTTGTGCTGGGCAAAGACAACCATCTCGCGGATCGGACGGGCAATCTGGAAATTGTCGGCCCGCTTGTGAAAATACTTCGACAGAAACAGGGGTGGAATGTCAGCGGCGATACTTTCCGGATAGGAACCGCTGGCAGCAAAGTGAATGGCATCGCGGTCGATGTCGGTGGCAAATATTTTGACATCATGATTGACACCCAGTTTCTCCTGGCATTCTTTGGCCAGAATAGCCAGCGAATAGGCCTCCTCGCCGGTGGAACAGGCTGACACCCAGAAGCGGACTTCCCGCTTGCCGGCGTTTTTGAAAATCTCCGGCAGGATGACTTCGGCCAGATAATCGAAAGCACCCTGGTCGCGGAAAAAGCTGGTTACGCCGATCAGCAGTTCGCGGTAGAGCGCGACCACTTCACCGGGATAGTTCAGCATGAAATTGAGGTAGTCCTTGATGGTGTCGGTCTGATTGATGGACATGCGTCGCTCAATGCGGCGGGTGACGGTACTCGGCTTGTAATAGGTGAAGTCGATTTTGCACTTCTCCCGCAGCAGGGCAAAGATGCGGGTCAGGCCGTCCTCGTCGGAGAGGAGCGTTTCCGAGCGTTCGGTGTTGGTGACGTAGGGATGCTTGGCAAACGCCAGCAGCTGGCCGGGCATCTTGGCCGGTGGCAGGATAAAATCTGCCAGACCGGTGGAAATGGCCGAGCGTGGCATACCGTCGAATTTGGCGGACTCCTCGTCCTGCACCATAACGGTGCCACCGCACTCCTTGACGGTACGCACGCCGCGCATGCCGTCGCTGCCGGTACCGGAGAGGATAATGGCGACGGCCTTGTCGGCCTGGTCTTCACCCAGTGAACGGAGAAACACATCGATCGGCAGGTTGATGCCACGGCTGTGATCCTGATCGGAGAGCAGCAGCTTGCCGTGAAAAATGGTCAGATTTTTCTTGGGGGGAATCAGATAGACATTATCAGGCAACACCAGCATGCCGTCCTCGGCGCGATGCACCGGCATGGCGGTCTTCTTGGAGAGCAATTCCACCATCAGACTCTTGTAATCCGGCGAGAGATGCTGCACGACAATAAAAGCCATGCCGCTGTTGGCAGGCATACTGGTAAAAAACAGTTCGATTGCCTCCAGTCCGCCGGCTGAGGCGCCGATGCCGACGTAATGGGTGGGTGCCTGCGGGGATTCGGAATCGGTCTGTTTTTGTCGTGGTTTTTTAGGATCTTTTTTCATAGTTTTCCCCTAATCCCATAAAAATTCGGTGGAGTATAGCCAGTTGCGCATGGATTGAAAGCCCTAATTTACTCATTGAGCCTAAAATCGTGGGTGCCCATAATCATCCGGCTACAGTCTGAATTGCTGCACCAACCGCTGCAGCTCTTTGGCATTAACATTCAACTGGGTCGCCATCGCAGCCGATTCCTCAGCATCCTGCGACGTCTGCCGCACCACCTCGGTGACATGCAGCATGTTGCCCGAAATCTCCCTGGTTGTGGCGGACTGCTGTTCTACGGCGGTGGCTATCTGGTTGACCTGCATGACCACGTCATTGACCTTTGCCAGAATCTCCTGTAACGCCTCCCCGGAACGTGCCGCTTCCAGTGTGCCGGTTTCTACCTGCAGAACGCCCTGCTCCATGATGCGAATAGCTTCTTCCGTCTCCTTCTGGATTGTTTTGATCATCCCGCCGATTTCTTGAGTGGCTTTGGTCGTACGTGTAGACAATGCGCGAACTTCATCGGCGACAACTGCGAACCCGCGTCCCTGATCGCCGGCCCGTGCCGCTTCGATGGCCGCGTTCAGAGCCAGCAGGTTGGTCTGGTCGGCAATATCCTTGATCGTGTCGACGATGGCGCCGATTTGCACGGAGTGCGTCCCCAGCTGCTCGATTGATCTGGCTGAACTGTGCACCTGCATGGCCACCTTTTCCATGACTGCCAGGGTCTTTCTGACAACTTCCGCGCTGTTTATGGCGGTGAGCGCCGCCTGCTGTGCTCCCTCGGCAGCCATCTGGCAGTTGCGGGCAATATCTGCAGATGTAGCCGACATCTGCTCCCCGGCCGTGGCAACAGTACCTACCTGGATGGAGACCTTTTCCGTGCCGGTGGAGATGTGGTCGGCGGTGAGGCTCAGCTGCTGTGCGGAACTTGCCAGCTCGGATGACGTTCTGGAAATCTGGTTGATGATTATGCGGAGGCTGTCTGACATGCTCTTCAGGGCAGTCATCAGGTGACCGGTTTCGTCGCTGCCGCGCACCGTGATTTCAGCGGTCAGGTCGCCATTTGCCAGTCGGTCGGCCAGCTCTACCCCGGTGGTAAGCGGGCGGGTGATGGAGCGGACGATACCGAAACTGAAAAAGGCCCCCATTACAATGCCGAGGAGCATTGCCGTGATGGAAATGGTTTTATTCTTCCGGTAGGTAGCGG
>Ga0194061_1002152_pt1 | contig 10936 bp, 7 predicted proteins | sample SepL2221m_MetaG_FD_163423 | JGI IMG/M metagenome (GOLD analysis project Ga0194061, IMG submission 163423) | Anoxic zone freshwater microbial communities from boreal shield lake in IISD Experimental Lakes Area, Ontario, Canada - Sep2016-L224-21m | ecosystem: Environmental > Aquatic > Freshwater >...
ACCTGTTTTCCACCGCCTTTGTCTTCGATGACTTCGACTCCATCCATCTGAACCAAACCATTCGCTGGCAAAGTCCCTATTGGCAGGTATTAAACCCGCCCTTCGGCGTGGCCGTGCAGAACCGGCCGGTGGTGAATCTGTCGTTGGCAGTGAATTTTGCGCTTAGCGGTCTGCAACCGTGGTCCTATCAGGCGTTTAATCTGCTGGTCCATATCGCCAATGCAGGGCTGGCTTATCTGCTGCTGCGCGCGGTATTAACGCACTCCCCGTCCTTGGCGGCGTTGCGGCCCCGGGCGTGGCTGCTGGCCTTAATCCCCGCCGTCATCTGGGTGGTCCATCCGCTTAATACCGAGGGCGTTACCGCCATTATTCAACGTACCGAATCCATGACCATGCTCTGTGTGCTGGGGATGTTCTACGCCGCGTGGCAGGCGCATTTCGCCACTGGTGCCCGCCGATACGCATGGCCCGCACTGGCCGTTGGGGCCTGTGTGCTGGGTGCGGGCTGCAAGGAAGCCATGGCGCTGGCGCCAATTTTATTGGTGTTTTTCGACCGTACCTTCCTTTACCCCTCGTGGCGGGCCGTCTGGGAGGGGCGCAAGGGGCTCTATCCCGGATTGCTTCTGGGTTGGATCGTACTGGCGGGTATCGTGCTGCAAAATGGCGGCACCCGGGGCAACGTGGCGGGGTTCGGTCTGGGTATGGAATGGTACGAATACCTGCGCACCCAGGGTGGGGCGATCTGGCTGTATCTGAAACTGGTCTTCTGGCCCATGCCGCTGGTGGGAGATTACGGCTATCCGATCGAAAACAATCCCTGGCGCTATGGGGTCGCGTGTGTCAGTCTGGGCTTGTTGATGCTGGCCGGGCTGGCCTGCTGGAAGCGCTGCCCATGGGTGGCGTTTGTCACCTTGGCCTTTCTCTTGCTGTTGGCCCCCAGTTCCAGCTTTATCCCGCTGATTAACCAGACTATCGCCGAAAAGCGCATGTATTTCCCCTCGTTGCTGGTCATTATCACTGTGGTTTTCGGTGCGCTCGGCAGGTTGAGCTGGTTGCAACGCAAATTCGACCTGCCCGCCGGACTGGACCGCTTGCTGGGCGGACTAATGCTCGTGGTGATCTTGGCGCTGGCCGGCCAGACCTGGCTGCGCAATTGCGACTACTACAGTGAATTGGACTACTGGCAAAGCGTCGTACTCCACCGGCAGGAAAACTACCGGGGCTGGATGAACTACGGCGTGCGCTTGTTGGATCGGAACCGTTCCGAAGAAGCCCAAGCCGCACTGGCCGTCGCTGTGACGCTGGGGGGACACGACGCCGTCACCCACAAATATCTGGCCATCGCCTTGTATCGCGCGGGCAAAGACCCGAATATGGTACAGGCCCTGTTGCAACGCAGTCTGGCCATCCGCCCCGGCCAGCCGTTGGCCTTGTATTACCTCGGTTGTGTGGCCCAGGATCATAAACAGTACCGCGCGGCAGCAGACTATTTCACGCAGGCGATTGCCGGTCACTTCGATACCCCCGAGGTGTATTTGCAGCGCGGGGAGATGTACTGGCAGTTGGGCGATCATCCCGCCGCCCTGACCGACCTGCGGCAATACCAAACCGCCACCGGGAAAGTCCCCCCCGTCTGGCAGCCGCGCCTGACCGCACCCCCACCGGCCACGCTGCCAGGTATGGGACGAAAATAATCCCCCCGCTACCCCGCTTGCCCTACTCCCCGTATGCTGTGGTAGAATGCGGTGTCGGGCGGTTGGCCCGGCCTATCAATATTTATACCGCGTGTTTCTTTTTACGTATTATTGGGAAACGAATCATGACCCTGCCCCCACCGGACCTGAGCAAAAACGACCCCAAAACGCTGTTGGAATATCTTAATCGCGGCCCGCTGGCCATCGCGATTATTGTGGGCTTGGCCTTGTTGGCCTACAGCAATATCTTCCAGACCACCTTCGTCTTTGATGACTTCGATTCGATCCATGAAAACGAAACCATCCGCTGGGTCAGTCCCTATTGGCAGGTATTAACCCCCCCCTACGGCGTGGCCGTGCAGAACCGGCCCGTGGTCAACGTATCCTTGGCGATCAACTACGCGCTGGGTGGTTTGAAATCCAACTCCTATCAGGCCCTTAACTTATTCATCCACATTGCCAACGCCCTGTTGATCTATAGCCTGATCCGCGCCGTGTTGCGGCATTACCCGCCGGCCCGGGCGCTACGCCCGCAGGCGGGTTGGCTGGCCCTGATCACGGCGGTTATTTGGGTCGTGCATCCGCTCAACACCGAAGGGGTGACCGCCATCATCCAACGCACCGAATCCATGATGGCATTTTTTGTCCTGCTGATGTTTGTCGCCGCCTGGAAAGCCCACTTTGCCACCGGCCATCGGCGCAGTGTCTGGACCGGACTGGCAGCGGTATGCTGCATTCTGGGCGCTGGCTGCAAAGAAGCCATGGCGCTGGCCCCGATTCTGCTGGTCCTGTTTGATCGCACGTTCCTGTATACCTCGTGGCGCCAGCTCCTGCGCGATCGGGTATGGCTCTATGCCGGGCTCGTGCTGGGGTGGGTGGCGCTGGCGGGGATTGTCATCAGCACCGGCGGCAACCGCGGCAATGCCGCAGGCTTTGGCTTTGGTATGGAATGGTACCATTACCTGCGCACCCAGGTCATCGCCATTTGGCTGTATCTGCGCCTGATGTTCTGGCCCAGCCCCCTGATCGGGGATTATGGTTATCCCATCGAAAACAATCCGTGGCGCTACTGGCCCGCCGGGATCACCCTGGGCTTGCTGGGTCTGGCCGGTCTGGCGTGCTGGAAAAAAGCCTCCTGGGTGGCTTTTGTCACGCTGATGTTTTTTATGATTCTGGCGCCCAGTTCCAGTATTGTCCCGCTGGTCAACCAAACTATCGCCGAAAAACGTATGTACTTCCCCTCGCTGATGGTCGTCGTCGTGGTGGTCTTCGGGGGCTACTGGTTACTCCAGCGCTTCGGTCATGTGGCCCGGTGGCAACGCTTCGGCAAAATCGGCGCGGGGATGGTAATTCTGCTGGTGGTGGCCTTATTGAGTATGCAGACCTGGCTGCGCAACCGGGTGTATGTGACCAATCTGATCTACTGGAGCGATAACGCCCAGAAAGCCCCGTTTAACCACCGCAACTGGGTCAATTATGCCGGATGCCTCAATAACGTTGGCCGGCGCGAGGAGGCCCTGGTCGCGGCCGATAAAGCCGTGCAGTTGCAGCCCGATTATCATCTGGCCCACGCCATGCGCGGCACGATCCTCTATAACTTGAATCGTAACAACGAGGCTTTAAAGGAGTTTCAGCTTACGGTCCATCTATTCCCCTGGCATGAAAAATCTTATCATATGATCGGCCAGATTGCCATGCTCAATAAAGACTATCGTGACGCGGCAATCTTGTTCCATCATACGCTGGAACTTAAACCCAGTTATATCCAGGTTTATCTGGATCTGGCCTGGGCGCGTTACTATAACGAGGAAATTGAACTCGCCCACGAGAATCTGGTCATCTACGAACGGCTGGCCCAAGCCGCGCAACCCAGCGTCCATAATCTGTTCACGGAAAAATGGCAGACCAAAGCCGCCCGCGCGACCACTCAGGCCGCCACCCAACCCGCTACAGCCACGTCTCAGCCGTGAGGGCGGTTACTTGATGAAATCGTTGGCATATTTACTATCAATGGTGGTGGTGCCGGTCACATAAGGCGCCTTGCCGGTGACCCAACCCGTGGGAATGATCGCCCGCAGTTGGCCGGTATTGGGATCCCAACTCCAGCCGTTGGTCGTGCCGGCGATGGTGGTGGACAAGAGAATGCCTTGCTTATTGTTGAGCGCATTCAGCGGCGGATTATGAAAATACGGCCCGCAGTTGCCGTTGACCACCGGGGTGGAGGTGGCCGCAAAGGTATTCACATCCGACCTGATCAGCAGGATATTCCAAGCCGTCAAACCATCTGTACTTTCCGCAAACTCCGGAAAATGGTCGCCGTGTTGCAGTTTGAACAACTCGATCTGGGCCCGTACTGTGCTGAGGGTGGATTGGGTGCTGGCAATGATCGAATCACTGGTGGTATTGGCAAACTGCGGAACCACGATGGCCGCCAGCAAACCCAACACAATCACCACGATCAGGATTTCGATCAGGGTAAAGGCGCGATGGATGTTTCTGGTCATGGTCAGACTCCTTGCGAAGCGCTTGGCACCGAGCCAACTTCATCACTGAAAATACGGCACTTTTCTCGTACACATTACACCGGGGAGCGACTCGGATATGATCCTGCTCCGCATCTTACATAATGAGTTTAACAGACCCTAAACGTGTAAGTCAATACATATTTGTGTGATTCGTTATCGCGATATTATCATGTTTGCTTAATATGCAAGATTTTTCATGTTTGTGATGGCTTGGGGTGTGAACCCGAGGGAGGCATATCCCCTTCGGAATCGGGGGAAATTCCCCGATCATGTAAAAAACACGGGGTTCAAACTTTAGTCGGTTCAACCGTAAGTACGGAGCTTACTTGGTGAAGTCGCCCACGTACCTGGCGTTCAAAGTCGTGCCTCCGGTGGAATACGGAACCTTGCCCGAACGCCACACGGCCGGAACCATGGCTTTGATCTTACCGTCCGTACTATCCCAGACCCAACCCGCACTGGTGGTGGCCTTGGCGGTAGTCGTATCCAAATCAGCAATTCGGATCCCGGCCAGATTATTCATGGCATTGGCCGGGGGAACAGTGAAATAGGGGCCAAAGCGGCCTCCGGCCACAGCCGTGGTACCGCTGGTGGTGGCCGCATCAGTCTTGATCAACATCGGCCCCCAGGCCGAGGTCCCACTGCTGTTGGCAGTCAAACCCGGATAGCTGTCGTTATGGTGCAGTTTGAATAGTTCTATCTGCGCCCGTACCGTGGCCAGAGTGTGCTGCGCACTGGCCACTTGGGCTTCCGAACCGGTGTCCATAAATCGAGGGATTACAATGGCCGCCAGAATGCCGAGGATGATCACAACGACCAGGATTTCGATCAGGGTAAAACCGCGGCGTAGTAACGTGGGTATCTTCATAAACTATTAACCCTTCGTTATAACAGACAGATTCGATCCAAATTCAGCCTTGCTCCCAAACCAAGATTAATATAGCATAAAAACAAGACCAATCGCAACAATAAATATCCTGATTCTCCATGGCCACAACAAGATCACTAATTCATGAATCAATCGGCACGAGTATATACCGAGAACCTTGCTGTAATTCTGGCACAGAATACGCAACGGGTTGAAACAATTGATTCGTGTGGCACCCAGTGCAAAAAAAACACGGGCCGATCTGCTTGCGCAAATCGGCCCGTGGGGTTCAAACCTTTGTCAGGTCAACCAAAGCAGGGGGTGCTTACTTGGTGAAGTCGCCCACATACTTGGCATCCAAGGTCGTCCCGCCGGTGGCGAAGGGAACCTTGCCCGAAGCCCAAGCGGCCGGAACAATGGCCTTGATCTTGGCATCGGTGCTGTCCCATACCCAGCCATCCGTGGTGGTGGCGTTGGCAGCGGTGGCATCCAAGTCAGCAATCACGATCCCAGCCTTCTGGTTCAAGGCATTGGTCGGGGGAACGGTGAAATACGGGCCAAAGGTGCCGGTGGCCACAGCGGTGGTGCCGCTGGTCGTGACCGCATCGGTCTTGATCAGCATGGGCGCCCAAGCGGTGGTGCCGTTGGTGCTGGCAGCCAAGCCAGGATAGGTATCATTGTGCTGGAGCTTGAACAGTTCGATCTGAGCCCGCACCGTGGACAACGTGGTCTGGGTGCTGCTGACCGAGGCTTCCGAACTGGCGTTCATGAATTGGGGGATCACAATGGCCGCCAGGATGCCAAGGATGATCACGACGATCAGAATTTCGATCAGGGTAAAACCGCGACGCATCTTCATAGGAATACTCCTAAAATTCACCAGAGATACGAAACAAAAACAACAACGACTCCGCATTCTATCCGGACCCAGCTAGCCGCCCTTTTCCCAGGGCAACACCTGCGTCCCATGGTGGTCGATACCACCGTAAACCCCATCCAGTCAGTCTTTCTCAGGCACCTCCTTTCAGAAACTAAAAACCTTCTTGCCATAGCATGAGCGGTACGACTGGGCTTCCGCTCTAGGTTTTTATATGCAACCTCAGGACTTGTCTCTTCTCGGCCAGATGCCGAACCGAATTCGAATATATCAGATACCCGACTCCATGTCAAGAAAATTAAAAGTTTCTAAAATTGCGCCGCGGCATCACGGATTCCGTCAGCCGGAACGTATTGGTTTGATTACCCGGCGTGAACAAAATCCCGCCCGAGGCATCGGTATTGGCCACTTCCACCTGAAACACACAGCGATACAGAACACTGGTATCCGTCCACGTAGAACGCACCTCAAACCCCTGCACATAGTAGGATACCGTATCATTTTTCACGGTGCTGGCAATCGGCACATCCGCCGTGCCGTTGCTATAGCGCCGAATCACCACTTCACGGGTTTTAACCTGCCGGTCCGCCTGGGTATAGTAATAGGTGGTCTGCTGGTAAAAGGTCTGGACCGAACTGGCCACGGCGGCATCCAACCAGGCATTTTGGATATCCGCACCGGCCAACTGGGCTTCCAATTGCAAACCATTACTGATATTACCGTTCTGGAAATCCACCGGCGGAAATTCCAGATTCCCATCCCCGTTGACCTTGACCGGACGATGAATTTCACTGCTCCGGATGTCGGCCGAGAAATCCATCATCAATTTCCGCGATTCCGCCAGCAAGCGCGCACGTTCGGAATTGATCCGGTAGGAACGCCCGGCGGCATACATCGCCGAGGCAATCGCCACTGCGATCATGGCCGATAAGGCCACCGCAATCGTCACTTCGGCCATGGTAAAACCACGCCGGGACGAACGTTTGAAATTGGGTTTCAGGGTATTCATGACGGCCAGACAATCCATGTAGGAGAGGGAATCTGACGATAGGAGGTCAACACATTGCTCATGATGGGTTGCAGTCTGATACCATTGGGCTGCGCCCGGGACGGGTTGTAGCGAATATACAGACGGCCATATCCCCCCGCCGGGGTGGCGCCATCGCTCTCGGCACTGTCGGTCATACCAAACCAACCCAGAGTCGTATTGCCCGAGCCATCGCCGGGCACGATAATCGAACCGTCCACGAAGGCTTTGGCGCGGATATCTATATTACCCGCCACTACCACGCCTTTAAGCACCGAGTCCTGATTCGCCGGCCGGGTATAGGAACCCAGGTCAATATTGGTGTTGGCCGCCAAGATCGTGCACTTGGGGTCAAACGTATTGTTGAAATATGCCTTGCCGTTGATCTGGAACTCATTGCTGAAATGGGTATACGCCGTGGTGGTGGCCGCTACCAACACACCATTAAATGTGCAATCCATAAAGCGGGTATTGTTGCCCTCCACATATCCCAACGAGGTGTCCGCCGTCAGCGGTTTATTGGCATCAAACGTGTAGCCCGTCTTCATCCGCTTGGACCAGGTCATACCGTCATCTTTGTTGGTTGTGGTGGTACCGTTCTTGGTCACATTGGTCACCAGATCCACGTAGGTAATATCCTGAAACTTGCAGTTGATAAACACGGCGTTCAGGCCTGCGGGAATCTTCACATTCCTGAATGTCACGTTTTTGAATACCGGCCGGGAATAGGTGGCCTGCCAGCCCGACTGCACCCCGTATGGCACCGACTCGGTCACGGTATATTTGGGCGTGGTGTAATTCTTGCCATTGTTCTGCAGCGTCTGGCCGTTACGGTACGCGTCGATGAAATTCGCCACGCTGACATAGGGCCATTCCGGATCAGTCTTCGCCCGGGACTGACCCACCACTCCGCTATATCGCGCGGTGGCCACGGATTGGTCATACAACGCCATCAAATCAGTGTCGGTCAGTTGGTCCCCCGTGGCCATCTCCGGAGCCAAGGTGGTATTCTTAACTTCCACCTTGGGATCACCGTTAACATCCAAAGACGCAAAGGCAATCGGGGTGGCACTCGGTCCAGATACGCCACTTAACTTCGCCTTGTAATTCTCTGCGGCGTCCACAAAATCAATCGGTAACACATTGGGCATATCATCATCCAGCATGCCAAAAGTCACCGGCGGCACGGTCCGATCCGGAGGAATAATGGGGCCTTGGATCTGTTTGCGCAGCAGACTGGTACTGGTATTGGCGCCATACGCGCTTAACTGCACGCGCATCGAAATGGAACCTTTAACCTTCGCATAGCGGTCGGAATTATTGATCTTATCGTCATCAAACCCCGCCCGTTGTACCAAACCCGACTCTAGCGCTGGACTGAGCTGGTCCACCAGATCAAAGAATTGGGTATCCAGCGTTGCCCCGGTAAAGGTGGAGCCGGAAAATTGGCTGAAATTAACCTCGGGATTGTTCGTGGTCGCGCCGTAAGACCCCAAAAAGAGATCATATTCATCAATATAGCCATCGCCGCTGATATCCGTGAAACCCAAACCGCTGAAATATTTTTCGGCTGCCGTAGGATGAAGCGGTCTATTTTCAATTAGAGCCGCATCATAGTCTGTTTTCCTAGGACGAATATCCACTCGGTTGTCATAGCTCCCGTTGCGATAGGGTGCCCAGATACCAGCTGTGTTGGGATTATCCAACTTTGCCAGCATGTCCCGAAAATCTTTTAGCCGGCCCGACGTGGGATTGCCCAGTGTATTGTTGAGAAAACCAAAGTCCGTTACACACCACACCTCGGGATTGTCGGTGCGAATACGGCTGTCACCGGGATCGCGCCGCGACATGACGTCACCTTCCAACACCACATTCTTGCCCAACTGGATGTTGGACTGGCTATACGCCGCATATTTGAGCACCTTTTCCAACTTGAAGGAAAATTGCACCGTCCGTTTGATCCCATTGTACTGCCCGACACTGAACGCATTAATGATCTGCGAATCGGTGGTGTCCGGTTCGAGCCGCAGCATAAACTGACCGCGTTCCGCACTACCCCCAAAAGCCACCGGCGGAATCGTCACGATCCCGGCACTGTTTGTCACCGAACGGCCCCCAACAAACAGGGTAGATTTGTTGGCGTTCAACATGGTGGTTAAATTGGCGGCCAAACCCGCAAAATTGGCCCCCTCCACCGTACCACCCTTCCACAACTTGGTCGCCAACTCATGGTCATCCGTGTTATCCATCATCTTGGGGTCAAGCGTGCCAGTCTTGATTTTGGGGTTAAGGTCGCTAGTCATCAGATCATCCAGTTTCAGACGCAAAAAATGCACCCCTGATTCCGCTGCCGCAAAGGCGCACACCGAGCGCTCGTGCCCGGCGCCCAACTGGGTATTGCTCATGGCCAGCGACATGACACTGACCACCAACGTACCGAATACAGCGATAAAAAACATCGCCATTAACATCACCGAACCACTGGGGCGGGCCCGCGTTTTGGTTAGATTTCGCATCGCATACTCCTGCCAGATGGCCTGTTACTGAGCTTTCCAACGGGTCTTGATCCAACGCAGCCGGGCGGCTTCATTCCAGCCCGACGGGCTGCGCCGTTCCACAATCACGGTAATCCGCACGGCCCGGCGCTTGGTGTAGGTTGTTCCCGAGGTGACCACGGTATTCAAGTTAACCGGATCCACCGCTTCCACCAAAAAACGCTGCCGATAATTGGCCAGTTCCGGGTTCACCCGGATGACCGAATTACCATTGATGGTGACCGTCTCGGTAATGACCTGCCGCAGGGCATCCACTGGTCCAACCGGTGCGCCCGTCGGCAGATCAGGGCGGACATCAGAACTCCAACCGTTGAAGTCGTCCACATCGTCATAATCCAGCAATCCGGCCTCATTGTCATCGGCCCCGATATTGGGCAGCGTCGCCGTGGTTTCCGTGGGGGCGGGATCGGAAAAACTCAATCCCGACAACATCTCCCGGGCATTCCCGGCCAGCGACATCGCCAGCGCCTGACGTTCATTGTACGTATTGGTGGTGGTGGTGGCCCGGATCAATTCCATGGTGGCAACCACACCCAAAGCCGTAATGCCCACCGCGATTAACACCTCAATGAGGGTTAAGCCGTAGCGCCCGCTGGCTCGTGCTGTCTTACGTTTGCCTTGCATACACCAAACTCCGTGCCCAAACCGTCCCGCGTCCTCACCACCAACCGACCACACTCATTCTGGCCGTATCGTTGCTACGGGCGACGTGCATCTATGGTTTATTCTACCCACCGAACAACTGTCCACCAACTAAATATCCTCAAAAATTGAACCTATAGGTATTATTTCGCCTTTGCGTGTTTAATCCTTCACCAATTGGCTCATTCGGAAGATCGGCAACATGATGGACATCGCGATAAACGCCACAATACCGCCCATCAGCACGATCATGATCGGCTCGATCAGGCTGGTCACCGCCTTGATGGTGGATTTCAGTTCCTTGTTGTAGTACTTGGAAATGGAATCCAGCACCTCACCCAACCGTCCGGATTCTTCACCCGCGGAAATCAACTGGATGACCGCCGGGGGCAACATCGGGTTGCGTTGCAGTGTCTGGGCAATTTTTTTACCCGACTTCACCGAATTGCCCACCGCGTTCCACATATTATGATAGATCGAATTACCCGAAACCTCGCCGGTGATCCGTAGCGTATCGAGTATCGGCACGCCTGCATTCACCAGTTCCCCCATGGTGTGCAGGGAACGGCTGATGTACAGCGCCCGGAACATCTTTTTCATAACCGGAACATTCAGTTTCAACTGATCAAAGGCCAACTGCCCCTGCGGGCTGGCCAACACCACCTTGATCCCCACCACCAAGGCCAGAACCGTGCCGATATAGATGTACCAATAATCCTGCAAAGACTTCGACAGCGCCATCAAAATC
>Ga0194061_1002153_pt1 | contig 10934 bp, 9 predicted proteins | sample SepL2221m_MetaG_FD_163423 | JGI IMG/M metagenome (GOLD analysis project Ga0194061, IMG submission 163423) | Anoxic zone freshwater microbial communities from boreal shield lake in IISD Experimental Lakes Area, Ontario, Canada - Sep2016-L224-21m | ecosystem: Environmental > Aquatic > Freshwater >...
CCGCCATCCGGCGATGGCCGATCTCCACTCCCCTTTTCAGGAACATCCTCTGGCGCTGGAACATTTCCCCTCCGGCTCGCTGATTCTTCCTGCGCAGACCACCGTGGGTGCTGACCGATGACCCCCCTGCTCGAACGACAGCTGAACATCCTCGACTTCACACTTTCTTCGCTGCTGCGACGAAAAGGAAAGAATCTGTCGCTCTTGCTGATGTACCTGCTGGTGGTCTTCATGCTGGCTTCACTGGTATTTTTTGTCACTGCGCTGAAACGGGAGGCGGCCCTGATTCTTAAGGACACTCCCGACATGGTCGTGCAACGGCTGATGGCCGGGCGTCAGGACCTTGTGCCGGCCGGCTACCTGGCAAACATTCTTTCCATCAAGGGAGTCAGCGTCGTCCGGCCGCGACTGTGGGGCTATTATTACGACACACTGAACGGAGCCAATTATACTGTCATGGCCGACGACACACTGGCCGACGGGTCAGAGCAGGCTGTCGTCGGCAGCGGTGTAGCAGGAATTCGCCGTCTGGCGGTCGGCGATCTGCTGCCACTGATCAGCTATGACAAGGTTCCCGTGATGCTGCAGATCAAAAAGATACTTTCCCCTGCGTCGAATCTGGCGGCCGCCGACATGATTCTGGTCTCTTCGCGTGAATTCAGGATGATTTTCAATTTTCCGGCCGCTCAGTTCACCGATCTGGCGGTCACGGTGCGCAATTCGAAAGAGCTGCCGACAGTGGCAGCGAAAATAGTCCAGCAGTTCCCCGATGCCCGCCCGATTCTGAAAAGTGAAATTCAGCGCACTTACCAGTCGCTCTTCGACTGGCGCGGCGGCATGGTGGTGATCATCCTGGCGGCCTCGCTGCTCTCGTTCATCATCTTCGCCTGGGATCGAGCCAGTGGCCTGTCGGCGCAGGAGCGCACGGAGATTGGCATCCTCAAGTCAATCGGCTGGGAAACATCCGACGTGCTGCTGCTCAAGTTCTGGGAAGGTATCGTTATCTCGCTGACAGCATTCCTGCTGGGGACACTGCTGGCCTACGGCCATGTGTTCCTGCTGTCGGCGCCGCTGTTCGCCCAGGCACTCAAGGGATGGTCGGTCATGTACCCCCGGTTTCAACTGGTGCCGGCCGTGGATGTCTACCAGCTGTTCGTGCTGTTTTTCCTGACAGTGGTCCCCTACACGACCGCCACCATCATCCCCTGCTGGCGGGCAGCCACCATCGATCCCGATGCTGCCATGAGGTCGTGACATGATTGAACTCTCCTCGCTCAGCAAGGTTTTCAACGATGGCCGGTCAAACCGGTTTGTGGCGGTTGACGACGTCAGTCTGGTTATAATGCCGCGACAGCTTACCGTTCTCAAAGGGCCGAGCGGATCCGGCAAGACGACGCTGCTCTCCATCATCGGCTGTATGGCGCGTCCCACATCGGGGCGCATCTATCTTCGCGACATCCCTGCTGCACTCCCTTACCGGAGAGACGACAGCGAAAATGTGGAAATTACCAGCCTGCAGGAGCGCTTCCTGACCGAAATCCGGCGGCGCACCTTCGGTTTCATCTTCCAGCAGTTCAACCTGATCAAGGGGATCAGCGTACTGGAAAACGTCATGCTGCCGGCCTACCCGACCGGCGAGGCCCGCTCCGCATTCCGCACCAGGGCACTTGACCTGCTCGGTCAGTTCGGCATGGAACGTCATGCAGGGCAGAAGGTGGAACTGCTCTCTGGCGGGGAACTGCAGCGGACGGCCATTGTCCGCGCCCTGATCAACGACCCGGCCATTATCATCGCCGACGAGCCGACCGCCCACCTGGATTCAAAATTATCGCTGGAATTCATGGAGCGGGTTGAACAGCTGAAGAGCAACGGCACAACCGTCATTATCGCTAGTCACGATCCACTGGTGTACGATGCCGCTTCTGTCGATTCTTTGGTGGAGATGCGCAACGGAAAAGTCGTCGGCAGCCGGAGCCGCCAATGATGCTGCATCCGGCTGTGCTGGCACTGCTGCTAACCTCGCTGCTGGTTGCTGCCATGGGGCTGTACGCCGGGTATTACGGTCTGCGGATTTTAAAAAGCTGGAAGCTGGAGAGCGGCAGCGAACTTCAGCTTGAACTGGAGCGCCGCACTTCACTGATTTCGACGATCATGAGCTATGATCTGTTCATTCAGCTCATGTCACTTTTCCTGTACGTCTACACCGCTGACAGTCTGCACCCGCTGTTCACCGGTGCCATGTGCGCCGCCGGTGTCTTGAACATCAACCAGTTCGGTTATCCGCTGCTGCTACTTAAAATGCTCAATTTTCTGCTGGCCGGCGTCTGGCTGATCCTTAATTATGCCGATTGCCGTGGCTTCGATTATCCGCTGATCCGGGTCAAGTTTGAACTGCTCAATCTGATCGTCCCGCTGCTGCTGGTGGAAACCTGCCTGCTGGCCGCCTATTTTTCCGGGGTCAAGCCGGACATCATCACCTCCTGCTGCGGCAGTCTGTTCGGCCACGAAGCCGTCGGACTGGGTGGAAACCTGACTGCCCTGCCACAACAACCGATGCAGCTGGCATTCTTTTCTGTTATGTCGGTGACATTCGCAAGCGGGGTCTACTTTTACCGGATGGGCTGCGGAGGCTGGATTTTCTCAACTGCGGCGGGTGCTGCATTCCTGATTGCAGGCGCTTCGATCACGTCATTCATCTGTCTCTATATCTACGAACTCCCCACCCACCACTGCCCGTTCTGCCTGTTGCAGAAGGAGTACGGCTACATCGGGTACATCATGTACGCAACGCTTTTCGGCGGTGGTGTCGCGGGATTGGGAACCGGAGCGTTGCTGCCGTTTCGCTCCACCGGCAGCATGGTTCGCATCATCCCGCCGCTGCAACGCCGCCTGACGCTCATCACCGTTGCCTGCTACCTGCTGTTCACCCTGATCACGGCCTGGAAGATGTTTTCTTCCGAGCTAAGACTAACCTTCTGAAATATACCCAGCGATAACCTCCAAATGCCGGGCCGTGGCCCCGCCGTTGTCGCGCATCATTTTCAGACCGTTCTGCCCCAGAACCCTGCGCAGTTCGTCGCTCTTCATAAGCGTCCGGCAGGTTTCGGTCAGCTCTTCAGCTGCCTGAACCTGGACTCCGGCGCCATATTTCAGAACCAGAGCTTCAATTTCCCGGAAGTTTTCCATGTGCGGGCCAAAGATGCTCGGCACTCCGACCGAAGCCGGTTCCAGCAGGTTATGTCCGCCGAACGGCACCAGACTGCCGCCGACGAAGGCAACGTCCGACAGTGCATACAGATCCATCAGTTCGCCCACCGTATCCACCAGCAGCACCTCCCCGTTCTTCGGCCTTCGTTCACCGGAAAGAGAAGATCGCAGTGTGAAGCGCAGGCCGGAAGCCGTGAGCAGAGAGGCAACCTCTTCCGTCCGCGCCGGATGACGTGGTGCCAGAATCAGCAGCAGGTCGTCGAAATCAGCAAGCAGTTCCAGGTAGGCGGAAATGACAAGCCGCTCCTCATTGTCGCGGGTGCTTCCGGCGATCACTACCCTGCTTTCAGCGGAAAGCGAATAACTGTTCCGCAACTGCTGCCGCTCATCATCGCTGACACTGCGAAACGGGATGTCGTTCTTGAGGTTGCCGGTGATGCGCGTTCTGTTGTAATCCGCCCCGATTTCAACCAGGCGGTCACGGGAAATTTCCGACTGAACGCAGATGGCCGAGAAACAGTTCAGGATCGGTAAAAAAAACCGTCTGAAGGTCAGATAGCGACCGAACGAGCGGTCGGAAATGCGACCGTTGGCCAGCACAAGCGGAATACTGCGGTTATATGCCTCGCGGCAGAAGTTTGGCCAGATTTCCGTCTCCATGATGATGATAATTTCAGGGCAGAGATCCTTCAATACCAGACTGACCGACGGCAGGAAATCGAACGGGAAGTAAATACAGAGGTCAATCTCCGGGAATGCAAGGGCGGTGTGGCGGCCGGTTTCTGTAGTATTCGATACCACTAGCGCGTGACCGGGATAACGCTCTTTCAGTGCACGGAGCAGCGGACGAGCGGCGATGATTTCGCCGACCGACACCGCATGGAGCACTATTACCGGGCGGATACCGGTTTTTGCCAGCTCACCGGCAGGAATCAGCCCGAATCGTTCCGCAAAGGCTGCCGGCCACCCCAGGCGCAGGGAGCGGTAGGCATTGAACAGGGCAACCGGGATCAGTAGAAAAACGGAAAGGAGATTGTAGAACAGGTAGAACATGGAAATCCGTTCAGGCGGCCAGGGTGGGCTCATCCCGGTCAAGTCTCAGCAGGTAATACAGCGAGACAGCCGTGAGATGAACCATCCCCCACGCCCAGAGATTATCGCTCAGAAAATGCCCCCCCTGGGTTATGCGGGCCACACTCATCATTACACCAAAGCAGAGTCCGCCTGTCATCCAGTACCATGCCGCCCGGCGATTACGGCGGCGATAGATGAAATAGGGGGCTGATAGATAAAACGCGGCAGATGCGTGACCGGATGGAAATGATCGCCCTCCGTGGGCGACCCCTTTCTGCCAGGGATGCAGATATGTTTTTGTGCCGCCTGACTGGACTATTTCACGGGGGCGAGGGCGTCCCCAGTATTCCTTGAAGACGGAATTTACCAGCAACCCCGGCCCCAGGGCCAGCAGGAGCACTAGAAAAAAACCCGCTTTGACCAGATAACGCCGCTGCCGGAAATACATATTCCAGCCGGCCGCCAGCAGCCCGGCTACTGCCAGAGCTACGGCTGGGATACGATCCAGCCGGTAGAGAAACCGCCACGGCTGCATATCACCAATCGGCCACTTCCCACCGACACAGAACAGCGCTGAAAGCTTCAGGTCGGCACCGGAGGCTGCAATCCAGGCGGTTCCCACAGCCAGCAGACAGAGCGGCAGGGCAACGTCGAGCCATGCCCGTTTCAAGAAATGCCCTCGGTCCGTTTCCAGCGGCGGTGCACCCAGTACCACTCGGTCGGATGGGCACAGACAAAGTCGTCAAGGTACCGCGACAACGCCTGAATATCTTTGGCAATACCGTCGTTAGAGACATCGCCACAGAGTTCATAGGCGGGATAGATCGTGATCACATGTCGGCCGTTTTCTCGGTGAATGAACGCTGGAATCAGCGGGGCGCCCGTTTTCTGGGCGATTGTAACGGGTGCCTTGTTGGCCCACGCTTTTCTGCCGAGGACGTCCACCAGCACCCCGTTATCCTGAAATACCGCCTGATCCGTGAGCATACCCACAATCTCGCCACTTTTAAGCACGCTCAGGATCTGGCGCAGCGCCAGCTTATTGTAGATGACCCTGTTACCGTAGACCATACGGAACTTTTCGACGACGCTGTGCAGGTAGGGGTTATTCTGGTGGCGGGCCACCGCCCACATGTTCTCGTTGAACAGCCGCTTGATGGAAAGGCTCATCAGTTCCCAGTTGCCGCAGTGTCCGCTCACCAGGATCAGACCCTTATGTTTCTGTCGTGCCTGCTCCAGATGTTCCCGCCCCCGCACTTCGATCGAGTCGATCAGCGTATCTCCCATGCCGTGGTACAGGCGGCAGACCTCGACAATCGACCTCCCCAGGTTCATGAAGGTTTCGCGGGCAACCTCCTCGGCAGTTTCAAAGGTGCCGGGCCATAACGGGTGATTCTTCATGAATGGCAGCACCCGGCTGATATTGTCGATGGCAATTCGACGACGACTGGCCAGCAACCGGAACAGGATCAGGCCGATCCGGCGGCCGGCACCACTGCCGAAGCGCTGTGGAATCAGCGAGACGGAACGGGTGATGAGGTAGAACAGAACTGTTTGGAGTGCCCAGACAATCCGTTTCATGGTTCTTCGACCGCCATTTCAGATCTTCCGTTGGAGAACTGAAGGGCATGCAGCCTGCTGTACAGACCTTCCCCCGCCAGCAGCTCCTGATGGGTCCCCCGTTCGACAATGCGCCCCTTCTCAAGCACGACTATCATGTCGGCATGCAGTATCGTTGAAAGGCGGTGGGCAATTACCACGGTCGTACGATTGGCCATCAGGTTATCCAGCGCCTGCTGCACCATCTGCTCGCTTTCCGTGTCCAGGGCGCTGGTGGCTTCGTCCAGAATCAGGATGGGCGCATTTTTCAGCAACGCCCGCGCAATGCAGAGTCTCTGTCGCTGCCCGCCTGAGAGCCGCACGCCACGATCCCCGATGTTGGTCTCATAACCGTCAGGCAGCTGATCGATAAAATCGTGGGCGAAAGCAGCCCTGGCAGCCTCGACGACCTCTTCCAGGGATGCATCGGATTTGCCGTAACGAATGTTGTTGGCGATGCTCTCGTTAAAAAGGGTCGTCTCCTGATCAACCAGGGCGATCTGTGCCGCCAGCGAGCTGAGCTTCAAATCCCGGATGTCGTATCCGTCGATTGATATGCTCCCCGACGTGACATCGTAAAAGCGGGGGATCAGGGACGCCAGCGTCGTCTTGCCGCCGCCTGAAGGTCCGACCAGCGCGATCATCCGCCCGCTTTCCACCATCAGCGAGATGTCATCAAGGACGGTCTCGTCCCCGTAGCTGAAAGATACGTTCCGGAATTCGAGAGTCCCGCTGGCCCGCGACATTTCAGCGGCATCGGGACGCTCGACGATCAGACGCGGCTGATCCATCAGCTCGAATACCCGCGCCGCAGCCCCGGCAGAGCGCTGCACCGTGTTGTAGGCGGCCTGCAGCTTCTTGATCGGGTTGAAGAGCATCACCATGGCGGTGATGAAGGAGAACAGCTCAGAGGCGGACATATGACCGCTGATGACCTGGCTGCCGCCGAAATAGACAACGCCGGCTACACCAAAGGATATTATTGTTTCGGATACCGGCATGGAAAGTGACTCGTACTTGATGAAGCGGCGCATCTGGGCGAAGAACTCGAGATTGGCCGTCATGAAGCGCCTGGTTGTCTGCTCCTCCAGGCCGAAGGCCTTGATTACCTTAACGCCGGAGAAGGTCTCCTGGAAGATCGACGTAAGTCCGCCCATGACCGAGAGGCTGCGGCCGGAGGTATTCTTGATCTTCTTGCCGATCAGCTGTGCCGGATAGGCGGTCAGGGGGATGACGATGAACGAGATGAGGGCCAGCTGCCAGTTGCGGTACATGACCACCCCCAGCAGGACGAAAACCGAAATCAGGTCACGGAACAGGCCACAGACAACACTTGCAATGCCTTCCTGCATCGAACTGATGTCGTTGGTAATGCGGGAAATAAGTTCGCCGGTGGCGGTTTTGTTGAAAAAAGCCATGTCCAGCCTGATGCTGTGGGCATACAGGTCGTTACGAATGCTCTGGATGGCCTTTTGACCGGCCAGTTTGAGGCATGTGTCGTAGGTGAAACGGGTTATCCCCCTGACGATGAAGAGCGCAATGATACCAAGCGGCACCAGGAAAAATACCCCTGCATCCTTGCCGCTGAAGATTTTTTTGAGCACCGGTTCGACACACCAGGCAAACACACCATCAAGCCCGCCCACGACGGAAGAGCAGACTGCCGACAGCAGCAGCAGCTTCCAGTGCGGTTTGAAGTAGCCTAATGTCCTCACCAGTACGGGGTTCATGGTCGTCCAATCAGATCAAACAGCAGGGAGGCAGTTCGTGCGGAGGCATTTCCGCTCCCCCCCAGTTTGTGGCGAATTGACTGCAGTTTTTCAACAATGGCATCCGAGTAGCGCCGGTCGTTCAGTATCAGCCTGATTTCGGTCGCAATCCGGTCGCCCGTCGCATTGTCCTGAATCAACTCCTGAACAACCGTTTCACCGGCGACAATGTTGCAGAGACCGATATGGTCGAGCTTGATCAGTCGCCTGGCCAGCTGGTAGGTGAGCGGGGAGAGCTTGTAGATGATCACCATCGGTGTGCCGACCAGGGCAATTTCCAAGGTAACGGTTCCGGAGACTGAAATTACCGCATCACAGGCCCTGATCAGGTCATGTATCCGGTCGCGCCGGATGGTGACGTCAAGGCCTGCAGCTGCCAGCCGAGGAACAATGGCGGACTCGTCCAGCGTTGAGGCCAGCGGCAGAATAAACTGGACACCGGGAACACTCTCTTTGAGCCTGACCGCCGCATCTATGATAACCGGGAGCAGGCGTTCGATCTCATTCCTTCGGCTGCCGGGGAAAAGTCCGACGATTTTGCACTCCGGATCGAGACCGAAGCTGGCTGCGGCTTCATTACGCCCCATGCTGACGTTGACCAGGTCGGCCATGGGGTGCCCGACAAAGGTGACCGGCACACCTGCCCGCTCGTAGAACGGCGCCTCGAACGGCAGGATCACCGCCATATGGTTGACAAGACGGGCGATTTTTCTGACCCGCCCCTGGCGCCATGCCCAGATCTGCGGGCTGATGTAATAGAGCACCTTGACGCCGGCTCTTTTGGCAACTTTGGCAAGGCGCAGATTGAAGCCGGGGTAGTCGATCAGTACTAGCAGATCGGGGGGATCGTCGAGAAGGATTCGTTTCAGTTTCAGGAAGGCGGCAGAGATGACGTCAAAGTGTTTTACCACCTCAACCAGGCCGACCACCGCCATATCTTTGGAATCCACCAGCGTTTCAACACCAGCCTCGCGCATGCGCGCCCCTCCGATGCCGAAAAAGCTCAAGGCGCCATCGAGTCGGTGACTTTCACGCACAAGTTGAGCGCCATAGATATCGCCGGAAGCTTCGCCGGCCACGATCATGATGCGTTTTCCCAGCGCTGTCCTGGCAGTAGTACTGTCGCATCCCACATTGGCATAATGTGTTGAGGACACGGTTGATGAAGAAAATACCGTTATCAAGGAAATCAAACACCTCAGGAGTATCAACTCTCGTATTTTTAAGAAGCTGACGGCAATCCCGCGTCAAAAAAACGGATTATTGCTTATACCCTGAACGTGCCAACCAATCAAGTATTCCTGCGGAAAAACAGTTTTTTCAGTTATCGTATGAACCTCGTATGTATCTCGTGTCGGTAATGCCTCCCCGGTTCATCCCCGCGCGTGCGGGGAACATGAATTCTCAGGCACACAAGCTGATGCATATTTTGGTTCATCCCCGCGCGTGCGGGGAACATGTTTAATTGTACGTTCTCATCCCCGTCAATATCGGTTCATCCCCGCGCGTGCGGGGAACATTAGGGCGGTATCATTCCGCTCAGAATAATAATCGGTACTGTTTCATCGTATACCGGCACGACCGGTTCATCCCCGCGCGTGTGGGGAACATACATCTTTAGGCCACCGGATGCCGAGCACGTCCGGTTCATCCCCGCGCGTGCGGGGAACATTTAAAGCTGCTGTACCGACGATAGGAGCGTCGCGGTTCATCCCCGCGCGTGCGGGGAACATTTACACTGTATTTAATCCTATCACTCTGCAAACGGTTCATCCCCGCGCGTGCGGGGAACATTGCGCCACATTGATTGCAAACTCTCTCACTACCGGTTCATCCCCGCGCGTGCGGGGAACATCTTACGCCGGTAACTACTGATATGGATGATTGCGGTTCATCCCCGCGCGTGCGGGGAACATCAGACCACCAGCCGTGTAGCCGGTTCCTGATACGGTTCATCCCCGCGCGTGCGGGGAACATCAGGTTCCTGATTATCAGATGCCGTATCAGAACGGTTCATCCCCGCGCGTGCGGGGAACATCTGCATCCAACGGGAACCCCGGCTGGTTTAACCGGTTCATCCCCGCGCGTGCGGGGAACATTCTGCTGTTCAAGGTTCTATCACTGCTGCCAACGGTTCATCCCCGCGCGTGCGGGGAACATCGCTGGTCAATGGCCTCGACATAACCACAAACAGGTTCATCCCCGCGCGTGCGGGGAACATCCCCGGCAGGCGCTCAATCTGGCAACCCGCATCGGTTCATCCCCGCGCGTGCGGGGAACATTGCTTTCAGCGTCAGTGCGTATGGCGTTGCGCCGGTTCATCCCCGCGCGTGCGGGGAACATGGAGAGCCACCTGTACCCGTATCGAAGGCATACGGTTCATCCCCGCGCGTGCGGGGAACATACCATCAGGGCAAACGCCACAACCTATTCAATCGGTTCATCCCCGCGCGTGCGGGGAACATCTCGTTCTATCCGGTTCGGCAGTATCAGCGGGCGGTTCATCCCCGCGCGTGCGGGGAACATATCGTTTTTCATCAGAGTGGTAACGACCAGACCGGTTCATCCCCGCGCGTGCGGGGAACATTACAGTGTTGTCACGGATACTCTCAGGTACGGCGGTTCATCCCCGCGCGTGCGGGGAACATGCGTCACCCCCAACCCATAATGGCTTACGTCTAGGTTCATCCCCGCGCGTGCGGGGAACATAAATATGGGGGATGGTTGGCGACTATCTGACCCGGTTCATCCCCGCGCGTGCGGGGAACATATAACCAGAACGTACTTCTTGGCGCCATCGATCGGTTCATCCCCGCGCGTGCGGGGAACATCTGCTCAAGAAATGCCTGTTTCAGCAGCATGGCGGTTCATCCCCGCGCGTGCGGGGAACATAACTACAGCAATCTGCGCGGCATCCGCAACGACGGTTCATCCCCGCGCGTGCGGGGAACATGCCGCTGAAGATGCCATGAGCCTGCGGGCAGGCGGTTCATCCCCGCGCGTGCGGGGAACATGGATCAGTTGCAGCAGATACTCCAACAGCAGGTGGTTCATCCCCGCGCGTGCGGGGAACATTGCACACATCTGTCTGTTTCCGGGGCGCGACACGGTTCATCCCCGCGCGTGCGGGGAACATGGCTTTACTGCCCCGGTATTGATTGCTGACGACGGTTCATCCCCGCGCGTGCGGGGAACATTATTACGGGTCAAGGTTGCCGTTTTTATGAGACGGTTCATCCCCGCGCGTGCGGGGAACATGCGGAGAAATACCGCATCGTCCGAAAA
>Ga0194061_1002154_pt1 | contig 10929 bp, 9 predicted proteins | sample SepL2221m_MetaG_FD_163423 | JGI IMG/M metagenome (GOLD analysis project Ga0194061, IMG submission 163423) | Anoxic zone freshwater microbial communities from boreal shield lake in IISD Experimental Lakes Area, Ontario, Canada - Sep2016-L224-21m | ecosystem: Environmental > Aquatic > Freshwater >...
CGTGATTTCACGCGGTCCATTTCACGCTCTGACACTAAATATGAATCATCCAGTACTCGTTTAAGGAGAAGTATGAACACAAACATAAAGGCACCGCAGGAACTTTGGTCAGAGGTAATCCCCAATCTATTTATGGGTGGAACTGATGACAGCGCAACAATCGATCAACCACAAAAGCTACGTCACTTTGATGCCAGCAATGAATTCGATTGCGTTGTAACACTTTATGCCTGGGCAGCACCAGCTAACTGGGGTGTTGAAGAGCGCAGATTCGGTTTTCCAGATGCTGACATCATTGAGGAATACGTGCCAACAATCATTGAACTTGCGCAATGGGCCCACTCAAAGTGGGCATCAGGCAAGCGAGTAAATATTCGCTGCCAGGCAGGACTGAATCGCAGTGGCCTGATTACTGCTCTAACACTGATGATAAGTGGAATGTCAGCTGATGAAGCAATTAGCACGTTGCGTGAGAAGCGTTCAACATATGCCTTATGTAATGGGGAGTATGAGCACTGGTTACTAACCCAGGCTCAGACCTATATTGCCGAATCAACAATTAGAAAGAGTGCATAATTTGAGTAAGGGTTCACTCGCAACTTATCTAATTCACTCAGATCAATACGCTAATTGGATCTTCGATCCAACGCATCCAACTCAAGGGCGTCGATTTATAAACGCCAAGAACTTGCTCGTAGAACATATGAGAGACACCAATGTGCCATTGGCAATTGTTGAACCACGTTTAGCAACAAAGACTGAATTAGCACGGGTTCATTCAGCCTCTTATATCGATGAAGTTCTTGAGCAACATCGAACTAGTCAATGGGTTGGGGCTAGACCCGATCTATCGGAACTAGCAGCGCTCTTTGCCGGTGGGACATTAGTAGCACTCGATTCCTTGTTAGCAGGAGAAGCAAAGACCGCTATTCATTTTCCGGGAGCAAAGCATCATGCTCAATATGACCATTCATCCGGCTTCTGTATTTTTGCAGACTTCGCCTTAGCTGCTGATATTGCAACAAAAGACTTCTCTAAAAAAGTTGCGATACTAGATTTTGACGCCCATCACGGCGATGGTACCGAAAATCTAACTTTAGATAATCCTCATGTCTTAACATATTCAATTCATGAGAAGGGAATATTTCCTGGAACAGGATATAAAAGTATTCCTGAGAACTTTGCTTACAACTATCCACTTGGAGATCACGATGGCGAAGGAGAGGTCGAAAAGGGTGATGAAGCATTACTCAGAGGTGTAGCTGAATTCTGTCGGCTAGCCGATACTTTCAAGGCCGACATAATTTTTATTGCCGCTGGCGCCGATGGTCATGTTGAAGATCCATTGAGTTCTTTGCAGTTCACTATCTCCGGATATAAGGCTGCAGCGCAATATTTAGGAGAGAAATTTCCAAACACCCCAATCCTGATAGGGGGCGCAGGAGGATATTTACCCGACTCTAGAACTCCAGAAGTTTGGGCAGCATTCAGTGGGGAACTCATCGAGGTTGAGATGAATAAGAGTTCAGGTAACCGGCTCGCACCGCTCTCGGGCTCAAAAGAAAAGATTACACCTCGACTTTAAAGGTACCAATCTCTAGCTTGTAACCATCCCGCAGGGTCTCGACAAATAGCTTAGCAATCTCTACGTTCTCACTCTCTTTTAGATCTAAGAACTTAATAAAGTTAGGTAGACCATCTGATGGTGGTTCCCAACCAATCTTGATTAGCCCTTTACGGTTCTCTGTTTCTAAAGGCGGTTTAACACTGATATTAGATGCAGCTTCAACAGTAATATATCCACCAGGTTCTGAATAGCCTTGGAAGTAGATACCCGAGTAGGTGCTCGACAAAATTTCAATTGTGAATTGCCTGCCCTTGCGACCAGCTAGATATTCAAAGATTGTAGATTCGACAACAGACCATGAGTTATCTCCCGTCGTAGCATTGGGATCAGATACTTCGCTAACTAGCTCGACAACAGCGGCAGGGGCTGGTACTGCTGGAGCAGTTGGTTCTACAACTGCGGCATGAGTTTGAACCACAGAAAGCTTCTCTTTATTGGCTTTCTTATCCTTCTTGGCTCGCTTTACTGGAGCTTCTCCAGTTTTAACATAGGCATACATGTAGCGATGCACTAGGTAGATCGCTAGATAAACAAGAAGAATATACAGCCCGGCCCAACTCGGAAGTTCTCCAGCCGAATTCTTTAAAGCGAGAATTCTATTTGTTGCAAAATTAATTCCTACGGCTGCGATACCCATTCCGAGGATGTTTCTATTCCGATATTTACGTGCCCAATAGAAGAGAGGAATGAATGTTAAGAAGCCAATGCTTACTACAGAAAATACAAGAGAGGCTGTGTAGACACCTATCTGTTTGCTCGGTACGGAATCATTTTTCTTGAGTTGACGCCAAATCCAATAAGGAATTAGTCCCCAGCCTCCAGTGAATAAACCGAGTGCGATTACTACCTTATTCTTATCCAAGAATGCGCCGATGCTCATCGATGATCTTCCGGAAGTTGCATGCGTTGCAGACGTATGTCCGCGCCTTTGTTCTGGAGCAACACGAGCTGTCTTTACCACTCTAGCTGGCGCCGCTTTTGCTTTCGGTTGAGATGCGCTGAGAGAGGCTAACAATTTAAGGGCATGATCGACGTCAGCGCGGTCATTCGGAGACTTCTTATGCATCGCACGCAAAAGTATTTGCTGATTCTCGCTGAGACCTTTGTAATTTGGATTATCATTAAAAATCGAACCTTCGAAACGACCGTTGCTATCTGCCTTCCAAGTTTGGTTGCCCGTTCCTGCATAAGCCAAAATTGTCGCGGTCACAAAGACGTCATTCTTAGGTGATGCATTGTCGGTGTAATGTTCGGGGGAGATGTACCCATTGGCGCCATAGAAGTGCGTCGTAGACTTAGCGGCACCTTCAATTCTAGAAATTCCAAAGTCAATGATGCGAGCTCCGCCATATACAAGCATGACGTTCTTGGGATTCAAATCGCGATGGATTACGCCTTTTGAGTGAATATATAAAAGCGCAGACAAAATATCGTGCGCTAATTCAAACCATTTTTCTTCATTGATTGGACCATTCTCCGTAATTTCTTCGAGAACGGTGCTTCCTGCAAAATATTGAAGTGCAATCCAGGGAGGATTAGCGCTCATATCAGCGTCATACAATTTACTGATGTATTGGCTGTCGAAACTCGAGAGCAGCTTCATTTCGTTCTTAAATCGGCGACCTTCAGATTCTATTTCCTTGGGATCGGTTGCCTTTTGTTGAGGGCTTAAGAATTTAAGTACCGCAAGTTTTTGTGTATGGATATTTCGAGCCTTAATTGCGGCACCAAATGCACCATTCCCAACGCCGTGAATGAGCTGCCAATCTCCAACTACCGTAGGGGCAGGGGGCTTCTTATTGGCCATTAGCCCTCCTTAATTTTGTGCATTGTTGATTCCCGTAAGCCTATGGCTGTCGTCAGAAAAGCAATAGTATTACCCTAGGTTTTTGAGGTGAATTCGAGAGGAACGCGATGTCGGACAAGAAGATTGTGCATGGCAAGGTCGCGCGCTACCTAAAAGAGATATTTCCTCAAGCGACTGAACGCGACGACAATTCTTTTACTGTTCCTTTCGAATCTACTCATATTTGGGTCAGCATTGAAGATTCAAATATTCCAACCTCAGCAAAAGTGAAGGAATGGCATATCAAGCACGATATTCCGCATGTTCTTGTCAAAGTGTGGGCAACAATTCTAGTTGAGACTCCTCGATCGCCCGGTCTTTTTAAGTGGGTGGCAACTGAAGGTCAGAATTGGATGCTGGGAGGAACGCGCGTGATTCTTGGCGATGACGGTGATTGCTCGCTCATTTTTGTTTATAACTTGGCTGGGGAGACCTTAGATCCTGGTGAGTTTAAGAATGCAGTAATGGCAGTCGCTACAACCGCCAATCACCTTGACGAAGTTGCTCAAGAGAAATTTGGTGGAAAGAGATTCATCGATCTCAAAGCAGGAGACAAAAATTGACAATTCCAGAGCTGATTCGCGATTTAGCAATTGCTGAAGCAAAAAGATTTGATTCAGCTCACATGGAGTCAAGCCATCTCTTGGCTGTTCTCGCGTATCGTTTTTTAATCAAATATGACATTATGGACCGCGCCCGCGCAGTTTCTAAGAAAGCGCACGGCAAGAGCAGTTTTCATGGAACAGTCATAATTTCCGACGAACTTGATAAGTTAATTGATTCTTGCAAAACAAAAGAAGACATATCGAGCGCTTATCAACTTCTAAAATTACAAGTTTTTAACTCAACTGATGAAAATTCCCCAGAAGGCATGGAAGAAGAAGTCGTCGACTTTGAGACTGCGTTCGCCGAACTTAATGCGCTTGTAGGTCTTGAAAGCGTTAAGGAAAGATTAAGGAAAGTCTTTGCAACTCACCAGGCAAATCAAAAAAGAATTGAAAAAGGACTAGAACCGGTAGATGTAACAAACCACTTGGTCTTCACTGGATCGCCAGGCACAGGAAAAACAACAGTTGCTCGAATAGTTGCCAAACTGTACAAGGCAATCGGAGTCCTGCCTAAGGGACACTTAGTTGAAACGGGAAGACAAGACTTAGTTGCCGCCTATATCGGACAAACCGCAATAAAGACCAAAGAGCGCATTGATGAGGCAATGGGCGGCGTTCTCTTTATCGACGAGGCATACACTCTCACGCAGTACAAGGCCACGGCTGCTAATGATTTTGGAGCAGAAGCAATCGCCACACTTTTAAAGGAGATGGAAGATCATCGAGGCGAATTTGCGGTGATTGCAGCGGGCTACACAAAAGAAATGGCGGATTTTGTACTAGCAAATCCTGGATTGAAATCTAGATTCTCTACAGTCATCGATTTCCCTGATTACTCACCATCAGAGTTAATGGTTGTCTTTAAGGGACTCTGTGCAAAAAATGTCATTGGACTCACCTCTGAAGTCGAGGACTTAGTCTTGAATCACTTTAAGACCACAAAAACAACGGGGGATAGTGGCAATGCCCGGTATGTACGGTCCTTGTTTGAGAATATGTTTGCCAATATGTCACTTAGGGCTAGTGAAATAACAGGGCCGATTCAGACAGCCGCAATCGAAACCTTTCAAATTCCAGATTTCCCAAATCCACAAACTATTAAGACGATCGCCGAACCTTTCGGATTCGTACCAGTCCCGAAAAATAAGTAATCTCTAGAACCACAAGACAAGAGGAGCACCTATGGATGACATAAATTTGGAACAATGTTCAGAGAATCAACTTTTCAGCATGCTACAAGATTCAGAAGGGCAGGATCGATTACGCCTTCTGAATGAACTCCTTGGTAGAGCTGAAAACAAGAGTGATTACCGTAAAGCCGCGTCCTTTGCGGAAGAAGCTTCTGCTCTAGCAATAAAATTCTCACCAAACATGGATGTGGAGAACTACTTATATCGACAAGGTTCGAATCTTTGGCGACTCAACGAATACGAACCAGCCATTGAGGCTTTCTCTGTCGGTGTGAGTAAATATTCTGGCGAGGATGATCAAACCGAACTCTCAAAGAATTATTGGGGACTAGCCGATTCACATTACAGACTTGAAAATTATGAGGAATCGATAAAGTTTGCTCAGCTGGGTACAGAGGCTGCCCTTGTCAATGATGGGTTTGACATAGCAGGATTAAATAAATTCGTCCAGGGTAAATCCCTCTATCTTGATGATCGGGAGCAAGAGGCAATCGATGCCTGCATTGAAGCCCGCCAGCACAAACGACGAGTATCAAATACAGCGGCTGTGCAAGAAATAGATGATTACATAGCTACGATTTATCGTTATTTAGGACAATATGACGAAGCAGAAATCCTCCTTCGAAATTGTCTAACACTCGCTGATGCAACCACTCGAAATCTTTCATATGCCAATATGAGACTTGGAATTATTCTGATTGATCAAGAGAAGTTCGATGAAGCTCGCTCCCATCTTGAAATTGCACGTTCTCTGTATCATGAGGAGGACAATCTTGAGATGCTCGCAGAGTGCGATATGTCCATCTCTCGAACGTATGACGGTTACTCACATGTTGAAGAAGCTCTTAGGTGTGCGCGATCTGCTACCTCACTATGGGATGCTCTAGGCCAGGCTGTGAACTATATTCGTGGTCTTGAGCGCCAATCTATTCTTCTTTATACAGCAAAGCGATACATCGATGCCGCTGAAATGAACGATCGAACTATTTCTGAAATTGGCGATGGCGATGACGCAAGTTACATCAATATGAAGGGTTTCGCGCAACTGCGAAAAGCCGATGACTTTGTTCCTCTTTTCATGTGGGACTCGGTCCTTGAAACATTAAATTCCACAAATCAATTCGGTCAGACTAGTACTCACAAAGGGAATCTTTGGTATTATGCGCTCAAGGCTCGTGCTCTATATGCTCTCAATCAACATGAAGAAGCTATGGGCATTGCTGATTCGGGTCTAGCGCTCACTCAAGATTCTGGCGTAAATATAAATACTGCGTACTTATATGAGATTAAAGCGCGCGTCAGCCTTGAACAAGATCGTCCGGATAAAGAACGCCATCTCGCTCACGCCATCTCGCTTCACCTGGCTTTTGGCGAAGTTGATAAAGCGCGCGAGTTATCTGAATATTTCAAACCAAATTTCACGCCACAATCAAAGACCGGTGATGTCATTCTGACAAACGAGCGCTCCACCGTGGTTGAAGAGTCTCCCAATGATTAGCCTCAAGCATGAACCCCACAACTCGCGAGAACTTGGTGATCGGACGAAAATGATTAAAATAGCGTCCGAGGTAACGGGCACAGACACATAATGGAAAGAAACGACCATAACGAAAAATTGGTCGATGCCAATAAGGCCGAGGTTTCAAGATGTGAAGAATGGTTGGCGAAACGCCCAATTCGAAGCGAAACAGAATCCTATTGGGTCGAATTTCTAGAAGATTACGCAGGAAAAATTAGACAAAAGTTCAATCAGTATGGATTCTCCTGAAAATTAGCACCACCGCCTCCAATGTCAGCCCCGCACCCTAGTTTTACCCCATGGGATTGAACTTCAAAGATAGCCGTGCCCGCCTTGAGCAAGCCAACACAATCGCGCGTGACCTCGAACGATTACTCAAAGAACAAGAAGCGCTCATCAGTGGCACTAAAGCCGCAGCCTCCCACGCAAAAGAATCCCAAGTCCTACTCGAACTCGCAAAACTTCCCGTTGATCGCCTCAAAGATGCAACAGAGGAAACAGTTCGCATAGAGACTCTTCGCAAATATGGTTTTGCCAATGTTGCATCAATCTATAACTCATCTGCAATCCAACTCGAACGAATCCCCGGCATCACACTCACCGCTGCGCAATCACTCAAAGCGCTCGCAGACCAGATGTATCAAGCAGTTGCCCAATCAATTTCCTATGGCATCGACATCGATGATCTCACTAGCGCCGACACCGCCCTCATCGAAAACCTGCAAGGCCTGGACAAACTGCGGACAGCAACAAAGAATTCAACAAGCAAGATGTTGCCAATCGCTCAAACGCTTCGCAACTCACTGCCACAAACGCAACCTCTGAACTCTCGCCTACGTTGGCTCTTCACTTCATCGCAGAAAAAAGAAAACGCACTCAACGCACTTGAACAAATCTCATACCTCATCGGTGATCCCACAACAATTGCTCTAGTTAGCGCCGCGCGCCTTGGCATCAACGCCCTTGAAAAAAGATCTCCGCAACCCATCGAAGAGTTCAAGAAGCGCTCCAGTGATTACTACGCAATCCTTGAAGAAGTCACCAACGTTCGCCCCAACACCGCAGCTAATCGCCACCTCAATCAAGAACTACTCGACAAAATTGCTGCACAAGAACTCGACACCTCAACTATCAGAGCAACGCTTCGCCAGTACCAAACATTCGGCGGAAAGTTCGCACTTACGCAAGGCCGCGTGATCATCGGCGATGAAATGGGACTCGGTAAAACTCTTCAAGCGATTAGCGCACTTGCACATCGCGCCACCACGGGTGCCACACGTTTTCTCGTTGTCTGCCCTGCCAGCGTTGTTACAAACTGGATGCGCGAAGTTGGCACTCGCAGCGAACTTCCTATTATCAAAATCCACGGAGAAGATCACAAAACGTCACTGCAACGCTGGATAGATACAAGTGGAATCGGCATAACCACCTATGACACTCTAAAAAGTTTCGATCTCACCCAAGAAGAAATCACCGCCTTAGGCGTTGACACTGTCATTGTCGATGAAGCCCACTACATCAAAAACATCTCCACTGGCCGAACGCGCACCATCTCTCAATGGCTCGACCGCTCCCCAAATGTCATATTTCTCACCGGCACACCTCTTGAAAATCGAGTCGATGAATTCATCGCCCTTGCCACACTGCTTGACCCAAAGATGGGTAGCGAACTCAACCGCGTAGCACTATCCGCCGGCCCCGAATCATTTAGAAAAACTGTCGCCCCAATTTACTTACGCCGCAACACCGAAGAAGTTCTCAAAGAACTTCCCGAACTCATCGAAGTCATCGAATACTGCACCTGGGTTGGCGTTGATAAACAAAAATATATTGATGCAGTAGCTGCCGGAAACTTTATGGCAATGCGCAGAGCAGCATTTAATGCAGAGCCCGACATGCAGACAAGTAAATTAGAAAGATTGCTCGAACTAGTTGAAGAATCATTTGAAAGTGGCCAGAAAGTAATCGTCTTCTCCTACTTCCGCTCCGTCATAGAGCAAGTAGTCAATGCACTGGGGGAGCGTGCCATAGGCCCCATCACAGGATCAGTCTCATCAACACAGCGACAAAACATCGTCGACCAATTCCAATCGTCACCAATCCCACTTGCACTCGTTGGACAAATCCAAGCAGCTGGTACAGGACTCAATATCCAAGCCGCATCCGTTGTCATCTTGTGCGAACCACAAATCAAACCTTCCTTAGAAGTTCAAGCAATCGCCCGAGCACACCGCATGGGCCAAGTTCGCAAAGTGCAAGTACACCGATTAATCCTTCCCGAAAGCGTCGATGAACATATGCTCGCAATGTTGGCCCACAAACAAAAAGAATTCGATGCCTACGCCCGCGACAGCGACCTAGCCAATAGCGCCTCCGGCGCAAAGGACATTACTGAGGAGTCAATGGCAAAGGTAATCGTGATGGAAGAGCGCAAACGCCTAGGTATACAGGATTACGATCTCGAGAACTTGATTACGGATGATGAGGAATGAACACGGTCTCACATAAGGAATCGCACTGGAGCGAAATGCTAGATTGGATTAGACTTTTTACATGACAACACCACAGAACTCAGTACCTACAATCGGGCGCCGCATCGAAGTTGGCCATGGGTTTGTCAAAATTTTCGATTTCACTATTCCAGATGCAGAACTAGCAGATTCGCTAAGGGGGCTTAGCCCTGATCTTCAAATCCAAATGATGGAGTCAATTATCTCTCGAGGCGTTGAGACTCAGCGCTTGATGAACACCACTGCTGCAGCCGAATCCCTGGAAAAGGTTGCACTGAAGATTTCGAATGACATCGAAGAGAAGAGAAAGAGCCTCGTCGATGGTGTGCACGGCATCGCAGAACAAATCGTTGCAGAAACGGGCGAATTGAGTATGCCTGGAATATTGGCGACATGGCGAACAAGCTTCAAAGCGCTCCTAGATAATCAATTTGACCCACTGAACGCCGAAAGTATCCTCACAAAATTTGATCAAATGATTGAATCAAAATCAAAGGCTCAAAACTCTCAAATTTCAGATAAATTGGATTTCAATATCGCTGAGAGCACAGTCAATCTCTTGCAGAAAAATATCAAGGATCACCTCACAACTGAAATCACAAGTTTCAAGGAAAAGTTTGAAGAAGTAACTCGTGCACTAGGCATTGATTCTGCAGTCACTGACGAGAAGAAGTTACAGGCAAATAGAGGAAACGTCTTCGAAGATGTTTTCTATGACATTATCTGCGAGCTTGCACGCGAGAAGAACGACACTGCTGATAATCCTGGAAAACGTAAGGCAAGTGGGCTCAGTGGAAATAATGAAGGAGATGTTGTTGTCACGATAAATCCTGAGAGCACTCGGGGAGAATCAAAATCTTTCGTCATTGAGTGCAAGCTGAGAAAAGATGGCATCAGCGATAAGAAGGCCATGGAAGAGTTACAACTCGGCATGGATAATCGAGGCTGCAGCGTTGGTTTTATAGTCACAGACCCATCAAATTCTCGAACTCTCGATGATTTCAACTTCTTCTATGAAAAGCCAAATGGACGCGCCATTCTCGTTGTTGACTCACTAGACCCTGATCCAAACGCGATTAGATTTGCCTATATATGGGCAAGATGGATGTGCATCCGTGAAGGCAACAGCGAGCTCAATTCACAATCTGTTGAGGACGCAGTAAATGAGATTCGTCAGAGTATTGGTTCATTCACAACTTTGATGCAAAAGAACACCAAAGCAATAAATATGCTCACTGAAAATGATGGGCTTATGGATAGCATGAAAAAAGCTATTGCACGCGAACTCGATGGGCTTACCAAGATGATTGAAGAAGCCGCAGAAGCCCAAGAGTAGAAGTTCCGATGATTAAGAGTTAGCGGTTAGCCCCAGGAACCCAGAGAACATCGCCGACTTCGCGATTTTCAAATCGCGCCAGAACGAAGAGTAAGTCAGATAAACGGTTTAAGTATCTTGCGGTGAGAGTATTGACGCCACCTCCAAAGGAGTGAATGGCATGCCAAGTTGATCGTTCCGCTCTGCGGGTCACGGTTCGCGCTACATGCAAAAGTGAGGCAGCCGGTGTCCCTGATGGCAGAACAAAAGATCGCAGTTCTGCAAGATCTTTATTGTAGGAATCTATCTGACTC
>Ga0194061_1002156_pt1 | contig 10916 bp, 6 predicted proteins | sample SepL2221m_MetaG_FD_163423 | JGI IMG/M metagenome (GOLD analysis project Ga0194061, IMG submission 163423) | Anoxic zone freshwater microbial communities from boreal shield lake in IISD Experimental Lakes Area, Ontario, Canada - Sep2016-L224-21m | ecosystem: Environmental > Aquatic > Freshwater >...
GTGCAATTCCGCCTGCTCCTCCGCGTGCTTCGCCTGGATCTCCACGATCTGCCGGCGCAGCGCGGAAACATCGGATCCCGTGTCAACCCGGTTCTCCATCGCCGACTGAAGTTCGCGGATCTCCGCATCCTTCGCCTGCGCGAGCTGCTCGAGTGACGCGATGCGCGCCGCGGATTCCGCGATTTGCTTCCCGGCCTCGGCGATCGCCTTTGGTCCCGCGCCCGATTTCTTCCGGCCTTCCGGTGCGGACTTCTCCAGTTCCGCACGCGCGGCGTCGCGCTCCTGCATGATCACTTTCAGCCGGTCGCGATACCCGGAGATCTCCGTCTCCATCCGCTCCATCGTCTGCGTGAAAAATGCCGCCGCCGCCTCCTTCGAATCCACGCCTCCGCCGAGCAGCGCCTCGAGGTCCGCCGAGTGGCGCCGCGCGCCCTCCAGCTCGGCAGTCACGATGCGGTTGTGGGCCTGGAGCGCGTCCACCTCCTCCTGCAAATCTTTGAGCGCCTTGCGCACGTCGCCCTCACGGTGCTTCACGCTCGCTTCGATCTCCTTCCGCATCTCGATCTTTGCGGACTCCATGTGGTTCGCCGTGTCCTCCTGCCGCTTGTCCGTGATCGCGAGGTATTTCTCCGCCTTCAACCGCGCTTCCTTCTCGCGCGCGAGTTCGAGCGCCGCCTCCTTCTGGGCCTGCTCGAGTGCCTTGATGCGCCGGTTCAGCTCATCGACCAGACGGTCGGCTCCCTTGCGCGGCCCGGCTGCGTGCGCAGCGCCGGGCTTTCCTCCATTTTCAAAAGACGCGATCTCCGCCTTCAGCCGATCGATCTCCTGCTGCTTGACCTCGAGATCCTTGTTCGCGCGGCTCGCGAGATCGGACCGGATGGAGACAGCCGTGCTGCCCTCCGCGATCCGGTTCATCGCGTCCTCGAGATCCCGGCGCAGCTTCTCGCCCTCCGCGAGCGCTTGCTCGTGCGCCGCGGTGAGCGACTGGCGCTGACGCTCGAGATCCACGATCTGCCGCTCGTAGTCGCCCTGGAGCATCGCGACCCGGCGCTGCATGTCCACGGGCAGTTCGCTGAGCCGCAGATCGATCTTCGGCGCGACGGGCTTCGGGGGCGCTGCCGGCGCGGGTTCGGGCGAAGCTGTATCCCTCGCGAGCCGAAGCGAGGCAGAAGCACCGGGGCCGCCCTCCGGCGCAGGAAGCGGAGGCGCGGAGGCGCCCGCCCCGGCCGGCTTCGCGGGCGCGACGGGTTCCGGCTTGTCCGTGCCGGTCTTCGTGAACCACGATCCCTGCTGTCCTCCACCGCCGCGCCCTGGCAGCACGCGGCCCGTCTGGGCGGGCGGCGGTGTGCCGGTGCCGTACTTTGCGGGCTTCTTCGCGCGCAGCTTTTCGGCGAGCGCCGAGGGCGTCCCCCCGTTGTCCCCGATCCCGGCTGCACCTTTCGCGCTCGTCACCAGCTTCGCAATTTTCTGCCACGGGAAACGGATCTCGACCCCGTCTGCCTCGAGCACCTCGGAGCGGAAAATCTGCGGGACCCGGCGGTAGATCTCCGCGAGGTTCACCATCGTGATACCCTGCGCGATCCGCGCCGAGAGCGCAGGAATCTCAAACCGCAGTTCGGCCTTCAGATCGTGCGGCCCGGGCAGCAGCAGTTGCGCCGGGATGCGGTGCAGGAAATCGCCGAGTTCGAGCCGGATTTCATCCGCTGGCGGAGCCTCCTTCGCCGCGATCACCTCGCCCATCATGGGCATCTTCGCAGGCCCCTTCGCCGGCGCTCCGGCAGCCGTCGTCAGCCCCGGCACGGGAGCAGGCGGGGGTTCCTGTTTTTGCTTGCGCTTGAAACGGTCGAGAAAACTCATGCGTGGAAATGGGCGTTACGCATCACTTGGATGGGATGGTTTCCGTAGCTGCTTTCACGCCTTGTGTCGCGAAAAAACCTTGCGCGCCTTTGCGCCGCTGCGGGCCTTCGGCGGTGGCTCGATGAAACGCGCGCACTCTTCCGCAAGCCGCTGGGAAAGCGTGACCGTCGCGACCGCGTCGCTGCCATCGTACGCAACCCGGAGCACCTGCGCCTCGCGGTGCAACCGCGCGAGCACGCCGGACTCCGCGGCGGGGATGCGCAGCTCACGCGTGACGTTCCCAGGCGACGCAAGCTCCGTCATTTTCTCCAGCAGCGCGGGGATGCCCTCGCCGGTGTGCGCGGAGATGAAGAGCGCGTCCGGAAAATGCGATCTCAGCCGCTGCAACACCGCGGGATCGGCGACCTTGTCCACCTTGTTGAATACGATGATCGCCGGGCGGTCCCCCGCGCCGAGTTCCTTAAGCACGTCAATCGTCGTCTGGTGAAATTCCAGCACCTCGGGCGCGCTCGCATCCAGCAGATGCACGAGAAAGTCCGCCTGCACGGCCTCCTCGAGAGTGGCCTTGAACGCCTCGACGAGACGGTGCGGAAGCTTGCGCACAAAGCCCACCGTGTCCGTGAGCAACAGGGGCTGGTGCGAGGGCAGCGCGACCTTGCGCGTCGTCGTGTCGAGCGTTGCAAAAAGCTTGTCCTCCACAAGCACCTCCGCGCCGGTGAGACGGCGGAGCAGCGAGGATTTTCCCGAATTCGTGTAGCCGACGATCGCGCAGTTCGGCACCGGCGTGCGCTGGCGGTCCTTGCGCTGCGTGGCGCGCGCGCTGCGGATTTCCTTCAGCTCGGCCTTCAGCTTGTCCATCGCCTTCCAGCTCCGGCGGCGGTCCTGCTCGAGCTGGCTCTCACCCTCGCCGCGTCCGCCGATTCCGCCGCCCTGCCCGCCGAGATGGCTCCATGCGCGCGTGAGCCGCGGCAGCGAATATTCGAGCTGCGCGAGCTCGATCTGCAGCCGCGCCTCGCGGGTCCGCGCACGCGCCGCGAAAATATCGAGGATCACCTTTTGCCGGTCCAGCACCGGCATGCCCGCGAGCAGCTCCCAGTTCCGCTGCTGGCTCGGCGTGAGGTCGTGATCGAAGACGATGCCCGCGAGCTTCTCCTCCTTTGCGCGCTCTGCGAACTCCTCCGCCTTTCCGCTGCCGATGAGGTAGCGCGCATGCATCTCGCGGTGCTGCACGAGTTCGCTGCCCGCGATCGCGATGCCGCGCGTGCGCACGAGCTCGGCCAGCTCCGCGAGCAGGCTCGCGGCCTCCGCACGCTGCGAGGCGTGCGTGTAGTTTCCGATCAGCAGGACCGCGCCGGACATCGCCGGCTTTTCAGGATCTTTGGGCATTGGCACTCGAACCGGAGAGCATACCGCTTCGCACGCGAATCGCAAAGCCCGATGTTTCCCGCGTGCGCTCCCGCGCTTCCTCACTTGGAGTTTGGTGTTTGGCGTTGGGCGTTTGGCCCCGCAGCGGCCTTCGGTTATCCGATCTTTTTCTCCGAATCACGATGCGCCTGCGGCGGGCCAAACTTCCAACACCCAACTCCAAACTCCAAACTCCAAAACCGCCCCCTTCCTCGCCTGCGTCGCACGGTTCGCGCATCGAAATTTTGGCTCATCGCTTGGCGCGCAGGATGCTGTCTGATGCAAGCTGTGCCCACTGTAGTCCTGCCAAGTCAGCCCCAAGCCCAACCGGTGAACCATCGCAGGAAGGGTCCTCTTTCCACCGAGGACGCCCTTCCCGGATCGGCTTCGCGCACGGGTGAAACCAAGGAAACCGAGCCCCTCCGGGTGCGCCTCCGCGTCTGGCAGCGCCTCGTGCTGTCGAAGATCGCGCTCGTGCTCCCAAGCGCCGCGATCGCCGCCGCGGGATTCGGCAACCGCTACGGACTTTTTTCGGACTTCATCTGCCACCTCCTGCTCATCGCCGGCATCGTGGGCCTGATCGCCGGCGCCATCCTCGCCGTCCGGATCGCCCGCGGGATCAGCAGTTCGATCCTCGAACTCGCCGGCCAGGCATCCCTCGTCGCCGAGGGGAAACGCCAGGATCTCGCCTTTTCCACGCGCGGTGACGAAATCGGTGATCTCGCCGAGGCCTTCTGCCGCGTCCTCGACGCCAGCCACCGCGACCGCGAGCGGCTCATGATGAACAACAAGGAGCTGCTCACCATGAACGAGCAGCTCGAAAAGGCGAGCGAACAGGTGAAATCCTTCGCCTTCAAGGCCGGCGAGGCGAACATCGCCAAACGCGAATTCCTCGCCGTGATGAGCCACGAGATCCGGACGCCCGTGAACGGCATCATCGGCATGACCGAGCTCGCCCTCCAGACCGAGCTCACCCACGGCCAGCGCGACTACCTCGAGACGATCAATTCGTGCGCCGAATCGCTCCTCGCCCTGCTCAATGACGTGCTCGACTTTTCCAAGATCGAGGCCGGCAAGCTCGAACTCGAGCGCACGGAATTCAGCCTCCGCGAACTCCTCGGCGAAACCGTCACCACGCTCGCGCCGCGCGCGCAGAACAAGGGCATCGAGCTCCTCCTGCACATCCGCCCCGAGGTGCCCGACATGATCATCGGCGACCCGCACCGCCTGCGCCAGGTCATCGTGAACCTCGTCGGCAATTCGCTCAAGTTCACCGAGCGCGGCGAGATCCTCGTCCGCGTGGAAAATTCACGCTGGGTGGATGGCAGCGCGGAACTCATCTTCAGCATCACCGACACCGGCATCGGTATCGCACCCGACCGCATCGGCGAAATCTTCCACGCGTTCAACCAGGCCGACTACTCGACCACGCGCCGCTTCGGCGGCACCGGCCTCGGTCTCGCCATCACGCAGCAGCTCGTGCAGATCATGGGCGGCGAAGTAAAAGTGGAGAGCGAAGTCGGCCGCGGCACCGTCTTCCACTTCACCGGGAAATTCAGCTACCGCAAAGGCGAGGAGGAGCAGGACGACCGGACCGTCACCGACTTCCGCGGGCTCCGCGTGCTCGTCCTCGATGCACACCCGAACAGCCTCCGCATCACCGCGGAACTTCTCAGCACATGGAAGATGGACGCCCACAGCGTGCGCGACGTCACCAGCGCGCTAACGAAGCTTCGCGACGCCAAGGCCCTCGGCAAACCTTACGACCTCTTCGTCGCAGACGCCGTCCGCCCCGAGAGCCCCGGCGTGAAGCTCGCCTCCGCCATAGACACCTATCCCGAGCTCGCCTCCACGCGCGTCGTCCTCCTCGTCTCCTCCACGCGCCTCGGCGAGATGGACCGCTACCAGCACGCCGCCATCCGCGCCACGCTCATCAAGCCCGTCACCGCGCGCTCCCTTCGCATGGCCGTCGCCAAGGCCCTCGAAGGCCCGAAGAAGGACGGCAACATGTCCGTCCCGAAAAACGGCAGCGTCCCCGCCCAGCGCCATCTCGAAGTCCTCATCGCTGAAGACAACGCCGTCAACCAGCGCCTCGCAAAGCTCAACATCGAAGGCTGGGGCCACAAGGTCACCCTCGCCAACGACGGCACCGAAGCCGTGGACGCATTCAAGGACAAGGACTTCGACCTCATCCTCATGGATCTCCAGATGCCGAAGATGAGCGGCTTCGAGGCATCCGCTTCCATCCGCAAGCTCGAGAAAATGCGCGGCATCACCCGCACCCCGATCCTCGCCCTGAGCGCAAACGTCCTCAAAGGCGTCCGCGACGAATGCGTGAAATCCGGCATGGACGGCTACGTCTCCAAGCCCGTGCGCCAGCCCGAACTCCTCGGCGCGATGGCACAGCTCATCACCAATCTCTTCGTGGACGGCTCCGCCGGCGACGACTTCCTCGCCGTGCAGGGGGCGAAAACCTCCGCAGGCTCTCCCACCTCCGCCGTCTTCACCGCACCCGCTGCGAAACCCGACACCGCGCAAGATGGAAAGATGGAATCCGGAATCCGCCAGCGCCCGCCGACGCCAGAGAAGCCGAACACCCACACTCACACCACAGCGCCGGCCACACCCGCGGCTCCGCCCACACCCGCCGCCGCAGCCAAGCCCATGGCCCCGCCAGCCCCGGCATCCAAACCGCCCACGCCCGGCATCGCCGCGAAACAAACCCCAGCCCCGGCTCCCACAGCTCCCGCCGCACCGCAGCAAAGCACGCCAGGGCCCCTCCTTTTCGACCCGGAACCGCTCATGGAAAACCTCGGCGGCGACAAGTCCCTCCTAGGCGAAGTCGTCCTCCTGTGCCGCGAAAACGACACCCCCCGGCTCCTCGAAGAACTCTCACGCGGCATTGACGCAGGCGACTCCGACTCCGTCGCAAAAACCGCACACGCTCTCAAAGGAATGGTCGGCGCATTCAACGCCACCGACGCATGGGCCTCCGCAAAGATGCTCGAGATGACCGCAAGAGCCGGAAAAAAGGAAAGCCTCCGCGAGGAGGCCACCCAGTTCGTGTACAAACTCCGCGCCCTCCTCATCAGCCTCGAGACCTTCGCCGGCACGGACCACCGCGACATCAAGTGGAACTGAGCGCCGCACGCGCAACGCAACTGCGCCTCCTTGCAGGCATGGGGTGCATCGCATTCTTTGTCGCAGACTGATGCCGGATCATCCGGCACGCCCTTCTGCGCCAATGACCCAGCGACGGGAATTGCGGTGTGATACGATTTTCACAGTCTCCCTGCCGGACGGCGGGCGCGAACAAGAAGCAGGGGCACCCATCTATCGGGAGCTGTCATCCTCCCATCGCAAGTGGCCAACGAAACTTCCTTGTCGAACTCTCGGAATGAATCCAGCGACATGCGACGGTCGCAACGCATGTGTGGTCCGCACAATAGAATCTGTTCAACCTCGCCTTGAGGTTGCGATCTCTTACTTCGATCTGCTGAACCGGTTTCCGAGAAGCGTCTCAGCGACGACGAGGCCGATGGCGAGCAGTGCGAACGGGAGCCAGAGTTCCGTTCCGTTCCGTTCGCGTTCCATCTGGCCGCGCAGATCGGCTTCAGGTGTCCAGCGGACGATGCGGGCGACGGTGCCGAGGGCGGTGAGGTCGGCGGCGGAGAGTTCGTGCAGATCGCTCTCGCCCGGATCGGATGCGGCGGCAAAGCGCACGGCGTTGCCGGTCTCCTCAGTGAAGTGGACGGCATACGCGCCGGCCACGGAAGAGTCGGCCTGTTCGATCTGCGGCGCTCCGCTTTTCACCATCACGGTGCGCGTGCTTGAGGTGCCGGGCTTCGCGCCGGGTTCGGTGACGGTGTAGCTTTTTCCCGCGCGCTCGGCAGTGACGGTGTGCGTGAACGGCGTTCCAGCGCGGACATTCAGCCGGTCGCCCGTGCGCGCAAGCAGGAAGCCGAGCGTGCGGTGCATGAGCGGGAGGAAAATGGGGCGCACGGGGAGATCGTTCCACGCGCCGTCGGCGGTGCTGCTGAACTGCACGACGCGCCCGAGACCGAACGGGCGCTCCATCACCGCAGGCTCGCCGTCGGCGAAGCTGAGGACGACCGCGGGCAATCCTGCATCGCCGGGCACGTCGCTTTGCTTCGCGGGTTGGAGCGTGAACGCGCGGTAAAATTGCGCAGAGGCGAGCGAGCCGCTCGCGGGATCTTTCCACAGCTCGACGATGCGGTGCGCATAGTCCTTTGCCTGGAGGCGGAAAACTTTGTCGGGACGCTCGGCGCGCGTCTCGTCGAAATTTTCGCCGCGCACGGGGCCGAATGCCGCGGGCAGCAGGCTGCGTTCGCCAAGCAGCAGCCCGTTGTAAAACGGCACGCTGATGCGCGAGCCGGGGAAGACGAGCAGCCCGCCGCCGCCGCGCACGTAGGCTTGCAGCGCGTCCGCGGCGATCGGCGAGAGATCCACGACATTCGCGAGCACGACGGCGTCGAAGTCGCGCAGCGCGGTCTTTTCAAATTCCACGCCGGTGACGGTGCGCGTCTTGATGAAGAAGCGGTCGCGCAATTCCGCGGGCACGGGCGTGAGCGCGTTGCGCAGGTAGAAGACTTCGCTGTCGCGCGGCTCCGCGCCGGGGTCGCCGTCCACGAGGAGCACGTTCACTTCGTCAATGACGCGCAGAGCGAATGATCGCTGATCGTCGAACGGGCAGCGGTCCGAGTGCAGCCGCGCGGTGACGGTGTGGAAGCCCGGCTCGCGGAAGGTGGCGAAGAGCGAGAGCGACTTGGGCGCGCCGCCGACAGCAATGGTGTCGAGCATCTGCTCCTCGGCGGGCGGCTCGTCATCAATGGCGAGGCTCACCGCGACGCCGCCCGCTTCGGCAGGGCCGAAATTTGCGACCGAGACCTCGAAGCGCAGCGGCTGGTTCACCGTCGGCAGCGCGGTCGCGAGGCGGACATCGGCGATGCCGAGATTGCCCTGCTCGCCCTCGGTGGTGAGCACGAGCGTCGCGCGCATCTCGCGCTTCACGGCTTCGAGTTGCGTGCGGATTTCGCCGACGCCTTTCCACCCTGCGGCCTGTCCGTCTGTGACGGCGTAGATGTGCTTATGGACACCCGGCTGCTTCTTCAGCACTTCCACCGCGCGGCGCAGCGCAGGCTGCCACTCCGTGCCCTGGTCCGTGCGCTTCGCCTCGCGGATGCTCTTGCGCGCGAGCGCGAGATCGCGCGCTGGCTCAGAGACGGATTCGCGCACGGTGTCCGACACAAGCCACACCGCGACGCGCGAACCGGCAGGCAGGCCGTCGAGGATCTGCCCCGCGGCCTTCTGAGCCTTTTCAAAACGCGACACCGCGCCATCGGTCGCGGACATCGAGCCGGAATTGTCCACAAGGAGGATCGCCGCCTCGTCGCCACCGAAGCCCCCGAAGCCGCCTTCGCGCAGCGAAGGCCGCGCGAGCGCAAACGCGAGCAGCGCGAGGATGAGGCAACGCAGGATGAGCAGCAGGATGTCCTCGATGTTCATCTTCCGCTTGTTGCGATCCACGGTGACTTTCAGGAACCGCATCGCCGCCCACACCACGCGCTTGATCTGCTTCTTCGCGAGTAAGTGGATGATGATCGGCGATGCGATCGCAAGACCACCGAAAAGCAGTAGCGGATTCAGAAAAGACATCTGGGGCGTCGTCGCTGACGATGAACATCAGACGCGCCGCGTCCAGCCTTGTCGCAATTCGGGCGCAAAATATCATTTGACCCGCGGCTTCACTGAGACTCTATATGGACGATATGAAAACTCTTTCCGTGACTGAGGGACGGCAGAATCTCGGACGCTGGCTCAAGCGCGCGCTGCATGGTGACGACGTGGGCTTCCTGATGGACGGACGTGTCGTGGCACTGCGCCCAGTTGAAGTTCATTCCGAGGATTATGTGCTGCACGAATACGGCGTGACGGAAAAACAGGCGGAGAAGGCGCACAATGCGGTGAAGGCCGACATCAAGAAGGCACGTGCGACTGACAGGATGAAACCGTTCACCGGAAAGCTGTGAGGATCGAACTGCATCCGCGCCTGCGAAAGCGCACGGCGAAACTCAGCGCGAGGGAGCGGGATGAAATCGCGGCGGCGCTGCGGGCTTTGGAGGATGGCTTTGGCCTGCCACACCGACATGCAGGGCTGGGAATCCGGCGGCTGAGGAAGGGCTTGTTTGAATGCCGCGCCGGATTGCAGTGGCGCATCGTGTTTTTCGCGGAGAAGGGCGTGCTCAGCGCCTACGACGTGATGACGCACGACGAGGTGAAGGCGTGGCTGCGCAGCTTTTAGCAATCACGCATCTCACCCATACCGATGCTGCCGCGTGGCGAGGTAGGCGGTGAGGACTTCGGCCCACGGTTGGTCAGTCGTGATGCGGATGTGCGTCGCGCCGCAGCGTTCGCACGCGAGGCGGATGCGATCCAAAAATGCGCCGAATTCTTCGAGGTAGCTCTTGCGGATTTCCGACGGACGCGTGAGCAGGTGGCCCTGCGCTTCGAGGCCGATGAATTCGACATTTCCCTGAAACGGAAACGACACCTCGTGCGGGTCGAGCACTTGAAAGACGATCACCTCGTGCCCGACGAAGCGCAGGTGCTGGATGCCGCGGATGAGCTTGTCCTCGTCGTCGAGAAGATCGCTCATGAGCACCACGATCCCGCGGCGTCGCGTCTTGCGCGCGAGATCGTCGAGCGTCTCGGAAATGGCGGTGGGCTGCGTGGGATTGAACGCGCTGAGCACGGCGCAGATCGTGTGGATTTTCGCGAGGCTGTCCGTGCGCGGGATGTGCTCGCGCGGCTTGTCGTCGAAGACCGTCACTGCGGCGGCGTCGCGCTGGAGGAGGATGAGATACGCGAGGCACGCTGCCATCACTTTTGCATAGTCCACCTTGGTCACCGCACCGGAGCCGTAGCGCATGGACTCGCTGCCATCGAGCAGCAGGTGCGCCACGAAGTTCGTCTCCTGCTCGTATTGCTTGATGTAGTAGCGGTCGCTGCGTCCGAGCACCTTCCAATCGAGATGCCGCGTGTCGTCGCCGGGGACGTATTCGCGGTGCTGCGCAAACTCGATCGCAAATCCGCGGAACGGCGACTTGTGCGCGCCGGCCATGTAGCCCTCGACGATCGTGCGCGCCTGGAGGCCGAGATACTCGGTCTTCTGGATCGCCTCGGGATCGAGCAGCGGCGACAGGGAGGATTTCGCGGGGGTGCCGGACATCGCGCGGAGAGTTGTATGTGCGCGGAGATTTTCCGAGGGGAAAAGTTCTCAGTTCTCAGTGCTCAGTTCTCAGTGCTCAGTTTCGCGCGGCATCGGAAATCTGAGCACTGAGCACTGAGCACTTTCCCTACTCCGTCCCCAGCGTGCGACTCGGCGCTGCCGAGGTGAGCAGCACGCGATTGTTGCCGTTCACCTGCTGGATCGCGGCGACGAGTTCGCCGGGCTTGTGCTGCGCGCGCAGGGAAATGTTGTAGCGCAGCTCGGTCATCATCCCGGCCTGGATGGACTCGACGGAGACGAGGTCGTGGCGCTCGATAAACTTCGCGAAGACGGTCTCGAATGCGGTGTCGTAATTGATGTCGTTCGTCACGCGGACGCGCAGGTAGTGGCTCGCGCGATTCGGTGC
>Ga0194061_1002158_pt1 | contig 10910 bp, 7 predicted proteins | sample SepL2221m_MetaG_FD_163423 | JGI IMG/M metagenome (GOLD analysis project Ga0194061, IMG submission 163423) | Anoxic zone freshwater microbial communities from boreal shield lake in IISD Experimental Lakes Area, Ontario, Canada - Sep2016-L224-21m | ecosystem: Environmental > Aquatic > Freshwater >...
ATCGCGGACGGCCAATGCGGGACGTTCGATGGACTGGGCAAGCGCCGTGGCCCGCTCGCCAATGATCCCCGATCCGTCGGGACGATGGACACAGATTTCGGCATTCAACGCAAAGATTTCCAGACGAACGAACGCGCCGGAGAATTCAAAGGCGACGCGGCAGCGCGTGTCTCGTTGCGCGGAAAAGACAACAAACCAGTCGGCGCGGATTCCCCGGAACTGCGCGTCTTGGAACCCGGTATTTCTGTCGCAGGAGGTTCAGCGCATGGATCGACCAGCGGCGGCGCGAAAGCGATGATCAGTAAATCATCCGGTAAAGGCCACTACATTTATTTGAATCTGTGCCTCCAAGATTACACGCTCCTTCGCGCCGACAAAACGGCCGCGGGATTCAAATACACGGGCATGACCGAAGAAGCCTATGCCGCGAAATTTGGCGCACCAAGCGGTGGCGAAGCATTGCGCTTGGCCGTGTCGGACATCATCGATGAAATGGTCGGCGAGAATGCGTTGCGAGTCCTGAGCGGAGCGCCCGCAGTCCCGGTTCGCGGCTTAAAACGCGCTCGGTTTGATCTTGGAAACGGCGCTGCGTTTTACGCCGTCATGCCGTTGGCCGACGCAGGTGGCGATGATGCGGCCGACATCAAAGGCGCACCGCTCGATGCGACGATCACCGCTGAAGTCGGCGATGGAAAACCGCATTGCTGGTACGACATGCGCCGGGGCGAATTCCTCGGTTCCTCGGATCGGGTAAACGCGAAACTCGAACCCAACCGCCCGGCGTTGCTGGCCGCACTGCCCTACAAAGCAGAGAAATTATCGCTGAAGATTCGTCGCCTCGACGGAGCCAGAACCTTCAAACTCACCGCCGAACTGCTCGTCGCCGGACCCGTACCAGGACGCCATGTGTTCCACGTGGACGTCTTCGATCCTGCTGGAAAACCACTGCCGCACTACGCTGCAAACCTTACAGCTGAAACAGGAATTGGTACGCATCAAATTATGCTGGGATTAAACGAACCGGCGGGAACATACCACGTCAAATTCCGCGACACCGTGACCGGTATGAGTACGGAAGGCGATCTGTTGAAAGACGGCGTGGAATACAACGCCCTCGATCTCGACGTAAAAAAGTAGAGCCGAATTCTGATTCGGCTCTTTTGAATCATCGTCCCTATACGCTCGAAAAATAATTCAAGCCATTACCCAACTTACGCCGACTGCTCCCAGCGCTTACGCAGGAACTCCATCATCGGTTTAGTTTGGCGATTAATGTTATCGAATTTACCCTCAAACGAACACCGCCCCGTATAACCGATCTGCCGCAGAATTTTGAAGAGGCCGATGAAATTCTCCTCGCCAATCGTCGCACATCCCGGCGCTACTCGACCTACATCCGCAACGTGAACATGCCGCAGCCGCATTCCAGCGTGGAACATATTTTCATACGGCTCCTTTTCATAAGCGATGTGAAACATGTCCGCGAGCAACTGAATGTTGGGATGATTGACCGCATCCACAATCGCCGCACCGTGATCAACGCGCACACACAAATTGTCATCGGAACTGTTCAACGGTTCGATGGCAATGACCAGTTTGCTGGCTTCCGCGATCGGGCCAAGTTCCGAACAGAACGCAACGAATTGCTGCTCCGCTGTCGCGCGTGGAAAATCAGCCGGGAATCGCCGAGCTCCACCGGATCCCAGCACAATCACTTCCCCGCCGAGCGCACGGCAACGCGGCAACGCGCGCCGACAATAATCAAGAGCGGCCTGGCGATTTGCGTTCGGACCGGTGACAGGGTATTTCGCCGGGATGAAACTGTTGAACGCTTCAACACGCAACGCGTACTTTGTAACGTCGCGATGCAATCTGTCGAAGACGCTGTCCGGATCGTCAGGCGTCACAGCGCCAACACAGAATTCAGCGAAATCCGCTCCCGCCGCCGTCAACATGTCGAGCAACTCCGTCACTGGCACAGGCGGATGATCTTTCACTTCCGGCGCAAACGATCCCGGCCCACAGCACACTCCAAAGCGCATCGTTTCAATTCTCCATTTGAGCGTCATTCACGTGGCACGGGCAATCAGTCCGTGCAGTAATTCTCTCGCATTAGCAATACACGCGAAGCATGTCATTCGCCTCAATTTTGTCCAACGAAATTGCGCTCGGCGATTAAACTGATCATCTGTATTTTCCCCAAACCGATGACCGAGGATCGAGATGCGCAGCGATGTCTTAACGTTCGAAAACGTCACCGTCCACTGCGGCGATGTTGATGCGGTGAGCAACGTGAATTGGCGCGTCGGCCCCGGCGAAAACTGGGCGGTCATCGGCGCCAACGGCTCGGGCAAATCAAGTCTCGCCGCAGCCATCGCCGGGCAGATAGCGACGTCCGGCGAGATCGCGTATGGATTCGACGACGGCGAATCGGACCCATGCGAACGCATCGCCACAGTTTCATTTCACTTGCAGCGGCAATTCGTCGCGCAGTCCGATGGCTACTACGCCTCGCGCTGGTATCTCGGTGAGGAACACGCGACGCTCACCCCGGCGCAAGTGCTGGGAATTGGACGAAATCGCCGGGGAAAAATGGCAACGAAACGCGTGGCGCTCGCGAAGAAAATGGGCATGGCTCACGCACTGGACCGGCAGGCGCTGCATTTATCAACAGGCGAAATGCGGCGACTGCTGATCACACGAGCGCTGCTCCTCGCGCCGGAATTACTGGTGCTGGATGAGCCGCTCATCGGGCTGGACGTGCGCGGCCGGGCGAGTCTCGCGACGGCACTTCACTCAATCATGCGGCACGGCCAGCGGCTTCTCTTTCTGACCGCCCGGCCATGGGAACTCCCGCGCGGCATCACGCACGGTTTGTATCTCCGCGACGGCGTTGTGCTGGGCCAAGCGAAGCGACAGTCACCAGACGCCACACGATTGGAGCGCCTCACATTTCGCGCGCCCAAAAAGATCGCCGTCCCGATTCAAAACGTAAAACCTGCATCGCTCAAAAAGATCGACTCCAAGCCGCTCGTTGACTTGCGCGGCATCCACATTGAAGCGGGCAACGACGTGATTCTCAACCAATTGAATTGGACGGTCCGCCCCGGTGAACACTGGGCCGTGCTCGGACCGAATGGAGTTGGTAAGACGACCCTACTGAGCTTACTGACCGGCGATCATCCGCAATCGTTCGCCCAAAGCGTGACGATGTTCGGAGCGCTGCGGAGCGAGCAATCAACGTGGGATTTGAAAGCACAAATCGGTTACGCATCGCCGGACATCGCGCTGCATTATGACGGCGGAACCAGCACACTCGATTTCGTCTGCACCGGATTTTTTGAAACGATGGGCTTGTATCACTCGTGTTCAAAACCCCAGGAACGAATCGCGCGGCAATGGCTCGCGTTTTTCGGACTCGACGACCTGGCCGAACGCCCGTTCCGATTGCTCTCGGACGGACATCAACGTCTCGTACTTTTAGCGCGGGCGTTTGTAAAACAGCCTCGCTTATTAATTCTGGACGAGCCGTGCCAAGGCCTCGACCTCGCCGCACGCGAACGCGTGTGCCGCGCGCTCGACGCAATCTGCGCGCGGACGAAAACGACACTGATCATCGTCTCGCATTACACGGAAGAACTGCCGCGCTGCATCACGCATCGAATGAACATGCGACGCGGTAAGGCTCCGATTTTGACGCCCGTTTAAGGCTTGCTATAAAGTGCGCCGACTTTGTTGATCGTGTTGTAAATATCGCCGCGCACTTTTTCGCCGGATTCTGAGACAAGTTTGTATTTGATCTGCATCTGCATCACCGGCTTCACATCCTTAATTTCAATGAATACAGACTTGCCGTCCGGCAACAATTTCACAGACTTGACCGCCACCTCATCGCGCCCTTTTTTCTCGGGATGTTCAACAGACCAATCGTCCGAACCATAGGCTTTCGTGTACGCGTAGTTCCACTGCGCGACAGAATAATTGTCCGCGTCTTCGGCCTCTTCGCGCTTCAACGGTTGAGTGAACTCGACGCGGATTCCATTGGAGTAAACGTGCAATCCGGACGGCATGTAAACGGTAGCACCGGTGTAGCGCATGCGTTGAAACGCACCGTCGTTAGGTGCGACGGTCTGCCAGCCTTTCGTCCCCACGACGTACAATTGCCCGTCCTGATTTCGGAAACGTCCACGCATCGTCCCGGCGAGAAACCGCGCCGGGAACGTCACGACTCCAGCTTGATTCTGTCCATCGATAGTCTCGCGCAGAACCACTTGAACAATCGCCTGTCCGAACGAAAGGTTCAGCATCTGGCCATTAAACGGCCCCCATTTGTCGCTATCGACCCACGTGTGACCGCCAGTTGAATTCTCGATTTTATGCGGGATGTAACAGAGCGGGCGTTCATAGCCGAGCGGATTTTCGGGCGTGATTTTTGGACCACCAAAACCATACCACCCGCCCTTCTTGACGAGCGAAATCAGCGACGACGGCGTCCATGTACCTTGCTGCGGCGAAACGGTCAATTCGTCATTCGGCCCGACGCCCATCGACACAGGATTGCGCCAACCTGATGCGACGGTTTCGTACGTTTTGCCATCCTTGGAAATGCGATGAATTCCGTACGGGTCAACGTGGTAAAAATTCCCAGCGCGATCCGTTTCAAGACACGCTGAATAGTCGTGCCCACCCTGGGACGTCTTCATGTCGTTGTTGAAGTTTGCGTAAAAATCAGCCTCACCGTCGTTGTTGGAATCGTGCAGTTCCGTGATTTGATCGCGTCCCAGAACGAAAACTTTATCGTCGATGATTTTCAATCCCAGCGGCTGAAAAAGTCCCGTCGCAAACCGCTGCCATGTGACGTGATCAAGCGTGTCATTGATTCCACTCACACGCCACACGTCGCCGTGTAGCGTACAGATCGCGGCATCACCGTTCTTGAAGAAATCGAGGCCCGCGAAAAACATCATCGCTTTGTACGGGTTGTCGTGCGGCACGGTGATGGTATCGACAACGTAAGCACTTTTTTCAGCGCTGACTTTTCCATTCACCACAAGCGGCGCGCCCCAGCGAGGCGCTCCAGGTTGCACGAATCGTATCAGGTCTTCAGCGGGCGGACTCTTTTTGACGAGTGCGGCGAACTTCGGCAGATCTGCTTTTTTCCCGGACCAGATCAACACTTTCGTTCTAACGATGTTGTCGTGCTTTGGAATGACCAGCGACACTCGTGCCTTTTCAATTTTGATCGTCGTGTCACTGCCGCCGACCGTAGCAAACGCGACGACCAACTCGCCTTTTTTCAGCAATGAAATTGAGACGCCATCAATGGAGATGCTTTCCAATTCTGCTGCGGCGATGTCTCCTAACACGCAGGACTCGTCGGAGGTGCTAGGCGCGAATTGAAAACTTCGCGAGACTGCGAGAGTTTCGCCGTCCTTCTCAACCCACGGCGAATCGAAGACGATCATGTCGTTCACGCGGTAGTCAAGCATGACGCGTTTGTCGTTGAGGTGCAGCCCAATATAGTGCGTCTTCGCCGCGCCCCAGCACGGCACCTCGGGCAGCGTGAGCATGAACGGCCCGACCGGTTTGGGCCATTGAATCAGGCCGTAGCGAGCACCGTCAAATTTCAGAAATCCACCCGTCCATACCGCTCGAACGCCGAGGTTCTTGGAGTCGAAGCAGACGGACGCATCATCGGCTCCGAGACGAATTGAAATGCCTTTTTGAATGTGTCCGCCGGGAAGACGAATTCCGGAACTGAGAAACGAGCCGACGTTGGTTTGGTTCCAGCGGCCATCCACCCAACTGGCTTCATTCGCAGGCTCGACCGGAACCGCATCGCCCGGTTTGTAGGTCGGAGTTACGGGCTCGCCGCTTAAAATGACGAACGATGCAGCGGTAAAAAGAAGAGTAATAAATCGGCGCAGAAATCGAACAGTCATTGGCGGTTCTCCAGAGGCAAAATGATGACTCATTCATTACCCCGTGAAGTGCCGAACGTCACTGCAATCAGTGAGGGAAAGCATCAAGCATCGTTTTCTCGATCCCGGCAACGTGGAGTTCAATGCCGTTGAAACCCGCTGTCAGACTCTTCGGATGGCTGTTGGTGCAGCCGACGGATTCGATAAATCCGCAGGCTTCGAATTTTCGGACGCACTCGCCAACGAACAACCCGTGCGTCGTCACGACGCCAATGCCAGTGGCTCCGGCGTTCATGTACGTCCCGGCTGCTTCGGCGACCGAACCGCCGGTGCGGATCATGTCGTCGTAAATGACCACGAATTTGCCAGTCACGTCCGCATTCACTCCAGTGATCTTCGTCTTTCTTCCGGAGAATCGTTTTTTGTAGCAGAACGCGGGCTGAACGTTCAAATCATGTGCAATGGATTCGACCCATTTTGCGCGCCCAGCGTCGGTACTTCCCAACACAAATTCACGCGATTTGGCGGCGCGCAGAATCAACTCTTCGACCGTCGTTTTCGCATAGACGTGCTGGGCCGTAATGTGACTTTCGAAATAGTGTGGAATGCCTTCGGAGTGGAGATCGAGGAGCAGCGCTTGATTGCCCAGCGGTGCTGCCGGGATTGAGGAGAGTAGCAGCGCCATGTTTTTGGCCATGACCACTTCACCGTCGTGAACCGCGCGCTCCATCGTCGCATAGCCAAAGAATGGAATCATCAGCGTCAATCGATGCGCACCATATTTAACGCAGGCGCAAGCGAGATTGAAGACTTCAAGAATGTCACGGTCGGAGATCGTCCCTCCGACGATCAGAATGTTGCTGCCGCGCACTTCGGCGGAGTTGATGCGGTAAGAGCGTTCGCCGTCCGGAAATTCGTCGCGGTCGATACTACCTTTTGAAAACATACCATGCGTCAGAACTGCCGCGCTCATGTAGTCATAGGATTCTGTGCAAAAGAAAAAGCTGCGCATGATTGCATCTCGAATGAGTGTTGAGGAATCGCGGCGAAATGAAGCGGGCCTGACTGAGTGACAGCCAGGCCCGAAAACAGAAACGTCAACGTGAACCGCCGGAAACTATTCCTTGTCGTCGAAGGCCAAATAAGTGACGCGCACTTCCGGCATACCGCTGATCACGCCTGAGGGTGTCGGGACGTCGATTTTCTTCATGACGGACATGCCGCTCGATCCAAAGCTCGGCACCGGCGGACGATCCCCGTCGCCTGAATCAGAGAAGAGGAAGCGCTTGTGTTCGATGGCTTTTTCTTTTCCAACAACGCGGACGACGAGCGTGAGTTCCAGTTTTGCAATCTTGCGGTTGCCTTTGTTTTCGATGATCACGATGCCTGAAATGCTGTCGCCGCTGGTCTTCAATGTGTGCGAGAGACGGAGCGCGTCGTAACCGTTGATCGTTGCGCGGCAGGCTGAGCGAGCCGAGTCGTCGAGGACGTTTGTGATGTTGTTGTTGAATTCGTCGTAAACTTGAATCTGACGCACACCGCTCGGAGCGGGTTTCGGCGAGGGAATAATATCGCCGGATGCCATCAAGTCGTCGGGTTCAATCAAAGAAGCCGCTTGCGACTTGACCATTGGCGCGGGCGCAGAGCGTTGAATGGCGATAGGCGCTGCGGGCATGATCGGAGCGGTCGGATATTGAATCGACGGCATCGTGGATTGCTTTGATGTCTGAATCGGCTTCTGCTCAGCGATTTCGCACTTCAACCACATCAACTGGCCCGATTGCACCTTCACCAGTTTGCATATTTCACCGCTCTGGTTGTCAAAGCGAAAGCGGAGGCCTTCTTCGGTCCAACTCGTGAAACGAAATTCGTCCGCAGCGAACGCGGGAGAGCAGCAGGCGGAGGCTAAGCAAATCATCAGTCCGAGTGCAGCTTTTAAAATGTCTGAGTGTTTCACAATGATTCCCTCTCCGATGGTGAAGTCGATGTCACCGCACCTTTGTGGATATAGTCTACCCTAGAGCGGCGTCTGGACACAAATCATTATCGGACGGGAGCAAGCGGTATTTTACAGTTTTTATGGCAAATTTTCACTTTTCCACCAGTGCACAAAAGAATCACATGTGCAAACGCAGTATAGCAAAGGAAATGGATCGACAGAACGAGGTGAAAAGAGGACCGTAAAAAATCACTAGAAATCAGGGCGGGGAGTAAAAAGTGGTCTTGACAGAACGGAACGTGGCTTTGGGCGGACTACACGAATCAGCCCGCCGAGAGGAGTGAAATGAATGCCGTTGCAGCGCTTATTTTCCGTCCAATTCGGTCCGGATTTTTTCTTTTTTGGAGTCGGAAACGGCTTCATTGAATTTGCGGCGGCGCACGATTTCGTCGTTGGTGGCTTTCAACGCGGCTGCCTTTCTGGCTTCAGCCGTTGACAACGACGGGTCCGGCTGATCCTGGTAGACGACCTTGCCGGTTTTCTTGTCGAGGACGGCGATGGGCTTCAATTCGGCGTCCGCAATCTCTCGGGCGTATTCGCGGTAGCCCACGACGTCTTTGAGCAGTGCCTCGAAGCTCCAACGGACCTGCGCCCAGCGCCACGGCTGCTGATTCAATTCATCGTTGAACAACAGCGCGAGCCGTTTGAGCGTGGATGAGCGAGCGCGAAATTCGTCGTTGTTGGGCCAGATGGCAGCGAAGGCCGAGATGTTTTTCGACACCTCCTCGCCGGTGTGAACCAGTCGCGCGTTTTCTTTGCCTCGGTTGTCGAGGCAGCGGCTGACCGTTTCAATGTTGACCTTCAATTCACCAAGCAGGGCGTAGGCTTTTTTCGCCTTTGAATTGACCGGCCCGGGCGCGAGCATTTCTTCGAGGAGGTTGGGATTTTGTGCGACAGCACCTGCAGTACCGGCTTTGTCGGCAGTCAAGTCGTTTGGGTCATTGAACGGCGTGGCCCGATACGGTGATGTATCGGAAGCGAGCGGTGCGCGCTCACCTGACGAGTCGACGGACTCTGACGGGGACGGAGCACTCGGAGCATAACTTTGAGGCGATGTCGGTCGCCCACGTCCTGAAGGCACACCCGACGGTTTTGGAAGCGTGGACGGTGCCTTTTTTTTCGGTGCCTCGGCAGGCTGCGACGGGCTCTCGGCGACGGGTACGCGTTCGATGTCGCGATACGTGGAGCGCGGCGTTTCGACGGATTTTGACGGTGTTTCAACCGGCAACTCGCCCTCGTAGACAGGCTTGCCATCGAGGATGTATTTGGGCTTCGGACCGCTTGGGGCGGCGGGCACTTCGGTAGTGGAATTAATAATCGCAGAACCACGCGGCGACGTTTCGGTGACGGGCACGTCGCCTTCGTAAACGGGTTTTCCGTCTAGAATATATTTAACGCGCGGACCGGTGTTGGGTTCGACAACAAGGTCAGCAGCCTGCGCATTTCGCGAGGACGAATTTCGCGTGCTTTGCGGCGCGACAGGCACCGGATCGGACGGCAACAGTTCGGCTGTTTTCGCAGGTGCCGTCGACTTCGTTTTGCCGGGAGTCCGCGACGCTTCATAGGACGGATCTTCGCTTTCGCGGCGCGGCTTAGGGGTGCCGGTGTCGAGAGAAAAGGCCGACGATGCAACGGATAATGAGGTCAACATCAACAACATGGCGCGGTAATTCATGGTCGCTCCTGCTCCAAGATGAGGCAAGTATTATACCCGAGGAGACCGTCAAGTCCATACTTAAGGTGGAAGGCAATTCGTCATTTCAGGTGCGATGAAAATCAATCGGCACACACATTGGGATTGCACGAAATTTATGGTATAAGTCGCGTTTGAATTCTCGGGTACCGTGTATTTTTACTTCGTTAGAAAGCCTCCTTTATACGCCATGATTGACCGTACTTTTTTCGATGCGTATTCACTCTTCGATCCGAACAACGCTTCGGCCTCAACGCGCGACGGGTGCGGTCGTGTCGTGTTTGGGCGCGGCGTGAGTAATTGCCCTGGGGCGTTGCGGGCGGAGGTGTTGAACTGCATTGTCGGGTCGAACGATCCACGTTATCCGCTCGACGCGGATGTGGTTGATTTGTGTTTGGACGACGCAACGATGGTGGACAATTTGCGCGAACCTCCGTCGCATTGGTGGCCGCTGTGCGGCGCGGCGCGTGCGAATGAAAATCGGCTGGTGATTCATATAAACGCCGATGATTTCGGATCGCTGGCGAAAGGCATGACGCGATTGGCCCGGGCGTTTCCTACAGTGCATTTTTTCGCGGACCCGTTTCTAAAAGGCAAAGTGGCGAGGTGGCAAGCAGGCGTGTGTTTGGCTGAAGAGCCGAATGTGTGGATCACGACGCGCGGACTTTATGCGTCGCCTGCGACGTGGCCGGATCGATCGGAACGCGAGGCAATTCATTTCACCGTCGGCGAAGTCGGTGCGGGCAAGTTGCTGTTTGCGTCGGGATTGACGCCCGCTCTCATGGACGCTCAACTGCTCCGGCCGGATGACTGGCTTTCCGGAATTTCGTTTTTGGAACCGGCTCAATGCGACTTGATCCTGCGGAAAAATGCCGGAGATGCGTTCGCGGACCTCGGAACTTAAAGTAGAATCCTATCTCACCTTTATTGGGAGTTTGCTCGTGACACCGACCGTTTTGAACGCGCGTGCGTACGCAAAAATAAATTGGGACCTGCGCATTCTGGGCAAGCGCCCGGACAATTTTCATGAACTCGATTCCATCTTCGTCACCATTGGTTTGAGCGACAGCATGCGCTTTGAACTGGCCGACGACGTGACGATGACATGCAGCGATCCGACGCTGCCGGTCGATGCGTCGAACCTCGTCATGAAGGCGGCGATGCTACTAAAACAGTCCGCGAATTGCTCACTCGGCGCTCGGATTCATCTTGAAAAAAGTATTCCAATGGGCGGCGGCTTGGGAGGCGGATCAAGCGACGCGGCGTGTGCGCTGGACACGTTGAATCGGCTGTGGAA
>Ga0194061_1002160_pt1 | contig 10904 bp, 10 predicted proteins | sample SepL2221m_MetaG_FD_163423 | JGI IMG/M metagenome (GOLD analysis project Ga0194061, IMG submission 163423) | Anoxic zone freshwater microbial communities from boreal shield lake in IISD Experimental Lakes Area, Ontario, Canada - Sep2016-L224-21m | ecosystem: Environmental > Aquatic > Freshwater >...
TGATCGTGTCGGTTTTCAATACGGACTGGCCAGTGATGTGGGCGGCGGCACGTCGTTCAGTCCGTTCCACACCATGCTGGGTGCCTACTACGTGGGGCGCGAGGGGCAGACCAAGCAAGGGCTGTCTCTCAGCCCGCAACAGCTTTGGTGGCAGCACACGGCGGGCGCGGCCCGAGCGCTGGGGCTGGATGGTGTAGTGGGCAACTTGCTGCCCGGCTGTGAAGCCGACTTTGTAGTAATGAACCCCGGAGCCACGCCGCTGCTGGCGCGCAAGACCGCAATTGCTACCAACCTGGACGAACTGCTGTTTGCGATGATTGTTCTGGGCGACGACCGGTTGATTGAGCGCACGGTGATTTTACAAGCTATTTGAGGCTCTAGACCCCGCAGATATTGCGTGAGACGCTACATTTTTGATAGTAATCTACAATCGCTGCAACTTAGGAGCTACTCCCCATGAGCATCAAAAGCGACAAGTGGATTCGCCACATGGCCGAAACGACCGGCATGATTGAACCCTTTGAGCCCGGCCAGATTCGCCAGAACGCGGATGGCCAAAAGATCGTCAGCTATGGCACCAGTAGCTACGGCTACGACATCCGGTGCGCCCCCGAGTTCAAGGTCTTCACCAATATCCACAGCACCGTGGTTGATCCCAAGAACTTTGACGAAAAGAGTTTTGTCGATTTCAATGACGACGTCTGCATCATCCCGCCCAACAGCTTTGCTCTGGCCCGCACCATGGAGTACTTCCGTATTCCGCGCAATGTGCTCACCATTTGCCTGGGCAAGAGCACTTACGCGCGCTGCGGCATCATCGTCAACGTAACGCCGTTCGAGCCCGAGTGGGAAGGTTATGTGACGCTGGAATTCAGCAACACCACCCCGCTGCCCGCCAAAATTTACGCCGGCGAGGGTTGTGCGCAGGTATTGTTCTTCGAAAGCGACAAGGACGACGTTTGCGAGACCAGCTACAAGGACCGTGGCGGAAAATACCAAGGTCAGGTGGGTGTGACTCTGCCCAAGGCGTGAGGTGAAGCCGGGCCGGGGTGGCCTGATTCGCACGGCATTTGTGGCAGATAGAGGATAATACGGGTTTGCCCTAGCGTTGGGGGCACCATCAGCTATCGGATCGATAGCACTCACCTTTGCTATGAATGACCGATTTGAATACTGAACTGAATATCGCAGCTCCCGCTGAAACATCGAACGAATTGAACTCGCAAACGCCCATCATGGCGTTCGCCCAGTTGCAACTGGCCGCCCCTTTGGCTCGCGCCGTGGCAGAAATGGGCTACGAGTCCATGACACCCATTCAGGCCCAGGCCATTCCTGTGGTCATCACGGGTAAAGACGTCATGGGCGCTGCCCAGACCGGCACGGGCAAGACGGCGGCTTTTTCGCTCCCGCTACTGCATCGCCTGCTCAAACACGAAAACAGTTCCACTTCACCGGCTCGTCACCCCGTGCGCGCACTGGTGCTTCTGCCCACGCGCGAACTGGCCGACCAGGTGGCGCAACAGATCAAGCTGTACGCCAAGTACACCAATCTGCGTAGTGCCGTGGTGTTTGGCGGCATGGACATGAAGCCGCAGACGCTGGAACTCAAAAGAGGCGTCGAGATTCTGGTCGCCACCCCCGGACGCCTGCTGGACCATATCGAAGCCAAAAATGCCGTGCTGAACCAGGTGGAGTATGTGGTGCTGGACGAGGCAGACCGCATGCTGGATATTGGCTTTTTGCCCGACCTGCAGCGCATCCTGTCCTACCTGCCCAAGCAACGCACCACACTTTTGTTCAGCGCCACGTTCTCGCCTGAGATCAAACGGCTGGCCAGCAGTTACCTGCAAAACCCGGTCACCATCGAAGTAGCACGCGCCAATGCAACGGCTTCCACCGTGGAACAGCATTTTTACAGCGTGCCAGAAGACGAAAAAAGGCATGCCCTGCACCAGATTCTGAAGGCGCGCGGCATGAAGCAGGCGTTTGTGTTTGTGAATAGCAAACTGGGTTGTGCGCGCCTGGCCCGCACGCTAGAGCGTGAAGGTTTGAAGACCACTGCACTGCACGGTGATAAGAGTCAAGACGAGCGTTTGAAGGCGCTCGAGTCGTTCAAAAAAGGCGAAGTCGATTTGCTGGTGTGTACCGATGTTGCGGCCCGTGGACTGGACATCAAGGACGTGCCGTGCGTGTTCAACTTTGACATCCCTTTTAATGCCGAAGACTACATCCACCGCATTGGTCGCACCGGCCGCGCGGGCGCTGCCGGCTTGGCAGTGAGCTTTGTCGGCGGCAACAACGATGCCCGCCTGGTTGGCGACATTGAGAAGCTGATCAAGACCAAGATTGAGCTCGAAGCGGTCGAGTACGACGAAGACGCGCCTGACATTCGCAAGCAGGGCCGTATCAACGACGGTCGGCGCATGTACTCCCACGAAGGTGAAAACACGGGCGGTGACAATGGCCGAAGTGGTGGTCGCACGGGGCGAAGTGAAAGCACCCGGGCCGCACGCGACGATACCTATACAACGCGCGCTCCACAGGCTCCGCGTAGTAACTATGCCCGCTCGACACAAACTCCGCGCGACCCGTTTTTTGACAAGCCCTACGAAGCGCCGGCTGTAGCCGAGTCCGCTGCGCCATCCTGGGAGGCTTCTGCACGCCCGGTGGCACGCAGTATTTCGGCCAATATCAAGCCCAAGCTCAAGGTTGCCGCGCTGTTCAAATCGGCCTGATTACTTGCCTGGTTGCTGAGCGGCTTGGCATTTCACCTGAATCAGTTCTTGTGAGTCGTCCTGCAAGTTGAAACGCAGGGCGCTCAAACAGCCACCCCATACGCAGCCGGTGTCCAACGAAAGCAGGTCTTTGCGGCCCATCCACCCCAGTGTGGACCAGTGTCCAAAGGCCACATCAGCATCAGCCGTTTTTCGGCCCAGCACATCAAACCAGGGCATATAGCCTGGTGGGGCTCCCCCAGCACCTTCTGTGGTTTCAAACTCCATTTCACCCTGTGCGGTGCAAAATCGAAGGCGTGTCAACGCGTTGACGATCACCCGCAGGCGGTCTGTACCGGCAAGTGAGTCGCTCCAACCGGTGGGCGTATTGCCATACATGCCATGCAAAAATATTGCGGCCCGGTCACCCTGTAGTTCGGTTTCGACCTCGTGCGCCAGTGCCAGGGTTTGTTCAACAGTCCACATGGGCAGCACGCCGGCGTGCACCATCAATAGCGGCTTGCCACCTCGCCTGAGCAACATGGCCATTTTCTGGTGGCGTAACCACTGCAGCATGGCGCTGCAGTCGGGCGCCTGCAAAACAGGGTCCAGCGTGTCTTTGTGGTGGGGCTTTCGTGTACCCTGGGCCACAGCCAGCAGGTTCAGGTCATGGTTGCCGAGCAGGCAGCGTGCGGTGTCACCGTAGCCCATCAGGCGGCGCAATACGCCAACGGAGTCGGGGCCGCGGTTAACCAGGTCGCCCAATAGGTAGAGCGTGTCGCGACTGGGAGTGAAGTTAACGGTGTCCAACAGGTGCTGCAGGGCCGAGTTGCAACCCTGCACGTCACCAATCATGTAAAGTGCCATGGTCTTCATTCTCGCTTGGGTTTCATGGAATTTCTTTTGATCGTGGTGCTTACGCTCCTCAATGGCGCGTTTGCCATGTCAGAGCTGGCGCTGACCGCTAGCCGCAAGGTGCGATTGCAAAATATGGCGGACGCGGGTGACAAAGGCGCGCAAGCAGCGCAGGTGCTGCTGGAAAACCCGACGCAGTTTTTGTCTGCGGTGCAGGTGGGCGTGACGTCGATTGGCATGCTCAACGGCATCGTGGGTGAGGCGGCGTTCAGCGAAGGAGTGGCCCATTGGTTGGGGGCTTTGTTGCCTATTTCTCACCGCGCGGCCGAAATTTCGGCCACCGCGCTGGTGGTGACGCTGATTACATTCAGTACCATCCTTTTTGGTGAACTGGTGCCCAAGCGCATTGGCCAGCTCTACCCCGAACCAGTGGCCCGGGTGCTGGCCCGTCCCATGACCTGGTTTGCCAGTGGTGCCAAGCCCTTTGTGCGACTGCTGTCCGTGTGTACGCACGGCATGCTCCGGTTGATGCGCATTGACGCCACCGACAACCGCGTGGTGACCGAAGCCGAGATATCAGCCAGCCTGGAAGAAGGCGTTGACGCCGGCATCATCGAGCAGCACGAACACCAGATGGTGCGAAATGTGTTTGACCTGGACGACCGCACACTGCCATCGATGATGCTGCCGCGCTCCGATATCGAATGGATGGAGGCTTCAGCCACCGTGTCGCAGTGTCTGATGCAGGCCAGTACCGGCGGAAGCAACGGTGCACATTCGTGGTACCCGGTTTGTCGCGGTTCACTTGATCAGGTCGTCGGGTTGGTGAGTGTGGCGCGCTTGCTGGAATTGGGTGTTGATCGTGAAGGCAGTATTGAGCCCATCGCCGAGCCCGCCGCGTTTGTGCCCGAGACCCTGAGTGGCATGGAGTTGATCGAGCAATTTCGCACCAAGTCAGCGCGAATGGTATTTGTGGTGGATGAATATGGCGTAGTGCAAGGTCTGATGACCCCGCACGATTTGCTGGAAGCCATTACGGGTGAGCTCAAGCCCGATGCTCAAACACAGGCTTGGGCGACGCATTTGCCCGATGGGTCGTGGGAACTGGATGGGCTCATGCCAGTAGGCGAACTCAAGGCACGCCTCGATATTGACGAATTGCCCCAGGAAGACCGCGGCCGTTACAACACGTTGGCAGGCTTGTTGATGGCGGTTTCAGGGGACTTGCCCACTGTGGGGGAGTGCATTGAATGTGCGACATGGCGATTTGAGGTCAGGGCACTGGAGGGGAAGCGCATTGACAAGGTTATCGCGCGTCGACTGGCGCAAATCTAAAGTCGCCCGGTAAGGCGATAGGCCACCCAGCCCAGGCATTCGTGCAGCAAGAGCTGCCAGTTGCGGGCCCCGTCCTTGAGTGAATATTCGGTCCAGGGCGTGGCGGTACCGGTTCTGAAATCAACCGGGTAGGCGGTCACATTCCATCCGGCTTTGGTGAAGGTGGCCATCGACCGAGGCATGTGCCATGCCGATGTCACAAGCAGCCAGCGTTGCTGGGTGTCAATGTCTGGCAACTGCGCGGTCAGAACCGCGTTCTCATAGGTGGTGCGCGATAACGCTTCGTACGTTACCTGATTTAAGCCCAGGCCCAGGCCGTCAAAAAATGGCCGCACACGTTCTGCTTCGCTGGGACCCGTGCTGAGTAGCGAACCTTCTCCTCCAGTAAAAACAATGCGCAGATGCGGGTTGCGCCGCAACATCGAAATGGGGGCGGTCATGCGCTCGGCGGCTTCGTTGAGCAATGGCTGGCTATGCGCCTGTGCGATGTAGCCCTCTTCTGTTGCGCCGCCCAGAATGATGACCCCTGCATAGGGCTTCAAGTTAGCCTCCGGCGCGATTTCAGCGTATTGCGTTTCCAACTGGTGAATCAGCCAGTGGGGCAATGGCTGCCAACCCATCAGCAACAGCACGGCGAGGGCGGTACCGACCAATTTTCGCCCCAAGGCGGGCCTTTGGCGGACCATCAGACTGACGGCCAACAGGGCAACAACCCATGTCAACGGCTGGGTCAGTACGGAGAGCATTTTTGCGACGATGAACACAGTGTGGTGTCGATGAATGGGATAAACAGGTATGTGATCGTAGGCTATCCCGCACGCAACGGGTTAACCCTTAGTGGAACTCCACACTTGAGTTATTTCACCATCCGAATATGCTTAGACTCCGTGTTTAATTAACAATATTCATTCATTATTGACAATAACTACGAGGCAATCATCATGAAACTTCGCTCCTTTGTAATCGGTTTGGTCGTTGGGACCTTTTCAATTCTGGCCACGGCACAGCAGCCCATTAATATCAAATTCAGCCACGTGGTGGCGGCCGACACGCCAAAGGGGCAAGCGTCGGATTTCTTTGCCAAGCGCGCCGCTGAGTTGACCAAGGGCAAAGTGAAGGTAGATGTATACCCGAATAGCCAGTTGTACAAGGACAAGGAGGAGATGGAGGCGCTGCAGATGGGCGCGGTGCAAATGCTGGCCCCCTCGCTGGCAAAATTCGGACCTCTGGGTGTCAAAGAATTTGAAGTGTTTGATTTCCCTTTCATCTTTGACGACACCGACGACCTGCACAAGGTTACGCAAGGACCGGTCGGTGCCAGCTTGCTGGGCAAACTCGACGCCAAGGGCGTCAAAGGCCTGGCTTTCTGGGACAACGGTTTCAAGTCGTTTTCTGCAAATACACCGCTGAAGACCTTAGCTGACTTCAAGGGCAAGAAGTTTCGCATTCAGTCTTCCAAGGTGCTGGAAGAGGAAATTCGCACTTTGGGCGGCATTCCCCAGGTGATGGCCTTCTCCGAGGTTTACCAGGCACTGCAAACTGGCGTGGTAGACGGAACTGAGAATCCGATTTCCAACCTGTATAGCCAGAAGATGCACGAAGTGCAGAAGCACCTGTCGCTGACCAACCATGGCTACCTGGGCTACGCAGTGATCGTCAACAAAAAGTTCTGGGAAGGTCTTCCCGCAGATGTCCGCGGACAACTGGAACAAGCCATGAAAGAAGCCACCGCGTTGGCCAACAAGGTGGCCCAGAAAGATAACGACGAAGCGCTTGAAGGTGTGAAGAAGGCAGGCAAGACCACGGTTTACACGCCGACCAAGGACGAGCGTCTGGTTTTGAAGAAGGCGCTGGTCCCTGTGCATGCCAAGATGGCTGACCGCGTCGGCAAGGACCTGCTCGAGTCGATCTACAAGGCTACCGATTTCGATCCAGGCAAGCTCTAAGCTAACTTTGCAACCAACCACGCGCGAAACTACGCCGGAGTGAAACCATGAAATTTCTGGACCACATCGAGGAATGGATCATCACCTTCCTCATGGGTGGCGCGACATTGATCATCTTCTTTGCCGTGCTGCACCGCTACCTTGCCAGCGCACCGATCCCCTACGTCCAGGACTGGATGTTGACTCTGAACTTCAGTTGGGCGCAAGAGCTCTGCATCATCATGTTTGTGTGGATGGCCAAGTTTGGCGCCGCTTACGGCGTGCGCACCGGCATCCATGTGGGCGTCGATGTCGTTGTGAACCGGTTGGAGGAAAAGACCCGTGCCAAGTTTGTGCTATTTGCCCTGCTGGCAGGTGCCTTCTTTACTGGCTGCATTGGCTACCTGGGTGGTCACTTCGTGTGGGAAAACGGGGCGCACCATGCGTTCCTCCAGTTCTTTGGCATGAATGTGGGTGATATTCCAGAGGGGCCAACCACGCCCGATCTGGAGTGGCCGACCTGGATGGTGTACTGTGCCATTCCCTTTGGATCGTCGCTGATGTCGTTCAGGTTCCTGCAAGTCGCCTATGGTTTCGTCAAGACCGGCGAACTGCCGCACCATGACCATGCCCACGTGGAAGGGGTGGAGGACGCACCCCCACTGGTTGGTGAAGCGCTTGCAGAGGGCGAGGAAATAACCCACGTTCATCTGGGCCAAGGCGACAAGGAGTGGAACAAGAGCCACCCGAAAGTCGGAGGTGACAAGCCATGAATGCCTCCATCCTTTTTGGGCTGCTGATCGCCCTCATGCTTACGGGCATGCCTATCTCCATTTCGCTGGGCCTGACGGTACTGACTTTCATTGTCACCTTCACCCAGGTGCCGCTGGAAGCCGTGGCGCTCAAACTGTTTACCGGCATCGAGAAGTGGGAAATCATGGCAATTCCATTCTTCATCCTGGCGGGCAACTTCCTGACGCACGGCGGCGTGGCCAGACGCATGATCAACTTTGCAACGTCCCTGGTTGGGCATTTTCACGGCGGACTGGCACTGGCGTCCATCCTGGCTTGCGCTATGTTTGCTTTGGTCTGCGGTTCCAGTGTTGCCACGGTGGTGGCAATTGGCTCTATCGTGCTCCCTGCGATGGTGGCGCATGGTTACCCGATGGCCTTTGGCGCAGGGGTCATGATTACCGCTGGTTCGTTGGGCATTCTGATGCTTCCCAGCATCCCCAAGGTGATCTACGCGATCTCGACCAATACCTCGATTGGCGCACTGTTCGTAGCCGGTCTGTTGCCTGGAACCATGCTGGCCTTGATGCTAGCGGCCGTGACCTGGTACATCGCCAAGAAAAACAACTACCCACGCATGAAGAAGGCGACCTGGATGCAACGCATCAAGTTCTTTCAGAACAGCGTGTGGGGCCTGATGCTGGTCGTGATCATCGTCGGCGGTATCTACTCCGGCATCTTTACCGCCACCGAAGCGGCAGCGATGGCTGCGGTGTATTCGTTCTTCGTGTCAATCTTTGTCTACAAGGACATGGGCATGAAGGACGTACCTAAAGTGCTGCGTGACTCAGCCAATATGTCGGCGATGCTGCTTTACATCATCACCAATGCCGTGCTGTTCTCGTTCGTGCTGGCCAATGAAAACCTGCCGCACCGACTGGCCGACTGGATGCTGAGCATGAATCTCGGGAAAGAAGGCTTTTTGTTTGTGGTCAACATCATATTGCTGGCTGCAGGTAACTTCATGGAGCCGTCTTCCATCATTCTGATCATGGCGCCGATTTTCTTCCCGGCTGCGATGCAGTTGGGCATCAACCCGGTCCATTTCGGTATTCTGATCGATGTGAACATGGAAGTTGGACTGTGCCATCCGCCGGTGGGTTTGAACCTGTATGTGGCCTCGGGTATCTCGCGGCTGGGCATTACTGAATTGACCAAGGCGGTACTGCCGTGGCTGGGCACCATGATTGTGTTTTTGGTGATTGTGACCTACTGGCCATGGTTGACATTGGTGGTGCCACAGATGATGGGTATGCTGTAGGCGACCCGGCTTTGACCACGTTTATCTTTGTTGCCGCCTTTTGTGTCGTCGCTGTATTGGTCTACATGGCCCGCTACAGTGGTCGTGTGCGGGTGGAGCAAACGCGGTTGATTGATGCCCCGTTGGACGTGGTTTATGCCAGGGTGGTTGACCTTGGTCAGTGGCAACAATGGAATCCCTGGATGGAGCCCGGCAAGGGAGCCGCGCTGACGTTATCCGACCGTACCGATCAACGCGGCAGCACGTGCATTTGGACCAGCGAGACGATGGGGAGCGGCATGGTCGAACATGTGCGCGTGGTCGCGAGTCAACGCATTGAGCAGCGTTTGCGGCTGAAACATCCGTTCACCGTTTCGGGAAGGAGTTTTTGGACATTCAGCGTTCGCTCTGGCAAGACCGAGGTCACCTGGAACGTGCGCGGGCGCGTCGCATTTTCGATGCGTGCTTTTTCCTCGACTGTAAAAAGTTCATTGGCGCTGGACTGCCGGTATGGGCTGGACCAACTCGCGAGTCTGATGGAGCCGGACTCTGCGCCGCGCTATTCCATAGCGCATCTCGGAGTGCGCGACATTGCAGCCCAACGTTATGTGTACAGCAGCTACCAGGGCCCCATCAGCGGGCTGTCCCAAGCCATGGCGAGCGCGCTGACTGAGTTGCGACAGGTACTGACTGCGCATGGCTTGGAGGCCGCCGGAATGCCCATGGCCATCTACTTCAAGACCAATATCAAATTGCGAACCACGGTTTGCCATATCGGCATTCCCATTGATGGCGCTCTGGCTTCGGCTGATCTACCGGTCCGCGAGCTGGCGGCGCACCGAGCCTATGTGGTGCGTTTACAAGGAAGCCCACAGGCATTGGAGATTGCCTGGTACCTCGCCATGCAACGCATGGTCGCCGACAAAATCCAGCCAGACCAGCGTATCCCGCCTTGTGAGTGCTATCTCGTTTCGGATGGCGGACGCGTGGGGAATGATTCTGTCACCGAGTTGCACTTGCCCGTCCTTCCGCCGCGATAGGCGCAAAGGTTGATGAGGTTGTTGAGGGTTTTGTACCATTACCATTTTGATTGACAATGCCGATACAGCAACTTTTGAATTCGGGAGTGCGGCACATGTCAGAAACATCACAAAGTCTTATTGCCTTTTGTCGCGAAAATAACCGCGTCTGTCCTATGCAGCAGAGCTGGAACGCTCTCTTTGAGATGCTGCCCAATCGCAAGCGAACGGCCTTGGGCTGGGAACCCGCTTTGCCGTTGGTGCTGGAAGCATGGGAAAACACGCCTGGCCCACTCAAGACATTGCGTCTGGCCGAACACATTGAATGGGCGGCTGAACATGGTGCCTTGGATAGGGTTGCGGCCTTTCTGAGGGGGCTTCCAGAAGGAGATTGGTTGCACGCCAGTTGATCGCTGCGTTGTTGTCAAAGCCGTTTTTCACAAGCGGCGGCATTCGCGGCAACTTTGTCGTGTCATGTGATGTAAACGGCAAGAGTTCTGAAGTCAAGCGGGTATAGGCGCTCAACTGCATTTTCATTGGTTTTAGCTCGTGCTGTTAATGGTCCCTACTTTGGGCTTAACGGCATCGGCACAGTGGGCGCGAAGTATTCTTCCTCCCTCTCCACTACATCCGTCCATGCCGCCCAGTCAGTATTGCCGCCATTGCCTTCAATGACCTCGTGAGAAGCTTCCCATTGAGTATCCCATTCTTCCCTGAAAGCTTCAAGGCGGTTTTCAGTTGGCACGACAGCAATTGGCTCCGGAGGAGCAGGTGTCGGTGATGTCGCTTTGGAGCGATTGAACAATTTGTTAAACATGGCTGCGTAATATATTGGCCACGGACAGTGCCCGCAGCAATAGAACCATTTCTATGACTCGTCCGAGTGCATAAACGGTAAAAACCCAATACAGATCTCTACATGATCATAATGAGAAAAGGGCTTGCTACTAACTTTATAGTAGCAAGCCCTCGTCTATATTGGTGCCGGAGAGATGAATCGAACACCCGACCTTCTCATTACGAA
>Ga0194061_1002161_pt1 | contig 10900 bp, 10 predicted proteins | sample SepL2221m_MetaG_FD_163423 | JGI IMG/M metagenome (GOLD analysis project Ga0194061, IMG submission 163423) | Anoxic zone freshwater microbial communities from boreal shield lake in IISD Experimental Lakes Area, Ontario, Canada - Sep2016-L224-21m | ecosystem: Environmental > Aquatic > Freshwater >...
TCACCGGCATCCCGGCATGCATCATCGGGCCGGTCGTGCTTCTGCTCCTCGAAGGCGCGGCAGCCGCATCGGCATCGCTTGTCACCATCGCTGCGAATCTCGCGGCACTGAGCATCTCGCTCATCACTGCGGTCCTCGGCTTCGCCGTGCTGACCGCCCTCGTGCGGACATTCCTCCGCAAAAAGTAACCAACACACCATGCGGCTTTCCGGGCCGGGTGCGCTTCCGCGTGCCCGGCCCCTTGCCGTGCTCACTTTTATGTCTGACTTGTCCTCTGAGAATTCGCTTCCGCGCCCGCCGCGCCGGAAACGGTCAGAACGCGGACGGGCGTCGGAGAGTGAGGGGGTATGCTGCACATTCGTGCCGCTTTTCCGATCAACTCACCTGCCAATCTTCCCTCCTTCCCGATGAACTCCCGCTTTCTCGCTCCCTTCGTCCTCGCCATCCTTACGGAAACCACCCTCGCGCAGACGGCGACACTGGCGACGGCGTCACCGACTTCCGCCCATGCGACCGTGGACGTGTGGCCGGAGGGGAAGATGCCGGGGAAGGGGGCGAATGCACCCGAGGCGGAGGTGCCTCGAGATGACGGCTTTCACCGCATCACCAATGTCAGCCGCCCCACGTTGACGCTGTTTCCGACGCCGCGGAAAGCGGGCGCGGCGGCGGCGATGATCGTCTGTCCCGGCGGCGGGTATGGCTACACGGTCATCGACAAGCAGGGCACCGAGATCGCGGTGTGGCTGCCCGCGGGCCGCACAGGCAGGGATGGCTTGGTTCCAGGTTGGCAAACACGTCCGAGGAAAAGCGGTTAAGGAACCGGCGGAATCTTCACCGCGCGCAGCCGCATCAGGGGATCACTTTCGGACGATATGGAGGCGCGATTGCTGGACGAACTCGAAGTCACCGGACTTGTCGCGGAAGTATTCGTCCACAGCCTGGCGACATCCCGACCATGCGCCATAGTCGTCAATGACAAGGACACCGCCTGGAGAAAGATGGGGAGCGATCCGCTGCAGGCAAACCGTCACGGATTCATACCAGTCACCGTCCACATGTGCGAGTGCGACCGGTTCATTGATTTGCAGCGTGTCCTGAAAAAGGCCCTTAATCAGATGCACGTTATACGCGTCAATCGGCAGACCGTGGCGGGCAAAGCTCCGGGTCACCTTGTAGAAGAGGTTCTCCTCGTAGCCGTAATATTTCTGCCCCGCTATACCTTCGGATTTGCCACTGATGATCACCTGATAGCGATCGAGCACGTCCTGGCCGTCGCGTACTGAGGGTGGCGGGATGACGCCGAAGACATCGTACACATTCAAGTGACGAAGCGGCGACTTGGCCGCAGCCAGCACGATGGCCGACCCACCCAAGGCACAACCGGCTTCGATAAGGATGCCCGGGACCGATAGGTCTTCGACACGCCGGACCTGCGCTTCGAGGTCCGCCAAAGCAGCCTCTTCGAGATAAGTCAGCCCCTCGGCGAGAACAGCCTGGATGATTGGAGATGGGTTCATGGGTTCAGTTCATTGAGGCAGCTTTCGAGAAAGCCAAGGTATCCTTTACGGAGTGGATCGGCGTCAACGACGGGAGGTTTGACGAACGCGCTGGCTTCGCCGCGCCGCGCCTCCCCGGTGGCGATCCGAACACCGACGCCGTCGAAGATGCTCACACGGTCATCCTCGTCGCTCAAGACTCCCACATAAATGACCGGCGTCCCGAACGCGATGCACGGCAAGGTTGCGTGAACCCGCGTCGTAATGACGAGCTCGGCTGTTCGATAACGCATGAGCAAAGCATAAGCCTTCCGATACTGTTCGATGGTTTCCTCGTCGGAGACTTCCTCCGAGGCGAAAGGCTTGAGGTCGTGGGAAAGTCTCTCGGCGCCCGGATGCAGACGCGCGAATTGCTCATGCATTTCCGGCTGGAGATCCACGCTAAAGACGCCCTCGCGCTTGCCATGATAGGTCGCAAAAGTCATGGTCGCACATCGTGTCAGATGAGTGGGAATGCCGTGCTCCGAAAGGAACTTCTGGGTCACCGTGTCGCGACAGCCGATCACCCCGCACGGTTTCAGAGTCTCCAGCATCTCAGGAGTGCGCACATGCGGTGCAAGGTGGATGCCCACATGTCTCACGCCACGAAACTCGGAAGGCTGGACGAACCGCCCCGAGGTCAGCCATCCATTCGAGACGAGGCACAAATCGGGATGGGGCGTCAATCGGTCGCGCCGGAGGAGTTTCCGAGGGCGGACATGTTGCAACAAGGCGAGGGTCTGTATGTGGTCACCCAAATTGTCACAATAGTAAGTATAGACGCCGAAGGGTGAGGACGGCGACAGGGACATCAGTTCTTCAAAACTTTTCATTTCGTGGCTGGGATTTTGAGTTTGCACTTTGGTGATTGTCAAGGACTGGGGCTGGTGGCTATTTCGACTCTGACGGACGCGTTTGATCTTGGCCGGAGATTCTGCTGGATGGTTCTCATGAGGTTTGGGCGGGTTTCGGGAAGGGGACCAGCTTGATGCCGAGCCGCCGGGCGGCGGCCTGCACGGCGGGATCGGTCAAGGTGGATAACTCCTGAATCCGCTCATCGCGATACATCGTGGTGAAATCCACCTCGGTGGCCGGATGGCACCCGAGTTCGGTAAGGCCCGGCGGGAGCCTTTCGAGCAGCGCGATAAGCGCCTCGGGTTTGATCGCCTGGGGGACCGGCCAGCCTTCGGCGCTCTGGCCATAGAAGGCGCCCGAGTAGCACGCAGGGCTTGCGACCGTGCGGACCGGTGCTCCGAGCCGCGCCGCCTCTTCCAGGACGATGGCGCGCACGGGCTCGCGCAGGTGAACGTGCTGATGGGAGTCAACATGGGTCGGTCCACGACCGACGAGTTCGACGAACCGGTCGCATTGGGCCCGCACTTCGGCATACACCATCTCTGCGTTATCGAGCGGCACGACCTCATAGACGGGCACCCACGAAAAGGTGGCCGCGTCGTACCGCCACTCGCCAAGGTCGAGATGCAGGCCGAGGCTGAAGCCCTGCCGCTCCTGCGCCCACACGACCGCCTCGGCCACCGCGGGCCAGCGGACCATCATGCTGGCGCTGGTGACGATCCCATCGGTGTGGGCGATCGCGACACCCCGGTTGATGCCGTGACTTTGACCAAAGTCATCGGCGTTGACGATCAGGGACCGCCCGGACTTATCCGCGACGGAGGCTGTCATAGGCCCAGGTCCTTGAGCAGCCGCGCCAGAACCTTTTCCGCATCGAAGTATTCCTCCGCGATCCGACGCGCCGCACGACTGTGGCGCTCATAGTCCGCCTCGACCGCCTCGAAAGCCGCCACGATTTCATCGAGTGTATCGAAAGCAAAAAGCCCTTCGCCCGTCGGCAGCGTGCGACCGAATCCTGTGTTCTGCGTGATGACCGGCCGGCCGGCCGCAAGGTAACAGGCGCTGCGCTCGCTGAACCAGCCGCTGTTCAACCGCACATTTTGATCTTTCGCCACGGTCCACTCCCCGCGCGAAGCACAGACGTAGTCGTGATACGGAAAAGGATCGGTGGTGAAAGCGGCCGCGTCGCCAAGGGGGAAACCGCACCCGGTGAGCATCGCGCGCGTTTCCACATCCATGGCAGCCAGGTTGAAAGCCAGCTCGATGGGCGGCTGCACGCGCCTCGGGAGATCGAGGAATTTCTGAAACTCGTGGTGCTTGCTCCAATAGTACGTCTCGCCTTTGAAGACGAGGTCTTTGCCCGTTTGCTTCCAGTTCGCGACGGTGGTCCACGTCGGGCGCGGCGGCGCATCGCTCTGCCACAGGTCAAGGAGCACAGGCTGGCGCGTGTGCGCCCGCAGCCGGGGCAAAGGCGGGATCGGACAGCCGGGTGTGCCGATGTTTTCCCCATAAGTCACACACGCCTCATGCTCGTCCACGATGGCGCGCGCGATGGCATCGCCATTGGCGTAACCGAGTTCATGAATGACCGGATCGGTGCCGAAATAGACAAGGCGCTTCGCGACGAGGTAGTCCTTGGCAATGCGGGTCGCGCCGGCGATGTTCAGCACCGCGTCGGACTCGACGAGAAGCGACTCGCCCCGAGAACCGGCCGGGCCAAACCATGCCCGATCGGAGTAGCTTCGCCGGTAGGCCCAGCGATCCCCAAGCCCGAACCGCTCCGCCACACGCGCCAGGTAGGGCAACGCGTATTCGGAATCGCACACGCGGGTTTGGCGCACGGGATCGTATGGCCAGGCCGATGTGGTCTCGAGGTAATAAACGTCATGCCCCATGCGGCGCAGACCGGCGGCGATCTGCATGTGCATCCAGGCCATCCCTGCGTAGGGATCGCACGCAAGGGTGCCGAGAACCACGATGCGTCGCGGGGTGGATGCCATCGGTTTCAGAGACCCCCGGTCCCCCTCTTTACTGCGCCTGCCCGGCGTGGGCAGGGCCTGCGGTCCGGCGCTGCGGACGGATCGGAATCTGTTGTTTCGATGTTGGCAGAGATATTTGCACGCCGCATTCGGATTACATTTGGCTAGGGACTGACGGCCAGAAGAAACTTCCTATTCACGGTTTTTTCTCCCCAAGGTGTGCCGAATGGTAGAGTTCCGCGTAGCGCCCTTCCCGCGCGACCAACTCCGGCCCCTGACCCTCCTCCAGCACCGTGCCGTCGCCGAGCACGACGATCTTGTCCACACCATGCACCGTCGCGATCCGGTGTGTGATGATGAGCGTCGTGCGTCCACGCATGAGTTCTTCCAAGGTGCCCATGATCGCGGCTTCGGTGGTCGGATCAAGTGCGCTGGTCGGTTCATCGAGAATCAGGATCGGCGCATTTTTCAGGAACGCGCGCGCGATGCCGATGCGCTGCCGCTGACCCACGCTCAGGTGCCCGCCGCGCTCGCCCACCATGCTGCCGTACCCCTCGGGCATCGCCATGATGAACTCGTGCGCCTGCGCGCGTTTCGCCGCCTCGATGACTTCCTCCTCCGTCGCATCGGGGCGGCTGTAGGCGATGTTCTCCCGCACGCTGGTGGAAAAGAGCAGCGTGTCCTGCAGCACGATGCTCATGCAGTTACGCAACGACTTCTTGGTGATCTCGCGCACGTCGCGCCCATCCAGCAAAACGCGTCCCGCCGACGGATCGTAAAACCGCGGCACCAGCGCGAGCAGGGTGCTCTTTCCGGCTCCCGTCCCTCCGACAAACGCCACCGTCTGCCCGCGCTCCACGCGCACGTTGACGTTCTTCAAAATGAGCCGGTCCGCAGTGTAGCCAAAGGCCACATTTTCGAAGGTCAGCTCACCACGCGTCTCGGTCACGGCCTGCGCATTGGGCAAATCCGGCACGTCATCCTGCCGATCGAGCACCTCGAAACACCGCTGCACCCCCGCCGACGCGCCTTGCAGCGTCCAAGCAATGTAGGTCAGCCCCTCGAGTGGCTGATAGAGCATGATCAGCAGCGTGGAAAGGTACCAGATCTGCCCGATGGTCAGCCGGCCTTCCATCACATGCCGGGCTCCGACGTAAAACAGCAGTGCGGAACTGATCGCGACGATGGTCCCCACGAGCAGCGAACTTTTCATGGAGGTCGCGTTGTATTGCAGACTCGCCTCGAGACTGCTCCGGGCCTTTGCTTTGAACTGCCCCACTTCATAGTCCTCGCGCCCAAACGCCTGCACCATCCGGATCGAACTCAGACCCTCCTGGGCCACCGTCAGCACCCCGCTCTCTTTCTCCGCGATCTGCGTGGACTGATCGCGAATCCGTTTCGCGTAGATGTAGATGCAAAGCACCAAAAACGGCACGACCAAGAGCGACAGCAGCGCGATCTCCCGGTCAAAAGCCCACATCGTTCCAAACGTTCCGACCAGACCGATCACCGATTTGAAAAGAAAAAACCAATTGCTGTAGATCGTCTGCAGGGTCTGCGAATCGTAGGCGACGCGAAAACTGCTGTCGGCGCTGCGGCGCTGATCGTGGAACTTCAGCGGCAGCGAGTGGAGGAAAGCGTAAAGTTCTGTCCGCAACCCGAGGACGACCTGCAATCCGACCCGGATGGTCGTGATGCTGACCGCGTAACCGATGACCCCAGCCAGCAGGTGGAAAACGACCATGAGCGCGCAGACCGCCATCAGGATCGACACCAGGCTGAACGCTCCGAGATCATGTCCCAAGAGCATCAGACCTTGGGTGCCGTTCCCGTGGGCTGGCAGCAGCTTGTCCACGATGAAAGCGAGCGGCCAGGGGCGGAGGATGTTAAATGCGCTCCCAACGAGAGTGAGCAGCATGGCCACGGCAGTCGCACGCCGATAATGGCGAAAGTAGCCGAGGGCTCTGGTATGGACGGACATGCCCTGCCATAGTGCACAGCCCCGGCGGCGTTGGCAACCGAAGAGCGCACCGGCTTCGCCACCGGCCCGCATCAATCCGCCTTCCCGAAAAAAGAGTTGAGATACGAGAATCGGGCCGGCATCCTGAACCGCCAATCCTTGTGCAGGTCCGTGCCTTCGCGAGGAAAACAATTTGCCCGACCTTCCGACACACGCCGTCCTGACTAAAATACCGACCACAGCCAAGGTTAACCACTTTGCCGGTTTTGACGGCATCCGCCTCGTCGCGGCCATGGCCGTCATCCTGTCGCACGCCTTTGTCATTGCCGGCGGCACCTCCGAGAATGGCCTTCTCATCCAGCTTCTGGGCGGGCGGAAAGTCCTTGGCGTCCTCGGCGACTACGGAGTTTGCACGTTTTTCATCATCAGCGGCTTCCTGCTCTCCCGCTCGCTGAGCGTCAACCCCAGCACCGTCACGTACGCGGTCAATCGGGCGCTGCGCATCATCCCCGCCTTCGCCGCCTGCGTCCTTGTTTCAGCCTTCGTGATCGGCCCAATCTGCACCGGGGTCTCCTGGGGCTCGTATTTCTCGTCCGCGGAAACACGGTCGTTTAGCGCACACTCCCTCAATGGGTTCACCGACTGGGCATTGCCCGGCGTCTTTGCCTACGACGGTGATCTTTCCAAACAGGTGAACGGATCACTCTGGTCCCTCCGCTACGAGGCTCTGAGCTACGTTTTTCTCCTGCTCGTCTGGACCGTCTGTCGGTCGGCCACGCTCGCGACATGGGTCGTCGTGGCTGTCGCCATCGGCACCTGGACCTCCCCATTCGTGACCGCGCGCGTCCTTGGTATCGCCTACACGCTCCCTTATTTCGCCGGCGGCGTGTTGATGCAGTGGGTTCACGCCCGTTACGGCACGAACCGGGCATTGGCCCTAGCCAGTGCCGCCTTCATGGTCTTGGCTGGGGCCTTCCATTTGCAGACCCAGGCCTTTGCAGTCCTAGGTGCCTACCTCGTCGTTTTCTTCGGCGAACGTCAGAATCCCGGCTCGAAGCTTGCGGAGAAAATCGGGGACTGCTCCTACGGTCTATATTTGTACGGATGGCCCGTAGAGCAGTTGGTCCGGCAATTCACGGGAACCACGAACCCCTTGCTGCTCTTCACCGCAGCGCTCCCACTGACTTTGGGGCTGGCGTTTCTGTCCTGCCATCTCATCGAAAAACCGGCCATGAAGCACCGTCGTGCGATTGCCTCCTGGCTTCGGTCGGTCTTCGAAAAGCTCTTCAGCGGCGCAGTTACGCCAGCGACCGTGGGATCGAAACTCGCCTTTGTCGCCGGCGCCGCTTTGTGGCTGACCGCCGGACCTTGGTGGTTGGTGATGCAAGGCATCGGCGAACTCATTCTTGTGACGATGGCCGGGGCTGTCGTTGCTGTCATGGTTCATCGCCTTGGCCGGAGATCCGGGCTTTTCAACCCGCAGGAGTGACACCAACCTCTTGGAGACGGTTTTCACGCCCTGTCCTCCGCAACAAAAACGCACTTTCCTCGCATCCCGTTGTCGTTTTAGAGACTCGAAGTTGCGCAATGCCTTGCGGCACACCAGCGCAAAAATTGCTTGTCGATCAAACTACTCTTTGGCATCTAAAAAAGACTTACTTCTCTCCGCTGTGGGCACTGCCCGCCGACCCGGACCATTGGCCTGGTGGTTGTGAAGGAATTTCCCAAATCCTCATCATTCCATATCTCGATCAGATGTTCGCTTTTAACTCGTCCCTCTACCGCTTGATGAAGGAAAACAGTGCCTTCGCAAAGTCCGTGCCCGACGGAGCCATGGTCTTGGATGCAGGAGTTGGTGATTGCACTTACAGGAATTTGTTTGCGCACGCCAGATACGAATCTGCTGACATTCAGACGGGCAGTTCGGTGCATGGTCCGAAACACACCTACAATTGCGACTTAAAAAACATTCCAGTGGAGGACGGCAGGTTCGAATACGTGCTCTTCAACCAAGTCATGATGTATATGGAACCAATTCCGGTTCTAAAGGAACTCAACCGGGTGCTAAAACTCGGTGGCAGGGTCTTGTACACCGGGCCGCTGTTTTATGAGGACTTGGGAGAAAACGATATGTACCGTTTCACCCCGTTTGCCCTCCGACAGTTCTTTACCACCGTCGGGTTTGAAATCGAACACCTCGACTGGCTGGAAGGATATTTCGGCACGGTCGGCTACCAATTGAATTGCATGGCGCGATATCTCCCGTGGAACCCTGCGTCCTTTGACAACAAGTTTCTTGGAGTCTGTCTGATGCCTTTGATGGCCTTGCTGAAACTGGCGAGCGCCGCTGGCTCGGTTTTCTTCCACAAGCTCGAGACACTCATGAAGTTCAAAGCCGCCGGCTATCCGAAGAATTACGTCGTTGTTGCCAAAAAGATCAGGTAGAAAGAATTCCTCATCGGTGGCGTCGCGCTAAAAGCTGACCAAGTCTCGCAGCGCCTCGATCTTCTTCGGGCCGAAACCGGGCAGGGCATCGAGCGCGGCGATGTCTTTGAGCGGGCGGGCGCGGATGATCTGCGCGGCAGTCTTCGGACCGATGCCGGGGAGCGAGGCGAGTTCATCGGCCGAGGCGGGGTTGAGATTGATGAGGCGGGGTGCTGGAGCCGTGACCGAGCCTGGCCCGAGGCGCGGCTTGAGCGCGTCCTTGAGCGTCTCAACCGTGACCGTGCGCTGCCAGAGTCCGCGCATTTCCTGGGTGGCTTTGGCTTGGAGGGTGCGGAGTTCACCGGCTGTTCGCTGACCGCCGCTGGCATCCGGGTAATCCGCGATTTCGCTCGTCGGCGCGGCAAGGCCGGCCTCGACGAGCGCGGCATCGAGGCGGTGGCCGCCCTGCTCGACAATGACATAATAACGTGGTTCGCGGCTGGCTCCCGGCGCGGTTTGCATCCGGGTGATAACGCGAAACGGTTTGCTCAGAAAGCGCTCCGTGAAATTCCGCGCGGCGTGACCACCGCGGAGCACCGCGGCCTCGCTGATGCGATAATACGCGGCCTGGCCTTTGATTCGCTCGCCGAGACCGGCATCGGTCTCCGGGGCGTCCACGAAGTAGAGGCGGACGATTATCGCCTGGCTGCCGTGCTGCACGTGGAAGCTGTCGCCGTCGAAATATTTGTCGGCGAGGCGGCGGCAGTCGTCCCAAACCTCCCAACCTTTCGCAGGGTTTGGCTGCAGGAATTTGCTTTCGCGCCCGCCGCACCGTAAGCGGTCAGAACGGGGGCGGGCGTCGGGGAGTGAGGGGTATGCTGCCGTCACGCGGAATAGGAATCCCAGCTCAAGTCACTTGACTCGATTGAATATCCATTCAGCCGTTGCGCGCAGGCCATCGTCAATCAAGGTGCGCGGCGACCACCCGATCTCATTCAGGGCGCGGGCGTTGGCCAGGACGCTGTGCTTCATCTCGCCCGGACGTTCCGGAGAATGCACCGGCGGACGCTGATAGCCAAAGATCGGCGCCATTTTGGCGAACAGATCGTTCACCGAGATGCCGCGAGCCGTGGCAATGTTCACCGTCACCGGCTTGTCGGCTCCAAGCGTCGCCTCGACCGCCTCCGCCACGTCGCCCACGTAAACGAAGTCGCGCGTCTGCCCCCCATCGCCATAGATATTGCAAGGCTCGCCCCGCGACATGCGCTCGCTGAAAATGGCGATCACGCCCGCCTCGCCGTGCGGATCCTGGCGGGGGCCGTAAACGTTGGCGAGGCGTAGCACCTTAAGCCGCATTGAGGGCGGGAGTAATATTCTGAGGTAACATTCGAGCGTCCACTTGCTCAGGCCGTAGCAACTGATGGGGTACACGGGGTCATCCTCCTTGTAGGGCTGGGTTGAGGGGTGGCTGTACAGCGCGCCGCCGGTGTTGATATAGACCAACTGTCCGCAACCGGCGGCAGTCGCGGCTTTGCAGACATTGATGCCGGCCAGGATGTTGGCAGTCGCGTCGTGGACAGGGTTCGCCATCGAGGCCGTGACAGAGGTCTGCGCGGCGAAGTGGACGATGGCTTCGGGGCGGAATCTCTTCGCGACCTCGATGAACTGCGCGCTTCCGACATCGAGCTTCACCAGCTCGGCGTTCGCAACCACGTTGTCCTCCCTGCCAGTCGAGAGTTCGTCCACAACCAGAACCGTGTCGCCGCGCGCGACACAACGATCTACGGAGTGGGAGCCAATGAAGCCAGCGCCCCCGGTGATGAGAATCCTCATGGGGCCTGTTTCTTCATGGGGGACGGATGGATGCGCGAAAGGAGGACCACTGCTTCCAAATGGGAGGGAATACGCTGCCTATTCGCAGGGATTTGGTGCAAAGCCTCGGAAAGGTTGAGGCGTTTGCACTTCCAACCGGTGCGGTCCCGTTGGGAGTCAATCTGGAGAAGGAACTGGATCCGGGTCACGTTCCAAGTTCGTTCAGACATCGTCCAAGAAAGCCAAGGTATCCTTTACGGAGTGGATCGGCGTCAACGACGGGAGGTTTGACGAACGCGCTGGCTTCGCCGCGCCGCGCCTCCCCGGTGGCGATC
>Ga0194061_1002163_pt1 | contig 10897 bp, 8 predicted proteins | sample SepL2221m_MetaG_FD_163423 | JGI IMG/M metagenome (GOLD analysis project Ga0194061, IMG submission 163423) | Anoxic zone freshwater microbial communities from boreal shield lake in IISD Experimental Lakes Area, Ontario, Canada - Sep2016-L224-21m | ecosystem: Environmental > Aquatic > Freshwater >...
CCATGAGGCGTTGTGATTTCACCCGCTCGAGCCTGGCAACCATCGATGGTGTGCGTCTGGCTAAAGGCGAACCGGTTGGCACCGCTGGAAGTCGTCATATCCGTATCTAACCCCTTCCTAGCCTCTTTCCTAAACCCGACATTTAGGGCAGGATTCCCTGACTATCCGAGATAAGGCATGGCCACTAGCTAGGGCCGTGACAGTTTCTTGGTAACCCTCAAAAGGAGAACAAATGAAGCTACGTTTCACAGGGAAGGCAACTGTTGCAGTTGTGTCCTCTCTCGCGATGGCCGTTACCGGCATTGCAATGGGGCCAGCACATGCAGCGAAATCCTCTATCACATTGATGGAATCAACTCCAATGACTGGATTGAACGCATCTGTTATTGATCAAGGGCTAACTTCAAATAATGACATTGGTTATATGACCGGTTTTGGATTTAGCTACTTTAACGAAACTGGAAAGCAGATCAACAACACTATTTTCGGTACATATAAAATTGTTAAAAATACAAAGTCTGATTTTCGTGTTCAATACACCGTAAATCCTGGACGTGTTTGGTCAGATGGAACACCAATTGACGGTGTAGATCTCCTATTCAGTCACGTTGTGTCCTCAAGCAAGTATTCAATTGCTGCTGGCCTGGGAGACCCTGCTGATACATCGAGCTTTGCATCATTGGGCTATGCCGGCGTTTATGACAACAACGTATTTGGAGAGCCAACACTTTCTGCAGATCACATGTCTGTCACGGTTCGCTACAGTTCACAAATCCCAGACTGGTCTTATTACGGTCCTGGTCCAACACCAGTTCATGCACTTGAATTAATGGTTGATGGAAAGACAAAACTTGGAACTGCAGCTGAGAACGCTGCGGCAAAAGCCAAGTTCTTGAGCGATTTCACCTCGAAGAATACATCTCGCCTCAAGGCAATGGGAAAGATTTGGTCTGAGGATTACAACATTCAAGACGTAAATTCTTCAACAAATCCGCTTCTTCTTATCTCAAACGGTGATTACATCGTTGAATCATGTGTAAAGAACCAAAACTGCACATTGGTTGAGAATAAGAAATCTAACTCTGGCCCAGATCTCAACGGAATTACAAAACTTGTTTACAGTTATGTAATCAACGATTCAACCGCTACTCAAGCCCTAGCCAATGGTGAATTAGATCTATACGGTGGAGGCGCTCCAACCCCAGATGTAGTTGCTGCAATTAAGAAATTGTCAGGAATCACAACTGTCGGTGGAGATGCTGCAGGTTATGAGCACGTTGACTTGAAGGCCGGCGATGGCCCAACTTCAACGGATCACTACACGGGTATTTTCTCTGACGCAACACAGGGTGCTGCGAAAGCACTTGCGCTGAGAACTGCATTCCTTTTGGCATTGCCTCGTCAAGACATTGTTGACAAGCTAGTAAAGCCAATCAACTCAAATGCAGTCGTGATGAACTCAGTATTTGTGCCACCAAGTGACAAAGCTGGTTATGGTCCACAAATTGCTGCTAACGGAACCTCCATCTTTTCTGCAGGTTCTCAAGCAAGCCGTACAGCTCAGGCGCTTAAGATCGTTCAACGTTACTATCCAAATGCGCTGAAGAGCCCACTTCCAGTTCGCTTTATTTACAGCACAAAAGCAATTCGTGCCAGTGAAATGGCGCTAATTAAGGCTGAAGTAGCAAAAGCTGGATTTGCCGTTTCAGGCGCTCCCGACGCTAAGTGGAGTTCTCACCTAGCTAAAGACAATGGTTACGATGCAAGCTTGTACGCATGGGGTCTTGGAGTTCCAACTCAAGACGGACTTTGCGCACTGTTCCAGAAAGATGGTGGCTATAACGATGGCGCTTGGAACGATGCAACTCTTGAAACTGATTGCAAGCAATTGCAATCAACAACTCTTCCTAAATCAGCAGTGACAAGAAAGACAATTGAAATTGAGCGCGCTCTCTTCAAGAAGTCCTACTTCTTACCGTTGTACCAATCCCCAGCAGTGACTGCCTATACCAGTTCACTATCTGGCGTAAAGCCAAGCCCATTCAATCCCGTAATTGCGTGGAATTATTGGGAATGGCACTTCTAAAATCACAGTCTTATAAATAACGTAAGACTTGGATTAAGCAGTGGTTAAGAGTGGTGTTCGGTTTATGAACACCACTCTTACGCTGTTGTCATAGATAAATTTTTATAATATTTTTCTTTGCTTGGTATTAAAAAAGGGCTAGAAGAGATGAGGTGAGTAGAAAGTGTTTGCCTTTATCTCCCGTCGCTTAGGCATACTTTTACTCATTCTTTTTGGTTCAAGTTTTATTTTGTATAACTTGACCGCACTTTCTGGAGACCCAACTGAAGGGCTAAAATTCAGCAAAGATCCTAAGGACAAAGTCCAGCTTCTTGCACTCGTTAAACAACTTGATCTGCATACCCCGCCGCCGCTTCGTTACTTTAAGTGGATTAAGGGCATAGCTGGAGTCTTCACCGGAAACCTCAATTTTGGTACCACTCGTGACGGCAACTCAGTGCTAACTGAGCTTGCTGGGGCAATACCCGTAACTTTTAGATTGGTTATTTCTGCAACTATTTTGGCGATCATTCTTGGAATTATGTTGGGAATTGCCACCGCGCTAAGGCAATATTCTCGCTTTGACTATGTTGTTACCTTCTTCTCGTTTTTACTCTTCTCACTTCCCATTTTCTGGGTTGCAGTTTTGTTAAAGCAATTTTTGGCAATTGATTTCAATAACTTTTTAGTATCAGGTTCTATCTCCGTATTTTGGATTATTGCATTTTCACTCTTTGGCGGTTTTTTCTGGGCTGGGGTCATCGGTGGCGAGCGTCGCAAGTTTCTTAAGATATTTGGAGTTTCTGCGATTTCTCATGCAGCAGTTTTTGCCTACTTTAGTTTGACGCACTGGTTCCTGCACCCAGGCCTTGGACCAATAGTCATTCTGCTGATGTCGATTGGAATTGCTTTTGGAGTGACCCTTCTTTCGACCGGATTAGAAAATACACCAGCGATTAAGGCAACGTTAACAATGGCCGGTTTAGGCGTTGTGATGTACTACCCAATTCAATATATTTTTGATCATCATTCTTCACTCCTTGTCCTGGTAGGACTTTTAATTCTCAATCTTGTCGTCTCAACTGGGCTAGGTTTATTTTTTGCAAAAATTGACCGTGGTCCGATCGTGCGAACCTCGATAATCGCAGGCCTTTGCATGAGCGCCCTGGTTGTGGTCGATCGCTTGATGAAGACTTTTGCTCCATATCTCTCACAAGATGGAGTTAATGGTCGCCCAATTCCTACTCTCGGACAGGCAGATATCTTGCTTCAGTCTCACAATTTTTGGGTAGTTTTACTTGACCGTATCGTTCACTTAATTCTGCCAACTCTTGCGCTATTACTTATTTCTTTCGCCGGATATATTCGTTTTGCGCGCGGAACAATGCTAGAGGTTCTCAATCAGGATTACATTCGCACAGCTCGCGCCAAAGGTCTCTCCGAGCGCACGGTAGTAATGCGTCACGCTTTTAGAAATACCCTCATTCCAATCAGCACAATTGTTGTCGTCGATTTGGCGGGCGTAATTGGTGGCGCAATCATCACTGAACGAGTTTTTGGATGGCATGCAATGGGTACTCTCTTCCAGAACGCACTCACTTCTTTTGATTTGAATCTACTCATGGGTGTTTTCTTTGTGACAGCTTCTCTCTCCGTACTTGCTAATTTAATCGCTGATTTACTTTATTCTTTCCTTGATCCTCGCGTCCGAGTAGTAGGTAGTAAATGAAAATTGAAAAGACGTCTAAGTCGATAGCCGAACGCGGTGAAGCGCCAATCTTTGCCCTAGACACTATTGGATTAACGCAGAGCCAGATTGTGCGAAAGCGCTTTTTCCAACACAAGGGTGCTATTACCTCAATTTTCATGTTGATTTTTATCTATCTGCTCGTATACACATCCTTGGGTTTCAAAATTGGACCCTTAAACATTCACGGATGGTGGAAATACACGAGTACTGACTTGCCCGAATTAAAGTTTTGTAAAGATGGAACAGTTGGATGCCCAACTTTTAGCCTATGGCCGAAATTTCTTGGTGGCGCTGGTATCGGGATGGGAGATCACCCGTTTGGTCAGGATGACATTGGCCGCGACTACTTCGCACTCGTCATGCGCGGCACCCAACGCTCACTGCTTGTAACAGTGATTATTGGGGCTATCGCTGGATCTATAGGAACTGTCGTAGGAGCTGTTTCTGGATACTTCGGTGGAAAGATAGATGCCATCTTGATGCGTTTTGTAGATTTCTTAATAACTATTCCAGCAATCATTATCGGCGCGGTTGTCGGCTATCACTTTGGAAATCTAGGTGTCACTTTCTTGGCCTTTTATCTCGGACTCTTTTCATGGACCGGGTTATCACGTTTAGTGCGCGGGGAATTCTTAACACTTCGAGAGCGTGATTTTGTTGACGCTGCAAGAGTTGCTGGTGCGTCAAGCCGGCGAATTATCTTTAAGCATATTTTGCCTAACGCTGTTGGAATTATTATCGTTTCAGTGACCCTTTTAATGTCTGGTGCAATTTTGCTAGAGACGGCGCTTTCTTATCTAGGTTTTGGCGTGGTGGCGCCCGACGTTTCCTTGGGTCTGCTCATTAGCCAATATCAAGATTCATTTACAACTCGACCATGGCTCTTTTGGTGGCCAGGATTCTTTATCATCACGATTGCTTTGAGCATTAACTTCATCGGAGATGGATTGCGTGATGCATTTGATCCACGCCAACGCCGTCGGCTAAGTTTTAAAGATAAAGCACTCGCTCGTTCAATGAAGCGTGGTGCGTAGAAATGCTTCTAGAAGCCAATAATGTTGAGCGCAATACCAAGCATCAGGCTTACAACGGTTATGGAAATACCGACGAAGTCGTATCGGATCGAGCTTTCAGCTCCGATCAGGCGTTTTTCGACGAAGTTATCCATTCGCATTTGAGCGATGTGTTTGGCGACGCCAGAATCACTTCGTGGGGATTCCCCGGGTCTCAAAGTTCCTTCGCTACCAACTTTGAGTCCACGCAATTCACTTGGATGGATATTTCTAGCGTGGTATCGACTTGGAGCGGGAGCAGCCCACGCATAGATAGTTTTTCCCTGGACAACAACGGACATGCTGTATCTGGCTTCGATGGAATCAATTTGATCCCATCCGAAAGTGAGTTCCTTGACGGGGTTCGAAATGGTTATGCCTTCGTCAAAGAAAACAATTTTAGGGCGGAAGAGAATTTGGTAGACGACAGAGCCTACGAAGATTGTCCAGACCGCAGTGATGATTCCAGTGCGTACGCCGTCGCTCAACCACGTTTGAATATTGATTCCCAGAACCAACACAGCGAAAGTGCCCACCATGAGGTAGCTAGTTTTCGTTCTGAAAATTTCTGGATTGGTCACGAAGTAATATTGTCACAGTTGGGCGGTAAATAGCGTGAGCACTCAAGATAAAATAGAATTAACACCGGTGTTAAGTGTTGATGACTTTACAGTTGAATTTTGGGTTGATGGAATTTGGTATCCCGCAGCGAGTCACATGACTTTCGACGTCCAGGCCGGCAAGGTCACGGCAATTGTGGGTGAATCTGGAAGTGGTAAATCCACTACCGCAATGGGAATAATGAGTCTTCTTGCCTCTAATTCCCGCATGACAGGAAGTGTCAAAATAAAGGGCCAAGAAGTGATTGGGGCTCCCGCATCCGTATTACGTAAGTTCCGCGGTAAGGAGGTGGCATACATTTTCCAAGAGCCGATGTCTGCGCTTAATCCTGTTTACACCATCGGCTTCCAAATAGTAGAAACTCTAAGGACTCATTTTGATATGGGCCCAAAGGAAGCGCGCGTTCGCGCTGTGGAATTACTAGATATGGTTGAAATTCCAGATCCCGATAAATCCTTTGATAAATATCCGCATCAACTTTCAGGTGGACAAAGACAACGCGCCATGATCGCACAGGCCCTGGCTTGTGATCCATCACTGCTTGTGGCAGATGAACCCACAACGGCTTTAGATGTGACCGTTCAAGCCGAAATTCTTGACTTGATGAGAGGGCTTAAATCCCGCCTGAATTCTGCGATTCTCCTCATCACTCACGCGATGGGTGTGGTGGCCGATATGGCTGATGATATTTTGGTTATGAAAGATGGCGTCATTGTTGAAAGCGGTAGCGCTAAGCAAATCTTTGAGAAACCAGCACACCCGTACACTCAGGAACTTCTTGCTGCTGTGCCGAAATTAGGGCAAGTAGCTAAGCGAAAACTTGTCGTAGATAAGTTACATAATGCAGTTCCAGTTTTGAAGCTTGAAGATGTCACCATCGAGTATCCCAAGCGTGGACGTATTCCAGCATTCGTGGCAGTTAAGAATTTCACTTTAGAAATTTATCCAGGAGAAGTTCTGGGACTTGTTGGCGAATCGGGTTCTGGAAAAACAACCGTGGGTCGCGCAGCAATAGGCTTGCTTCCAAGCAAGCACGGAAAAGTTCGCATAATGGGTAACGACATTAGTAATGCAACCCAAAGAGATTTATTTATGATCCGTAGGCATACGGGTATCGTTTTTCAAGACCCTGCAAGCTCGCTAAATCCACGTTTGCCAATTGGTGAATCAATTGGTGAACCAATTTTTCTTGCCGGACTTGCCAAGGGTGACAGTTTAAATCGCCGGGTTGAAGATTTGTTAGATCAAGTTGAACTTCCACGAAGCTATAGGAATCGGTATCCACATGAACTCTCTGGCGGTCAGCGCCAACGTGTTGGAATTGCTCGAGCTCTGGCGTTGACGCCTGATCTTTTGATTGCAGATGAACCAACATCGGCTCTTGATGTTTCGGTACAGGCGCGCTTCCTAGAACTCTTCCAAGAACTTCAGGAAAAATTGAAATTCGCTTGTCTCTTCATCAGCCACGACTTAGCGGTTGTAGATATTTTGGCCCACAGAATTGCTGTCATGCAGGACGGAGTTTTGGTAGAAATCGGAGACCGAGACGATATTCTCAAGACCCCAAAGAATGCATATACACAACGGCTTATAGCCGCAGTTCCAGTTCCAGATCCTGAAGAGCAAGCACTTCGCCGCGCCGCTCGATTGGCTGCTAAGAGCTAATTCAATATTTGGGCTTGGGCGTTACCAGATTCGAACTCTCTCTGATTCAGGCAAGTAAAGGGCGTCGCCTTCTTTGACGTCGAACGCTTCGTAGAACTCATTGAGGTTTTTCACGATTTGGTTACAGCGAAATTCACTTGGTGAATGCGGATCAGTAGCCAGACGTTGCTTGAGCTCTTCAATACGGAGTTTTCCGCGCCATATTTGTGCCCAACCAAGGAAAAGTCGTTGCACTCCCGTGAAGCCCTCTAAAACGGGCGCGGAGGTGCCATTTAAGGCAATTTCATATGCTTTTAAGGCAATTGTTAATCCGCCAAGGTCTCCGATGTTCTCGCCAACAGTGAGGGCTCCATTGACATGCGAATCTGGAGTTTCCATCGGAAATAGTTTTTCATATTGGGCGATTAATGCGCTGGAACGTTTTTCAAATTCAACGCGATCACTTTCTTGCCACCAGTCGGTCAGGTTCCCATCCCCATCATATTTGGAACCTTGATCATCAAAGCCATGACCAATTTCATGTCCAATCACTGCCCCGATGCCACCGTAGTTCGCTGCATCATCAGCCTCAAGATCAAAAAACGGCGGCTGCAAAATGCCGGCAGGGAAGACAATCTCATTCATTCCTGGGTTGTAATATGCATTCACGGTCTGCGGAAACATGTGCCATTCGGTGCGATCTACTGGCGCTCCGATTTTGGCGAATTCATATTCCATCTGGAATTTGGTGGTTGCTGCAATGTTCGCAATTACGTCGTCGGCAACAATTGCTAGCGCTGAGTAATCGCGAAACTTATCCGGATAACCAATTTTTGGATTGAACTTATCAATCTTTTCAAATGCCTTTTTCTTCGTCTCGGAAGTCATCCAATCAAGGGCCTGAATATCCACGCGATATGCCTCAAGCAAGTTATGGACGAGTTCGACCATCCGAGCTTTTGCAGCAGGTGGGAAATGTTTTGCAACGTAAATCTCACCAATCGCTTCGCCGAGCACTCCCTCGACGATGGAAACGCCTCGCTTCCATCGTTCACGCAGCTGCGGAGTTCCACTCAAGGTTGTGCCAAAAAAGGCGAAATTCTCTTCTACTAGCGCCTTATTAAGAAATGGTGCTGATCCCGAAAGCAGGTGCCATTGCAACCAAGAACTCCATGCTGCCGCATCGAAATCACCCAGAAGTTGACCAAGTCCACTAAAAAATGAGGGTTGGCGAACAATGACGCTTTCAACAACTTTCGTTGGCGACTTTGATGCTTCGAGGTAGAGCTCCCAATCAAAGCCTTCAGATAATTTCTTGAGATCGGCATATGAAAATTTGTTGTAAGTTGCAAGACTGTCGCGGTCACGCACTTGGTCCCAATGGTGGGAAGCGATCTGGGTTTCTAACGCCAATACTCTTTGCGCGTGCTCTTTTCCATCTGGCAATCCTGCCAAGGTAAACATCTTTTCAATGTGAGCTACTAGCCCATCGCGTAAAACTGCATATTCATCTTCACGGTAGTACGCCTCATCAGGAAGGCTGATTCCGGATTGGCCGATGTATGCGATATTTGTATTGGAATCTTTATGGTCGGTCGTGATGAATGAGTAAAAAAGGCCACCATTTCCACGGGTTTCAAAATCTCCCATCAGGCGAATGAAGTCGCTTGCGGTTTGAATAGAGGCAGCTGCCGTAAGTTCTTCAACTAGGGGAGTGATACCCAATTTTTCAATGCGATCTTCGTCCATAAATGAGCGGTAGAGGTCGCCAATCTTCTGGGCATTACTGCCGGCTGGGTGGTCGTGCTGAGAGAGCTCTTCGATAATGTCGAAAACTTCTTTCTCTGCTTTCACTCGTAAGGCATAGAAAGCACCATCACCTGATCGGTCGGATGGGATAACACTCTCATCAAGCCATTTTCCATTCATGTGTCGGAATAGGTCATCTTGAGGCCGAATAGCTGGGTCTGCATGCTCGAAGGTAATACCGCTTTTTAATGTGGACATGCAGGAATCGTAATACAGCTACGGCAAAAAGTTAGTTGTACAACTTTCAACTACCTGCGCTTTGGGGTCTAGAATCTACTCATGACAAATCAGAAGTCTCCAGCATCTAAGATTTCTGAGCCCCGCTGGCTCAATCCCCGAGAGATGAAGGCATGGCGTGCATATATCCTCACCGCTCGTCGCCTTACCGAAGCCCTTGAGACTGACCTTGATTCGCACAATCTCTCCTTGCCTGACTATGAAGTGCTCGTCCGCCTTTCGGAGGCGCAAGGCCGGCGGATAAGAATGAGTGAATTAGCCGAGGCGGCCCTGCTCTCCAAATCCCGCCTATCTCATCGCATGAAAGTGATGGAGAAGGCTGGCTGGGTGAAGCGTGAGGCCTGCAAAGAAGATCGTCGCGGACTGTGGGCGGTCATGACGGATAGAGGTTGGAAAACGTTGGTAAAAGCTGCGCCCGACCATACCGAAAGTATTAGAAACAGATTTGTTGATCATTTAACTGCAAAGGATCAAGAAGACTTGGCAAGAATTTTTGATCGTGTTCACGCCGAACTTCGCCTGCAGTATCTTGCTGAAAATGAAAAGAGCTGAGTAAAGAGATGCTTACAAGTTTCCAGTATTAATTTTTGACGACAAAAAACCCCGCCGCATTCTTTGCAGAATACGACGGGGTTTTTAATTGCAAATTACTTTGCAGCAGCCTTCTTACGACGGCGCTTTGGAGCAGCCTTCTTAGCAGCTGGCTTAGCAGCAGCCTTCTTACGGCGCTTTGGAGCAGCCTTCTTAGCAGCTGGCTTAGCAGCAGCCTTCTTACGGCGCTTTGCAGGTGCCTTCTTAGCAGCTGGCTTAGCAGCAGCCTTCTTACGGCGCTTTGCAGGTGCCTTCTTAGCAGCTGGCTTAGCAGCAGCCTTCTTACGGCGCTTTGCAGGTGCCTTCTTAGCAGCTGGCTTAGCAGCGGCCTTCTTACGACGCTTTGCAGGTGCTGCTTTTTTAGCAGCGGCCTTCTTGCGCTTTGGAGCAGATTTCTTAGCTGCAGCCACGTGGTTCTCCTATCAGAATGGTCCGATCCGTCACCGAACCTGTTCAAGGAGAATCGTGACAGCAATTACAGAAACATTCCACTATTTTGGATAAAAAAACATGTGCGTGTCGCAACTTTATTTTTTATTTATTTTGTGCAGATATCGAAAAAAATGATGTCGGAATCAATTTTCTTGCGAATTATTTGATTCAGATTGTTTCTGAAGGACGTATTCATTGGTCCTAACATCGTATTTTCTGAATTTTGGTAGCGAAATCGCCGCTAAAACTATAAATCCGATGCAAAATATGCCTCCAGAGACCACTGAAGTGCGCAAATTTGTCCACGCCGCCATTGTTCCGGCTCTCATCTGCCCTCCAAGTGGCCCAACCGAATAAGACAAGAGCTCTATGCCTCCCAAGCGCCCGCGATATTCGTCGGCAATTGATTGGTTCCACATCAGATTTCTAAATTGTGCACTGATCTGGTCGGAAGCACCGGCTAGAGCAAGAAAGAAAAGCACGACAAAGAGCGAGTTGAATATTCCAGCAATCGATATAGAGATACCCCATCCGATGGCAGCCCACATGACTGCTCGGCCGTGATGAGGATAATGATTCATCCAACCAGAGGTCAGAGTGATGATGATCGCCCCCACTGTTCCAGCAGAATAAAAAAGTCCGAGCGCCCACCGAGCATGCATTGAGTCGGCCCAAAAAGGAAAAAGGGCGTTAGGC
>Ga0194061_1002164_pt1 | contig 10896 bp, 8 predicted proteins | sample SepL2221m_MetaG_FD_163423 | JGI IMG/M metagenome (GOLD analysis project Ga0194061, IMG submission 163423) | Anoxic zone freshwater microbial communities from boreal shield lake in IISD Experimental Lakes Area, Ontario, Canada - Sep2016-L224-21m | ecosystem: Environmental > Aquatic > Freshwater >...
GGCTTCCTGTTGACCACCCCTTTGCACATGGCCTGCGTCGCCGCGTCTATCGCCCGCGGAGAAACGAGAACCACACCCACGATCATTCACGACCCCGGGCGCGACGGTCGACACCAAGGTGCCGAAACGATCGGGCTGAATGGGTTGCAATTAGCCGCCCTGCGCTCTGGGCTTAACCGTTGCGTCGAAGAGGGTACCGCCCGCAGCGTCATGATCCCCGGCCTGGCGTTCGCCGCGAAGACCGGCACTTCTGAATACTTCCAAAAAGGCCAGAAGGCCCACCTTGCTTGGATCATCGGTTACGCTTCGGCGGATAATCCGGCCGTCGCTTTCTGCGTGCTCGTCGAAGGCCAGCTCGATACCAGCACCTGGGGTGGCAAAACCGCCGGTCCGGTCGCGCGCGACATGATCCTTGCTTGGGCCAAGAAAACGCCGGTCAGCGAAGTAAAGAACGAAGCCGAAGTGCCCGCGCGCTAAGCCCGGATCAAGACCGGTGTACCGACCGGCGTGATATCGAAGATATGGATGATATCCGCATCGGAAAGCAGAACGCACCCATGGCTGTTGGGCTGTCCGAGTTTCGCGACTTGATTCGTGCCGTGAAGATAAACGAAGCGGGCTTTGGTATCAACGACCTGCCCGGCGGCATCGGTGCCTGCGTTGACACCGTTCTCCAAACCCTCCAACCAAAGGATGCGGCTGGTAATCAAATTGTCTTCGGGCGTCGGCCAATCAGACGATAGTACCCCAGTGGCCTTTCGGGCCTTAAAGACCATGCTAGCGGGCGCAGCGGAGCCGATCTTTTCCGCCACTCTATGGAGCCCATAAGGTGTTTGCAGAGAATCTTGAATACAGCCCAAACCTGCGCGGGCCGTACTGATAACGAAGGACCGCAAGGCCCCTTTGCTTAAAATCCATAGTTTTTGCTGGTCAATCGACACAACGATGCAATCTTCCGCAACAGGGAGACCCAGCGCTGTGAGGCGATCGGACATCTCCCGCATCAAAACCATAGCTAACTCAGAACATGGCATATCGTATCGGCATCGTGGGCGTGACAGGCGCGGTGGGTCAAGAACTGCTGGCATTAATGGCCAAGCGGAACTTCCCGGTCGCGGAACTCCGCCCCCTGGCTTCCGCTCGCTCCGCGGGGACTAAGGTCACCTATGGGGGCCGCGAATGGACGGTCCAGGAAGCCAAGCCGGAAGCCTTTGATGGTCTTGATTTTGCTATTTTTAGCGCCGGCGGCTCCATCTCCCTCGCCCTTGCCCCCGAAGCGGTCAAGCGCGGGGTCATCGTCATTGATAACAGTTCCGCTTACCGGATGGACCCCACCGTCCCCCTGGTCATCCCTGAGATCAATCCGCAGGCCTTAGAAACGCATCAAGGTATCATCTCAAATCCCAACTGCTCGACCGCCATCGCCTTGATGGGTCTCTACCCCCTTCATCAAGCTTTCGGTCTCAAGCGTTTCTTCGCCTCCACCTATCAGGCAGTCTCCGGCACCGGAGCGGAGGCCATGCGCGAGTTAGACACCCAAGCCCGAGCATGGGCTCGCGGTGAAAGTTCCCCCGCCAAAGTTTATCCTCACACGATTAACTTTAACGTCATCCCTCAGGTCGACTCCTTTCTGGAAGACGGTTACACCAAGGAAGAAATGAAGATGCTCAACGAAGGTCGCAAAATCATGAACCTCCCTGACCTCAAAGTCACGACGACTTGCGTACGTGTCCCAGTCTTCCGGGCCCACTCCATCGCCCTCAGCGCTGAATTTGAACGTCCGGTCGACCTGACCGTCGCTCGTCAGGCCATCAGCAACTTCCCCGGCGCCGAGTTATGCGATGATCCGGCCAATAAGAAATACCCCATGCCGCTTGATTATGCTGGCAAAGAAAAATGCGGTGTTGGTCGCCTTCGCAAAGACAGCCTTTTTGATAACGGTCTGTCTCTCTGGGTAAGTGGAGATCAACTTTGGAAAGGCGCAGCCCTCAATGCCATCCAGATTGCGGAAGCCCTCCATGCCCGCGGTCGGCTCGCCCGCCGCTAAGCACGACGATGGCCCGGAGCAATGACCGCGCCCCGCGCCATGCGGACCTAAATAAGCCTCTCAAACTTTATGATGAGGGGGACATTACGGCCCTGCTCTCCGAACATAAGAATCCACTCATCCTGATTCTCGATGGTGTTCAGGACCCGCATAACCTCGGGGCCTGCATCCGTACGGCCGAATGCGCAGGTTGCGCCTTTGTCATCATCACCAAGAAGAACTCTGCTCCAGTCAACGAAACCGTGCGTAAGGTAGCTGTGGGCGCCGCGGAAACGCTCCCCATCGTCCAAGCCAACAATCTCCGCAACGCCTTGGTTAAACTCAAGGATGCCGGCGTATGGGTTGCCGGCACAAGCGATCACAAGACCAGCCAATCGCTCTTCGACGCAAAACTGTCCGGCCCCCTGGCCATCATCCTTGGCGCCGAAGGCGACGGTATCAGACACCTGACCGCCGAGACGTGCGATTTCTTGCTTCGCATCCCCATGCTTGGTGCGGTCCCCTGTCTCAATGTCTCCGTATCTGCAGGCGTTTGCCTCTTCGAGGCCTTACGTCAAAGAGGTGAACGTTAAAGGGTCAGAAATTACTTTACCAACGGTCATTTGATGGCTTGTATCGACTTGGTTCGTAGAGGCTGGATAGCTCAATGGTAGAGCAGTTGACTTTTAATCAATTGGTTCCGGGTTCGAGTCCCGGTCCAGCCACCACGAATCAAACCATCCTTGGACGGCGAGCCTGTCGATTTAGCTGCATTTGCTCTTGAACTCCTGCCAGCGAATTGCACTCATTCACATCCCGCTGTCTGGCCGGATAGCTCAATGGTAGAGCAGTTGACTCTTAATCAATTGGTTCGGGGTTCAAGTCCCCGTCCGGCCACCAGCGGGAAACCTTTTAAAGGGTTCTCCGTTTGGCCAAGAGCCGGCGATAGCGATCGGCCATATAAGCAGCATGGCAGGCGCGGCAGTAGCTATGATGCGTCCCCGAGGCCGTCAGCCAATGGAACATCTGCAAGGGTAATTCCTGTGCGCATTGGGCACATTCTTTCTTGTTCACGTGCCGTTTGACCGCTCGCTCCTTGAAACGTTGTTGGACCGTAGTCCCCAAACAAGGCTTACAGAAGGGGTGCAAAGCCGCCGAGCCATGCAACCGATGAAATAATTCAAGGGGTTTGGCTTTGCGGCAGAGACGGCAGGTTTTCTTGGGAGGGGTGCTCATGGCAGGACAAGCAAATGAACGGGCCGACTCCCTGCAATCGGAAGGACCTAAGGTCTAATACCCAGAAATAATAACCGTATTAAAATTATTCGACGGTTACCGACTTCGCCAAGTTACGGGGCTGATCGATGGCGCAACCACGCAGTCGCGCCACATGATAGGCAAGCAATTGCAAAGCTACGGCGGCGGGAATAGTCGCCACGAGCGGATCACAATCAGGGATGCGGATTACCTGATCGGCCACGGCCGCGGAGCCAGTCTGCGACACGAGCGCAATGACTTGGGCGCCGCGAGCGCGACATTCTTCCGCGTTACTCAGCACCTTATCGACCACGGGGGACTGATTGGCGATGACCACGACCGGCGTTCCGGGCGTAAGTAAGGCGATCGGGCCATGTTTTAATTCAGCCGCATGGTAACCTTCCGCATGGATGTAAGAAATTTCCTTCAGTTTCAAGGCGCCCTCCAGGGCCACTGGATGCATTGGCCCACGCCCCAAGAAGAAGGCATGCTCATGGGGGGCGATGACGGCCGCCACCTGGGCGATGGCATCATTCTGCGCCAACACTGCTTCAATAAGCTCAGGCAGGCTTTGAATCTGCTGGGCGATAGCCAAACCGCGTTCCGCCGAAAGGTGTCGACTGCGTCCGAGTTTCAACGCCATCAATAATAATACCGCGACCTGGCCGGTAAAAGCCTTGGTCGAAGCCACGGAAATCTCAGGTCCGGCATGCAAGTAGACGCCACGACCGGTTTCACGCGCGATTGTGGATCCCACCACATTCACCAACCCCATGACCATCGTGCCCTTCTCCTTCGCCTCCCGGACGGCGGCCAAGGTGTCTGCCGTCTCTCCGGATTGTGAAATGGCGATCACCAGGTCGTGCGCATCGACGATGGGATTACGATAACGGAACTCGGCCGCTTGCTGAACCTCGGAGGAAATCGTGGCTAATTCTTCGAAGGCGAACTCACCGACCATGCCGGCATGGAGCGAAGTACCGCAACCGACCATGATGATGCGCCTGATTTCGGCCAATTCGCGCGGCGAGGTACCCATCCCGGACAACACTGCCGTTCCCTGCTGGGCATCGATACGACCCCGGAGAGCGTTACGTACCGACTCCGGTTGTTCATGGATCTCCTTGAGCATGAAATGCTCGAAACCGCCCTTTTCGACAGCTGCGGCTTCGAGTTCAAGGTCGGCGACGTCGCGCTCAATCGGTGCATGATCGATATCGGTAATCTGGACGGAATCCGCTTTCAATAAAGCGATGTCGCCATCGTTCAGATAGATGACGCGCCGCGTATGCGACACCAAGGCCGACGCATCGGAGGCGACCAAGCATTCGCCTTCACCAACGCCGATGACCAGAGGACTGCCCTTTCGGGCGGCAACAATGATACCTGGCTCATCCGCGGCCATGACCGCAATACCATAGGCGCCTTCGACCTGCCGGAGTGCCCGCGTGACCGCCTGACGTAGGTCGCCCTTATAAAATTCGCCGATTAGGCGCGAGAGCGCTTCGGTATCGGTCTCCGAAACGAAAACGTGTCCTTTGGCTTCAAGCTTCTGCCGGATATTCCGATAATTTTCGATGATGCCATTATGCACCAAGCAGATCCGTTGCGAGGCATCCCGATGCGGGTGCGCATTCGCTTCGGTCGGCGCCCCGTGCGTGGCCCAGCGCGTATGCGCGATACCAACGGTGCATCGGCCTTGAAGCTCCTCGCTCCAGTTGAGGTCGATTTTTTCGCTCAGTTTAGCGACTTTACCGACGGCCCTCGCCACCAGAAGTTCGCTACCTTCCTGGAGCGCCACCCCCGCCGAGTCGTAACCGCGGTATTCAAGACGGCGTAAGCCGCCTAAAAGAACAGGAGTCGCGGACACGCGACCAACATATCCAATGATGCCACACATAAAAAGTTTAGGAAATCAGGTCGCGATCGACAATCGCTCCCGGTAAAGTGGTGAGGTGCGGCCAAATCTTACGGCCGGGGTAAATGGAAGTATTGATTCCCGTATGCACTTTATCTCCGATAATGGTCCCGAGCTTACGCCGACCGGTTTCAATCAAATCGCCGGCGACCATACTCCGATGGGCCTTACCGTCGTGACGAAGATTGGAAGAAATCGTACCAGCGCCTAGGTTCACGCCTTGGCCTAAAATCGAATCACCGATATAAGCCAAGTGACCCACGTTCGTCTGGTTAAGCAGGATGGAATTTTTAATCTCTACGGCCTGCCCGATGTGACAACCATCACCAATCGAAGTAGATCCACGGATATAACAATGCGGGCCAATCTTACAGTTGTCGCCGATGACGACATCGCCCTCGATGACGACCCCAGGTAAGAGTCGCGTGCCCTTGCCCAGCTGCAATCGACCCTTGACGTAAAGTAACGCCGGGTGGACTAACCAAGGGTGAAACTCCAGCGGACGGCTAAACTTCACCTTGGCCGCCAAGGCCGCTTCGTTCGCGCGCAGCAAGTCCCAGCTGTAGGAAATTGAAAATGACTTAACCGCGAGCATCGTCGCGCTACCGGCCTGGGATTTTCTGGCCAAGATCTTACCATCGGCCTGCGTCAGGATACCAGCGGAACTATCGGCCAGGAAGGTAAGGATATCGGCGACATCTAACCAAGCATCGGCCTGCACTTCCAGTGTGGCTTTAGCGTCCGATGACGGCCCGACGCCTGCCTGTAAGAGGGCCGTGGCCTGATGCTGCTTTAAGGAAATATTCGCTAAAGGGAAATCCGCCAAAGAACGTGTCAACGTCAACGGATGACAACGGACGGAATCGGGGGACCCCGCAAAGATAAACGTCAGTTTCATGCGAGGTCAGCGAAATCGGCCACGACGGCGTCAGCGAAAAGTTTAGACCAGCGATCGACCTCTCCTTGCTCCCGATGCTCGACGAGGATGCGCAGTTTGTTCTCCGTCCCGGAATAGCGGATTAGGTGGCGGCCGGTCTGGCCAAAAGCAGCGTCGGCTTTTGCCAGCGTTTCCTGCAAGCGTGACAGCTTCTCCAAGGCGACCTTGGCTTTAACTTTCATATTAACGAGCGACTGCGGGTATTCTTGCATGCCTTGGGCGAGGTCAGCCAAGGTTGCTCCTTTATTTCGCATCATCCGCAGCACCTGCAAAGCGCTCAAGATGCCATCCCCGGTCGTCGCGTAATCCGCAAAGATGAGGTGCCCAGAATTTTCGCCACCAAAAGAAAGACCGTCCTTCCGTAAGGCCTCGATTACATAGCGGTCGCTGACCGGCGTAGTCACCACCCCTATGCCGGCATCACGCATGGCTTCATGTAATCCAAGATTAGACATAACCGTACAGACCATCTTATCGCCGCGGAGGCGGCCTTCCTGATGCAACGCCAAGGCACAGAGAGCCAGGATGCGATCCCCGGAGACCGCGGTGCCAGTGGCGTCGGAAAAGATCACCCGATCCGCATCCCCATCCAAGGAAATGCCGACGTCGGCCCCATGCTCGCGCACCAACACGCCCGCCGCTTCGGGATGTAAAGCTCCACAGCCGGCATTGATATTCATACCGTCCGGATCGACGCCCATCTTCACGACCTTTGCACCCAGTTCCTTAAAAATAAGCGGCGCGAGCAGATAGCCTGCGCCATGCCCACAATCGACGATGATCTTCATTCCCGCCAGAGACGCTGGCCCTAAGCTCTGCTTTGCGTATTCGATATAACGACCCCGGGCATCATCGATGCGATAAGCTTTGCCAATCTTATCCCCCGTCACGCCGGAGGCTTTGATGTCTGATAAGATATCTTTTTCGACCAAGGCTTCGAGCTGGTCGGACAACTTATATCCGTCGGGTCCGAAAATCTTCAGCCCGTTATCCTCATAAGGATTATGCGAGGCGGTTAACATGATGCCGGCGCCACAACCCATGGACTTGGTCAAGTGAGCGACTGCCGGAGTCGGCATCGGACCGACCAGAAAAACATCCATCCCGCTACCGACCAAGCCGCTCGTTAAGGCAGTCTCTAACATATAACCTGAGATCCGGGTGTCCTTACCGATGATAACGCGGTTATGATTAGCCCCGCTCGACTTGAGTACTCTGGAAATAGCTTGGCCCGTCCGCAGCGCGATTTCGGGAGTTATCGGGTATTCGTTGGCTTTACCACGGATACCATCTGTTCCGAAGAGTTTGGTCACCATGCCCTTATTCCTTATTTATCCCTTAGTTTTGCAAGTTTAAATGAGCGAAATCACTCTTTAATGAATGATATGACTGATACAGTCATAAAGTCTTAAATTCCTAAAAAAAATGGTTAATCTGTGAATAACCCACCCGAGATTTAAGACTGAAACTCTTCAAGCAAGCATTTGCGAGATTTGGCCAATCCAAGTCGAAGCCAAGAAAGCCCTACTGCCAGAGAGCAGAAAAGGGGGACCGCAAAAAACCTCTACAGGAACAACCAGGTGGGCTTATGTGTCCTACCCCTACGATGTCATCGTCCCGCAACATAGTCGTTCTTGTCTGTCTCTTCGGCATCACAAGCTACGGCGCCGATGAATCTGTGGATTTCAACCGGGAGGTGCGGCCCATCCTCTCGGACCGCTGTTACGGTTGCCACGGACCAGATGCAAATAAGGGACGCAAGGCCGGCCTCCGTCTCGATGAAATCGAAGGCGCGACTAAAAAACTTAAGAGCGGTGAAATCGCGATCGTCCCGGGCGATCTCGAGAAGAGCACGATGGCTCATCGGATCGTCTCGGCCGACCCCGAAGAGATCATGCCGCCGCCCGAGCTGCATCGGCCGCTCTCCGCCGCGGAGCAGGACATCCTGCGGCGCTGGATCAAGCAGGGCGCAAAATATGACCCCCATTGGGCGTTTGTCAGTCCGGTCGCTCATGCCGCGCCAGCCGTGGCAGACCCGTCCTGGCCCAAGGATCCGCTCGACGCCTTCGTCGCCAACCAAGCCGCGAAAGCAGGACTGAAATTATCCCCTCCCGCTGACCGTACCACCTTACTTCGCCGCGCATCCTTCGCGCTGACCGGCCTGCCCCCGACCAACGGCGAGGTCGACACCTTCCTATCCGATAAGTCTGCAGACGCTTATGAAAAGCGCGTCGACGCGATGCTAGCTTCTCCGCGCTTCGGCGAACACCTGGCCGTGAACTGGCTCGACCTCTCAAGATACGCCGACACCTGGGGCTATACGGGTGACAACCCCATGTTCGCTTGGCCTTGGCGCGATTGGGTGCTGAAGGCGTTTAATGACAACAAACCCTATGACGAATTCCTGACCGAACAGCTCGCCGGCGACCTACTACCCGACCCAACGCAGGAACAACGGGTGGCCACGGCCTATAATCGCCTTCACCGGATGACTTTCGAAGGGGGATCCATCGCCGAAGAGTTCCGCCAAGACGGTATCAATGACCGCGTGATGACCGCCGGCTACGGCTTCATGGGCCTGACGTTGGAGTGCTCGCGCTGCCACGACCACAAATACGACCCTATCTCCCAACGGGACTACTATTCGATGGCGGCGATGTTCGGTGACCAGAACGAAAATGGTCTGCTTTCATACCACGGAGAAGTACCTCCGCCCTTCGTCCGTCTCTTCAAATCCGATGCCGATCGGAATAAGGAAGCCGAACTACGGGCCACCGTGCGTGCAGCGGAACAAGGCCTAGTGACTACCCGCACCGTCACGGAGAAGGTAGCCGTCACGGTGCCAACTCCGCTCGCCCATTTCCCGCTCGAGTCTTTCACGAAGACCGGCGTCGACGATAGCGTGGCGGGCCGTAAGCCAGCCAAGTTCGAACGTCGTGGTTCCCCTGAAGACCTCCAGCTTGTTCCGGGCGTCAAAGGTCAGGCGGTGAAGTTCGACGGTGATGCCGGCTTCATCCTTCCGGAATTCAAACAGCTCGGTCGCTTCGATGCGTTCACGTTCTCGGCCTTCCTACGTCTCGGCGAGAAGAACGCTCGCGCCACGGTGCTCCATGCCACCGGTCGCTATACGGGTGACGGCGATGCCTCAGGCGTCGAACTCCTGGTCGATCACGGCAAACTTCGCTGGAGCATGATTCACCTCTGGCCCAACAGCGCGGTCTCCATCGAGACTGCCACCGAGTTTCCGGTCGGCACCTGGCAGCGCGTAACGGTCACTTACGACGGTTCTTCCAAAGCAGCTGGACTGCACATCTATCTGGATGGCCGCGAAGCGAAGACGACAGTCGTGCGCGACACGCTGCATGCCAAACCGCGCGACAATGCCCTCGAGATCGGTTCGCGTTCACGTGACGCCGGCTTCCGTAACGGCTCCCTCGACGAGATTCAGCTCTGGCGCACCTCCCTCACGGCGGCTGAAGTCGCGGTGCTGCATGGCGCCGACGCTTTGACTCTTCCTGAGTTAGTTCTAGCCGAGCATGCGCGCCTTCGGGCCAATCCAACTTATACCCAGGCTTGGTCTCGGCTTCAGGAAGCCCTGCGAGCCCTCGCCGCCCATCAGGACTCAGCGCCGGCCTTCTTCGCGATGGAACACTCTGACCTCGCCCCAAAAAGCTATGTGCTGACCCGCGGCGAATACGATAAACCCGACCTCTCCAAACTTTGCGAACCTGGCGTCCCCGCGCGTATCTTCCCTTGGAATGACTCCTTACCGAAGAACCGCCTCGGTCTCGCCCGCTGGATGACTGATCCGAAACACCCGCTCACCTCCCGAGTGATGATCAATCGTTTATGGGCGCAGGTCTTCGGCTCTGGTCTGGTAAATTCGAGTGAGAACCTTGGCATGCAAGGCGATCTTCCCTCCCACCCCGAACTACTCGACACCTTGGCCGTCGATTTCATTCACAGTGGTTGGAACACCAAAGCGATGCTACGCCGCCTGGTTCTGAGCGCCACCTTCCGACAATCTTCCACGCCCAGCGCCGAGGCTCGCGAGAAAGATCCAGCTAACAAGCTGTGGGCGCGCGGCCCAGTCCTAAGACTGACGGCTGAAATGGTACGCGACCAAGCCTTGATTGCCGCAGGCACGCTCGTGGAGAAAGTCGGCGGCGAAAGCGTGCAGGAATCTGCCAACCGTCGAAGCCTCTACACCTACCGTAAGCGCACGGCCCCTCCCGATAATATGCTGATCTTCGACGCTGGCTCGCGCGAAGTCTGCCAACCTAAACGTCTTAATACCAACACCCCGCTGCAGGCGCTGGTACTCTTGAATAATCCGGGCTTCGTCGAAGCCGCCAAGAACCTCGCGATTAAAGTAAGTAAGTCCGCAGCTGAACCTACGGCGCAGATTTCCCAAGCTTTCCGGCATGTATGCACGCGTGACCCACGCCCCTCCGAGCTCGCCGCCCTGAACGAACTTTATATCGCGCAGAAAGCGAATCCGCCGCAATTCGCCCAGGTCGTATCGACGCCAACTAAGCCCGAAGGCAAGGCAGATTTGAAAACGAAGAAGAAAGCTCCGGTCGCATCCGGTCAGGCATCCGTGAAGATTCCCGCCGACCCATCGCTCGCCGCCCTCACCCTCGTCTGCTCCACCATCATGGCAAGCGACGCTGCCGTCACCTCACGCTAATCACCATGCATTCCCCTAAGCCTTGCTACGATAGCCTGATACAACCCACACGGCGCCATTTCCTCGGC
>Ga0194061_1002165_pt1 | contig 10888 bp, 10 predicted proteins | sample SepL2221m_MetaG_FD_163423 | JGI IMG/M metagenome (GOLD analysis project Ga0194061, IMG submission 163423) | Anoxic zone freshwater microbial communities from boreal shield lake in IISD Experimental Lakes Area, Ontario, Canada - Sep2016-L224-21m | ecosystem: Environmental > Aquatic > Freshwater >...
TAACGAACAAAAGGCTGACCCCTAACCCGATAAGGAGGCCCCCCTCAAGGTAATGTCCCCAACCCAATGGAAAAAGCGATTGCATCATTCGTTTTCGTGACTCTTTGTACAACCCTCAAGCATAGCCTCTGGCGGGGCGAAGCACTGAGGCTGCCAAGGAAATTGAGAGCTAAATTAACGCCAGTGTTGAGCGTGCGGAAAGAGACGCTATGCTGGTGGAGGGTTGCACAGGGTCGAGTTTGCCGCAGACGTCGGTTCGCCCCGGCCCCAAAATTTCACCGTTTCAGGGCTCTGAGCGCCAGGCGTATGGCCCTTTGTAATAGCCCGTGGCAGCTTTTGTGGGGACGATCCGATGAAGGGTAAAGTTTCTGGGCTCTCGGCCCTGGGTGGTTTGGTTTACTCCACCGATTCGGGGCGAATGTGCCCAACGTGCCGCAATGCCGTTGCGCAGTGCGTTTGCAAGCTTGTTGCCATGCCAACAGGCGATGGCACTGTGCGCGTATCACGCGAAACCAAGGGCCGTGGTGGCAAAGCGGTTACGGTCGTCAAGGGCGTTTTGCTCGACAGTACTGCCTTGGCCGATCTGGGCAAACAGCTCAAGACCGCTTGCGGTACCGGTGGAACGGTCAAGGATGGTGTGATTGAAGTCCAGGGCGACCATTGCGATCGGGTGATTCAGACGTTGAAAATGCAGGGATATACCGTCAAACGCGCTGGAGGGTAGCCGTATTGCCTTCAACAGGTAGGATGCAGTTTTACCGAAAAAATTCATGCCACCTACCGATACCGCTTCCTCCGGTTCCGTTGCCCTGTATTGGGACTTTGAAAACCTTCACGCAGCCCTTTGCGAAGCTCGCTCTGAAGGGTCCTATAGTAAGCAAGACAACCGATTCAAGGTGCAAGACCCCTTGGTCAATATCCAGGCCGTGATCAGCATGGCGTCGTCATATGGCCCTCTGGCTATCAACCGGGCCTATTGCAACTGGCAGTACTTTGGGCGCTACCGCGATGTGCTGCTGCATAACGCGATGGAGCTCATTCAGTTGTTTCCGCCCGGCGTATCTGCCAAAAATGGAGCAGACATCCGGTTGTGTCTGGATGCCATGGAGGACGTGGGGCGCTTTGGGCATATTTCAACGGTTGTCATAGTGAGTGGTGACAGTGACTACATGCCGATCGCACAGAAATTGAAAGCAGGCGGGCGTCGCGTGATTGGTCTGGGTGCCCGCAATACCACCAATGCACACTGGGTGACTAGTTGTCACGGTTTTCATTTCTACGAGGACTTGATCTGTGCTTGATTTGACAAGGGATTACCCCGAGATATTCGCTCTTAAACTCAGAGAATAATGGTGGCAATGCCGTCTGGCCTGGTTGTTGAAGGGCTGGTGCCAAATTGGCAAGACAGACAGAACAGGGCCGTACATGATTACCTCCGGATTGAGCCTCGGCAAAAGGCTGACTTTGAGTTTTACCGTTGTCATCGCTTTCATGGCTTTGCTGGCCGCTTTGTCGGTTTATCGCATTTCCGGGCTCAACGCCGAGATTGAGCTCATCGTCAAAGACCGATACCCCAAAACCAATATTGCGAACAGTATCAAAGCCCAGATCAATGAAATTTCGCGAGGCATGCTGGGCGTTTTGATCATGACGGACCCAGGCCAGATCAAGGCCGAGATTGACAAGATCGAGAAAGTCAACGCAGCCAATAACGAGGCTATTGCGACGCTGGACAAAATTTTGACGGATGAAAAAGGACGTGAGCTGCTTAAAACCATTGTGGAAATTCGGGACAAGTTTCGCCCCTTGCAGGCGGCTTTTGTGACCCTGGTTAATGAAGATAAAAAGGACGAGGCACAGCTCAAATATTTGTTCTCAATGCGCCCGCTTCAAAAGAAGTATTTTGACGCGCTGGATGCTTTTGTGAAGTACCAGGACGCCCAGATGGAGAGCGCGGGTGACAGTTCGGCTGAGGTAGCGCGTCAGACCGAAATCCTTATTCTGGTACTGGCGCTTGCGGCGGCGTTGGCGAGCACGGTGGTGGGTGTCATGGTGACACGCAGCATTGTTGGGCCGTTGAGAAATGCCATGTCGGTCACGCAGCGTGTGGCGGCGGGGGACTTGACCAGCGATATTGCATCCGGTGGTCAGGACGAATTAGGCCGAATGATGGAGGGCCTTCGGCACATGAATGACAGTTTGCGCCAACTGGTGGGCGATGTTCGATCCAGTTCGCATGTAATTGCTTCGACCGCTCAGGAAATAGCGGCTGGCAATCACCAACTCAATGACCGCACGGTCGAGCAGGCACAAACTCTTCAGGAGACAACGTCTTCCATGCATGAGTTGACTTTAATCGTCCGACAGAGTGCCGACAGCACACAGGAAGCCAATCAACTGGCTGCGTCAGCGTCCAATGTTGCCGTCAGGGGCGGTGCCGTTGTGTCGCAGGTGGTCGACACCATGGGTGCCATTCACGCATCATCCAAAAAGATTGCCGATATCATTGGTGTAATCGATGGCATTGCGTTTCAAACCAATATTCTGGCGCTCAATGCTGCGGTAGAGGCGGCACGCGCAGGTGAGCAGGGTCGGGGCTTTGCTGTGGTGGCGTCGGAGGTGCGAAGCCTGGCGCAGCGGTCCGCTACAGCGGCCAAGGAAATAAAGACTTTGATTGACGTATCGGTTGCCAATGTGGAGAACGGCAGTCGTTTGGTCGGGCAGGCTGGTTCGACCATGACTGAGGTGGTGGATAGCGTTAAGCGCGTGTCGACCATCATGGCGGAAATCACCGAATCGAATCGGAATCAAAATAGTAGTATTGAGCGGGTAAATCAATCTATCAACCGGATGGATGAGGTGACACAACAAAATGCCGCCATGGTGGAGGAGGCAGCCAGTGCAGCCCAATCCATGCACAACGAGGCGGATCATCTTGCCAGCGCGATCAGCGTATTTAAATTGGGCAACAGTGATGACGGTGGCGGATCCATGGGGCGATCAGTCAAGGCCCTTGGGCATCGTGGATAAATTTTTACTTTTTTTGGAGAAAACCGATGACATTTGCAAAGCAACTTAAGGCATTGATACCTCTTGGCGTTTTGGCCATCGCATGTGCCATTCCTGCATATTCAGCGGAGGTTGGTGGTGTCAAGGTGGATGACACTGCTACGGTAGCCGGAAAATCGTTGATTCTCAATGGTCTGGGTATGCGTCAGATCATTGTGGTTAAGGTGTACGCGGCGGCCCTCTATTTGAGCGAAAAGAAAACTTCATCTGCAGACGTTCAGGCTCTAACGACACCTAAACGGGTTGCGCTGCACATCCAGCGTGAAGTCAACAGTGAAGAGTTTGGCCAGTTGTTCATTACTTCCATGAACAAGAACTCGACCAAGGAGGAAAAGGCCAAGGTCATCAGCCAAACCGTAAAGTTTGGTGAGATGTTCTCAAGCTTGGATAAAGTTAAGAAAGGCGACATCATCACGTTGGACTGGGTTCCTGGTACCGGAACCGTCAGCACATTGAATGGCAAGCAGATAGGCGAGACCATGCCCGATATCGCTTTTTACAATGCGGTTCTACGGATCTGGCTGGGCGAGAACCCGGTTCAGAGTGACCTGAAGCGCGGTTTGTTGGGCGAGAAATAGTCTTTTTCAGTTGGGAGTGCATGCCGCGCCGCATAATCGCGGCATGAGAAAAACATTCCCACTCGCCATAGAAGGCAAAAATCGCGATCGTGTTCTGGAGGCCGTCAAACACGAAGTTCGCAAATATGTTCGCCGTGAGCGCCGCCGTGCTTTGCCGGTTGGCGTGGATTTCTGGGACTTTGACTGCCGTTTTGGTCCGACGGAAGCAGAGGCAGTGGTTGTGCATTTCGCCACGCTAACCGAACTCATGGACGCAGTCGCTCAAGCCGGTGGCAGTCAGTTTTTTGTAGAAATTTTGGCTTCCCATGGCCGCCGTCAGCAACGCCCTGTGACATAAAGCCAGGACTGATTCAGAAGGTGCCCAAGATCCTTTTAGAGCGCCTGAATGCGGTTGGCCGCGGCACGCAATTTATCTTTCTTGCTGGGACGTTTGCCTTTGATCCCACCATTGTCCGGCGCCATTTGCGACGCAATGGGCGTGGGGGTGTCGGTCGGTTCATACCCCGCAATGATTTCCAGCGGCAAGTCCATACCCTGTCGTTTCTGGATCAATGCGAAGTGCGCAAGTGCATCGGCACCCACGAAGCTCACGGCAAGCCCTGGCTCTCCTGCACGACCTGTTCGGCCTATGCGGTGAACGTAGTCAACGGCCGACCGGGGTAAATCGTAGTTGACCACGACGGGTAGCTTCGAGATGTCAATGCCGCGCGAGGCCAAATCGGTTGTTATAACCACTTCCCACTGTTCGTCCTTGAATTCAGCCAGTACTTGACTGCGTGCGCCCTGGCTCAAATCGCCATGAAACGCGGTTGCGTACACACCGGCCTTGTAAAGTTTCTCTGCCACCAGTTCTGCTGCGTACTTGGTGGCCACAAATACCAACACACGTGTCCATCCCTGTTCCTTGACTAAATGGCGTAGCAATTGCGTGCGTCGACTGGCGTCTACCTGAATGGCCCGTTGTGCAATTACATTGGCCTGAATCGCATCAGACTCCACTGCAATTGCTACGGGGTCCCGCAGCATGCGGGTTACCAAGCCCTTGACCTCGGGCGGAAACGTTGCTGAAAACAATAGCGTCTGCCGACTGGGTGGCAGCAGCATCAGAATGCGTGAGAGCTCATCGGCAAACCCGAGGTCCAGCAGGCGGTCCGCTTCATCCAGTACCAGAATGCGAACTGTCGCGAGCTGAATGGCATTTTGCTTGGCGAGATCCAGTAACCGACCGGGTGTGGCAATCAAAACATCCCCACCACCGCGCAATGCCATCATCTGCGGGTTGATTGAGACCCCGCCAGACGCCACAACCACCTTGGGGTGGTGTGGCAAGGCCTGTGCCAACCCACGAACAACCTCACCCACTTGCGCTGCCAATTCGCGGGTGGGCACGATGATGAGGGATCGGATGGCGCGCCCGTACTGGTGGCGGTTTTCAGTGGGAAGTGATTGCAGTCGCTGTAGCAGCGGCAATGCAAACGCAGCCGTTTTGCCTGAGCCGGTTTGTGCCGCGGCCCATACGTCAGAGCCAAGCAGTATGGGTGCGATGGCTTCACGTTGAATGGGCGTCGGCTCGGTAAACCCGAGAGCGTTAACGGCATGACACAAGTCGGGGGAGAGCCCAAGGGCAAGAAATGGCATTCGTGCGCCTATCCTGGTTGTGCTTGCAACATGGAAATGTCACTCAAAGACTCTGCGCTGGGCATCTGCATCTGTAATTTTTCAAGGTTAAGCCCAAGTGCTTGAACCACTGGGAAGGGCAGTTTGCCCAACGCCTGTGTCTGGGGTGTTTCGGGGTCGCTCAATAGCGCTGCAAGGTGAACAATGGCCCCCAGGTGCGAGCTGCCGTTGGCCATCGGGCTTGAACTGGTTTGAAGTGCGAGACTGACAACGTCCGGGAAATCCCAACGGCGTGCAATCTCCGCACCGATCTGTCCTTCGTCAAAACCGACAGACTCGCGCTCCCGGGCCCATCGATCAGCGGGACTGCATGGAAGTGATTCAATGTATGACAGTGCCTCGGGCACGCGCTGCGCGATAACAAGCTCCCCAAGGCGAAGCATCATTCCAGTCAACCAGGCCTGTTGTTCGTCCATGGCAATACTGTTGGCAAGCCACTTGGCATACCCTGCGCAAACCATGCTGCTTCGCCAAAAATCGAGTCTGTCCAGATTGGGGGGGAATGTAAATGCATTGGCCAGACAAATAGACAAGGCCCGAGCTCGAATGTGGGCCATCCCCACAACGCTGACTGCACTCTCCAGCGATTTAACGCTGCGTGACAGCCCAAAAATTGCGCTGTTTGCCATGCGCAGCAAGGTGGCCGTTAGCCCTGGGTCTTTTGCAATGATGCGGGTCACCGTCGAGATGTCTGCATCATCATCGCTCAAAGTTCCAATGAGAGCATGGGCAACTTCGGGCATGACAGGAAGTTTGACCGACTGTAATAAGGTTGCAATGTCTGGCATGTTCACTTGATGATACCCTTGACTTCGCTTTAAAAGACACCCTTGGTGGTTGATTCCCTTTTGAAAACTGCAATTGCGTCCCCATCTGCGAACATTGAAACAAAGGACAGGCGATGACCATCACCCTGAAAATAGATTTTGTATCTGACGTGTCGTGTCCCTGGTGCGCAGTTGGCCTGGCTTCGCTGCAAACTGCGCTAGACCGTGTCCCTGCGGTGAAAGCAGACATCACGTTTCAGCCCTTTGAGCTCAACCCCCACATGGTGGCTGAAGGGGAGGATACGACCGAGCACCTTGCCCGCAAATACGGCTCCACTCCCGACCAGGCTGCCGCGATTCGCGAAACTATCCGCTCACGCGGGGCCGATTTGGGGTTTGTGTTCAACCTGCAAAAGCGGTCGCGCATCTACAACACCTTTGATGCTCACCGCCTGTTGCACTGGGCGCACCTGGAGGGATTCCAGCTGGTGCTGAAGAAGGCGCTACTCAAAGCCTATTTCACCGACGGTGAAGACCCCAGCAACCACAGGGTGTTGTTGCGTCTGGCAACTGAAGTGGGGCTGGACTCTGTGCGCGCTAAGGTTATTTTGGCAGGTAACGACTACGCGGCGGAAGTGCGAACACAGGAGCAGTTCTTTCAACAGCAGGGCATTCATTCCGTGCCTGCCATCATCATCAATGACCGTCACTTGATATCTGGCGGGCAACCACCAGAGGTTTTTGAACAGGCACTGCGTCAGTTGGCAGGAGCCTGAACACAACGTTATTGGCAGCCGCAGCCACCGTTGCCGCCGCCGCAGCCCGATTGCTGCGCGGGCGCGAACGCTGACTCAAACGCGGGAAACAGTACGTTGTTTTCCAGATGCATATGGTTGGTCAGGTCTTCGTTGAACTGCCCGATGCCCAAATAGAGCGCGCGCCAGGTGTTGCATGCGCCTTGAGGTGGAGTTGCATCGTTGGTAAGGGTGTTGATACGATCCAATGAAGTCCCGTGGTTGGAGTGTTCAGAGCGCATCATGGCGATGGGTTGGCCAATGTTTGGGTGTCCGCCGGACTTGATCAGAGGAAACAGAACGTTTTCTTCTTTTGCCATGTGGTTCTGCAAATCTTCATGTATGGTTTCCAGCAAGCTGGCTAGACCTGCAGGCACATATGGATTGCTCTTGTGTACTGTTTCGACTCGGTGGGCCATGCGAATCAATTCTGGTAGCTGTTGGCGGTGCACATCGTGGAAGCGAACCAGGATATGGTCGACCAACTCGCTGGCCAGCATTTCGTCTGGCAAGTTGTCATTGCGCTCCAGCGCAATTAGCTGGGCGACCAAATCGTCCAGTGCAAGGTTCTTTTCCTGTGCGGCCTGGCGCAAGCTGAGGTGACCATTGCAGCAAAAATCCAGTTTGTGTTGCCGAAAAATAGCTGTTGCACCGGGTAACTGTACGGCGATGCTTCCCAAAGATTGTTCTGCGCGATCGGGTGTGTTCGATGCAGTCGGCTGCCTGGCGTTCATGCTGATAGTCCTTAAAGAATCAAGTGAAATGAATATTTTATATCAAACATATACATAAAATGAAGCTTATTGATCCCTGGCATTTTTAGGTGTACTGCATGACTTCGAGCAACCGATCCAGACCACCTGACTCGATCGACACCATCGCCTTCTCGCGGACCGTGGGCTTGGCGTGGTAGGCCACGGACAAGCCAGCAACACCCATCATGGGCAAGTCGTTGGCGCCATCGCCCATGGCAATACATTGTTCGGGCGTGATGCCCATCAGAGACGCCACTTCCAGCAACGTGCGGCGTTTCTCAGCACCATCGCAGATGTCGCCCCAGGATTGGGTCACCAGACGTCCGGTTAGCGTACCGCAGGTGGGTCCGCTCTCAATTTCCAAAATGTTGGAGCGAGTGAAATCGATGCCCAGACGTTCCTTGACACGGTTGGCGAAATAGGTGAAACCGCCTGAGACCAATAGGACCTTCAGGCCCGCCGCCTTGCAGGTGGCTATCAGCTCGGCCGCGCCTGGGTTAATGCGCAATCGCTCTGTGTAGACGCGTTCCATGTCGGCTACCGTGACACCTTTGAGCAGCGCGACGCGGCGGCGCAGGCTGTCGTTGAAGTCGGTGATTTCGCCTCGCATGGCCGCCTCGGTTATTGCGGCCACTTCGGTCTTGCGGCCAACTGCGTCAGCGATCTCGTCGATGCACTCAATGTTGATGAGGGTGGAGTCCATGTCAAACGCGATGAGCTTGAAATCGGACAGTTTGAGGCCGGGTTTACAGTTGCGCAGGACGAGGTCGGGAAATACTTCAGTGGCTTGCATTATTTAATTTGATCATATGTCCGGGCACTCGGGCGAATTCCGCATCGACTCTCACTCCACCCTGTGCCTCGTGGTTCAACCGTCGGTTCGTGCGAGTCGGATGGCGCTATTTCATCCAATATTGCGCCCGTTAGGAATGTACCGTCCATTGTTGCCAAATATTGAATGAGCTCGCCTATTTCTTCAGGTCTGACAAGACGGCCAGCAGGCACAACTTGTTTTATGTATGCTCGGCCTGCTGGGTCATCAACGAAACGCGCATGCGGATAAGCATGGTTTGTTCAATTCGAATCTCCGGTAGGCATCAGTGGATGTCCTTTCTGTGGCGTCAGGCAAGAAGCTGATGCGAAACTACTTCGTAGCAGCCACCGCATCCACTGTGGGCTGACCGAGCGATTTCAAAATATCCCGCACCATCTGCGCCCTGTCCTTGACCTCTGGCAGTTCGCGTTCTATGCGCAGCTTTTCGTTTCCCGCCAACTTGATGTGTTTGTTCTTCTGGATCAACTGGATGATCTTCACAGAATCAATTGGCGGGTTTTTTTGGAACGTGATGGTGATCACACCTGGCGCAGCATCTACTTTTAGCACACCGTAGGGCTTGGCAAGCACGCGCAGTCGGTGCACGTCGATCAGCGTTTGCGCCTGGTTGGGCAGCTTGCCGAAGCGGTCCACAATTTCCTCCAACAGCGTGTCCACCTGGTCGGTGGTTTTTGCCGTCGCAAGCTTTTTATAGAAGCTCAACCGCAAATGGACATCACCGCAGTAGTCATCCGGTAACAGTGCGGGGGAGTGCAGGTTGATGTCAGTGGTGACGTTCAGCGGGCTGAGCAGGTCTGGCTCAATGCCGGCCTTCAGGCAGCGTACCGCCTCGCTGAGCATCTCGTTGTAAAGCTGAAAGCCCACTTCCAGCATGTTGCCGCTCTGATTTTCGCCCAGCACCTCACCGGCACCGCGGATTTCCAGGTCGTGCATGGCGAGGTAGAACCCTGACCCCAGTTCTTCCATTGCTTGAATTGCGTCCAGTCGTTGGGTGGCCTGTTTGGTCAGTCCTTCGATGTCGGGCACCATCAGGTAGGCATAGGCTTGGTGGTGGCTGCGACCCACGCGTCCGCGCAACTGATGCAACTGGGCCAGGCCGAACTTGTCGGCGCGGCTCATCACAATCGTGTTGGCCGTGGGCACGTCAATGCCGGTCTCGATGATGGTAGAGCACAGCAGCAGGTTGTAGCGTTGTGCGATGAAGTCGCGCATCACTCGCTCCAGTTCACGCTCCGGCATCTGCCCGTGTGCAACCGCAATGCGGGCCTCGGGCAACAGTTCCTCCAACTTGGCGCGGCGGTTCTCTATCGTTTCTACCTCGTTATGCAAAAAGTAAACTTGGCCGCCGCGCTTTAACTCGCGCAACACGGCCTCACGGATCACACCATTGCCCTCAGTGCGCACAAAGGTCTTGATGGCCAGGCGGCGCTGCGGCGCGGTGGCGATCACGCTCAAATCGCGCAGGCCTTCCAGCGCCATGCCCATGGTGCGGGGGATGGGGGTGGCGGTCAGCGTTAGCACATCCACTTCGGCACGGAAAGCCTTCATCTGCTCCTTGTGGCGCACACCAAAGCGGTGTTCTTCGTCAATGACCAGAAGGCCCAGGTTCTTGAAATGCGTGTCCTGACTCAAGAGCTTGTGCGTCCCCACCACAATGTCAACGGTGCCGTCTGCCACGCCCTTGAGTGCAGCGTTGATCTCTTTGGTGGAGCGAAAACGGCTCATTTCGGCAATCTTGATCGGCCATTTGGCGAAGCGGTCGTTCAAAGTCTGAAAGTGCTGTTCTGCCAGAAGTGTTGTGGGCGCCAGAATCGCTACCTGCTTGCCACCAGTGACGGCGATGAATGCCGCACGCAGGGCCACCTCGGTCTTGCCAAAACCGACATCGCCGCAGACCAGTCGATCCATGGGGCGGGGGCTAACCATGTCCTGAATCACACAGTGAATGGCAGCTTTTTGGTCGGCTGTCTCTTCAAAGCCGAAGTCGTTGGCAAAGGTCTCATAGTCATTGGCCGAGTATCTGAACGCATGACCCTCGCGGGCGGCGCGGCGGGCGTAGATGTTGAGTAGTTCAGCGGCCGAGTCGCGCACTTGCTCGGCGGCGCGACGTTTGGCCTTTTCCCACTGGCCACTACCAAGCTTGTGCAAAGGGGCTTCGTCAGCGCTCACGCCTGTGTAGCGGCTGATGAGTTGCAGTTGGCTGACCGGCACGTAGAGCGTTGCTTTGTCGGCATACTCCAGGTGCAAGAATTCTTGTAATTCGGGCTCGCCGTTGGACAGTTTGTTTCCCAGATCCAGATTGATCAGACCCCGGTAGCGACCAATGCCGTGCTGGGAGTGGACGACGGGGTCGCCCACGTTGAGCTCGCTGAGGTCCTTGATCAGGGCTTCAACGTCGCTGACCTGCTCCTGT
>Ga0194061_1002169_pt1 | contig 10872 bp, 19 predicted proteins | sample SepL2221m_MetaG_FD_163423 | JGI IMG/M metagenome (GOLD analysis project Ga0194061, IMG submission 163423) | Anoxic zone freshwater microbial communities from boreal shield lake in IISD Experimental Lakes Area, Ontario, Canada - Sep2016-L224-21m | ecosystem: Environmental > Aquatic > Freshwater >...
TATATAAACATATGAAAAAATTCCACGAATTTGTCGCTGATAGACAGATGCAGTCTAATCCAGACCAAGCATTAAATCCTATACAAACAAAAAGCGAAAAAGATTTTTGGAAGGCTACGAAGCCAGAAATTATAGAGTTTTGGAAAAAACTAAGATCAGATTCTCCAATTTTGATGAAACCAATTGAATATAGTCATAAAGGTTCAACTTATGGAGAAGATGGGATAAGAATTACTGGTAGTCCTCAGTTTATTCAATCTGTTTTAGCTAGATTGAAAGAATTTTTAAATTTTGAAAGTCCAAATACGAAACTTTCCATTAGTTACAGAGAAACGCAATCTCCAAGTGCATCTCAGTTTGGAAATCCAAAAACTTCCTATGTTTTTTACTTGCAAACAAAAAAACGAGGAGAAGGAGCTTAACGCTTTACTTTTGCCCTATTCGAAGTAGAATCAGTCAGTCATTCGACTTTCAAGTAAGGAAAAAAAATGCAAGCAGTAGAAAAACATCCAATTTCAGCTTCTTCTGGCAATTCTGATTTTTCTTCAATCTCAATCTCTGGCTCTGAGGCTATTAGAAGTCAGGAAAAAAAGAATAATTTGATTTTCTTTCTTGTCTTGCCTCTTTTGGGTTTAGTATTTCTTTTAACCTATGAAACGTATCGTGTGTCAAGATTGAACCAAGTTTTGTCTCTTGACAACGTGATTACAAAAGCTGAGAACAGAATTCTCAAAGATGAAGTCACTGAGTTGGATAGAAGACCAACTTATGAAAACGGATATAAAGATGCTTTGATCCGAAAAGGCGGTCCAAACGACAAAGGAGACTATCAAAATGGCTGGGAAGATGCTATGAAGCTCGCAACAAAGGATAGCAGCTACGCAGATGGATATCATCAAGCCATTCAGCAATATGGGTATCAAAAGACTTCTGAATATCTTGTTTCAGAACCTATGCAATCAGCGAGCAAATAAAATGAAATCTGCTCTAATTACAGCACTTCAAAATTTTTCTGATGGTAAAGTAAAAATATTAGGCTTTATAAGACCCGGATACTCTGTCTACGATCATCAAAAAACAATGAAAATCAAGGGAAAAACTTATCCTGTAGTTTGGATAAAGTCTTACAAAACTGATTCTGCCATAGCTGAATATCTTGAAGTTGTAAAAGAAGGCACTCCTTTTAGAAGAATAAACAAAAAAGGAATTGAATTACTCAATTTAAAGTAAAAACAGTCCGAGTGGCGAAATGGCAGACGCACGGGACTTAAAATCCCGAGACTCGAACGGGTCGTGCGGGTTCGAGTCCCGCCCTGGGCACTTTCCGATGTACCCTGTTGAAGGAACCACTGGTGGGCGGTGAGGAGACCATAGTTTACTAATCTTAAACAGACGATTAGTAAGTTGTGGTAACAGGAAAGTTTGGAGTGCAGGTTTGTCGCTGCTTTGGATGAGTGAGAGGGATTTTTCGCAATATAGCTAATTGCTAGAAATTCTTCAAAATGTCTCTTCCGAGATATACACACGATGACTACGTGCAGATGTTTTCTGTTCGCCGTTGAAAATGGGGGGGAGTTGCTAGAGAGTAGCAACCGATTGACATTAACTCAGACGTGAGCGACCTCAAGTTCGTCCCGAAATCTAAACTTCCCCCTGTTTTTTTTGTACCCTGATTCACGTTCCGATCTTTCAATGGAGAAAATGATGAGCTTCAAGCGAGTGGTGATGTTCGTCACCAGTGATGGAAAGCAGCACACGGATGAAGATTCTGCGAAGACTCACGAAGTGGTTCTTGATGCGAAGAATGATTTGTTTTCTCTTCTTCGAGAATCTTTCCAGACTGGTCGTCCTGACTCTGTTGTGAGTCAAGTCATCATGGAATGTGATGCTGTTCGTGACATTTTGGCACGGATGAGTCGTCGGCTTCCACGAAAGAAAAAAGAAGAAGCCGCTTGATGTACCCTGATTGACATAATCGAAAGAAATGGTTTCTTTTGATTTTCCCTCTGCGTATGGAGAATATCTTGGTCTACAAACCTCGACGTGGATCGATTGCCGAAATGGTTCTGGCTGTGAAGTCGGCAAATCCTGACTTATCACCGTCAGAAGTTCAAAAAGTCGTCTCTTTGCGACACCCTGCGGGTTCTGTGAGTCTCTCTCACGTTCAGAGAACTCTCGATCTCGGGAATGTTCGGCAACGAATTCAGCGAATTCCTGCGAGAAACAACGATGCCATCAAGCAACGATTTCAAGACTTCTTGGACACAGTTTTCGACTGATGTGTCTTGAGTTCCATCACATCAAGGAAAAAAGTTTCAATGTATCAGAACACTTGTACAAGAAGCTGGAACATCTTTTGACTGAGATGGAAAAGTGTACAGTGTTATGTTCTAACTGTCACAAAAAAGTCCATGCGGGATTGTTGGACGCCAGTTGTTGCATGCTGGTGAAAACATCCTGTTATTGATTTTGTCTCTGTAACTCAATTGGTAGAGTAACGAGCTTTTAACTCGTAAGTTCTGGGTTCGAATCCCAGCGGGGACATTTGGTGTTTGTAAGGGAAACGGGTAGGCACTGAACTCCTTCCACTCCCCAACTCAAAAGGAAATTTCAATGGGAATGGTGACGGAATGACTTCCACTCCCTTTTTTTGTACCCTGTGAAAATGAAAGAAAACAAATTCCTTCTGAGGACTTGATGATGGACGACAAGAACAAAGAAATTCTGAAGAAACACATTCGGGAAACCATTCGAGAAATGAAAAAGAACGGAACTACGGGTTGTTCCGTTGAAAATCTCAAACAATGTACCCAAACAAGAGGGTTGACGTGTTCTGCTTCTGCGTATCATTTGCACTTTCCTGAGATTGCAAAAGAAACTGCAAAGAATTTCCTCATCTACGACAAATGGGCAAACCATGCTTAACGCTCAGGAAATCATTGCCAAGGGAATCTCTGGCAAACGTGTCGGGGAAATCATCAAAATGTCCAGAAATTGGACAGACGATGAAAAGAAATCTTTTCTTGAATCGGGAACAATTCCTGAAAGAAAAGAAAACAAATTCATCGTTGATGAGAACTCTGTTCTACGATGGATGATTGAAATGGAATCTTTCATTCCACCATCAAGCAATTCAGAGAAGAAGAGAATGCTTGACAATCAATGTGTTTTAATCAATGGGAGAAAGGTTTCCCATGATGACGTTATCCCACCATTGATTGAATCTTTTGTTTTGTTTCCAGAAAATAAAACAAAACGATGTACCCTGTTGTGAGTCACTGACTGGCAGCACTGTCGGATGACATGCACCCCATACACGTAATGGTGGCTGTGAAGGCGGGGAGATCATCAATCCAGTCAATTTGAAAGGAAACAAATGAAGATTCGCATCCTCAAAGAATACAAATGGAAGTGCAAAATTGGCTCTTTGGTTGTTGCAGGGAAAGTAATTGCTCCTCCAGAAGAGAAAATCATCACTTATCCAGTTGGGAAAATCCTTGATTTCTCAAGAAAAAAGGATTTGGAAGGGTTTTTGAATTTTCACAAAACCCTTGAATGGACTTACGCTAATAAAAGCGAGTAAACCATGTTGGCGTCAGTGGTTGCGAAAATTGAACCTCGGATGGATTGTGCTTCTGGTGGTTCTTGTGGGTTTCAAAAGTAGCCTTGAAATATAAAATCAATGATTTCAAGGTTGTTTTTGGTCATGTGCAATGTCGAGGAAAGAATAGAAAATGGAGAGATGAACATATTTGGATTGAACAGAATGGATTGAAAATCGATCCTACTGTAGCACAATTCTTTCCTTATTTCACTGGCTATGTCGGTGGGAAAAGAAAGAAATTCACTCCAGAGGAGTTCTTAAAGAATAAGAATTTCTGTTTGAACGGCGATTGGGTGAAAAAGCATCTGAAAATTGATGTACCCTAAAGTGTGCAGTCACCAAACCTCCTCTCAAGGATCAAGAAAATGGACAGTGTTCTCACGACCGCAATTGCCAAGCATTTCGAGAAATTGGCAAAGGGAATGGTCATCCCTGTCGGTGCTTACCAGATTGATACTGTGGTCACTCTGGAAATCAAGGGTTCTCTCAAGAAGGGACAATCGACACTCGCCACTCCGACCGTTGAAATTCCTCTGATTGCAACGATGGCTTTGTTGTTGAAGAAAATGGGGTTCCAGCGGGAAAAAGCTGCGGAAATTCTTCGGGAGTGTATGACCGAATCGCTCCTAATGAAAGACAATCCCCAGCCTGACGACCAAACGAGTGCAGAATTGATTGCGGAACGAATTTCTGATGCGGAAGCAGCAATCAAGTTCGTCAAGGAAGCGGTTTTGGAACGGTTGCCAAAACAGCCGAAAGCTGGTCCGACGAATGTGACGGTAGTCGTCAAGGAATTGGTCGAAGAACCTGTCGCTGCGTGAGTCGAGGGGGAGAAATCCCCCTTATTTTTTTCTTTCAATTTCTTTTTAGCTGTACCCTAGTGTGCAAGGAGATTGAAATGGACCGACTCGAAAACATCTTGAACAAAATCGCAATCAAGTTGGGGCGGAATGGCTTTGACGCCATGTGTGACTCTGCTTGGGGAATTTTTGAAACAAATGCAATCACTGTAAGGTTTTCCGACTTTGCAGCTACGTTCAGCCCCTCAGAATGTGGAGACAAGTATTGGATTTGTGGAATTTATTGGGACAATGAAGAAGAAACTTTGGATGAAGTCAAATTCTCTCTGATTCCCAGCAGAATTCCTGATAATTGCGAAGATGAAGATAAACTTTTCCAATGGATGAATGGGGTTTGTGTTGGATTGAGAGGGTAATTGTCATCAATTCCCTCTTTCGGTCAAAACGATCCGAGAACAATACGGAAGAGAATGCTCGCTTAACTTGCCAATTTTCGGAATTGGTAAGACTCCGCCTGACAATCCTATTGAATATGATCTTTCCATTGAAGATGCGGTCTGATGTACCCTGTTGTTCAGGAGAAACAAATGGGATTGCCACCAAAAATTCAAATGATGTCGATGGTTCTTGGTCTGCTGCCGTTAAATCGGATCAATCCGATGGTTGGCGATTCGGTTCGTGTTTATCACGACACTAAATTTGAGATTTGGATGAAAGTCCAAAGTCGCAAATGGCAATTAACTAATGGGTCGAGTCCTAAGTTGATTGTGGAATTAGGATTGCCTGATTGTTACGAAACATTGCTCGATTTTGAAGAAGATATGCGAAAAAACTTTTTCAAAGTTTGATGTACCCTGCTAGGCAGGAGAACAATCATGCAAATCAGATTCAAATCAAATGGATTTCTCACTTGGGTTACTGAGTTCGGGGCTGAACACCGAATGCAAGTCAATTCGGGGGAAGTCTATGATGTCGAATTAGAAGAAACCAATGATGGGATTCTTCTAACTGATCTAAACGGCTTTCACGCTCTCGTAAACGCTTCGGCGTTAGAACAAGTGGGTTGAGTCATGACTCCATCACGATTGGCTTTAATCGCCATTACTGAGCTTCACAAAGCAGGTTTCTTGAATACCAATGTGGTAAACAGCCCTGCAAAGGTGGTTGAAGCTGCCATTTGTTTGAGAATTGCTCTTGGGGATGTAGTGTGCATCCCTGACGAACAAGAAAAAACCCCAAAAAATGACCATGACTGTCATTTAGAAGACGAAGGGTGCTGAAATGCTGAAAATTTCAATCATCGTTCAAGTTCTTTCTCTGGTCATGGCTGGATACTCGGTCAAGAAAACTCTCGACAATGCAGGAGATGAGATTTTCATCGCATTGTCTGGATTTTGGGCAGGGATTTTCGTCTACTCTTCGATTTTATGTGTTTGGTTTACATTTGTTTCATAGATGTACCCTATGAGACAGACGGGAAGCAAACTTCAACAAAGGAACTGATGATGCTGTTCAAGTTTTTCGCAAAACAAGGACAAGAGAATCAAGTTGTGGGACTGCTAAACAAGTTTGGCAAGCCACGAATGGAAAATAAACCAAGAATTGGCAGGAACGATTTCTGTTCTTTTTCTTGCGGATTTGTTCAACAAAGAACCTGAAAAGGTTGCAAAAGATGTGATTGCCTACAGATTGAAAACTGTACCCTGAAGACCATCATGAAAAGAATCTTCGTTTCAGAAACAGGAAGTTTCGTTTCTTTCAAATATGAAGGAAATGAAATTGTCGAAATGTGTTCACGACCAGAATGGGAACTTTACTTACTTGAAGTTAAATTGTCTGAGGAATACAAAGTCCCAGATAATTTAATTAAAGAGTTTGTTGAGAAAGCTCGTGAATTAGAGTCTTGGGAAGACAGGCTGATGCGACGTGATGATTGATGTACCCTAAAAGGAAAATCCCCTGAACTGTGTGAGAAAGGTTCAAACGATGTCGACGAAAACATTCCAGCGAGAACGGGTCGACCGCTGGGAAGAAAGCCCAAAACATCTTCGCAAGCCCAACAAAATCAAGGGAAAAACTTGCATTTGTTGTGAGAAAGAATTCAAAGGCTCAGGAAGTTTTTGCAGCGACCGATGCCGCAAAGAATACTGATTTGCCCGACAGGAGAATTTGACTAATCACTTGAAAGAGTGGTCAGAGAGGACGTAAATTCGTAATTTCTAACGAATTCTCCTGTTTGTATACAATGTACCCTAAAAGGTGCATCCCCTCACTCCGAAAAAGAGAGAAACGTGACACTCCGCAACCTACTCCGACAGATGTTCCAGCAAATTAAAGAAAAGTTTGCTGACAAATGTGAAGTCATTGCGATCTTCCCAGAAAGCAATCTTTTTCAGGGAAGAATCTTCGCAGGGAACTATTCATACTTTTCAAAAGAATGTGTGGATGTTCAAGAAATCAATTTGCAGAATTTTGAGGAAAAAGACCTCGAAGTTCTGGCGAACACAATGTTCAATTCATCTGAAACATTGAAAGAAATGTTTGAAATCGACGGAGAAGATAAATTCTTCTGCATCGATGTCGATGATCTCGATGAAGCTGATGCCGATTTGAATTTCGGCATCGTTCGTGGGACGAGAATCTATCATACAGTTACTGGACAAAAGACTCGTCGATTTGCTGTGATGATGGAAGATTCCAAGTTACGATTCCGACATGGAGAAAAGAAACTGACCAAGAATTTTGTTCTTGGAAATCTTCTTGATGTACCCTAATGGCTACGACAGTGGTGGAATCCTCGAAAGATTCAAAAAACTGAATGATCGGCACCACAACTGATTCCAAAGAATTGGGTTCTTTGGATGTACCCTGATTCTCGTCCAACTTCGGACAAATCACAATTTTGAGAAGGAAATGCGAATGTCGACTCCTGTGAATGCGATTGTTGAAGGAAATGAACTGGTCATCCGTCTGCCGATCAATCAAGGCAAGGTTCGCTCCAAGAGCGGCAAGACCCTGATTGTTGCGACCACCAACGGCAACATCCAGACGGACATTCTCATCGATGGCACGCCCGTCGTCCTCGGCGTCAATGCTTACCGCAAGGAAGCATAATTCCAAGGGGGGAGAGAAATCTCCTCCCTTTTTTTTGTTTCAAATGAATTTTAGCTGTACCCTGAAAGACAGCGGAACTCACTGTGAACAACTCTGGGGGAAGCCTGATTTCAATGTCTTTCATGATGGGGTAACGGCGAGTATCCCTAAAAACTTGAAAGTAAGAACACCGTTGAAATCAGTTCTCGCCTTTGTACCCTGAGAAATACCATGACCGCAATCGAAATCATCGTCGCAGCAGAATTTGGAATAATTCTCGGACTCCTGTTCTCCTTGAAGTTCCTACTCGACAAAGTTGCAATTCTTGAAGTTACTGTGTCGAGACATAACGATGTTTTGCAAGGGATCATAGACGATCATATTAAAGAAATTGATGCGGAAGCAACAGCTTGAAAGATTGGCAAGGTCTTTCTAGGTGAGAACTGTTGCAAGGTTGGTCTTGCCAAGGTGAGGTGAGTAGTGGGGGATTGTACCCTGTTGGTTCCAAGGACAATCCCCCACTGTTTTAACGAGAAAAACCATGAACTCAACCCAACTCATTGAACAAGCAAACATTCTCAAGAATCTACACAAGAAGATTCGTGATGAAGGGGAGCAAATCTTCATCGCTTCGATGAATGCCACAAAAGAGTTTGCAGAAAATCCAACACAAGAAAAACGTGAAAAAGTAGAATTATTTCTTGAACAAATTCAAGAAATTCGTGAAAGAGGACAAAAAACAATCGAAGAAATCGATTTGCTCCTCAAGCAAATCGAAGAAAAACAAACTGAAGAGCGAGCAGATTTGCTTGAACTTTCAATTGCTCTCGAAGAGTTTTCAAAAAACCAAGCGTGAATGTACCCTGTTGTGTGTAGTCACCACCTCACACTGGAACAAATCATGAATCTCTTGATGTTTGCTGCTGAACTTGCCGAATCACTCTCCAAAATCGAAGCTGGATGGTCTGTCTATCCTCAGCCTGAAAATCCAGAAAACTACTCTTGGCAAAGAGTTAAGCACACTGATGGTCGAGTCATCTGGTTTAATTGCAGAAAAGAAAAGTGGATTTTCACAGGACGATCAGAAGAGGGGATTACCTGCAATCTCCCAAATCCTGATGTGTCAATGTCCATCAGCAAGACACCCGACAAGATCGCTGCCGATCTTTACAGAAGACTCATCCCCGAATACAACAAATATTTCGCCGAATGTTCAAAAATCAGTCAAGCACACAAGGCATATGCCGAGAAAATTGACGCCATTCGACAGCAAGTCGCCGATCTTCTCAAAACACAACCCAGAAGAGACAATCAATTTTATGTCAATGGATGGGAGTTTGAAGTGCGGTCAGATGGAATCGCTGTGGAAGGAATAATTCCAAAAGACAAGATTCCTGAATTTCTGAAGTTTATCGGTCTTCAGCAAAGCTGATGTACCCTAGTGTGTGTCGAAAGCAAAACAAAAGGGACAGTCGACTAACTTTCAAGTCTCTGGGATGTATCCCCCAGAAATACTAGGTGAAAATCCTGTCTGTCCCATTTTTTTCTCAGGTGTGAAATGAACCTCAAACAACAACTTGAAGTAACGGAACTGTCGCACCTAAATTTGAACAAATCTCTGACTATCTTCGTGTGATCGAAGAGCCAATCAACATTTGATGTACCCTAGTGTGTGTTCTCACCACCCTCAAGGAAAACGTCATGTCCACTGTCCATTTGAAAATGTCTGACCCTTCAGTCAAGAAGATCATCGCTGCATCTTTTCCTGAATTGACGTGGACCAAAGTTCACGCAGAGATTCGAGAAAATGTCACTTTCTCGGGAACTCAATGGGATGAGGGAAACAAGCGAGATTATGTGATCGTCGAATTGGCAACAATGCGGGCTGTACCCGTAGCTGATGCCCCGTTCCTGCGACGGTCAGATTTTCACACTCAACCCCACAAGATTCCTGACGGATTTGTCGTCGTGGCGGCATGCTCGATCTACAAGTACAATCACTTTGTGATCTATGCCCCCGCTTCGGTCATCACGCCGATGATTACCCAAAAACCAGAATTGACGTACCCTGAGCAGGTGGTTCTGGTCGCAACCCGAAGCCTGAAAGCGTCTTACGCTGGAATCTCTAACTATCGATTCAGTCAAAATCGTGGAAGAGTAACAGCAGAAGAATGGGAAAAAGCGAAAGCCAGCCTGATCGAAAAGAAATTTTTGAATAAGGCGGGAGCAATCACGGTCGACGGCAGAAATGTCTGTCCTCAAGATTACCCTGAACGTCCCAAAGCAATTGCTTGAAAATAAGGAGGGAACAAATCCCTCCTTATTTTTTTATTTTGTTTAATTTAATTTTTAGCTGTACCCTGATGTGTGGAAGTTAAAGAAAAGAAAATCGACCAAGATCAAATCTTTTCTTTAACAATGTACCCTGATTAGCACTGAAGCCACTCTCACCACTCAGGAATCAAAACGATGCGAGACTTCCCTGTTTCCAAGCCAGTTTGCAACTACAAGCCACGCCCCGCAACGAACGCAGAAAAGATTCTGAACTACATTCTTTCACATCAAGGTTGCCCTCATTCCTATGTCCTACGGCATTTTGAGTCACTCGGCATAATGAGTTGCCCCGACGGTCAAATTCGTCAAGTCGTCGCAAGCATGATTTATCATGGACATGAAAGCCTGATTCCAAAGGGATATAGCGACTATTTCCTTCAGAAGTGTGGACTCGCCAAAAAGAAGACGGCAACCGTTCAACAAGCCGAAATCAGCTTCGAAGATTTGATCTTCGCCAAGAAGATCATGAAAAAGTTCGGCGGGGTCGCACGATTCAAAGAAGTCTGTGAAGCTCTCGAACAACTCGAAGCCGCTTAATTAACATTGTACCCTGACTCTCACTGACCTCCTTCTCAATAGGCACTGACAACCACTCCTCACGAGAACGATCATGGAAAATCTTCAAGCCGCAAGCATCACTGAAAACATTGAAGAGTTTGTTGAGCATGTCAACAAACTCTTCAAAACCAGAGATGTGCCAAATCAACAGAAAGTCCTCAAAATCGTTCAAGGCGACAAGTGGACCAAGTTGGTTACAGAAATCTGGTCACAAGACACTCTGATCTCAAAGTCTGTGTATGCGTTCATCTCCATGACGGACAATTACACGAAAACTCTGGGGCAATTGGTCCACGGTGGCATCTACAAGCCAGCCAGTTGGGCAGCACCAGCCAAGCATGCTCGGGGAAATGTCTCCGATGAGAACTCTTGGACTTGTGCGGGTGAGTATGGGATCGTTTATCTGAAGTAATCAATAAAAGACAGAGATTTCTCTCTGTCTTTTATTTTGTTTAATCAAAATTTAGCTGTACCCTAGTGTGT